>ERZ827168.5477-NODE-5477-length-10540-cov-2.553553_pt1 | contig 10540 bp, 10 predicted proteins | sample MGYA00519868_ERZ827168 | MGnify/ENA primary metagenome ERZ827168 (study PRJEB31778, sample SAMEA3449271) | human gut metagenome | biome: human gut; feature: human-associated habitat; material: faeces | place: United Kingdom | collected 2010/2012 ...
GACCGAGCATCACATAGAGCATATTGCCAATGTGTAAACTTTGACTTTTGAACATGCCAATGACGAAAACTATGGCGATGAGTATGTATGCCATCATACCACGTAAACAATAACGGCGCACTTTGCTGCCTGTGCTCTCTATGTTGATGATGGAGAGAGTGATGGCAAATGCCACTGGGGTATAGAACAATATGTTGAATGCTGCGCCCACATCGGTACCTTGTGCACGGAGTCCATGAAGCATCTGTAAGAGGTAGTGGACGGAGAAGAATAGCATGGATGCAACGAGAATCCATCTTGATATTTCGTAGCGCCACACCTTCCATCTCACCTGCAAACTTGCCATGGCTAATTGCAATGCCAGCATGGCTGTAATGACGCAACATACAAGTTGTAATATGAATAACGATGTCATAATATTGTTATTACCTTAATTCCACAACACTATTGTAAATTAAACCTTTTAAGTACCTGAGCAACAAAAAGTTCTTGGACAAGCCAAGCGGCTCAGGATTTTGCCATGTCGAAGAATTCACTTATCTTAGTGTTGTAAAAATAAACAAGAGAATCCGATACAGCCACTTGTTGCCCCAAAGAATTCCATTTCCCATTGTCCCAACAGAATAATTCATACAAGTTGTCTTTATAAATGAAGTTCACCTCATTGCGGGGAGTATATACAACTTTCTCCACGCGACAGGGAGTGCCAAAGTCCAAACCAGTCCACCCACCATCCGGATGTATATAGTCGAAAGAAGTATTAGGATTTCCATCAAACGCATTCCAGTATTCGTGAGTATTGTCTCCAAAGCTTCCTGGAGTACCCATCACTTTTCCATATAAAGGTATGGAATCTTCCATATTCTTATAGAAAGCCAACTCCGAGATATTGCAGAAACATCCGTCGGCACCCTTATAGCGCATATACCGATACGGTCTATCGGAGCTCAATCGGGCTACAGTATGTAAACGGTAAGGAGGCTCCTTTATCAAGAACAAGGTATCAGTTCTTTCAAAATCCGCCCGGTCACTTCCTTCCACAACCCCTCCAACCATCCGGTTGTTATAAAGAAAACTCATGTAAAGATTACACTTTCTGTATAACACCACTTTTTGTTTCTCTTCTTCCGGTGTAAAAAAACGTATCTTCCCGGTTTCACGTTCCAAAAAGAAAGGAGAAGACACCGTTGCATATTCTTTCCCATTCCAAGCAACAATAGCAAGAACCACCTCACCTCCGACATTCTCAAAACGGGCCTCTCCGTCTTTGAAGAAAGTATATCCTATCGGTTGCCATTGCATCCTGTTAGAAAGACATAAATACAGCAAATCACCCTCATGAAACCGCCCGGAGAGCAAAGAATCCGGAAGTGATACACACCAATTCCGCTTGCCAGTATATAGCGCAGTAACATCCCTGAAAAGCGGACGGCGGAACGACGGGTAGACATCCTGATATCCCCCCAGTTTCCGGGCAGCCTCCTTGTCAATGCTGTAAGTTGTCCGGTACATTTTACCTTTCGAAATGTCATATTCTTCCGCCTTAAGCCATTTTTCCTCATAAGGAAGGTTAGCGATATACGTCTGCCCTTCCTTATCCAACACAAAACTCCAGAAATGTGAGGCGTTGTTATCTCCCAACAATACCACCCAGTCTATCCCGCACGGAATACCTAAGGCCCGCAATACGTATATCATAGCATCTGTAAACTCGCGGCAACTGCCCGTATGCCATTTCAGCACATCCGGACCTAAATGAGGGCCAGACGGAAAAAGCGCGGTATGCCTATAATTCGCCCGCCGTAAGGTATCCATCAACAACTGGGCAGCAGCCTTGGGGTCATCTGCTTTCCCTGTCTTTCTAAACTCATCCAACATCGGGTTATAGCGTTCATAAATTTCCTTACGCCAAAGAGAAAGAGGTTCATCCCCTATCCTATAGGGCAGTATGCACTCGCAAAAAGTCTCAAAACCAACATACTTTCCCCAAGGCTGTTCATGCCAGACTTTGAACGCCCATTCTATATGATTGACCAGAAAAGTGGAATCCACCGCCACAATATCCCTTTTATAAGTCAATTGGTTTATAGAAAATTCGCCATCCGCTCTTTTCAAGGAATCAATCAGCTCTTGCACATGTCTGGAATGAGGAAATGAGACATATTCACTGAAATATCTCCGGTAATTTTCCAAAGCCTTTCCCTCATAAGCTCCATGAAAAGGCATGTTCTCTATCAGGTAACAAGCCGCATGATATTTGTCACCATCCTCTTCCTTATAGCGGTCAAGCACCCTTTGCAGTTCTGCACGGTTGTCGCCGGCAAGGTTCAAAGCCGCTTCAAGCCATTGGTTTTCCGAAGAACAAGCCATAAACAGGACTAACCCAAATCCTATACATAATACACGCCAATAATTCATACCACTATTCCACTTTTTTTAATACTCTGTTCCAACGTATCTTTCCATTCAAGGTATCCTGCGATTTCCATATCAGGGCAACTTTCCCCACGACAAAAGGTTCCGGTAACAGCCCCCAATAACGGGAATCACGAGAATTTATCATCTTGTCTCCCGAAACAAAATAATAATTCTCCCGAAAACAGTATTGTCGGATAACACTATCACCTAATAACACAGAGTCACCCCTCACAGACAAGCGTTTCTTTTGTTCCCACTCTATCATGTTACTATAAAGCAACCTGTTTCGGAAGTCCATCCTAACAGTACTCCCCTTACCCGGTATATACAAAGGACCAAATTTCTGGATGTCCCAGCCTATTTCTTCCCGATTCGGGTAGCTTTCCAGCACAATGCCCCGTTCTTCCGCCGTTCCCGACTCAATCACCTTCTGCAACTCGTCTTGTGCGGACACATCGCCCGGAATCAGTTCCAGACCTCTGATGGCATAATGTGCATCCCTTATCTCCAGAGTGTCGCCCGGCACGGCAATACAACGCTTTACATAATACTGCATCATGTCCAATGCAAGGCTGTCCCACCTACCGGGATAGGGGAAATTAAATACCAGTACATCATTCCTTTTGAAATTCCTCCACCCCGGTACGCGGTGTATCTTCACCTCCTCCTTCTCCAATGCGCCAAGCAAATCGAACAAGCGCGCCCCACCCGAACATTTATCTACCAGAATATAGTCTCCAGCCAGCAATGACGGCTCCATCGAATCCGACGGAATTTTGAAAGAGGTCACAGCAAAGACTTGCAGCAACACATAAGTCACAAAACAAAAACTCAAAGCAAGAATGAAGTTCACAAGCCTGTTTCCCCACTTTTCTGCCACTTTTTTCTGTTTCTCTTTATCCGGCATACGCATTCCCATCTATTACCAAAATCTTTTTTTATTCCGCATCACCGGAAATTGTCAGTTTAACCGGCGATGTTTCCGCATTGCAATACACAGTGATTGTTTTGTTGAAATATTCCTGTCGTTCAGCCTTGTAGGTCACAGCCAACACCAAATCCTTTCCCGACTGTGCAGGCTCTTTGGGATAATCCACCGTAGTACAGCCGCAGGAAGTACTCACGTCCTCAATGACCAATGGCTTATCACCTACGTTCTTCAAAGTAAAAGTTACTTTCTGTTCCTCACGCCAATCAAATCTGCCTAATGAAATCGAGGTTCGGTCAAATACGGCTTCCGTCTTCACCTCCCCATTTTTCGAAAAAGAGGGCTTATCGCCACGAATAATTTTCAAATATAGTTCCTTTACCTTCGGGTTATGAACAGGATTACCGATCGCAAGGACTTTATTCTCTTTATCGAGCAAGAAGGTTTGAAATGTCATATCCATTGGAAAATGATTTAGCTTATTAAAGCTATCATTCTCATCCAAACAAATCGGATACTCAAAACTGTCACGTCGAAATATTAAGCACAATTCAGATTTATCTTTAGGATGAAAATAAAAAAGGAATGATACTTCATCATGGTTTAGAGAAGCTATCTTAAGTATAAAATCTTTCCAATTTTGCAACTGCAATTTACAGCTCGTGCAACCTATAGAATCAATATAAGTTACTATTTTGTAATCACAGTTATCTCCTGAATGCTTTATAGTGTCTTTCCCTTGAATAGTAAACACTGAATTAGGAGGAAATTGTATCTCTTTTCCTTCCCACTCTCTCACTAATTGTATAACATGATTCTTTGTTTTGTTCTGACAAGAAGAGAACAGAATCAGTAATACCATAATATACATTGTAAATACAAACCCTTTTTTCATCTCTATGGAAATTTATTTTTTCAGTTCATACACCATTGAAAGATTTATAATACATAACATATAATATTAAACCCACCCTCTTCATTTTTTACAACAGCAAACAGTCTTTTATCTTTTTCATTAACAGCAATATGAAACACATCCATATCAAGTAGAAGTTCCTTTATGGGATTACCATCCCAATCAAAGACAAATACAGTTTTCGATTTTCTTTGAACTTCATATATTTTCCCAGCCGAATATAAAGCATACAGATACTTAGGTGTTGAACACACTTCAATAAAACCATGAATACTTTCTTTAGTTGGACGTGCACTAAACAACTGTCCACCATCCTCTACTACAGATTCACATATAGGATTCCCTAAACGCATCGTTTTTTTAAGTTTAATTTTATTATCAACTATTTCAAAGAAATCCAAGTTAGACGAAAAATTAACAGAATAGGCAAACTCATTTTTATATGGATGCTTTGCCAGACATCCTTGATTGGAAAGATATCTAGTTATAGCATTGAAACTACTATCAGCAGCATTATAAACATCTATACCATAATCTAACACACGATTGTTTGCATCAAATATTAAATGCTGATAACGCGCTTCATACATTCCTCCTACTACAAAAATAGAATCATTAATAGTAATAAGCCTCGATATTAGAGCATTCGATATTTTATGCTTCGTCAGACGTGTAGGAGCACCATCAACCACACCACTCCGCAAAGAATCAAGGCTATATTTCATCACTATTCTACTTTGGTCATTATATGTCACTAGACACTTTTTTTCTAAATAGCCACTACTACCAAACATTATTTCCAAAGGACCCTGCCCTATATTTCCAAAACGACCAATCTGTCTACCCGACTGTTGATCGAACAACGTAAAACATTGATTGGAACGTGTATCAAAAACAACCAGATTTTCCTCGTCACACGTAATGCCTTCTACACGGCCTAAGGAATCCTCACTAATTAGGCATTCTTTTCTTTGATTCAAGGAAAACGTTTCAGGAAATAATTCCCCAATTGTTTGAGGTGGTTTATTATTGCAAGCATTTAAAAATACGATGTACAATAATCCCCAAAAGAATCTATTCATTTTATTCATATAGTTTATGTCTAATATATTAGTGTCAAAATTTTCAGTCCCATGCCATTACTTAACTAAAATATAATTATTCTAAAGTAATCCCAACTAGGTTAAACAACCCCAAAGGGCTTAAAGCATACCTAATTATATTATAGTGCCATGAATGACATGGGATTAAATCCTAAACAAATCCTCTACTATATACCTAATTTCAAAAGAATCTATGCTATAAAATCAGCATCTAATTAGTATATTTAAAAGAGAAATAATTTTCCAATTATTTCTCTAATCGAACTTGTTTTTATTCTCTTAACAAGGTAAAGGTAGTCTCAGTCCATATACAATACCACCACCCAAAATACGATAGCACTCATAACTATATGGACTGCAGCAATAATACCCTCCACTTTCAGACTGAGCCAATGCTTCTATATTCGCCAACATCAAGTCCGACATCGTATCTGCTTTTTGATTTGTATAAACACCATATACTGCTACTGCCGCAAATATGGCGACAAAAGCTATCTTTGTTATCTTCTTCATGATTTTTTTATTTTTTGGTTTATAATCATATACCATCTTCCGTATCTATCCTTTCAACAGAAAAGCAAACATTTTGCTTATTCAATTCAAATCCTTATCTTTGCCTTGACCTCCTTTCTGGTGGGTTATGGAACGGACGGTATGAAATATACCACTAAAACGTTCGCCGTCCGCTCCTCTCCATCTATTTATCTTTTTCTTTTATTTCATTTGATATTCTACTATCGGTTCATCCTTGTTCACATCCGTAGCAAAAATTATCCCTTTTTGCTCATTTACAGATATCCCATAGACATAATGGTCAAGCACATATTTACGGAGAGGTTCTCCTTTCAAATTGAATACATAAATATATTGTCCACCATCCACCTGAATGCCTTGCTGTGCATTCTGCGCAATTTCCTTGAAAGAGCGACCATGAAAGACGGCATAAATGGCACTATCTGTTACTTGCACATCACTGAATCCCATGATACCCATAGGAATACCATACCCTTGGGATACTTTGAACTCCGGTTCGTTATGCGGCCCGATTCGTACCACCTGTGTACTGTCCTTCAAATTATAGATTTCAAGAACTTCCCCCAACTGGGTGGCAGTAGCCAACACACCATTTTTAGGATTATAATCAATAAAGCTACGCCATGCCTGCGCCAATGCAGGGCGAGAACGTTCCAAAGCCTCTTCTTTAGCAGTAGGGATATTACCAAATTTACGAAGCAGTTTCCCTTTACGATTGACAAAACAGAAACGATTATCTCCTGAGTAATCAGGAATTATAAAGGTGGAATCATCGTACTGTACAAAATCCAAAGCACGAAGAATTTCTTTGTCCAGTGTCACCGCTTCCTCACGAAGCAGTGAATCACCGGATTCAGAGAAAACAGCCCCAGTTAATTCGCTTTTATTGGCATCAAGCATCCACAATTTATCCCCATTCCATCGAAAGTTTTCGGCAGAAAGCATGTCAGCCGGCGAATCGCCACGCTTACCATAAGAGGCAAGATAGTTTCCATCGGGATAAGTGAACATCTGAAAAAAATGGTCTGCACCATGCAAATCAAGTACAACTGCCCTGCCTCCTTCTATCCTTATACGGAAAGGATAGCGAAAAACAGCCGTATCTAACGGGATTACCTGCCCTTCCAACTTAACCGTTTTCGGAAAATCAGAATAAGAGATACCTTTACCGGCAGGTACTGAAGTACATGCAGCCAGTAAAACAAATAGGAGTAATATGTTAATAGGATTCTTCAAGACTATAAGGACCTCCTACAGCATAGACTTTTACATTAACAATCGGACAATCCACAGAACCGGACCCAACACAACGAGGAGTTCCCCCCCATTCATCGGATGCCAAAGCATCTATATTCTCCAACATTAAACTCTGCAAATTTTCTTTTTCTGAACTAAATTGAAAAGATGCAACTACTGTTGCTACCAAAAATAAGCTGATAAGCAATACTTTCTTTTTCATGCTTGTTATGTTTTTCACGTTAATAAATTCATTTTCTAAATGATGTGTCAAATGTAGTGGCAACAAAGGACATATAAAAATTAATTGGCTGACAAAGTCTGACAAAGATTTATTTTTATCATAGCAGACATTGTCAACCTACACACCAAACTCTATTTCTCAAACTTTTCTTCGATGGAATGGCGTTTTTTTTAATTGATAAGCAGAATTACCATTTTCTACTATCCAATCAATTTTAGACAAACACTTACGCAATCTCCCAATAGTAGTATGTACCCTTTCAGATGTACCCGCACTATCCGGCCACAATAACATTATAATTTCATTAATGGATAGTTTGTTATCTTGGGCATCCAAAAAGCCTTGTAATAATGTGGCTAGCAGAGGAGTTAATTTCACATTAACAGTAGAGTTTTTTAAACTCATAGAGTCTGCATCAAAGAAACAATCATCTTCTAACTGATAAATATGCGATTGACTTTTATTCACGGCAATCACAGGTATTTCTTTGATAAATAAACGGCGGTAAATCCGAATCATAAACTCCTGAACAAAGAATAACAAAAGGCAAGCAACGACCAAAGCACCTAATAAAATCTTATCTTTCAAGGTGAGAACCTTCCACCAAGAAAAATATGTAAATCCAGTCACACCAATCTCGCACCTATATCCTAAATAACAAGATACGAGACTATCCGATTTTGATAAATAGGATAAATCATTCGAGTATGCGTTAGTTTCATGTTTCCACCAGTCTGTTACAGATACACGCACTATTGTCTTGCCCGGAAATTTCACTTTTTCCAATAAATCGTTCCAAATCATATTCAAAGAATCAGCCTCCAAAGGATCTTTATATAATAAATATGTATATAACATTCTCTGATCTGAGGATCGAATTATATTATGGGTATGCTTTTCATAGGGAATAACAAAGTTCTTTTTACCATACTCAGTTTCCATAAAAACTGTTATTGGTTCTTTCTTCTTATCAACTGGCAAATGAATATTTCCTTCTGTACAAAAAAACACTTCCATTCCACTTCTCTTCTGCACCTCTTCCGTCAAAGCCTCATAAAAAATATCACGAGCCTGCACCTCCCAATATTCCTTTTTGTTCTCATACAAGAAATATCCGGTAATACAAGCCGCTATGATACCTATAACCATACATATCAATAGTAATTCTAAGTTCTCTCTCTCCTTTTTCATGTTATGTTCAAATATGATCTATCAATAAGAATAAATATCATACCAATTGCAAATGTAAACCATTATAAAATATCAAGGCAATTATTATGCTACATATTCTTTTGTCTATATTACATAAAACGGCAAAATACGCAAAAGCCATATAGTCCTCTGCTAAATAGCAAAAGGAAAGCAGAATCACTAAATACATAACTTTAGACATTGCCCAAAAGAAACGAAATAGAAAATGACGGTATAAATCTATAACATATTCCTGCATAACATTCCATTTTTATACAATGGAGGGATATAGATATTAACTTCGTACCGGGAATTTATTAACTTCGCAGTAGCAGAAAGTTAATATTGAGAAAAGAAGAAGTTAACTTCATCTACGGTGAACTGATAATTGCTTTACGACAAACATACAAAATCTCTACGATGGACGGAATAAAGGAGAGAACAAAGAAGATTCTACAATTTATTAGAAGAATGCCAAAACGTGTAAATCACTAATAATATACTAATTACAAAAATCCATTTGCAATTTTAAAACATCATAAGGTACCGGACGGAAATAACGCACTCTGAAGTAACTAAAAATACAAAAAGTCAAAAAGACAGACTGAATACTTATATATAAAAAATGAGGATATGTTCACTGTGGACATATCCTCGTTTTTTATATATCTATTCTCCGTTTATTTCAGCAGCGATGCAGGCTCCAGATGCTCAGCTTCGATATCCTTGAAGTAGCGATAAGTACCTACCTTCAACTCTACTGTAGCAGCATCGTCACAAACGATAATGCCCTTTTCGTGCATTTGCAGGGCACTGATTGTCCACATCTGCATGATAGGGCCTTCTACCGCATGATACAGCGCACGAGCTTTGTTATGACCGTTTACGATAATCATCACCTCTCTTGCGCTGAGCACAGTACCCACGCCTACTGTCAACGATGTCTTAGGCACTTTGTTTACGTCATTATCGAAGAAACGGGAATTAGCAATAATAGTGTCGGTAGTCAATGTCTTCTGACGAGTGCGCGAAGACAAGGAAGAACCCGGTTCGTTGAATGCAATGTGCCCATCTGGACCAATACCGCCCATAAAGAGGTCAATGCCACCATATGACTTAATTTTTTCTTCATAGCGTGCACACTCCGCATCGAGGTCGGCGGCATTGCCATTCAAGATATTGGTATTTTCCGGTTTGATGTCAATGTGGCTGAAAAAGTTGTTCCACATAAAAGAATAATAGCTTTCGGGATGTTCCTTCGGCAAGCCGACATATTCATCCATATTGAAAGTCACTACATTCTGAAAAGACACGATGCCTTTCTTATTCAGGTCGATTAAAGCCTTATACATCCCCAAAGGAGAAGAACCGGTAGGACATCCCAATACAAACGGTTTTTCGGGTGTGGGATTAGCGGCTTTGATTTTGGCAGCTACATAATGCGCCGCCCACTGTGATACGGATTGATAATCCGGTTGAATGATTAGTCTCATTACAATTACTTTATTAGGTTAATAAATTTGTTCTATCATGAATTACAAAATACGAAGTACGCCAAATGAAACGGGGGAAAGAGAGACATCCGTAATTTGTAATTACTGATTATTTCCTGTCTTTCTTCAAACGTTCTGCCATAGCACGCGCCAAGAGTTCGCATTGCTCATAGGTGATGTCCTTCATAGCCTGCTTCATTTCCACCGGGTCACCTACGATTTCAAATTTACTTTTTTCAGCAAATTCACCCATGCGCTTCACTGCAGCACCTGCCCAACAGAATGAACCGAAATAGCCCAAATAACGTCCTTTCACCTCGCGTACCAGTATTTTGGAAAGTAGCGATTCTATTTCCGGATAAATCTGATTGCTATAAGTGGGACTACCCACAATCAGTCCCCGGTATTTGAATATATCGGCTATGATATAAGAAGGATTGCTCTTGCTCACATTGTGCATCACGATGTTCTTGATGC
>ERZ827168.5478-NODE-5478-length-10537-cov-3.449819_pt1 | contig 10537 bp, 8 predicted proteins | sample MGYA00519868_ERZ827168 | MGnify/ENA primary metagenome ERZ827168 (study PRJEB31778, sample SAMEA3449271) | human gut metagenome | biome: human gut; feature: human-associated habitat; material: faeces | place: United Kingdom | collected 2010/2012 ...
AGAAGGCCGACGACGGCACCGAAACAGTGAAGATCACCAGCCTCGACCAGATCCCCTCCGAGTGGCAGGAGACCATCAAGCAGTCGCTGCAGTCCCAGGGCCAGACCACGAACTACCAGAACTGGCTGGCTGAGAAGAAGGAATCTTCCGACCTCAAGATCAACAACATGCCTTCCGGCCTGCCTTATGACGTTGACATGTCGAAGTATCAGACCGAAGATCCCAACAGCACCGATAGCGCCGATACCAACGTTTCGGCTGCTGACTCGACGGATGGAGACGCCTCCGCCAGCACCGACGGTTCTGCTGACAGCTCTGCCAGCGCGGCCGATGCCGAGGGAAAGTCTTCGGCAAACTAGCCTGCAAGGGCGCGTGAAGCAAGTATAAGAAGGGAACTCGTTTCAACGGGTTCCCTTCTTCGTTTGGGAAGGAATGAGTGTATGAGCGAGGGAAACACCGAAGTGCAGCCTCTGTTCGAGCTCAACGATGCCGAGGTCGTGCGAGCGGGCCGTACGATCCTGCACGTTGATAAGTTCTTGCTTGCAAAAGGGGAGAACATCGCGCTTTTGGGTCCGAACGGCGCCGGCAAATCGACGTTCGTGAAGCTGATCACCAGGGAGGTGATGCCGCTGTATCGTGAGCAGCCTCCGGTGAAGTTCGACGGCAACCCTCGTGCGACGTTGGTGGATGTGCGCAAAACGCTGGGAATCGTGTCGTCCACCATGCAGGCGCAGATCAACGTCCATCTACCTGCCGTGGATATCGTGGAAGGCGGTCTGTTCGGCACGCTCGGCCTTCCGCGTCACGTCCACCCGGATGAGCGCACGCATGCGAAGGCGCTTGACGCTATGGAGATGCTGGGTGTGGCGAAGCTTGCAGATCAGGACATCATGACCATGTCGAGCGGCCAAGCCCGTCGTGTGCTCTTCGCTCGCGCCCTCGTGCACGATCCGAGCACGCTGCTGCTCGACGAGCCGTGCACGGGGCTGGACCCGGAAGGCATGTATTATGTGCGCTCGAGCATGCGCGACCTTGCAAAGGCGGGCAAGGGTATCGTGTTGATCACCCACTATCCGGAGGACATCATCCCCGAGATCAAACGTTTGGTGCTGGTCAAAGAGGGAAAGTTGTTCGCTGATGGAGCGAAAGAGGATATGCTGACCGACCAGATGATGAGCTCGCTGTTCGACGTTCCGCTGCAAGTTGCAAAAAATGGCAAAAACAATGAGTATTTTTCTCTTGTGAGTTCGTACTAGATAGTGTAAAATACTTAACCGCTGCATGAGCGCACGAGAGAAAACGTGAAAGCAATGCAGGCTGTAAGCAAGCGGAGAGATGACCGAGCTGGCCGAAGGTGCACGATTGGAAATCGTGTATACGCCAAAAGCGTATCTGGGGTTCGAATCCCCATCTCTCCGCCAGATTATCCCGGCGGAACCTTTACGGTAACGCCTTTTTTGTAGGTCGGCATAAATACCCAGCCGACCCACCCCATGCGGAGGGGTGGCAGAGTGGTTGAATGCGGCGGTCTCGAAAACCGTTTTGCCCGCAACCCGGGTAACGAGGGTTCGAATCCCTCCTCCTCCGCCACGAAATGACAAGCCCTTGCAATCGCGGGGGCTTTTTCTGTGCTCCCCTCCCCAAAGCGAATACGGTGGACTACACTGTGACAATCGATTATCGAAAGCAAAGGAGCGACCTTATGGCCGATCGCACTGTTGAAAACTCATCTGAGGAAGTCCCCGAGATTCCGGAGATGCTCGAAAACGTGCTCCTGTTCGCGCTCGACGAGGCGAAGGAGAAGATGGAGGAGGGCGCTGAGCTCGTTCCGTTCACGACGCTCGTCGTTAAGGAGAACCTGTTCATCGAGTCGCATCCGGGCGATTCCTCCGAGGAATGCTACAACCTCGCGCAGCATACGGTGGAAGGCGCACGCGGCGCAGACGCGTATGCGTTCTGCTATGACGGCTACGTCGAGACCGACGATGGTACGAAAGACGTTATCATCGCGGAGGGCGGTGTGCCGGGCGCGAAGGACGGCTATGCGGTTGGCTACCTTTATACCGTCGATGATGAGGGCGGCTACACCTTCGAGGAAGAGGCTGCCTACATCGGTGAGGCTCCGAACTTTATGGCGAAGCTCAAGAGCGGGGTCGACTACGGTGAGGACGAGATCGACGAGAAGTATCTGACGGAAGTCGACGAGGATCCTTCGACGGGAATCGACACCGACGGAGAATAAATCCTCCTCTTAGATTGAATTTCTGCGAGAGCCTCGTGCAAATGCACGGGGCTTTCGTTTTCGTTTTGGGAGAACGCGCATTGAAATTCGGGAAGGAATCGGGAAGGATTCTGCCAGGTTTGCATGCTAGGATGCCCCCAAAACGAGCTCGGCGGCTCGAGAAGATGTGTGGTTCAGGTGATGGGAGACAGCTTTGGTCTACCCGAAGCGGGAAGCCTACGTTAATATAGTCAGGCTATATCCTGCTCTGGGTGAATGCCTTCACCAGACCCAGAGCCGTAAAGTCCAAAGGAGGTGAGCTGATGAAGGCTTACGAACTGCTGTTTTTTGTCGCCCCGACCATTTCCGACGAAGATCGCGTTGCCGTCATGAAGCGAATCGAGACCACGATCGCTGAGGGCGCAGGCAAGGTTGACAACGTCGACGAGTGGGGCAAGCGCAAACTTGCTTATGAGATCAATGGTCTGACCGACGGTGATTACACTCTCGTCAATTTCCACGCTGATCCTCAGAACGTTGCCGAGCTCGATCGCGTTCTGCGCATCAACGATGCTGTGGTCCGCCACATGATCGTGAAGCGCGAAGACCGCGACTAACTGGAGCTTAATGGGCGCCTTTGGCGTCCGGCACATGGGAAGAGGCAAGAATCATGAGCATCAACAGAGTTAACATCAGCGGCAATTTGACTAACGACCCTGAGCTTCGCAGCACTGCGGGCGGCATTTCCGTTCTCAGTTTTCGTGTCGCGGTCAACGACCGTCGCAAGAACCAGCAGACCGGCGAGTGGGAGGACTGCCCGAACTTCATCGGCTGCACTATCTTCGGTGCTCGCGCCGATGCCTTGAAAAAGTATTTGTCAAAGGGCATGAAGGTCGCAATCGAAGGTAAGTTGCGCTGGAGTCAATGGGGGCCCGAAGAGCAAAGGCGTTCCAAGATCGAAGTGATCGTGGACGAGCTTGAGTTTATGTCGAACCGCAACAGCGATGCACAGAATTCTTCCGGTCAGAGCTATGGGCAGCAAGGCGGCTATCAGCCTGCACCTCAGGCGAGCTACCAATCTGCTCCGCAGGCGAGCTACCAGCCCCAGTCGGCACCGGCGATTGACGCCTCTTCTCCCCTCTACGATGATGACATCCCGTTCTAAGGAAGAGCAAGTTGAAGAAAACGTCAGATTACGCGAAGCAGCCGCGTCGCAAGTTCTGCCAGTTCTGCAAGGACGATGTTGAGTACATCGACTACAAGGACACGCAGATGCTGCGCAAATATGTGACCGACCGCGGAAAGATCAAGCCGCGCCGCGTGACGGGTGCCTGCACCCAGCATCAGCGCGACATCGCGAACGCCGTGAAGCGCGCCCGCGAAATGGCTTTGATGCCCTACGCGGTTCCCGCCGTGAGCGGCCGTGGCGACCGCCGCAACCGCTAGGCGAAGGAGGTACCATGAAAGTCATTCTGCTTAAAGAACTGAAAGGCAGGGGCGGCGAAGGCGACGTTATCGAAGTTGCCAACGGTTACGCCAACAACTACCTGCTGACCCAGGGTTACGCCATCAAGGCGACCAAGGGCAACCTCAAGCAGCTCGAGCAGCGCAAGCACAACATCGCCAAGCGCGAGGAGACTCGCCTTGCCGACGCTGAGGCCATGCGCGCCAAGCTCGATGGTGCAACCGTCAAGGTTCTTGCCAACGTGGGCGAAGAGGGCCAGCTGTTCGGCTCCGTCACCTCTTCGATCGTCGCCGACGCAATTAAGGAGAACCTTGGCGTCGAGGTCGATCGTCGTCGTGTCGAGCTTGGCAACCCGATCAAGGTTGCCGGCGAGCATGCTGTCGCTATCTCCATCTATCGCGACATCAAGGCCACCGTTACCGTGAGCGTCGTGAGCGACAAGGCTGTCGAGGCTCCGGAAGAGGAAGAGGTTGTTGAGGCTCCCGCCGAGGAAGCAGCTGCTCCCGCTGAAGAGACCGAGGCTGCTGCCGAATAGCGCATCGCACATTGCGAACACGCTTATTTCGAGACCCCTTGCCAGTTTGGGCGAGGGGTTTCTTGGTGTTTGGGGTACCTCTCGCCGAGAGTGCTCACAGTGGGGTAAGATACAACGGTTAAACGAATTCTCAACGACTCTCGTCAACGCACTCAGAAGGAAGCCATCGCATATGCCCGACAACCGCTCCAACACCCCGCGCAACTCAGATTTTGCGCCGCAGTCAACGCCGCAGAACAGGCCATTGCCCCAGAACATCGAAGCGGAGCAATCCGTTCTGGCAGCATGCATGCTCGACGCCGAGGCTGTCGAGGAGCTGGTGCTGAAGCTGAAGCCCGAGAACTTCTTCCGTCCTGCCCATCGCATCATCTTCGAGGCGATATGTGACCTGAACATCCGCCGCATCCCCATCGACCAGATCTCGCTTGCCGACACGCTCAATGCGTCGGGGCAGCTCGAGGCGGTCGGCGGCAAGGCGTACCTCGTCGACCTTGCGGACAACACGTTCGCGCTCACCAACTGGCAAAACCATGCCGACATCGTGAAGCGCACGGCCATCCTGCGCGAGCTCATATTTGCGTCTGCGCAGATCAACGCGCTTGCCTATGATGCCCCTGACGACCTGAACGAGGTCGTGGAGACCGCTGAGAAAACGCTCTTCAACGTCACGGAGAAGCGCGTGTCCTCGACGTTCGCACGCGTTGACACCCTGCTTACTGAGGCGTTCGAGGAAATCACGAAGCTCGCGGAGCAGAAAAGCCACATGGCGGGCGTCCCGACGGGCTTCAAGGACGCAGACGACCTCTTCCACGGTCTGCGCGCGGGCGACCTGGTCATCCTCGCTGCAAGACCCGGCGTCGGCAAGACGTCGTTCGCGCTGAACCTTGCCGTGAACGCGGCGAAGGCGGGCACTTCGGTTGCCTTCTTCTCCTTGGAAATGTCCGCGAGCCAGCTTATGCAACGTATCCTGTGCGCCGAGGCGCGCGTGAGCCTCTCGAAGATTCGTGGTGGCTTTATTGCGGAAGGGGACTGGGGCGCCATCGCCGATGCGTCGAATGCGCTCTCGAAGCTCGATATGTACATCGACGACTCACCGGGCTTGTCCATCCTGGAAGCTCGCGCGAAGGCTCGTCGCGAATTGCGCCATGCCCAGGGAAACGGCCTGATCATCGTTGACTACTTGCAGCTCATGCAGCCCCCGCAAACGCGCCGCGACGGCAACCGCGCCGTCGAGGTCGGCGAGATTTCACGTGGCCTTAAAATCCTCGCGAAGGAGATGGGCATGCCCGTTATCGCCCTCTCGCAGCTCTCCCGTGCCGTCGAGATGCGAGGAAAGAAGCGCCCCATGCTTTCCGACCTGCGTGAATCGGGCGCCATCGAGCAGGACGCCGACATCGTCATGTTCATCGACCGAAGCATGAACGAGGAGGAGGGCGAAAGCGACGACCGTCCTGACTGGGGCACGGCGGAGTTGATCGTCGCCAAGCACCGTAACGGCCCGACGCGCGACATCCCGCTCGCCTTCAACGCCGAGTACACGCGCTTCATGGACCTCATCGACGACTCGCGTGTCGGCGGATACGCGTAAGGGGCGGCTGCCAATGGCGGAACGCTTGACATTCATCCATGCTGCTGACCTCCATATCGGCGCCCCCTTCCGCGGTCTTCGGGCTCTCTCCGAGCGTTGGGCGAGCCGTCTCGTCGAGGCGATTCCCGAAGCGTACGAGCGCGTGGTTTCCGCCGCCATCGACAACCGCGTCGACTTCGTGGTGATTGCCGGCGACATCTTCGATACGGCGCGGCCCTCCTATGCCGACTACCTCACGTTTTTCGATGGCCTTTCACGCCTCGACGCCGAGGGCATTCCGGTGTACATGTGCACCGGAAACCACGACCCCTATACCACCTGGCAGCGCGACCTGTTCAACCTGCCGGGCAACGTGACCATGTTCTCCGCCGACAAGCCGAGCTTTGCGCTTTACCGTCGGGACGGCAAGCCTGTGTGCGTGCTCGGCGGGCGCGGCTACTACAACCAAACGTGGCCTGGGGATGCCTGCATCGCCGAGGGCGTTACGCGAGCTGCTGCAAACGAGGCCCTCGGGGAGGACGCGGCATCGGCCCCCTTCGGCATCGGGGTAATTCACACCGGGCTCGATCTGGATCCGAACAAGGCCCCCGTGGCGCCCGCGAAGCTTTTGCGTGCGGGGTTCGACTACTGGGCGCTCGGGCATGTTCACAAACGCCTGATCTACACCGAGGACAATCCGCGCCTCGCATTTTCCGGATGCATCCAAGGGCGCGACATCAAGGAGACGGGGCCGCGCGGTGTGAACCTGGTCACGCTCGAGGAGGGGCGGCGCAACGTGGTTGAGTTCATCCCCACGGCAAGCGTCGTCTGGCAGCGCATGAAGGTGGACATCTCGGAGTGCGTTACGGTTCCCGATGTGTCGGACCTGGTCACACGTGAGCTTTTCCGCGTGAACGGCAAGGCGCACTGCGGGGAGATGTGCACGCGCATCGTTCTTTGCGGCACGACGCCCCTGCACGAGGTGCTCAAGCGGCCCGGGCTGATTGACGATTTGCGCAACCAGATCAACGATTCCCACCCAGAGTTCTTCTGCGACGCGCTCATCGACAAGACGCGTCGGCCCTTCGATCGCGAAGCGGCGCGCCGCGAGGGGATGTTCCCTGCGGTGTTCCTCGGCGTTGCCGAATCGATGCGCGAAGACGAGGCCGGCGAGGCGGCGTTTCTCCAGGACGAGTTCCTGAAAAGCAACGTCGCGCTGCCGAGCGCCCTCGTGCAGAGTATTCCGACGCTTGCCGAAGAGGCGCAAGACTTGGTTATCGACCTTTTGTGTGGAGGCGATGACGAATGAGTCCCTTCTTGAAGCACGTTAAGATGGAAAGCTTCGGCGCGTTTTCCGGCAAGGCTGTCGGCCCCTTCGGACCCCATTTGAACGTGGTGTTCGGTCCGAACGAGGCGGGCAAGACGACGACGGCCTCGTTTGTCCGCGGAGTGCTCTTCGGTTGGGAAGAGGCGCGCGGGGTGCGCAACACCTACAAGCCGCAGGCAGCAGACCGCGCGGGCTCGCTGTTCTTCGACGATGGCGAAGGCGGCGAGATCGAGCTTTCCCGAAGCCGCAATGCAGAAGGCCTCAAGGGCGACGCCTCCCTCGTGCACGATATCGATCGCGAGACGTTCTCTACCATGTTCTCGCTCACCAGCGACGAGCTGCGTCGCCTGCGCAATACCACCGATGTCACGGCGCGCCTGCTCACAGCGGGGTCGGGCACGGGGACATCCCCCGCGCACGCGCTCTCCGTGGTGCAAGGGCGCCTTGCTGCCTGCACCTCGCGCGCCGCAAGCGCCGAGGAATCGCTTGTGAACTTGGGCTCGCAGCTTGCGGACGCGAAAGAGGAGATGGCTCGCGCCGCTGAGGTAGCCGAGAGCTTGCGTCGCAAGGACAAGGAATTCCACGAGATGGAGCCCGAGCGTGACTCCCTCAGCGCGCGCCTGTCGAAACTGAACGCGCGCATCGAGGAGCTTACCGCGTGTCGCGCGCGCATCGAGAAGCTCGCGGCGGAGCGCGAGGAGATTACCGAGGAGCACGCGCGCCTTGTCGAGGAGCAAACGCAAGCGGCGCTCGCAAGACGGCGCGGGAGACATGTGGTCTCCCTCGAGCTTATGGACATGACGGCTGCCGAGGATCGCGAGCTGCGCGACCGCATCGACGTCTTCTCCGACAGGGAGTCGAAGTGTTCGCACAGCGTTGAGCTGGCGAAATCGAATTACGCTGCGTCGAAGGCAGCCTATGAGGTGCGCCTCGAGGCCCCCGATACGCGCGAGATGGAGCTGCGTGCCCGCCATCAGCGCACGGCGCAGGTGGTGCTCTCCATCGCGCTGCCGCTCATGTTCGTCGGGTCCGGCGTTCCCCTTGTGGTGCATGGGCGCGAGATCTCGAGCTTGTCGTTCACGGCGCTTGGCTTGGGTTTGGTCGCCATGGCGGTCTTTCTCGCTGCGGGGGCGCTCGTGATGCTGTTCCGCCCGAGCAAGGAACAGGAAGCGCGAAAGGCCGAGCTTCAAAGCGCGCAATGGGTCATGCTGCAGGATAAGAAGAAATACGAGTCGTGCCTTGCCGAGCAGGAGGCGCTCTCGGGAGAGATTCGCGCGTTTCTCGAGAGTCGCGGGCTGGGCGAGGCCTCATCGAACCTGCGCCGTGCGCGGACGATTCTCGACGAGGCAAAGGACGCTCGCGGTGACATGGCCTTGCTCCAGCAGCGCTCCCAGGCGCTCACTGCGCGCCTGACCTCGCTGGAAGAGAAGATCGCGCGCAACGTCGACGCACTTGCGAGCGCCTACACGCAGGCGCATCTGCCGAGCGAGAACGCGACGCTTGCGGCGCTCGACGCGAAGATCGCGCGCAAGGTTTCGCAGCGCACTAACCTCATGGAGGCCTTTGAGAGCACGAACCGAGCGTACGGCGAGCTCAAGCAAGAGCTTGCGACGGCGCGCGGCGAGCATACGCTCGACGAGGTCCGCATGACCTATCAGCAGATCCGAACGCGTTACAACGAGTCGCTGCAAACTTTCGCGAGGCTTCTTCTCGCCCGTCGCATGCTCGAGATGGCGATATCCTCCTGGGAGAGCAAAAGCCAGCCCGAGGTGTATGCGCAGGCGAGCGAGCTCATGTCGCTTATGACCGAGGGCCGCTGGGTGCGCGTGTACATGACGGCCGACGGTCATCTGCGCGTCGTCGACTCCGTGCATACCGAGCGCGATCCGGTCCATCTCTCGCTCGGCACGTGCCAGCAGCTCTACCTCAGCCTGCGCATTGCGCTTCTGCTCGCCGCCGACAACGTGGGCCGTGCGATTCCCATCCTCGCCGACGATATTCTCGTGAACTTCGACTCCCGCCGCCGCCGCGGGGCCGCGCGTGCCTTGGCCGAGCTCGCGAAGACGCGCCAAGTCATCATGTTTACCTGCCACGAAGAGGTTGTTTCCGTTCTACGCGAAGTTAGTGACGCTACCAACGTCATCGAACTCGCCATGTAACCCATACCTTATAATGCAAGGGTTGCAGGAAGAATGCCGATCGGCCTCGCTTGCGCGGGGCGGCGAAAGGATGAAAGCTCATGCCCAGTACAGTTCTCGTCGGTGCCCAATGGGGCGACGAAGGCAAGGGCAAGATCACCGACCTCATTGCGAGCAAGTACGACTACGTCGTGCGCTACCAGGGCGGAAACAACGCGGGACACACCGTCATCCACGGTGACAAGAAACTGGCGCTGCACCTGATGCCTTCGGGTGTCATGTACGAGAACGCCATTCCCGTCATCGGAAACGGCGTCGTCGTCGACCCGGGTGTGCTCGTGAAGGAAATGGCGATGCTCCAGGCGGAGGGCATTTCGTGCAAGAACCTGAAGATCAGCTGCGATGCACATGTCATCATGCCGTGGCACAAAGATCTCGACGGCGCCGATGAGAAGAGCCTTGGCGAGCACAAGATCGGCACCACCAAGCGTGGCATCGGCCCGTGCTACCAGGACAAAGCCGCCCGCAAGGGCATCCGTATTCAGGATCTGTTCGACGAGAAGATCTTTCGCCTGAAGGTCGAGACTGCGCTCAAGCAGAAGAATCCCGTCCTGAGCAAGATCTACGGTCTCCACACCTACACGGTTGAGGAAATCTGCGAGGAGTACCTGCCCTACGCGCGCATCCTGAAACCCTACATGGCCGAAACTGCGCATATGCTCAACAGCGCGCTGCGCGAGGGCAAGTCGGTGCTGTTCGAGGGCGCGCAGGGCACGCTGCTCGACATCGACCACGGCACCTATCCCTATGTGACCTCCTCTTCTTGCTGCGCGGGTGGCGCGGCGACGGGCTCGGGCGTGGGTCCAGTGAACATCGACCGTGTGCTCGGCATTGAAAAGGCCTACGTGACGCGTGTTGGCGGCGGCCCGTTCCCGACTGAGCAGCGCTTCCCCGAGGACGGCGGCGTGGGAGAAGAGGCCGAAACCGGCGAGCTTCTGTGCTCTGTGGGCCACGAATTCGGTGTGACCACCGGCCGCAAGCGCCGCTGCGGATGGTTCGACGCGGTCATCGCGCGCTATGCTGCTGAGGTCAACGGCCTCACCGACGTGGCGCTCACCAAGCTCGACGTGCTTTCGGCGTTCGACACCATTAAGGTGTGCGTGGCTTACGAATGCAATGGCAAGCGCTACGACTACTTCCCCATGCAGCAAAGCGTGCTGTTCCACGCGAAGCCCATCTACGAGGAGCTTCCTGGCTGGAAGTGCGATATCACCGGCTGCCGCA
>ERZ827168.5479-NODE-5479-length-10537-cov-3.414520_pt1 | contig 10537 bp, 8 predicted proteins | sample MGYA00519868_ERZ827168 | MGnify/ENA primary metagenome ERZ827168 (study PRJEB31778, sample SAMEA3449271) | human gut metagenome | biome: human gut; feature: human-associated habitat; material: faeces | place: United Kingdom | collected 2010/2012 ...
CTAAGAACATGAAGCTGCCCACCGGACGGTTCGGGTCGGAAAGCCCTGCGCGGTTGCGGCGAATGGCGCCCGCCACCGCATGCACGGCCTCGTCCTGGCCGACGACGCGCTCATGCAGCTTGTCTTCCAAGTCGGCGAGCTTCTCCATCTCGCCCTGCATCATCTTCTGAACCGGGATGCCCGTCCACGCGGACACCACCTCGGCGATCTCGTCTTCAGACACCTCCTCCTTCAAGATCGCGCCGTCCTTCTGCTTGCCGACAAGCGTCTCCTCCGCCGTCTTCAAGCGCTGCTGCAGCTCGGGGATGGTGGAATAACGCAGCTCGGAGGCGCGCGAAAGGTCGCCCTCGCGCGTGACGCGCTCCTCTTCGGCCTGGGCGCTTTCCAGGTCGGCCTTGAGCGTCTGCACGTTCTCGATGACGTCTTTCTCATTGCGCCATTCGGCCTTGCGGCGGTCGAGGTCCTCTTGCGCGCTCGCGATGTCACGGCGCAGCGCCTCCAGGCGTTCCTTCGAGGCGTCGTCGCTCTCCTTCATGAGCGCCTGCTCCTCGATCTGCATCTGCGTGAGCTTGCGCTCTGCCATGTCGACCTCTTCGGGCATCGAATCGATCTCGATGCGCAGGCGGCTCGCCGCCTCGTCCATCAAGTCGATCGCCTTGTCGGGGAGGAAGCGGTCGGAGATGTAGCGGTCGGAAAGCTCCGCCGCGGCAACGATGGCGCCGTCGGTAATGCGCACGCCGTGATGGATCTCGTACTTCTCCTTCAAGCCGCGCAGGATGGCGATGGTGTCTTCCACCGTCGGCTCGCCGATCATGACCGGCTGGAAACGGCGGGCAAGCGCTTTGTCCTTCTCGACGTACTTGCGGTACTCGTCGAGCGTGGTCGCGCCGATGGCATGCAGCTCACCACGCGCGAGCGCGGGCTTAAGCATGTTGCCTGCATCGAGCGTGCTGTCGCCCGAGGAGCCGGCGCCCACGATGGTATGCAGTTCGTCGATGAACAAGATAACCTTGCCCTCGGACTGCTTCACCTCGCGCAGCACCGCCTTCAAGCGGTCCTCGAACTCGCCGCGGTATTTCGCGCCCGCCATCATCGCGCCCAAGTCAAGCGACACGATGTCGCGGTCCTTCAGGCTGGAAGGCACGTCGCCTGCGACGATGCGCTGCGCAAGTCCCTCGACGATGGCCGTCTTGCCCGTGCCCGGCTCGCCGATGAGCACCGGGTTGTTCTTGGTGCGGCGGGAAAGCACCTGGATGGTGCGGCGGATTTCCTCAGAGCGGCCGATCACCGGGTCGAGCTTGCCCTCGCGCGCTTGCTGAGTGAGGTTTTGACCATACTGCTCCAAGGCTTCGAACTGGGCTTTCTCCTGCTGGTCGGTCACGCGCGTGTCGCCGCGGAGCTCTTCGTAGGCCGCCTCGATGTTCTTGCGCGTGATGCCCACGCCGTTCAAGATGCGCCCCGCTGGACCCTTGTCCTCCGAAAGCGCGATGAGCAGATGCTCGCTTGTGGCGTAGCTGTCACCGAGCTTCTCGGCTGCCTTCACCGCGTTGTCGATCGTCTTCATGAGGTCATTGCCCGGCATCGGCATGGGCATGCCGCCCTGCGACTTCGGGCCTCGCTCGACCTCTTCGTTCACGTTGCGCTCAAGCTGCGCCGGGTCGGCACCGATGCGCTTGATGATTGCCGCGAGGTTGTTCTCATCGGCATCGAGCAATGCCTTCAGAAGGTGAATCGGCTGGATGACCGCCGATTCGGCATCGCTTGCCACGCCCATGGAGTTCTGGAACGCCTCCTGGGCGGTGATTGCTAGTTTGTCTAACCTCATAATCTAAGCCTCCTTCGTAAGGAGATGGTTTGCCATTTAAGAGAGGCGCCGAAGGACGATAGCGCCCGGGGTGACGCCACCGACGTCGTTTTGCACGAGCGAGTTCACGCTTTCGCGCGTCTCGAGCTCATGCACGCGATCGGCCAAGCGGCGCACCCGCTTGTGCAGGTCGTCGATTTCCTCGTCGCGCGCGTCCAAGCGCCCTTGCAAATCGAGGATTCGCGTCACGCCCGCAAGATTGATGCCCTCGTTGGTGAGCTCGTTGATGAGCCCGAGCCGTTCGATGTCGGCCTGCGAGTACATGCGGGTGTTGCCGCTCGTTCGCTGCGGCGTGACGAGGCCTTTCTGCTCGTACGCGCGCAGCGTCTGGGGATGCACTCCCGCAAGCTCCGCTGCCACGCTGATCATGTACAGGGGTCTGTTGCGGTCGTCCATTACCATGTCCTCACGTCCTCGTTCGTCGCAGCCTGGAATTCCTCCAGGGCCCTGCGTTGTCCATCGTTCAAATGCTCAGGAACCTTAACGATAACCTTGATCTTCAGATCGCCCGAGCCCTGCCCCTTCACTCGCGGTGCGCCCTTGCCGCGAACCGTGAGCTTCGTCCCGCTTTGCGTTCCGGCGGGAACCTTCACGCGCACCTTTGAGCCATCCGGCGCGGGAATGACGACGCTGCCTCCGAGCGCCGCCTCCGCCACGGTGACCGGCACGTCGACGAGCACGTCGGCGCCGTCGCGCGAGAAGTACGGATGGGGCTCTATCTTGGTGGTGATGAGCAAATCGCCCGCTTCGCCGCCGCCTGTGCCCAAGCCGCCCTTGCCGCGGAAGCGAAGCCTGCCGCCGTCGACGGCGCCCGCGGGAACCTTCACCGTGAAGGTTTCGGGGGCGTCCTTGCCGGGAATGCGAACAGTCACGCGCTTCTCGGTACCGCAGAACGCCTCATCGAACGTCACGTTCAGGGTGACGTTCATGTCCTTGCCCTTCTGCGGGCGAGGGCCTCGACGCCCACCGCCACTGAAGTTGCCGAAATCCCATTCCGTTCCGAAAGCGCCTTCGCCGCGGCGAATGCTCTCCAGGATGTCGGCCCAGCTGCCGGCGCCGCCCATGCCGCCGAAGAGGTCCTCGACGTTCACGCCCTGGCCACCGCCCCAGCCACGCGGGATCTGATTCTCATTCGCCGTGCCGTACTGATCGTAGAGCTTGCGCTTCTTGTCGTCGGAGAGAACCTCGTACGCTTCGTTGAGCTCCTTGAACTTGGCCTCGTCGCCGCCCGCATCGGGATGGTACTTGCGCGCAAGCTTGCGGAATGCCTTCTTTATCTCATCGGTGGACGCCGTGCGCGGAACGCCCAGCGTTTTGTAATAATCCGGAGTTGCCGGCATACACGACCACCTGCCTTTCTCACTTGAAAAACAAGGGCGGGCTCACGCGCCCGCCCCCATACATTACTCTTCGGTTTCGTCCTCTTCGGGCTTGGGTCGCTTCGGGCCGCCGGTGGTCACCGTGACCATCGCGGGCCTGATGACCTTCGCCCCAAGGCGGTACCCTTTTTGGTACACTTCGTGGACCGTCTCGTCGAACGCCTCCGCATCGGGAACAGTCGCGACCGCCTGAGCCTCCAACGCGTCGAATGCCTCGCCGGTCGGATCGATCACTTCCACGCCGTCCTTCTCGAGCACGCCGACGAACTTGGAGTGCACCGCGCGAACGCCTCCAAGCAGCTCGCCTTCGCCGTTCTTCTCAGCATAGTCGATCGTGCGCTCGAAATCGTCTATCACGGGAAGCAGGCTCGTGACCAGCTTCTCCGCGGCGCGGGCCTTCTCAGCTTCACGCTGCTCGTTCGTGCGCCTGCGGTAGGTGTCCCACTCGGCGTGAAGGCGCATGAACTTGTCTTTCCACTCGGCAGCCTCGGCCTTCGCGGCAGCAAGCTCGGCTGCTGCCTTCTCCGCCTCGGCCTTCGCATCGTCGGCAAGCTTCTCGCCCTCGGCACCCTCGGCGGGCTTTTCCGCTTCCTCGGGCTCGCCCTCGAGCACTTCGGCCTCTACCGCTTCGGCGGCAGCGCCCTCCGCAGCCGACTTCGCATCGGCCGCGGTGGCGCTATCGTTGGCGCAGGTTGGGGAGGAGGAGGGAGCCTCTGCGCCCGTGTTGGCATCATCGATGGGAATACTCACGGCGTCGTCCTTTCCAGATTTCGCCATAGCGATTACTTGCCTTCTTTCTTGTCGTCGTCGACGACTTCGTAGTCAGCTTCGATCGTATCGTCGTCGGCAGGAGCCGCGCCGCCCTGGGCACCAGCCGCTGCAGCCGCCGCAGCCGCGGGGTCGCCGCCGTTCTGCGAGTACACAACCTCAGCGAGCTTGTAGCCAGCCTGCTGCAGCTTCTCGACCGAAGCCTTGATGGCCTCGATGTCGTTACCCTCGAGCGCGCTCTTCGCCTCGGCGATAGCGGACTCGGCAGCTGCCTTCGCGTCGGCCGGCGCCTTGTCGCCCAGCTCATCGAGGGTCTGCTGCGTGGCGTTCACCAGAGAGTCGGCGTTGTTACGCGTCTCGACTTCTTCCTTGCGCTGAGCGTCCTCGGCGGCGTGCGTCTCAGCGTCCTTCACCATGCGATCGACTTCGTCGTCGGAAAGCGCGGTGGAGCCGGAGATGGTGATCTGCTGCTGCTTGCCCGTGCCCAGATCCTTAGCGGAAACGTTCACGATGCCGTTCGCGTCGATGTCGAAGGTGACCTCGATCTGCGGGACGCCGCGACGAGCAGCCGGGATACCGGAGAGCTGGAAACGGCCGAGCGTCTTGTTGTCCTTGGCCATCTGGCGCTCGCCCTGCAGGACGTGGATTTCCACAGACGTCTGGTTGTCGGCGGCAGTGGAGTACACCTCGGTCTTGCGGGTCGGGATGGTGGTGTTGCGGTCGATCATCTTGGTCATGATGCCGCCCATGGTCTCGACGCCCAGGGACAGCGGGGTCACGTCAAGAAGCAGGATGCCCTCGACGTCGCCGGCGAGCACGCCGCCCTGAACAGCTGCGCCCATAGCGACGACCTCGTCAGGGTTCACCGACATGTTCGGCTGCTTGCCCGTCATGTTCTTCACGAGTTCCTGAACCGCAGGCATACGGGTGGAGCCGCCGACGAGGATGACCTCATCGATGTCGCCCTGGGACATGCTCGCGTCGCGAAGCGCCTGCTCAACAGGCTTGCGGCAACGATCGAGCAGATCCTTGGTGATGCGCTCGAACTCCGCGCGGGTGAGCGTGTAGTCCAAGTGCTTCGGGCCGGTGGCGTCAGCCGTGATGAAGGGCAGGTTGACGTTCGCCTGCGTGGTGGAGGAGAGCTCCATCTTCGCCTTCTCGGCAGCTTCCTTCAGACGCTGCAGCGCCATCTTGTCCTTGCGCAGGTCGATGCCGCCGTTGTCAGCCGCGAACTTGTCGGCCAGCCAATCGATGACGCGGTGATCCCAGTCATCGCCGCCGAGCTGGTTGTCGCCAGCGGTCGCGGCAACCTCGAAGACGCCGTCGCCGAGTTCCAAGATGGACACGTCGAAGGTGCCGCCGCCGAGGTCGAACACAAGGATCTTCTCGTCCTTGTTGGTCTTATCGAGGCCGTAGGCCAAAGCGGCTGCCGTCGGCTCGTTGATGATGCGGAGCACTTCGAGGCCGGCGATCTTGCCAGCGTCCTTCGTCGCCTGGCGCTGCGCGTCGTTGAAGTACGCAGGCACGGTGATGACGGCCTGGGTGATGGGGCTGCCGACCTGCTTTTCCGCGTCGGTCTTCAGCTTCTGGAGCACCATTGCCGAGATTTCCTCGGGGGTGTAGGTCTTGCCCTCGATGTCGATGACCGTGCGGCCGTCCTTGCCCGCCTCGACCTTGTAGCTCACCTTGGCCTGCTCAGCCTTCGTCTCGTTGAAGGAGCGGCCAATGAAACGCTTGACGGAAGAAACCGTGTTCTCCGGGTTGGTGACTGCCTGGTTCTTCGCAGCCTTGCCGACGACGCGCTCGCCGTCCTTGCGGAAGCCCTCGACCGACGGAGTGGTGCGATCGCCTTCGGCGTTCACGAGGATTTCAGGCTCGCTGCCTTCCATGACCGCCATTGCAGAGTTCGTGGTGCCCAAGTCAATACCGAGAATCTTAGACATTATGTTTCCTCTCCTTTTAGAGATAGTTACCGTGGTTTCGAGGGGAGGCTTTCGGAAGAGCCGCTCCGAGTTTTCGCGGCTGCCCCATCGACCTACCCGTTCGATATTGCGTACTATAAAATCTAAGTGCGATGCTGTCAAGTTTGCTTCTGAATTTCGCTAAGGTTTTTTGCAAAATTAGTGCTCAAACGATTGACCTGCGATAACGCAAATTATGGTATGCAGGAATTGTGAAGATATCACATACGAAATCTAAGTCAGGAAGACTCAAGAAGGCCAATCAAAGCGGGGGAAGAGTGCTTAAAGCCGAGGCGCTGCGACGAAAAGGGGCTCACATCCCCACGGTGAAGAGGAAGCCCCCTCGCGCCCCGCGGCGTGCGAGCATTCCCCAAGCCCGCGGCAAACGAGGATCCCGCCCCGCGCGACGCTACGGCAAGACGAGTTCCTCGATGTTGAGGCTCTCGCAGTTGAGCGCAAAGACCGACTCCCCCGATTGAGCGCCCGACCAGGCAAGAGGGCCTCTCCCCAGGAAGGCAAGCTGCACGCCCGCCGCATGCAGTGCCCCCACAGCGCGGTCTTGCGCGCCTTTGCGCACGCGCATCGAGAAGTAGAGTCCCCGGTCGAGCCCTTCGAACGCGACTTCCTGCGCAAGGGAGCTCTCGCGCACGCGGCCCACCAGCCCATCCTGCAGCCGCTTCACATGAGTACGCAGGCGGTTCACATGCCGCTCGTAATGTCCCTGCTCGATGAAGCGGGCGAGGGCAAGCTGCTCGAGTGGGCTGACCGTGTTCGAGTAAAAACCCAGTTTGAGCTCGAATTGCGCAGCGAGGTCCTCGGGGAGGGCCATATAAGCGATGCGGAATGCCGCACCGAGGCTTTTCGTGAACGAGTTCAAATAGATGACGCGCCCCGCCACATCGACGCTCGCGAGCGGCGCGATCGGGCGCCCCGACATGCGGAATTCCGCATCGTAGTCGTCTTCGATGATGAAGCGGCCGCGCGGCCCTTCGGAGGAAAACGCCCGCGCCGCATCCATTCGCGACCAGTTGAGCAAATCGCGTCGGTGGGCGGCGGACATGACGACCCCCGTCGGGAATTGGTGAGCGGGCATCACACGGAGCTCGTCAACTGGATCAACTCCGATCTCAACATCAGCGACGTCGATGCCTCCCGCCGCAAGCGGAACGCTCGCGCAGCGCGCGCCCTGGGCATCGTACATGCGCTCGAGCAGCGGATACCCCGGGGATTCTATCGCGAAAGCGCGGTCGCGCCCCAGCAGCTGGATTATCAGCTGATAGAGCGTCTGCGATCCCGCAGCGACGACGATGCGCTCGGCGGGGACATCCATGCCGCGGTATTCGCGCAGGTAAGCGGCAATTGCTCGACGCAAACGCGGAGACCCAGCGCCGAGAGCGGCTTGCGCGAGCGTTGCGGAAGACTCCTCCGCAAGCGTCCGGCGCATCACGCGGGCCCAAGTTTGATAGGGGAAAAGCGCCGTTGCCGCCGACTCTGACGAAGGTGCGGGGGTCGCCGGGCCGCCCTCCGAGGCGAAGGCCGGAACGCCCTCGACCATCCGCGGCGAAGTGCCTGGGAGCGCGAGCCTTCGCTCGGGGGAAAGAGCGGGAAACTGCGTCAAGCCCGCAGAGGCGGGAGAGGGCCGCCGAATCGCGTTTTCGGGGATGCTGTCAGACGCTGCAATCCCGCGCAGGTGGTCTCCGCCGCGCTGCCCGTCACGTTTCCCGCCGCATTGCCCCCCGCATTGCCAGCCGCGCGCAACGGGAGAAAGCTCGCACGCGAAGTAGCCCCTGCGCTCTTCGGCGCGCACATAGCCTTCCGCGATGAGCTGAGCGTAGGCCGCTTCGACCGTAATGACGCTCACGCCGAGATTGCGCGCGAGCGCCCGCTTGGAGGGAAGCTTCTCGTCGGGCAGGATGTTCCCATGGGCGATATCGTGGCGAATACGCCGATAGAGGTAGTCATAGCGGCTCGCGTTTCCTCGCTTGCCCATATCGTAGGACAGCATTTCCTGTCATCACGCCAATCTGGTCTTATTAATTACTCGCAATTTGACCATATTAACAGGTTCAAGTTCGACGTATGATGCCAAACTATCAAATGCCGATAGAAGGAGTAGGAAATGACCGAACCGCAAACCGCGCAAGAGCGCGTTGCACTGAACCGCCAGCTCGCCCAGATGCTGAAGGGCGGTGTCATCATGGACGTCACCACACCCGAGCAGGCGCATATCGCCGAAGAGGCCGGAGCCTGCGCCGTCATGGCGCTCGAACGCATCCCCGCCGACATCCGCGCAGCGGGCGGCGTGTCCCGCATGAGCGACCCGAAGATGATCAAGGGTATCCAAGAGGCCGTGTCCATCCCCGTCATGGCGAAGTGCCGCATCGGGCATTTCGTGGAAGCGCAGGTGTTGCAGGCCATCGACATCGACTACATCGACGAATCCGAGGTGCTCTCCCCCGCCGACGACACCTATCACATCGATAAATCCCAGTTCAACGTCCCGTTCGTGTGCGGGGCGCGCGATTTAGGCGAAGCGCTGCGCCGCATTGCCGAGGGCGCCACGATGATCCGCACGAAAGGCGAGCCGGGCACGGGCGACGTCGTTCAGGCCGTGCGCCACATGCGCATGATGAACGCCGAGATTCGCCGCGTCCAGAACCTGCGCGCAGACGAGCTGTTCGAGGCCGCCAATCAGTTGCAGGTGCCCGTCGACCTCGTGAAGTACGTGCACGAGAACGGCAAGCTGCCAGTCGTGAACTTCGCCGCCGGCGGCGTGGCGACTCCGGCAGACGCCGCGCTCATGATGCAGCTCGGCGCCGAGGGCGTGTTCGTGGGCTCGGGTATCTTCAAGTCCGGCAACCCCGCCAAGCGCGCGCAGGCGATCGTGAAGGCCGTGGCGAACTATACCGACGCCAAGCTCATCGCCGAGTTGTCCGAGGACCTTGGCGAGGCGATGGTCGGCATCAACGAGAACGAGATCGCCCTTCTCATGGCCGAGCGCGGCAAGTAGGCCGCCGCGGACGCCGATATCGCCTGAAAGGTCTTCATATGGGAAAGAAAATAGCCGTCCTGGCTGTTCAGGGGGCGTTTGTCGAGCATGAGCGCGCGCTTTCGAAGCTGGGATGCGAATGTGTGGAACTGCGACAAGGGCCCGACGTTCGCCAACCTTTCGACGCACTTGTGCTGCCGGGCGGCGAGAGCACGGTGCAGGCGAAGCTCCTGCGCGAGCTCGGCATGATCGACGAGCTGCACCGCCGCATTGCGGACGGCATGCCCGTTATGGGCACATGCGCGGGGCTCATCCTCCTCGCGAAAACCGTCGAGGAAGGCGTTCCCGCCGCAGGCGACCCTACCGCAGAAGTGGTCGGGGGAGCCGTCGCGCCAGGAGTTTTCGGCACGCTGCCCGTGACCGTGAGGAGAAATGCCTACGGCCGGCAGCTGGGGAGCTTCCACGCGAAAGCACCGTTTTCAGGCATCGAGGGCGACGTCCCCATGACGTTTATCCGGGCGCCCTACATCGCCGATGCCCACGAGGGCGCGACCCCGCTCGCCACGGTCGATGGACGCATCGTCGCCGTGAGAGCCGGCAACCAGCTCGGCGTAGCCTTTCACCCCGAACTCGACGATGACCTGAGGATTCACGAGCTGTTCGTGAGCCTCATCGGGTAGGCGGGGCGCCCCCAAACAGAAAGGCCGGCTGTCCAATCGAACAGCCGGCCTTTTCTCGCTTTGTCTGTGAGGTTTATTCCTCGACAACCTCGGGGATAGCGCCCATCGGGCACTCCTCGACGCAATCACCGCATGCGATGCAGTTGTTCTCGTTCACGGGAGCCGCAACGCCGTTGACGACCTCGAGAACCTCCTGCGGGCAGGCGTCAACGCAAATGCCGCAGCCGATGCACTCATCTGCATCAATAACCGGGTGAGCCATATCAAACTCCTTCTCGTCTCATTCAGATGAAAGCGAATCCCGGCGCCCTCTCGCAACTGACCGCCGCGCGCTCGGGAAACTACTGCCCGAAAAGATACCATTGCAGCCGTTAAATGCAAGAGAAATCGAGCGTTTTTCAGGGTACGGCGCGAATTGATACCGAGACGTCAAGATACGCCGAGCAAAGTCGGACACGCCTCGCGGCGCGTCCGATGATTATTCCCCATTTTGGGATGAAGCGCTCCATCCCCGTTTGAAAAACGCTGGAGGAAGAGCTCACCAGTGCGGACTCATGGCCAAAAGCTCGTCAACAAGGGCTTGCTAGCAAATGCGCGGGAGCTGCTCGCCCACCAGCATGTCGAGGATGCGCTTGCCGCCGAAAGCCGTGCGCAGGTAAACCTTCGGCCCGCGCTCGGGCTGCATCTCGCCCACTTCGCCGATGATGGCCGCATCGACGCCGTACTTGTTCGCTCGCATGGCGCCAAGCGCGGCATCCGCCTCGTCAGCGGGGACGACGCAAACCATCTTGCCTTCGTTCGCCACTTGGAGCACATCGTAGCCGAGCATCTCGCAGGCGCCGCGCACCGCGTCCTTCACAGGCACGGAGTCCTCTTCGATGGTGATGTCGACCTGC
>ERZ827168.5495-NODE-5495-length-10515-cov-7.114627_pt1 | contig 10515 bp, 17 predicted proteins | sample MGYA00519868_ERZ827168 | MGnify/ENA primary metagenome ERZ827168 (study PRJEB31778, sample SAMEA3449271) | human gut metagenome | biome: human gut; feature: human-associated habitat; material: faeces | place: United Kingdom | collected 2010/2012 ...
CGACTGCCCCGGCAATGGGGTGGCAGATTCAGGTAGTGATCCGGCAGCGCAAAACTGTCTGGGTGTTTTGTGCATGGTCAGTCTGCAGCCGTGTGGCGCCGAAAAAGTGCTTCCGCCGTGACCGGCGTAAGACACTATTTCGGCGCCCGTCTGTTGGGTATACATAGTAGGCAGGTCATGTATCCGGCTCAGAGCCTGGGGCCTTACTGTCGCAAGGGCCTGACCCAACAGAGAAACAAATTAGCTGCTGAACTTTTTTTCGCTCAAAAAGTTATGAAATCTGTTGGGTGTCAAAAAAGTTTTACCGTAGGTTTCTATAACTTAGGTAAAAAACTGGTGATTCAGCAGCTCGGGAATATAGTCCCTGCAATGGTTTGATGGTCATTCCGGCATATTCGGTTTTTGGGCATAAAAATGGGGACGAAAACGGATATTATAAAACGGGTGAAAAAGTTGCATATTTGCCCGGAAGCTGCCTCGGCTCAAAGCGCCATCTCTTGGCATCGTCACCGATCTTCTGATGCAGTCTCGCCTCTGCCAGCATGGGCGTATCCTCACAGATGCCGAACTGGAAGCATTTCCTTTGGCAATTCCAGATGCCCCACTTGACACCGGGCAGCCCCCGCTGGTAAGTCTCACGCTTCATGACCGTTCCTCCGTCAGCACGATCGTGGAGATCGCGTGCTTATAAATCATTTGCAGTCTCCCATCGCCCTTCAGAGCGATGACAAAGCGGTCAGAGCCGGTGATGATGCCACGCATCTGGAAACCGTTCGTGGTGATCACCAGCACCGACTTCCGGCACTCCTGCGCTCTCGAGAGCAGCTGCTCCTGTAAATCTTTCTGTTCACTCATACAGTTCGCCTCACTTCTTCTTTCTTGGTTTGGTCTTGCGATGGGTACTACCGACGGGGCCGTAGCAGTCCCGCCCCGGGTTATAGGTCACGGTATTCGGTGCGCCGCAGCGGACGCAGGGAATGTCAAAGGTCCAATCCGTGATATTGGTGAGATAGGCCCCTTTCTGGCCACACTCGCATCTGGTGTAGGCACGGTACGCCTTGGGAAGCGGCATCTCATGTCCGCATTCCTTGCAGATGTAGGTGTCGGTCGGCGTCCTCAGACAGGTCGTGGATTCCTTGTGGCAAGCCTCGCAACGGATATGTACGAACCCATTCCACGGACTGATCTTCTCTGGCTCCAGCACAGGCTCGGGTTCAGAAATGGGCTCAGGCACCGGCTCAGGTTCCGGATTGGCAAAAGCCACGGGCTCAGGCTCATCCTCATCCTCGGTCGGCAGCTCTGGAGGAGCCTCGGTCATAGATCCCTCTGTGACCTCGACGTGCCAGCCACAGCCACAGGAACGCTTAAAGAAGCCGGCGGCAGTATCACATTCCAGCAAGCCTTTTCCGTTCCCGATGACCTCGCAGCCGCATTTGGGGCAGGCTGCGTACAGCTCCATGAGCTTTGAAGCAATAGTGATATTCATGACTTCCTCCTTCAACCGCGGCCCTTTGGACACCACGGCGGCGTAGTACCCGTCCAAGATGCAACGGTACCGATCTTCTTGATGCGTGGGGTGGCGAGACAGTAAAAGCAGAAGCGCTGCAGCTTCTTGCCCGAGTTCTGAACAATGTCGCCTTCTTCGGTGCATTTGTAGAAGTCCGGGCAGTCAACACCGTCTTTCATGCATTCAGCCATGGCTACCCTCACTTTCCACATCCAGTGCAGCCCTGGCCGCTTCATAGACCGCATAGCAGTCAGAGAGCGGAAACACAGCCAGATCAGAGTCGAAGTTCACGGCAGTCTCCCTGATGTGATAGGCAAGCGTGCTGTCCAGGTCATCCTGGTCATCAACGAACGAGGTGACGATGACTGCATTCCCAGCTACCGCAAGGAGCATATAGCCGTCAACGTCATTGGGCACACCATCTTCGTCTCTCGTGAGCACCCACACCGTATCGCCGGCATGGAACTGCGCGCTCTGGCGAAGCGCTTCAGGCGTGGTCTCCAAGGCCTGTGCCGCCATCTTCAAGGCAGATTCCTCGCTGAAATGCTCCTTCAGCATCGTGATCCGTTCCAGGGCTTCATTGATAATCACGCAGCCGTGAAGAGAGCAGCCGTGCTCATAGCCGCATCCCAGACAGGGCAGGCTCCCAGTCTCTACCTTCAGCCGACGAAGGGCCGTAATCAATTCTTCTATCTTCATGGACTGCACCTCACAATCCGAGATTCAGGACGCGGATCAGATCACAGCTGTCGCAATGCTTATCTTCCAGCTCGTCCTGGTTGGGGCACTCGCGCGGCCAGCGGCAATAGTTATCGCAGAATACCTGTGCGAGCTTCTCTACCTTCTCCTGCCAGCATTCACGGTGGAATACATGGGCTGTAACTACGGCCTTTCCGCAGATTTTACATTTTGCCATCTTGCGTCTCCTTTCGTGGTGGATCAAAGATAAATGGTCAGTACCGGCTCCGAGCGTGGAGCACGGCGTATTTCTTTTGGGCTTGTTTCTTCCGCATGGCCCGGCACTTCGGGCAGTAAGTCTGTTCCTTGCGCTCCAGGAACTCCCCGCCGCACATCCGGCAATATTGGGGACGTATTCGCTGAAACTCGGTACAGGAATCGCAGTCGGAGCAACCAGCAGAGCAGCCTTTCACCGAATCCCAATTTACACACATGAACCGCTGCCAGTATGGGTCATAGCCGAGATCGTTCATGCGTTTCCGCAGAAGTGCATCGAGGATGGACAGATTCTTCCGGACTTCTGTTCTTGTCTTGGAAAGGCTGAATCCCTGGCGCACGGTGGGCTCCGGTGCGCCGTCTCCCCATGCGCCGCTGCCTAACATGGCACGCACCTTATCAGCATCCTCGGTCAGATAGGTAAAGTAAACTTTCCCGCGGATGGCCTTTTCTGATTTTCCTATCTTTTTCCCGATTGCAGGATAACTGTCGCCGTGTCGGATCCCGTCGGCAAGCCCCTGGAAGTGAGAGTCGGTCCAGGCGGCATTTGCGCCATGGTTGTCCGCCCGTACAGGGCGCTCCTTCAGCCCAAGATCGCGGCAACGGCGAACGATGGCCCCCTCTGATCTACGAAGTTTTTCCGACAACTCTGCGTAACCGTACTTATGAAGCTTCAGAAGCCGAATCAGTTGGTTGTCCTCATCCGGAGTCCACGGATCTTTCCGCTGCAGCGCAAATGCCTGGAAGTCTTTGCGGCGCTGCTCCGGAACCCAATCTGGTTCTTTACCGAGCGCCAATGGCTCCAGTTTTGAGAAATCGATAAAACTTCGATGCTGTTCTGCCCAAGCCCAAAACTCGTCCAAATAGACAACACGCCATGTGCATTGATCTACCCGCTGTGTATGCACCGGGAGCCCTCGGTTATCTACCCAGCTTTTCATTTGGTAGCTGTAAGATTGGGAATTATCGGTAAGGGTAAGCATGAGCTGATTGAAGGTCACATAATCACCGTTGGCCAACACCGCCCCCAGGCCAAGCCTTGCAACATGAACTTTGACGGCATTTACTGTTCGATCAAGGTGCTTTGCGATCCCCGGGATCGACACGCGGCCCCAAGCTTCCCGCAGATACTCTTCGTCTTCCGGAGTCCAAGTCTTTTGCGGTGAGCAGCGCAGCTGCCGCCGCTTTGTTCTCACGGTGCCTTCCGAACGCCCCAGCGCTTTCGCCATCTCTGCGTCGCTCTGAGATCTCCAATGGTCGCAGATGTACTCCTCTTCTGTTGGCGTCCAGCGCCGAAAGTCATTCATTGGCGTCAATCCTTCTTGAAGTAGTTGTCCACCCAGCCGGCGGCATTGAGCGGGAGATCCGCCGCCCATGGAGCCGGCTGCGACATGATCTCGACCACTCGGTCAAGGCTGGCCATTCCGGCGGGGGCCTCGATCACCACCTCGTCATGGACATCGAATACGATGCGGTAGCCGGCGGCGGTCAACTGTTCCATGGCGTAGAACAGGCAATCTCTGGCCACGGCCTGCGTGATGTTCTCTGCCAGCTTGCCGCCGTAGGTCTCCAGCACCGACCATTTCTTGCTGGTCTGATTCTGGCCCCAGTAGCAGATACTCGGCTTGCCGAAGCGGTTGGTGCCCATATAAGGGCTCACATAATAGAGCTTGCGGCCACTGGGGAGCCGGATCATCATGAAGTCCAGGTCATTCGCGGGATCGCACTCGCGCCCGATGGTGACGCAGCCAACGGTAGAGGTTCGGCCGGATTGCACAGCCTCCTGCGCGGCCGCGTCCAGCAGATACCAGAAGTTCACAATGGCCGGATTGGAGCGCCGCCAGCGGTCTACAATGTCCGGAAGTTCCTCCTCGGTCAGCCCACTGCGCAGGGCGCCCATAGCGATCAGCGCCCCCGGGCCGCCCTGGTACCCAAGGGCCAGCGTGGCCACTTTGCCTTTTGCGCGGTAGGCATACTCTGGATTGCCCTTTTTGATACGATCAAATGGGATATTGAACATCTGCGAGGCGGTGGCCTCATAGATCCTGCCATGCGTCCGAAAGACATCCAGCACCCACGATTCGCCGGCGAGCCACGCGATCACGCGGGCCTCGATAGCGGAGAAGTCGGCGTCGATGAAGGTCTTACCCGGTGCGGCCACAAAGACGGTGCGGATCAGCGCCGAGAGTGTAGAGGTCACGCTGCCGTAGGTCAGACGCAGGGCATCAAGCTGACGGCCTTTCACCAGCCGGCGCGCGGTACCCGTGGCCGGCACAACATCGTGCGGAAGGTTCTGCACCTGCACCAGCCTTCCGGCCTCGCGGCCCGTCCGATTGGCGCCATAGAACTGGAGCAGGCCGCGGACACGCCCGTCGGCGCAGACGCAGGTTTCCACGGCGTTATATTTCTTGGTGCTGGTCTTGCCCAGCTCCTTGCGGATCTCCAGCATCCGGCGGGCGGCATCGCTGGGAAGGTCTTTGCCCAGCAGGTCGGACACGGTATCCTTCCGCAGATCGGCCAGCTCCTCGCCGGTCTCCTTTTCCAGCCAGCGCGTCAGCTGCGCAACGCTGTTGGGGTTCTCCAGGCCGCTGATCTCCTGTGCCTCCGCGATCAGCTGCGCTTTGACGGTCTCACCGAGGCAGATCGCGCTGTCGGCCAGTTCCATATCCACGGCGACACCGCGCAGGTTGATCAGCTGATCCAGCTCCCATTGCCGCTGCACATCGTCCGGCACTGGGAAGTTATCCAATCTCCGGTCGATCTCCATCTCGGCCACGACATCCTGCCCGTTGTAAGTCTTGAACAATTCCCACTTATCCGGATCATGATGAGGGAGATTCCGCACACGGCCTCCGTTGGCCTTTGTGGGAGCGCAGGGCACGCAGAAGTAGCGGATGAGGGATTTCCCCACAGACATCTTCTGACGGTCCTGCGGAAGACCCAGGGCCCGTCCGACGGCGTCCAGACCTGCGGGATAGCCGGTGTACATCCCATGGAGCATGGAGCAGCGCCACTGAGAAAGCCAGGTCGTAGCAGAAAATCCCGCATAACACTCATCCTCCGGCAGATGAAAGTAGCGGCTGAGGCAGTACCACTCGAAGGCGGCGTTGTAGGCGTGTTTGATGCAATCCTTATTGAACATCCAACGGAGCACTTCCTGCGGCAGGTATGCGTTTGGCTGCGTCATATCTACGATCTGAACGGGGGCACCGTCCAGACTGTAAGCGAACAGCAGGATCTGAAATACCGGACTTTGCGCGTATTTGTAGAGGCCCGATTTACCGATGTCCACATCGCTGAAGGTCTCGATATCAATGAAGAGATGATGAAGCATAAGCGCCGCCTCCTTTGAAAATAAAAGGGGCCCCGAAGCGGGGCCCCAGCAGATCAGACATTGGGCCAGCCGGTAGGCGCGGGAGCGGAGGGCCATGCACCGGGGGCGGGCTGCTGCGCGGGAGCGCCCCAGCCGGCGGGGGCCGCCGGAGCAGGAGCAGAAGGCCAGGCGGCAGGGCCAGCGGCGGGAGCCACGGCAGAGAATGCCTCTTCGGCGGTCACGCGGCTGCCCAGGGGATCGCCATCGCGGGTCTTCTGGATACCGTTGAGACCGCAGCCGATGCCTTTCTTGCCGGCGGAATTGTAGGCGAAGAAGGTTACATTGACATTGCCATAGCAGCCGGAATAGACATCCGCAGGATTGATGATCTTCTGCACCTGAGCATCCACCACGAAGGGTGGCCGATCTGCCTTACAGGATGCGGTGAATACCCAATGCCCTTTGCACTCCTGACCGAAGGGCTGGCCATCGGAAGGCCGGACACCGTCGCCGTCATGGACGCAGATGGAGGGGACCGGAGGCCGGACACCGTTCCACTTGGCGGACACACCGGCTTCAATGGCGGAGTTGATCGCGGCATCGATGGCGGCCTTTGCCTGGGCATTGGTCTTAGGGACGAGGATGGTCACGGAAAACTTCGGCTCCGCCTGCGGGTTATTGGCGGGAGCCTGCGGCTGAAAAACATTGGCGTAGGAGAAGCGGACTTCTCCGATGGTGATGGTGGTAGGATTCATTTGTGTGTTCCTCCTTGATTTTCATAGATTTGAAGTAAACGCGTGTATGTGGTATAAAGGCGCTTTGCGGTACGCAGATTCTTTTCGAGCCGTTTGTTCTCGGACAGCTTCGACATGTTTTCCGGAGTACGGGAGCGAGGGTTTGCGATCCGCCAGCCATTGACGAACGCCCGGCTGCATGCTTCCCATCCGGCTTTGCAGATAGGGATCTGCTCTCGCAGATATGTGCCCAACGGCTCCATAGCGTCCGGGTACCGCCGCAGCAGCCGCAGCAGACGGCAGAAATTTGCCCGCGGGAAGCTGTGCAGCTTATCCAGATAGATCGTCAGATGGAAGTCACCGTCGTGGATCTCCAGCGTGTTACCCATTGTCGGGCACCGGCTGGAAAGCCGCCTCCGCGGCATTGTAGGGCGGTCGCTTGTCGCTTGCGGGTACGAGGGTAGGCTTGCCCTGCTGCTTGCGCACGAGGCCGTCAGCGACCTCGGCAAACAGCTTCTTACCCAGGGCCTTTTCCAAAGCAGGGGCGGTCACAGGCTTGCGCTCATACAGCATCGCCTCCGCGACACCACGCTCCTGCAGGATTCGGAATGCCGCATCGGGGTCATCACCCCAATCGCGGGAGCCACGGCCTTCCACCGCCTTGAAGCCGGGGATCTCACGGCCATCCAGACAGGCCAGCAGGGCATAATCCTGCAAGTCCTTGTACCAGGCAACCAATCCTGCACCGGCCGAGAGCGCCGCACCGACCTCTTCATCGGAGAGCAACGGGCCGTCATACTTGGGCGGCAGCTTCTCAGAGCCCGCTGCGGGCGCCATCTGATACTGCTTGCCGACCTCCAGCATCTGCTTTGCCCGGGCGGCGCATTGGGACTTGCCCTTGCAAAAGCGGCACCAATCGCCAGGGCAGGCGGGCTCCGCGCCCTCTAACGCTGTCTTTGCCCGAGGGGCCACGACTTCGTGCCCCCACCGCGTCAGTTCCTCCACGGAGATCTCCCACTCCTTCACACCGCCGGCGTGAGGCTGGATGATGACCAGGCGCGCCGTGGTGGTCGTATCGCCGTAGATGGGGCGGAAGCTGGCCAGCGCACCCAGAGCGTACAGCATCATCTGGCTGTTGCGCTCGGCCTCAACCGGAACACCGGCGCCATTCTTGTAGTCGCAGATCACGATGCGGCCGCCGCCGATCATGATGCAGTCAGCGGTGCCGAAGCCGTCGGGCGCATATTCGGAGTAGTCCACTCTGGCCTCCAGCGCCACGAAGGGCGGTGCGGAAAAGGTCATGGCCTGTTCCTTCAGCGTCTCCAGATAAAGCTCTGTTGCCTCTTCCATGGCGGGGTCGTAGTCAGGCTCCGCGGCGAACTTCTTCAGGCGGGCGTTGTAGCCCCGCTTGCCGACGGGCTCGAGAAAGTAGCTGCGGGCCTTGTATTCCGCAATGGCATGAGCCAGACGGCCGGCCTCCGCGTAGGAGCTGGTAGACTCGGGAAACAGCTCCTGCACTTTGATGTACTGCGGGCAGTTGAGCCACGAGTGGGATGCCGATGCGCTCAGCTTCGCGTGGATCTCAGGTGTCGGCATCAGATCCGCGCCCCCATTCCTCTCAGCGCCAGTACAAAGGGCCCCATCTGCTCCGTGCGGAGCTGCGTGACGGCCTGCAGGCCGAACTGCTGAAGCAGGCCGGTCAGCGCGGCGATCTTGTCGGGGCCCTGCTGAGCCAGCTCCGCACCGGCGCGGGCGATATCATCGATGGAATACTTCGGCGCTTCCGTAACAGGCACCGTGGGGGTCACAGGGGAAGGGGCAGGTGCAGAAGGGGCAGTTGGCGCAGCGGTCTGCGGGATTACAGCGGGCTGCGGGGCAGGGGTTGGCGCGGTGGGCTGGGGCGCGGTCACGGCTTCAGGCTGGGGCCTGCCCATCATCGCCTGAGCCAGCAGAGCAATGTCCGGCAGACGGATCTCGCCCTGCACATTGATGGTGAATGTGGTATTCATGATGTTTCCTCCTTACTTTGCTTCTTCGATCGTGACATCGATGCCCTTCTTGGGATCAATGCCAGCTTCCTGGATGTCGATTTTCTTCAGATACAGCGTGATAAGGTTTCCGGCATCATCACGCCGCTCGAAGCGGTAACATGTCTTGGTCTCGTTGCGGTAGCTCATGCGGATCTTCATGGGGGATCATCCTTTCTTACTTTTTTGTCCTGCCCTCTGCCGGGAGCCCGCCGTATGTCAAAGGACTGGCGGGGCCGACTCAAAGAGAGGGCGTCCCGGGAAGTCAGGAGGACGCCCGGCAGAGGGCAGGAACGTCTCCCTCTATGCGGCAGGGCGGAATCGAACCGCCCCTTTTCTTTCCAGAAATGCATCGACCATGAGCGCTGCCGCTTGTCTCCCTGCCAGAATTGCACTGGGGCACCATCTCTCAGACGGCGAGCGGCTGCTTACGGGGCCGCTTTTTGTTAGAAAGGAGGGTACTATCCCTCGGGCGCTTGGCCCAGATGATAGAGCCAGTCCATGCCCGACAGCTCGACCATCTGGGCCAAGCTCTCAAGGCCTACGCTGTGATGATTGACCGATACAGTGGATCGTGCGGTCGCACAGAGTGCAGAAGCTCCTTGACGCCCTGAGCACCTTTCAGATCAGCAATGAAGGAATAGGTATTTCCGTACCGGCGGGCAAATACAGCGCCGCAGAGGGGACAGACGTGGGCATCGACGCCATTGAGATCAAGCGCCAGCGTAACGCTGTCGCAGTATGCGCAGCGGATCATGGGGTGTCTCCCCTTCCCTTTGCGAATCTGCCAAGGACGCTCATGTCGACGGTCGTGCCATTTCCGCGTCCCATCATATTTTCAATAGCTGGGCCTGCGGTAGAACAGACTGCGCACAGCACAGGAAGCGGGGTCTTGGTCGCTTTGGAAACACTCACGCTGAGCATGGTCCAAAGCATCCTTATGTCGTCTTTGTGCCCGGTCAGCAGTACACTGAGGCGGCCATTTGCATCGCGCTCGATTGAAACTTTGCAATCCTTATTCATTGCCGCCTCCTTCCTGGACAAGAAAGACATAGGCCGTCCGGACGCCGTATTCGCACGCGGCTTGGTGGTCGGCAAAAAACACATCCAAGCTCTTGGCCTTGATCGCGCCGCCGCAGTCCTCGGCGACATAGCGCGCAGAGCTGCCATCGGCATAGATCACTTCGATGGTCGTGCCGTAGGGAATAACGGTCGGATCGACCGCGACAGTACGGCCCTCAGTGGCCACCGTGCCGGTAACCGTGATGCCGTCGTTCTTGCCGCAACAGGCTGAGCATGGGCAGTAGGCCGTAAGCTCAAACAGTCCGAGGCACACGTCATTGCAGTACGCATACTCCTCAGCTGGCAGGCTGTCTTCCGGCATCTCTACGCGCGGCTCCGGCGCCGCTGACGATAACGCATTCGGCTCGTCCATTTCACCAGGAGAGTCCAGCGCGGCTACAGTAGTCAGCAAAGCAATTACAATCAGCAGGCCAATAGTGGCGCAGATGGTATCGCGGGTGCCTCGGTTCACGCTGGCTCACCTCCTCGCGCTATAAACTCGATCATTGCATCAGCATCGACCAAGTATTTCCGTCCACAGCACGTCACTGGGACTTTTCCACTTGCAATCAGGCGCCGGATCGCGTGCACGGTGACCTGTGTTTTCGGATCCTGCTCACGGATAATGGCCATCACGCCTTCAGCTGTTCTCATTCTTGCCATGGCTGCGGCTCCTTTACATCCGGCGCCGCGGCATCGATGGCTCGCGCCACGATCTCCAGTACAATGCGGCATTCTTCATAGCTGATTGCGGTATCGGCTTTTGTGAGGATATCGAAGATCCTCGAAGCCGCTTTCATCAGATTCGCCATACGAACGGGGCGTATGTAGTAGCCGCGCTCGGCCACAACTTTTTCCTGCTCAGCGAGCAGTTTTTCGGTAGGTGTCATAGTGATCTCCTTTCGTGGTTGTTAGGGG
>ERZ827168.5499-NODE-5499-length-10506-cov-5.894460_pt1 | contig 10506 bp, 12 predicted proteins | sample MGYA00519868_ERZ827168 | MGnify/ENA primary metagenome ERZ827168 (study PRJEB31778, sample SAMEA3449271) | human gut metagenome | biome: human gut; feature: human-associated habitat; material: faeces | place: United Kingdom | collected 2010/2012 ...
AACCGGCGACTGCCACAACCTATCCCCGCCAAAACGTTCAGAATGTCCTTAGCGCCTTTTTCCCTCTTTACAATATATTCCTTATCATATTTACTCGCGACGTTACCTGTGGTCCCCGTTTGTCGGAGCCTCTTGTATTGCAGCGCCCTTTTTTATTGTTGAATCTTATCCGTCCCCATATACGGCACCAATACTTCCGGTATGGTCACACTCCCGTCGGCATTTTGATAGTTTTCCAAAATGGCCGCTGTCGTCCTGCCGACCGCCACACCCGATCCATTGAGGGTGTGAACAAACTGCGCCTTCGATTTTGCGTCTTTTTTATATTTGATGTTTGCCCGCCGCGCCTGGAAGTCCTCAAAATTACTGCAGGAGGAGATCTCCACATAACGGCCGTAACTGGGCATCCAGACCTCAATGTCGTACTTGAACGCCGCTGTAAACCCAAGGTCGCCGACACAGATCTTCACCACGCGGTACGGCAGACCCAAAAGCTTAAGCACATGCTCCGCGTCGTGGGTGAGCTTTTCCAGTTCCTCATACGACTGTTCCGGCTCGCAAAACTTGACCAGCTCGACCTTGTTGAACTGGTGCTGGCGGATCAGGCCGCGGGTGTCGCGCCCGGCGCTGCCCGCCTCGGCGCGGAAGCAAGTCGAATAGGCGCAGTGACGGATGGGCAGCTGCGCGCCGTCCAGGATCATGTCGCGGTACATGTTGGTGACGGGCACTTCGGCGGTGGGGATCAGGAAGGTGTCCTGATCGACCTTGTAGGCGTCATCCTCAAACTTGGGCAGCTGGCCGGTGCCGGTCATGGTGGCGCGGGTGACCATGTAGGGCGGATAGACCTCGTCGTAGCCCGCGTCCACGTGGGTGTTCAGGAAGAAGTTGATGATGGAGCGCTCCAGCCGGGAACCCAGCCCGCGGTAGATGGTGAAACGCGCGCCGGAGATCTTGGCGGCGGTGTCAAAGTCCAGAATCTTCAGATCAGTGCCGATGTCCCAGTGGGCCTTGGGCTCCCAGCCGAACTGACGGGGCGTGCCCCAACGGCGCACTTCCACGTTTTCGCTGTCGTCCTTGCCGATCGGCACGCGGGGATTGGGGATGTTGGGCACGCTCATCAGGAACTGCTGCATTTTCGCGTCCAGCTCGTTGATCTTTTCGTCCAGCGCATCGATCACGTCGCCCAGTTCGCGCATTTCCCGCATGATGGCGGCGGTCTCTTCTTCGCTGGCGCCGTTCTTCTTGGCCAGACCGATCTTCTTGGAGGTCTGATTGCGCAGGGCTTTCTTCTCCTCCACCTCGGCCATCAGGGCGCGGCGTTCTTCGTCTTCCTTGAGGAAAGTGTCCAGAGAGATGTCCTTATTGCGCGCCTTCAGCGCGTCGATCAATTCCTGGGGATTCTGTCGGATGCGTTTGATGTCCAGCATGGTTTGAATTCCTCCTGTCCGGATATAATGAAAACCGCCCCTCAAGACCTGCCGGTCTCAGGGACGGAGAGAAGCGTGCTCCGCGGTGCCACCCAGATTAAGGCAAAATGCCTTCCCTTTTTTTGCGCTGTATCGGGCGCGCCCGCCCGGCTCGTCGCCGGTTGGCTCCCGTGATGGAAACGAAGCGCCCGCCGCAGCCTTGCACCAGACGGCTGCTCTCTTGAGACGGAAGCCCTTCGGGTTTCACGATCCTTGCCACGGCGCTCATTATACGCGCTTTTGAAAGGGTTGACAAGGGGTTTTTCTTCCACAGAGGACGAAAAAGGGGGACTGGGCGCTGGGAGCAAAATGCCAAACTTTTTGGCAGTCCGTCCCCTTTGCCCATTGTTTGGCCGCCCGGGGACGGCTAGAATGAAAAAGCGTTCGGAGGGCCTTGACGGTTTTGCTTGCAATGTCGGGTCCTTTCCCCTATAATGGAGAGTGGATGAATCCGGCAACTTCCGCCCTGCTGAAAAGCGGCAGGGAGCGGCCGGAAGAAAACCAATGCAAAGGCACTACGACGAAGGAGGCACTATTTCATGGGTAAGGTATACGTATTCGACCATCCCCTGATCCAGCACAAGCTGAGCCTGATGCGGGACAAGAAAACCGGCGCAAAGGAGTTCCGCGAGCTGCTGGAGGAAATCAGCATGCTGATGGTCTACGAAGTGACCCGCGATCTCTCCACCGAGGAAGCCGAAGTGGAAACGCCCATCTGCACGACCAAGACCCACGTTCTCAGCGGCAAGAAGGTCGGTATCGTTCCGATCCTGCGGGCCGGTCTGGGCATGGTGGACGGCGTGCTGAACCTGATCCCCGCGGCCAAGGTGGGTCACATCGGCCTGTATCGGGACCCGGAGACCCTGAACCCTGTGGAATACTACTGCAAACTGCCTGACGACAGCCAGAACCGCGAGCTTCTGGTGCTGGATCCCATGCTGGCTACCGGCGGCAGCGCCTCCGCCGCCATCACGTTCCTGAAGCAGCGCGGCTGCCACAACATCCGTCTGGTCAACCTGATCGCCGCGCCCGAGGGCATCGCCCGGGTGCAGAAGGATCATCCCGACGTGAACATTTATGTGGCCGCCTGCGATGAAAAGCTCAATGAGCACGGCTATATCGTTCCCGGTCTGGGCGACGCGGGCGACCGTCTCTTCGGCACCAAGTAACGCCTTTGTCCTGCCAGACATTCCGAAAGGAGAATTGAGGAATGAGCCGCATCGACCCTACCGTCAAAAAAGAGACCGGCTATATCGCTGGCTGGGTGCTTCTGCTCAGCGCGGTGATGGAGCTGGTGTTCCTGCTGACCGGCCATATGGACTACACCGTCCCGCTGGGCAACCTGCTGGGAGGTGTTGCGGCCATCCTCAATTTCTTCCTGATGGGGTGGACCATTCAGCGGGCCGTGGGGCTGGACGAAAAGGCCGCCGCCGCCAAGCTGAAGCTGTCCCAGCTGCTGCGGATGCTGATGCTGATCGTCATCTGCTGCCTGGGCATCGCGCTGGACTGCTTCCACACCGTGGCGGTGATCGTGCCCCTGTTCTTCCCGCGTATCGCGGTCGCCTTCCGTCCGCTTTTTGACAAAAAGAACGGTCAGGCCACCTCCGGGGGGAAGGACGATGTGAAGATCGATTAAACGCAGAAGGGAAACCTTCCGCGTTGATCGTTCCTTTTCTTTACTTTATAGGAAGGAAAAGGGAAGGAAAAATATCCGCAGGCAGAAGCGCGGCGAAAGCCGGCCGCTTCTGCTCATCATTACCAAAGCAAAGGAGGGATGATCCGAAATGAATCGAAAATCCGCGCGGTTTCGTGCGGTGGACGTTCTGCTGATCGCCATGATGATCCTGCCGCTGGTAGCGGGGATGGCGCTCAAGATCCTGACGACTCCAGCGTCGGAAGGGATCGAGATCAGCGGGGCGCGCATCTACTTTACCATTCCCATGCCGGTGCAGAATCTGCCCATTACCGAAAGTCAGGTGAACTCCTGGCTGGTGATGATCTCCATCCTGGGGCTGTGCCTGTATCTGGTTCACGGCATTACCGTGAAGCCGGGCAGCAGGCGCCAGCTGGTGGCGGAATGGATCGTAGAAAAGACCAACGGTCTGGTTCGGGAAAACATGGGCAAGCGCTTCATGGGCTTCGCGCCCTTTGTGGCGGGCATCATGGCCCTGTCCGCATTTTCCAGCCTGATGAGCCTGGTCGGACTCCGGCCCCCTACTTCCGACATGAACGTCGTGGCCGGATGGGCCATTCTGGTGTTCGTGCTCATTACCCACTACAAGCTCAAGGGAGGCCTTGGGCCGTATGTGAAGGGGTTCTTCGAGCCGGTGCCGGTCTTTGCGCCCTTTAACATCATCGGCGAATTTGCCACCCCCGTATCCATGTCGTTCCGTCATTACGGAAACGTGCTCTCCGGCGTGGTCATCTCCACGCTGGTGGCCTACGCGCTGCAGGGCCTTAGCAAGCTGCTGCTGGGCTGGCTGCCCGGCATCCTGGGAAGCTTCCCCCTGCTGCAGGTCGGCCTTCCGGCCATTCTATCGCTGTACTTCGATATTTTCAGCGGCCTGATGCAGGCGTTCATTTTCGCCATGCTGACCATGCTGTATATCGGTACCGCCGCCCCTGAGGAGGAATAACCCGGCGAACCCCTGAAAAAACAGGGAAGCCGTTTCTGTCCACACACGCTGCAAACAAGGAGGATTCTGTTATGGAACTCGCTATTGGTATCATTCTCGCCGGCTGCGCCATCGGCGCGGGTCTCGCTCTGATCGCCGGTATCGGCCCCGGTATTGGTGAAGGCAACGCCGTTGCCAAGGCCTGTGAAGCCATCGGCCGTCAGCCCGAGTGCAAGAGCGCCGTTACTTCTACCATGATCATGGGCTGCGCCATCGCTGAGACCACCGGTCTGTACGGCCTGGTCATCGGCATCCTGCTGATCTTCGTGGCCCCCAACCTGTTTGTGAATATTCTCCTGAAGGCCATTGGCTGACGGATCCCTGAATTGGAAAGGCAATAGTATATGAGCGTACAGTCATTGGACATCATTTCGGTGAACCTGTGGCAGATCCTCATTTCCCTTGCCAACCTGCTGATTATCTACCTGATCCTGAAAAAAGTGCTTTTCGCCAAGGTGCAGGGCGTGCTGAACATCCGGCAGCATCAGGTGACGGAAATGTACGACGCGGCGGATCAAAGCCGCACCGACGCCGAAAGCATGAAGCAGGAATATGAAGAGAAGCTGGCCGGGGCCCGGGAGGAGGCGGACAAGATCGTCCGCACCGCTACCCAGACGGCCCAGCGCCGCGGCGACCAGATCGTTCAGGAAGCCAGCAGCCAGGCCAGCCATCTGAAGCAGAAGGCGGAAGAAGAGATCGCCCAGGAAAAGCGGCGGATGCTTACGGACGTGCGGGGAGAGATCTCCGATCTGGCCGTCAGCATCGCATCCAAGGTCGTGGAACGCGAGATCCGCAAGGAAGACCAGGATACCTTTGTGGATGAATTTATCAGGAACGTGGGTGACCGGCAGTGACGGAGCAGAGCAGAGAGTACGGCGAAGGCCTGTACGCCCTGTGCGCGGAGGAAGCGCTGTCCGGGGACGTGCTGGAGCAGCTGGACGTGCTGAACGACAGCTTCAAGGCTCAGCCCGATTACCTGCGGCTCCTGTCCAACATGTCTCTGGCCCGGGAAGAGCGGCTGGATATTCTGGACAGGACCCTGCGGGGACAGGTACACCCCTATGTGCTGAATTTTTGCAAGATCCTTCTGGAAAAGGGGCTCCTGCATGAATTCTCCGACTGCGCGAAGGCCTACCGGGCCCGTTATCTTCAGGATAACGGCATTGTGGAGGCCAGCGTCACCACCGCCGTCCCGCTGGACGACGGGCAGCGGAAAAAGCTCATGGAAAAACTGAGCGCCATGACCGGCAAACAGATTGTTTTGAAGGAACGGCTTGACCCGGCGGTGCTGGGCGGCGTTCGGCTGGAGATGGACGGCAAGCGCTACGATAATACCGTCCAGAGCCGCCTTACGGCCATCCATCGGGCCATCGGCGGTCAGGCCTGATAACAGGCGGTGAGACAATGCAGTTAAAACCCGAGGAAATTTCCAAGCTCATCAAAGAGCAGATCAAGCATTACGAAAATAAGATTTCGCAGGCGGATACCGGCACCGTCATCATGATCGGCGACGGCATCGCCCGGGCCTCCGGGCTGGACAAGTGCATGGCCAACGAGCTGCTGCGCTTCTCCAACGGCGAGTACGGCATGGCGCTGAACCTGGAGGAAAACTCCGTGGCCATCGTCATGCTGGGCAGCGACGAGGGCATCCGCGAGGGCGACGTGGTGGAGCGCACCGGCACCGTTGTGTCCGTGCCCGTGGGCGAGAAGCTCATTGGCCGCGTGGTCAACGCGCTGGGCCATCCCATCGACGGCAAGGGCCCGGTGGAAACCAGCGAGTATTATCCCATCGAGCGCAACGCCCCCGGCATCATTGAGCGCAAGGGCGTGTCCGTTCCGCTGCAGACCGGCATCAAGGCCATCGACAGCATGATCCCCATCGGCCGGGGCCAGCGCGAACTCATCATCGGCGACCGTCAGACCGGTAAGACCGTGATTGCGCTGGACACCATCCTGAACCAGAAGGGCAAGGACGTGATCTGCATTTATGTGGCCATCGGCCAGAAATGCTCCACCGTAGCCCAGATGGTGGATACCCTGACCGCGGGCGGCGCGATGGATTACACCATCGTGGTATCCGCTACAGCCAGCGAACAGTCGCCCTTGCAGTACATCGCGCCCTATTCCGGCTGCGCCATGGCTGAATACTTCATGGATCAGGGCAAGGACGTGCTGATCGTCTACGACGACCTGAGCAAGCACGCGGTGGCGTACCGCGCCCTGTCCCTGCTGATCCGCCGTCCCCCGGGACGCGAGGCGTACCCCGGCGACGTGTTCTACCTGCACAGCCGTCTTCTGGAGCGGGCTGCCCGGGTGGACAAGGCCTACGGCGGCGGCTCCATCACGGCCCTGCCCATCATCGAGACCCAGGCGGGCGACGTTTCCGCCTACATTCCCACCAACGTGATCTCCATCACCGACGGCCAGATCTTTCTGGAGACCGAGCTGTTCCACTCCGGCGTCATGCCCGCCGTCAACCCGGGCATTTCCGTCAGCCGCGTGGGCGGCAACGCCCAGATCAAGGCCATGAAGAAGGTGGCCGGCAGCCTGAAGCTGCTCTACAGCCAGTACCGGGAGCTGCAGGGCTTCGCCCAGTTCGGCTCCGATCTGGACGCGGACACCCGGGCTCGTCTGGCGCAGGGCGAACGCATTGTGGAAGTGCTCAAGCAGAAGCGGAACCGTCCCGTGGCCGTGGAGGATCAGGTGTGCATTTTCTACGCCGTGACTCACGATTTCCTCAAGGAAGTCAAGGTCAGCGACGTAGCCGAGTATGAGACCGGCCTGTACGAGCGCATGGAGGCCCAGCATTCCGACGTGCTGAACGCCATTCGGGAAAGCGGCCAGCTGAGCAAGGAAACCGAGGAGGCTCTCCGGCAGGCGCTGGAAAGCTACACCCGCGACTTCCTCAGCGCCCGGAAGGCCGACTAAGGGAAAGGAGGCTGCAACATGGCCGGAGCGTCCATGAAAGACATCAAGCTGCGCATCAAGAGCGTGGAAAGCACCATGCAGATCACCAAGGCCATGCAGCTTGTGGCAACCTCCAAGCTTCGCCGCGCCAAGGAGCGGATGGAAGCCAGCAAACCCTATGGTCAGATCTCCGGCGCAGCCATGGCCGCGGCCGTGGCCCGCTGCACCGACCCCAACGTGCCCTTCGTCACCCCCCGTCCGGTGAAGCGCCGCTGCTATGTGGTCATCGCCGGGGAACGGGGACTGGCCGGGGGTTATAACAACAATGTATTCAAGGCGGTGGCCGCCCACACGGACGGAACCGGCTACTGTGTGCTGCCGCTGGGACGCAAGGCCGTTGAGAAATACGCCCATCTGGGCGTGGAGCTTCTCAGCGACCAGTATGCCCGGGTGGAAAGCATTTCCGTAGGTTCCTGCTACGGACTGGCCAAGCGGCTCATCGAGGGCTACACAAACGAGGAGTTCGATGAGATCTGGCTGGCGTACACCTCCTTCCAGTCCATGATGACGCAGGAGGTTCAGCTGGAGCAGCTGCTGCCCATCCGCAAGCCGGAAAACCCGGAACCGCTGCCGGTATCCGCCGTGTACGAGCTGGAACCCGCCGAAACGCTGAAGGCGGTCATGCCGGACTTTTTGGCCGGACGGCTGTACAGCGCCCTGTGCGATTCCTTTGCCAGCGAGGTAGCGTCCCGGCGCAACGCCATGGATTCCGCTACCAAGAACGCGGGCGAGATGATCGACGGCCTCAGGCTCCGCTTCAACCGCGCCCGTCAGGGCAGCATTACGCAGGAAATCACCGAAATCGTGGCCGGTGCGGAATCGTAACGGCATCGCGAAAGGAGAACACCCATTGTGAGCAGTCAAAACATTGGCAAAGTGGTGCAGATCATCGGGCCTGTGCTGGACATCCGCTTCGAGGACGGCTGCCTGCCCGAGCTGCTCAACGCCATTGAGATTCAGAACGGCGACAAGAAAATCGTCGCCGAGGTGGCGCAGCTGATCGGCGACAACGTGGCCCGCTGCATCTCCATGAACGCCACCGACGGCATGGTGCGCGGCATGGACGCGGTGGACACCGGCAGCCCCATCACCGTGCCCGTGGGCAACGAATGTCTGGGCCGCATCTTCAACCTGCTGGGGCAGGCCATCGACAATCAGCCCGACCCGGAAGCCAAGGAACGCTGGCCCATCCACCGCCCCGCCCCCAGCTATGAGGAGCAGGAAACCTCCACTGAAATTCTGGAAACCGGCATCAAGGTGGTCGACCTGATCGCCCCCTACGCCAAGGGCGGCAAAATCGGCCTGTTCGGCGGCGCAGGCGTGGGCAAGACCGTGCTGATCATGGAGCTGATCAACAACATCGCCAAGCAGCACGGCGGCCTGAGCGTTTTCGCCGGCGTGGGCGAGCGTACCCGTGAGGGCAACGACCTGTACAACGAAATGAAGGAAAGCGGCGTGCTTTCCAAGACCGCGCTGGTCTACGGCCAGATGAACGAGCCGCCGGGAGCCCGTATGCGCGTGGCCCTGTCCGGCCTGACCATGGCCGAGTACTTCCGCGATGAAGAGCATCAGGACGTGCTTTTGTTCATCGACAACATCTTCCGTTTCACTCAGGCGGGTTCGGAAGTGTCCGCGCTGCTGGGCCGTATGCCCTCTGCCGTGGGCTACCAGCCGACGCTGGCCACCGAAATGGGCGCGCTGCAGGAGCGGATCACCTCCACCAAGAAGGGCTCCATCACGTCGGTGCAGGCCGTGTACGTGCCTGCGGACGACCTGACCGACCCGGCCCCCGCCACCACCTTCGCCCATCTGGACGCCACCACGGTTCTCAGCCGCGCCATTTCCTCGCTGGGCATTTATCCCGCCGTGGATCCGCTGGATTCCACCAGCCGCATTCTGACCCCCGAAATCGTGGGGCAGGAGCATTACGACGTGGCCCGTCAGGTGCAGGGCATCCTGCAGCGCTACAAGGAGCTGCAGGACATCATCGCCATCATGGGCATGGACGAGCTGAGCGACGAGGACAAGCTGATCGTAGCCCGGGCCCGCAAGGTGCAGCGCTTCCTGAGCCAGCCCTTCAGCGTGGCCGAGCAGTTCACCGGCATGGAGGGCAAGTACGTGCCCCTGAAGGAAACTATCCGCGGCTTCAAGGAGATCATCGAAGGCAAGCACGACGACCTGCCTGAGAGTGCCTTCCTCTTTGTGGGCACCATCGACGAGGCCGTCGCCAAGGCCAAGAAGGGTGAATGACCATGGCGACCTTTCATTTGCAGATCGTCACCCCGGACCGGCTGGTATTTGACGGCGAAGCCCGGCAGATCATCCTGCGCACGGTGGGCGGCGACGCGGCCATTCTGGCCGGGCACATCGACTATTCCGCGCCGCTGGGCATCGGCGAGGCCAAGCTGACGGACGCGGAGGGCAACGAGCGCTCCGCCGCCTGTCAGGGCGGGCTTCTGACTGTCTCTGGCGGGCAGGTCTGGGTCATGGCTACCACCTTTGAGTGGGCGGACGAGATCGACGCGGAGCGTGCCCAGCGCGCCCGGCAGGAAGCGGAGGAGCGCTTGCGCGCCCTCGACCGCAGCGACGAGCAGTTCCGCATTGCCGAAGCCAAGCTCAAGCGCGCCCTGACCCGCCTCCACGTCAGGGGCTAGGGGCAGTGCCCCTAACCGGACTGCGCGCCGCAGGCGCGCAGGGGCGTAGGGAGACATGCCAGTTGGCCGTGAAGCTACCGCCGCTCGGCAACAGGCCTCGCGGCTCGCCGGTCTGGCAGGGCTAATGCCCTGCACCCTACACCGCGCCCATAGGGCGCGGGGCCACTCGAGGGAAAGCGGCTTGGCTGCGGAGTTACCGCCGCTCGGCAACGGGCCTCGCGGCTCGCCGGTCTGGTCCAGCTTCGTGTTAGTTGACAAGGAAAGACCGCCATTCGGCGGAGGGCCTCATGGCTCGCTAAAAGGGCAGCGTATGAAAGAAAATACGCTGCCTTTTTGTGTTGCAGGAATATCTAAGACACATCGAAGCATCCTAAGCGGCGCTGTTTACGTATGGATAGTGCCAACCGCAGAAGAAAAAAACAAGACTGTTTTCTGCGCAGCGAAATTATCCAAGCTGCAATGTAACATCCCAACTTGCGTTGGTTGAGCCTGTTTCACGCCAGCTGCGCCGGGGCAGAGCGGCGATAGGCAGCGGAGGGAAAAAGGCCCTTCCATTTTGACGGCGGAAATAGGCGAGCACGAGCGCGCTCCAAGAGATGGAGGAAGCTGTCTAACTCCATTGCGCGCGACATTGTGAGTCCCGCCGGCAAAATGGGCAATAGAATCCTTTTTCCCGGAAGGGCGAGCGAAGCGAACTGTCCCGAAGGGAAGCGTGGCCCCAGTGGGGCCTTGGGCGCAGCCCAA
>ERZ827168.5502-NODE-5502-length-10496-cov-33.570827_pt1 | contig 10496 bp, 9 predicted proteins | sample MGYA00519868_ERZ827168 | MGnify/ENA primary metagenome ERZ827168 (study PRJEB31778, sample SAMEA3449271) | human gut metagenome | biome: human gut; feature: human-associated habitat; material: faeces | place: United Kingdom | collected 2010/2012 ...
GAGGAGGAGGGGAGAACCGCATGAAAACGACGAAACGCTCGTGGATCATCCGTATTGCCTTTATCCTGGTGCTGGTGCTCGTCGCCGTGCTGATGCTGCGCATCGGACGCGGCCACACCGTCTATTTCGACAACCGCGCAGTGGACAAGGGCGGCCAGTCTGTGGAGGCACCCTATAAGATCACTGTGTATGTGAACGGTGAGCAGATCTCCAAGCTGTACGAAAAGGAGCGCTGCTTGACCACCGTCATCGGCGACAAGCTGGAGCTGACCGTGGAGGTCATGCAGCAGAAGGGCGGCAGCGAGACAACGGAAACGTACCAAATGACACTGCCCCATAACATCGACGGCATCATCATCAACCTGCCGGCGTATATGGCTGGTCTGCCGGAGGAGGCCTATCTGGAGGAATTCATCCCCGCGCCTCCCACCGAGGAGGACGACGAGGAAGCGCCCAACACCGAGGACGATATGGGCCTGGGCGACTTCTGATAATGTGTGCTGCATACACAGCCCATGCGAAAGCATGGGCTGTGGGCGCATAGGGACTTGCTTGCGGGCGGCAGGCGGATATGCTATACTGAATGGGCGGCGCGGAGACCGCGGCCGCATGGGAAAGGAGTATCAAAATGGCTGTTTTGAAAGGCTTGAAGCCAGAAAAGGTGTTCGCATATTTTGAAAAGCTGTGCTCGGTGCCCCACGGCAGCGGCAACACGAAGATCATCAGCGATCTGTGCGTGGACTTTGCCAAGGAACTGGGACTGAAGTACCGGCAGGAGCCGTGCAACAACGTGGTGATCTGGAAGGCGGCGTCCCCCGGCTGCGAGAGCGCCGAGCCGATCATCCTGCAGGGACACATCGACATGGTGTGCGCCAAGACCGACGACTGCACCAAGGACATGACCCGCGAGGGACTTGACCTGATGACCGACGGTGAGTGGATCTGGGCGGACAAGACGTCGCTGGGCGGCGACAACTGCATTGCCGTGGCCATGATCCTGGCGATCCTGTCGGATGATACGCTGGTACATCCGCCCATCGAGGCGGTGTTCACCGTGGACGAGGAGGTGGGCATGGACGGCGCCTTTGCGCTGGACTGCTCTGACCTGAAGGGCAAAAAGCTGCTGAATTTGGACTCCGAGCTGGAGGGCGTGTTCACCGTGTCCTGCGCAGGCGGCATGCACTCCGATTGCCTGCTGCCCGCAGTGCTGACCGATGCGGCGGGCATGGAGGGCTTCGGCATCACCGTGGCCGGCTTGCGGGGCGGTCACTCCGGTGCGGACATCCATCTGGGACGCGGCAGCGGCAACCGCCTCATGGGACGGGTACTGGCCACAGCGCTGGAGAAGTTCCCCGGCCTGCGGCTGGCGGCCATCTCCGGCGGGCAGTTCGACAACGTGATCTGCTCCCGCTGCGATGCGGCGGTGGCGCTGCCCAAGGGCAGCGGCCGGGCGTTCGAAGCGTTTATTCGGGAGCTTGAGGGGGTGCTGAAGAACGAGTACGCCGTCACCGACCCCGATGTGACGCTGACCTGCGCGGCGGCGGAGACGGCAAAAGCCGTGTCCGCAGAGCGCACCGTGACGCTGGTGCAGGCGCTGACGGCCATGCCGCAGGGCGTGGAGGCTATGGACACGGATTTCCCCGGTCTGGTGCAGACATCCCTGAATATGGGCGTGGTGAAGCTGGGCGGCGACGGACTGCACATCGCGTTCTCCATCCGGTCGTCCATCGCGTCCCGGAAGCTGATGCTGGCGCAGCGCGTGCGGGCTGTGGCGGCGCTGGCGGGCGGCACTGTGGCAGAGCGGGGCGTGTACCCCGGCTGGCAGTACAAGAGGGAGTCGCAGTTCCGGGATACGCTGCTGGCGGCGTATAAGGATCTTACCGGTAAGGACGGCGTGGTGGAGGCCACCCACGGCGGTCTGGAGTGCGGATTGCTGATGGAGAAGATCCCCGGTCTGGACGCGGTGTCCATGGGGCCGGAGCTGCACGATGTACACTCCGTGCGGGAGCGGCTAAGCGTGCCCTCCACGGAGCGCACCTATGAACTGGTATGCGAGCTGCTGCGGCGCAGCTGTTGAATGTGACAGAAAGCTGAGAGGCGGGGCTTTGCCCCGCCTCTGTTATTTTGCAGGATTGCCCAGCAGAAAAATGCACTTCTTGCGGGGCGTTCCTGCATAAAACAATTTAGCATTATGAATAGACCACCGCTAAAAAGTACCATGATACAGACAAAATTACGGATTTGCCGAAAGAAATGCCGACTAAGAAAAGCGGAATGTCCGCACGGACGGGAAAATCGTTCCGCAGAAAAATGAAATTTTCCGCATTTAGATATTGCAAAAAGTTTACGCCTGCGATATAATGGCACCGTTGAACACCGCCGTGCCCGACCGGCCGGCGGAAAAAGCTGTTTTTCAGGAAGAGGAAAACAATTTATCTATCAATAAGGAGAAAGAACATGAAAAAGTTTTTTGCACTGGTTCTGGCGCTGGTCATGGCGCTGAGCCTGGTCGCCTGCGGCGACAAGAAGGACGACAGCGGCGATGTGACCGCTGAGCATACCGACACCACCACCGTGGCCGTGGGCGCGGTGATCCTGGCTCGCGACGACGTGTCCAGCGACGACGTGTACAAGTTCGTGGCGGACATCTTCGACAACGCCGCATCCCTGACCACCAGCCACGCCAAGTACGGCGAGCTGAGTCTGGAGTACGGCGCTTCCATCACCTCCGTGCCCTATCACCCCGGCGCTGCCAAGTACTTCGCCGAGAAGGGCTTTGAGGTCGCCGCCGTGAAGGACGGCGCCGGCAACACCGATTCCCGCAACCTGCGCTTCGTCACCGGCGGCGAGTCCGGCACCTACTACGCCTTCGGCTCCGTCATCGCCCAGCACGCCACCAACAACGCCGGCATCAACGTCGTGGGTCTGGTGGGCAACGGCTCTCAGGCCAACGTGCAGGAGTTGGTGGACGGCACCGCTGACTTCGCGTTCTGCCAGTCCGACGTGATGGCCTACGCCTACAACGGCACCAACCTGTTCAAGAGCAAGATGGAGGGCTTCTCCACTGTGGCCGCCCTGTACATGGAGCAGGTGCAGATCGTCACCACCAACGCCAGCATCAAGACCGTGGCTGACCTGGCCGGCAAGTCCGTGTCCATCGGCGCTCCCGGTTCCGGCGTGTACTTCAACGCCATTGACGTCCTGGGTGCTTACGGGCTGACCGAGGACGACATCAAGCCCACCTACCAGTCCTTCAGCGACAGCGCCGACGCCCTGAAGAACGGCCAGATCGACGCCGCCTTCATCGTGGCCGGTGCCCCCACCACCGCTGTGACCGACCTGGCCACCACCAAGGATACCTACCTGGTCAGCCTGGACAGCGAGCACATCGCCAAGCTGCTGGAGACCTCCGACTATTACACCGAGACGGTCATCGCCAAGGACGTGTACTTCGGCGACTAAATCCTTAGCAGAAAATTGACGCTTTTCGAGGCTACGGCGGGGTTTCCCGCCGTAGTCCTCGCGCTATTCTGTAATCTTCAGGGAGAGAAACGACTATGAGCATCGACAAGAAAAAACCGGATACCGACCCGGCCGACGGCGTCAATACCGCCGCGGACGAGGCCCCGGATCTGGACGCGGTCATGCGTAAATATGACCGTGAATCCGCCACCCGCCTGTGGGAGGGTACGCCCCAGCTGATCATCCGCATCCTCATGGCCGCGTTCGGTCTGTTCTGCATCGGCATGACCCTGTTTTCCAAGGCCATGCCCGAGATCCGGCTCACCATGTTCGTGGGCTGCATCATTATCATCGGCTTCCTGACCTACCCCGCCAGCAAGCACCACGTCAGGGTCAACTACCTGCCCTGGTACGATATCGTGCTGATGGTGGTGGGCGCGGCCTGCTTCTTCTACTTCGCGCTGAACGCCATGACGCTGGTGCGCCTGTCCACCCGTATCGAGACGGTCCACGTCATCATCGGCGTGGTGGGTATCCTGATCCTGATGGAGCTGTGCCGCCGCTGCGTGGGCCTGCCTATTCTGTGCGTGGCCGGCGTGCTGATCGTGTACGCGTTCATCAACCAGCTGAGCTACGCCGGCGCGGTGAACGGTGCCACCCTGTATGACGCGCTGAAAACCATCATCTACAAGCTGTTCTACACCACCTCCGGCGTCATCGGCACGCCCATCAACGTGTGCTATACCTACATCGTTCTGTTCATCATCTTCGGCGCGTTCCTGGAGCGCACCGGCATCGCCAACTTCTTCATCAGCTTTGCCAACCGTCTGGCTGGCTGGTCCAGCGGCGGCCCGGCGAAGGTGGCTGTTATCAGCTCCGCCCTGTGCGGCATGGTGTCCGGCTCCTCCGTGGGCAACACCGTCACCACCGGTTCCTTCACCATCCCCATGATGAAGAAGACCGGCTACAAGCCCGAGTTCGCCGGCGCCGTCGAGGCCGCGGCCTCCACCGGCGGCCAGATCATGCCCCCCATCATGGGTGCGGCAGCCTTCCTCATGGCCGAGTACATGAAGCTGCCCTACGCCCAGGTGGCCGTCAAGGCCATCCTGCCCGCGCTGCTGTACTTCACCGGGATCTTCATCGCCGTCCATCTGGAGGCCAAGAAGCTGGGCCTGAAGGGCGTTCCCCGCGAGGAGCTGCCTGCGTGGCGTCTGCTGGCCCGTGACTGCTACCTGATCATTCCCCTGATCCTGCTGGTGTGGCTGGTGTCCTCCGGCAGCAAGACCATGTCCCACTCCGCGGCCTATTCCATTCTGGCCGCCATTGCCGTGGGCTTCGTCAATTTCTTCCTGCAGGGCAAGCGCGGTGAGGGCGACACCCAGCCCATGACAACCGGCAAGGCGCTGGGTAATGCCGGCAAGCGCTCCTTCTTCTCCGCGGTGGAGTCTCTGGAAGCCGGTTCCCGCGGCGCTATCACCGTGGCCGTGGCCTGCAGCATGGCGGGCATCATCGCCGGCTGTATCACCGTCACCGGCCTGGCCTCCATCCTCATCAACGCCATCGTCCAGCTGGCGGGCAACGCCACCATCGTCGGCCTGGTGCTGACCATGCTGTGCTGTATCGTCCTGGGCATGGGCGTGCCCACCACGGCCAACTACTGCATCATGGCCTCCACCTGCGCGCCCATCCTCATTCAGCTGGGCTTCCCGCTGGTGGCCGCCCACTTCTTTGTGTTTTACTTCGGTATCGTGGCGGATATCACGCCCCCTGTGGCCCTGGCGGCCTACGCCGGCTCGGCCATCGCCAAGTCCGACCCCATGAAGACCGGCATCAACGCCACCAAGCTGGCCATCGCCGCCTTTATCGTGCCGTACATCTTCGCCTACAGTCCGGCCCTGCTGTTTGAGAACATCTCCGGCTGGTGGGAGGTGGCGCAGATCTGCATCAGCGCGCTGCTGGGCATCTTCGCCATCGCGGCGTCCCTCAACGGCTTCCTGTATAAGAAGATCCACCCCGTGCTGCGTATCGTCCTGGCCGTCGGCGGCCTGGGCATGATGATCCCCGGCACACTCACCGACGTGGTCGGCCTGGTGCTGGTGGCGGCGGTCGTCGCCTACCAGAAGATCAGCGCCAAGAAGCACGGCGGCCCCGTGGTGACGGCCTGACCCCATTTGAAGCAAAAGCATCTCCGCACACCGTGCGGGGATGCTTTTTTACACCATGTTCATACATTTCCGCGCATTTTGCCTAAAGTGCATAGTACGGGCATCTTGCAAAAACTGTCTGAATTTGGTATGATACAGGTGGTAAGGCAGTTTTTGCACAAAGAGAGGAGCATGGACATGGCACAGACCACAAAAAACGCCATTCGCAAGGGCTTTCTGGACCTGCTGGAGCAGCGGCCGCTGGATAAGATCTCCGTGGTGGACATTGCAGATCACTGCGGCGTGAACCGGAATACGTTTTATTACTACTACTGCGACATCTACGCCCTGGTGCGCGAGGTGCTGGAGACGGAGCTGGACCGCGTCCTCAACGCACCACCCCTCTGCACCAGCTGGTACCAGCTGATGATGCGGGTGACGGCGTTCATGCGCGCCAACCGCCGCGCGGTCTACCACCTGTACCAGTCCAGCCAGCGCGACCTGCTGGAGCGCGAGTATTACCAGGTGGTCTACGGTGCCGTGGAGGATCTGGTGCGCCGCACGGCGGAGGACCTGCCGGTGGCGGAGACGGATGTGCAGTCCATCGCGGCGCTGTATACGGCCACGCTGGTGGGCCTGCTGCAAAGCTGGCTGCACTACGGCATGAAGCACGATGAGGAGCAGTTCGTGGAGCGCGTCACCCGCCTGACGGAGGGCACGCTGCGCCACGCGCTGGAGCGCAGCTGCGGGGTGGAGAAGGCGTGAGCGGCTTCTGGAAATGCGTCCTGTACGCGGCGGCGCTGGCCCTGCTGGCGCACCCGCTGGGTCAGGCGCTCCCCGGTCCCTTTGACCCGGAGAAGCGGCTCTTCCGCAGCCGGAAATGGGAGCAGAACGGCCGCATCTACACCAAATTGGCCATCGATAAGTGGAAGAAGCTGGTGCCGGACATGAGCCGCATCCTGCCGGACATGGTGAAGAAGGAGCTGCCCGGCAGCGGCGCCGTGACGGCGGATCAGGCCGCGGCGCTGGTGCAGGAGACGTGCCGCGCGGAGCTGGTCCACGGGGCCTCCTGTTTGCTGGGCCTGGCGTTTCTGTGGCTGTGGCCCGGCTGGGGCGGCGCGATCGTGCTGGCGGTGTGGGTGCTGCTGGCCAATCTGCCCTTTATTCTGATACAACGCTACAACCGCCCCCGGCTCATGCGCCTGGCGGCGCTGCTGCGAAAGCGAGCGCAGCGGAAAGGAGAGCAAAATGCGCGTACTGATCCTGACCTGTAACACCGGCGGCGGGCACAACGCCGTAGCCGCCGCCCTGCGTGACAGCCTCCAACGCTGCGGCGCGTCCTGCGACGTGATGGACGGCTTGGGCTTCATCTCCAAAAAGGCATCCAAATTCGTTTCCAAGTGGCACACCCGGTTCTACCGCCGGTATCCCAAGCTCTACAAGGCGGGCTATATGTCCGCCGAGGGCGACAAGGAGATGGACCGGCGCGACGGCCCGGTGTACCGCTATATTGCCCGCGGTGCCCGCCGTCTGGGCCGCACGCTGCAAAGCGGCGGCTACGATGCCGTTGTCTGTGTCCACGTGATCCCCGCCATGATGATGACGGCGCTGAAGCAGGCGTGGAGCGCCTGTCCGGTGTTCTGCTTCGTGGCCACGGACTATACCTGCAGCCCCACGGTGGGTGCCTGTACCCCGGATATCTGCGTTATCCCGCATGAGGAGCTGGCCGACGAGTTCGTCAGCTGCGGCATCGCCCGCGATACCCTCCTGCCCGCCGGCATTCCCGTGCGTTCCGCCTTCCGCCAGCGCGGTGACAGGGCCGCGGCACGGAGAGCCCTGGGCCTGCCGGAGACCGGCCGCCACATCGTCCTCATGTCCGGCAGCATCGGCTGCGGCCCCATGGGCGACGTGGCGGAGGACCTGGATATGCGTATGGCCGACGGCGACTTTGCCACGGTGCTGTGCGGCAGCAACAAGCAGATGCGCTATGCCCTGGAGCTGCGCCGCCTGTACCGCGTGGAGGCCGTGGGCTTTACCACCCAGGTGCAGCTGTACATGGACAGCGCGGACGTGCTGGTCAGCAAGCCCGGCGGCATCAGCATCACCGAGGCCGGCACCCGCGGCGTGCCGCTGCTGCTGGCGGATATGGTGGGCGGCTGCGAAACGCGGAACGAGGCGTTCTTCACCGCCCACGGCTGGGCGGCCTCCTGCCCGCCGGACAACATGGCCGCGTCGGCCCTGGCCTTTTTGGAGGACGAACAGCAGCGTCAGGCCATCACCGCTGCCCAGAGCCGCGATTTCGACGGCCTGGCCGCCGACCGTGTGGCCGCCGCCGTCCTCGCCCGCTGCAAGAAATGACCCCAGCGCCCACGGCGGCAGCCGTGGGCGCCTTCTTTGCGCTTTTTGTACGGCGTCCCTCTTGCATTTCGCGCAAACTGTCGGTATACTTGTTAAAGAAATATCGATTTGTTCACAGGCAGGTCATATTCGTATAGTAGGATGAAACTGCGGCCCCGGACGTGGGCTGCGGCCGAAAGGAGGGCGTCTGCCCATGATGATCGAAAAAAGCGGCACCATCCGCCTGCGGGACATTCCCACCGCCGCGGGCCTTTCCCCGAAGGAGCAGGAGCTGGCGGCGGGCATGGTGCGGGTGACGCACCTGTACCGCAGTGCGCTGAAGGTAGCCGTAACGCAGATGGAGATCCTGGACGAGGAGTTCGCCCGTCTGTATGACCACTCGCCCATCCACCACATCGAATACCGTATCAAGACGCTGGACAGCATCATCGACAAGCTGCGCCGCCGGGGCCTGGAGGTCAGCATCGACAACATCTATGCCCACATCCAGGACGTGGCCGGTATCCGCGTCATCTGCAACTATCTGGATGATATCTACTACCTGCGCTCCCTGCTCACCCGCAGCGAGTCCTATACCGTCCTCCGCGAGGTGGACTATATCAAGGAGCCCAAGGACACCGGTTACCGCAGCCTGCACCTGATCGTCAACGTGCCCATCGTCATCAGCGAGGGCACCATGGTCCTGCCGGTGGAGATCCAGCTCCGCACCATCGCTATGGATATGTGGGCCAGTCTGGAGCACGAGCTGCGGTATAAATCCGACCGCAAATTCACCCAGCAGGATGCCGCCCGCCTGCGCCTGTGCTCCGACGCCATCAGCGAGATCGACCGGGAGATGCAGGACATCTACCAGGGCAACGAACCCCAATACCACGCCTGAACACAAAAGACCGGCCCCGCCGGTCTTTTTTCGTCCCCAGCCAAGGCCGATAACTTCCCCTTATACCTCCCACACAGATTTTTTATGCCAACATCTGGATATTCCCGTTGCCTTTCGCGATACTTTCTGGTAAGATGGTCGTACAACAGAGCCTGCGCGCCGCAAAACTTTCCCAACAAGAAATTTTGCGGCACACAGGCCCGGGAGAGAAATATGTGAGCCATAGAAGGAGGAACCGCCATGAAGAGACGACTGCTCCCCATCCTGATGACCCTGGTATTGGTATGCGCGCTGCCCATATGGGCAGCTTTTGTTACATCGGGGGATGTAACAAATCCCTTAGTGGAGACGGCAGAGGGCACCACGCCGGCACGAGTGACAACAGAGAGTGCGTTGAGAACGGCATTGGAAAATGGCGTGTCCGGGATTGTGCTGGGAGAAGATATTGACATCAACACGGCCCTGAATGTCACGAGTACCTTGACCCTCGACCTGAACGGCTGTACATTGAGGATGACCGGTAACACCAGTGTGTTTTACGTGTATAATAACGCGACTCTGACCATACAGGACAGCAGCGCGGCGAAGTCCGGCACCATCACCGGCGGTAATGCCGGCGATGGCGGCGGCGTATACATAGGAGACAATTCATCAGAAGGACACCTTGTGATGACCGGCGGCACCATCACCGGCTGTGCGACCGACCCCTTCCGGGGTGGCGGCCGGGGCGGCGGTGTGTTTGTATTTAAGGGGAGCTTTACCATGTCCGGTACGGCCAAGATCACCAACTGCACCGCTGTTTGGGGTGGCGGCGTTGTGGTACACACCAGATCGAGCAAATTCACTATGAACGGCGGTGAGATCAGCGATTGTAAAGCTTCCCAAACCGGCGGTGGTGTTTGCCTGATCAGCGGTGCAGGGTTTGAAATGACCGGCGGTATCATCCAGGATTGCACAGCCGATTGGCGACGGGAGAGCAGTGCGATCTATATGGACCCGGGGACGATGAAAGCCCACGGCGGCACGGTAAAGGGAAGTGTCTGCGTGAGTGGGGGCGGTAACTGTGTTATTACGCATGAACCTTCCCAAGAGGGCTATACCATTTTTGACGGGACGATCACATTTGAGGGTAATGGCAGTACTACGGCCATGTACCCGGTGAAATTTAACTTGTACCAGGGCAGTGACAATGACATTACGGTGAGAGAGACGAAGCTGGGCGACCCGGCAGAAAAGCCCGCTGACCCGACCAAACCAAATCTTGTTTTCCAATATTGGTACGAAGCGGGAACGGATGGCTCTGCCGCATGGGACTTCAGTACGCCGGTGACGCGTCCCCTGCATCTGCTGGCCAAGTGGGAGGAAAAACCCCAAACCGGCGGCTACTACTACGCCCCGCCCGCGGAGCAGCCCATCGAGGCCCCCAAGACCGCCGACCCCGGCGTAGCCCTCTACGCCGCCCTGTCACTTCTGTCCCTGACGGGCCTGACCTGCGCCACCAAAAAGAGATAAACAAACAAAAAGAGATAAACAAAGCCAAAAGAAGCGCCCCCGGGCGAAAAAAGCCTTCCCCCTGGGGGGTCCGCGGGTCTGACAGGCCGGTGGCCTGTCAGACCCGCGGACCGACCGACCCGCAGGGAGACAGGTGCCCC
>ERZ827168.5510-NODE-5510-length-10482-cov-7.934689_pt1 | contig 10482 bp, 10 predicted proteins | sample MGYA00519868_ERZ827168 | MGnify/ENA primary metagenome ERZ827168 (study PRJEB31778, sample SAMEA3449271) | human gut metagenome | biome: human gut; feature: human-associated habitat; material: faeces | place: United Kingdom | collected 2010/2012 ...
TTGATACGTGCCGGAAAACTTCGACGCGAGGGTGATGACAACGGCGGCTTCTCCCTCCTGTTTTGCCTTTTCAAACTCTTCGATAAAGTCGCTCGGGGTCGCCTGACTGGTGGTGGGCATCACATCGCTTTCGACGAGCTTCTCGTAGAATGTTCTGTGGTCAATGGTTACGCCGTCGATGTATTCCTCCTGACCGAAATGAACGGTGAGAGGCACCGTATAGACCCGCGCCTTGATCTCGGGAACCAGATCCGCGGTGGAATCCACAATGATCCTTGTTTTCAATTTCTTCAAGCCTCCTGTTTCCCGCTGCTTTGGGCGATTGCGTTCAAGCTTCTGCTGATGGCGGAAAGGCTGCGGTAAAGTGCCGCTCGTTCGTCCTCCGTGAGGGTACGGCTGACCGTATCGAGGACAGCGCCAATCTTCTCCGCGATCCTTTTGCCGACCTCCTGCCCTTTTTCGGTCAAGCGCAGAGGGTTTCTGTACCGTTTGACCCGGTCGGAATCCCGGACGATAAATCCGTTCGTTTCCAGATAGTCCAACGCACGGGAAATGGTCGCCTTGTCCTCCTCGCAGTGCTCGCACAGCTCCGCCGAGGTCACGCCATCCAGAGAATATATGTAGTACAGACAGGACACATGGGCGCTTCGCAGATGATAGACGGCCATCTCCTGATTTTTTATCCTCCGTATGTCGCGGCTGATCCGGTTGATCAAAACCGTAAACGTCTCAAATCGCTCCTGCATGGCTGCGCTCCTCTCTCACGAATGCTTTTGTTGAAATCTCAACTTTCGGACTATACCACATGGATGTTGAAATGTCAACAGCAAAGTTCCGCACAGCCATTACTCTTTGATTATAGCATTCCACGCCGTGAGGCGGTCCCGTCGTAGGTTTTCTGTTATTTTATCGGGTGGAGGGTATGGTCATCAAGAACACTAACCCTCCCTATTTGATCAATGTCACTTATACTGGTTTTAGAATCTATTTGCCGGGAGGTTGCTAGATTGCCATTTCGCTTGCGACCATCCTTTGTTGTAACTTGCATCGGCTCTGTGATAAGCAGCCCGCGTTCTGAAATCTTTGATTATTGAAAAGCGGCGGAGAGGATACGCGTGGCATCCTCTCCGCCGCTTTTTGTGTTTTTTCGTATGCAGATCCTGGTTTGCGCAGAGACGATCAGTGGTGCAGAAGCTGCACGCAGCACAGGCCGTATGGCTCCATCCGGCCATTCTCGACGCCGTCGCAGAGGAGGCAGTCTCCCTGCATTTCCGGCGGGAGCACGGCAGGTGCGCCGCTGAAATTGCAGCATACGCGGATCCGTTCTTCGCCGCAGGCGCGTTCATAAGCGAGAAGCTGCGGGTGCTCCGGCAGGAGCAGGCGGAATGTTCCGCTGCGCAGCGCATCCGAGCCCTGCCGCAGCGCCAGCAGCCTCCGGTAGAAGTGCAGGATCGAATCCGGGTCTGCCTGCGCTTCGTGCACGTTGATCTGCCGGTAGTTCGGATTCACATCGATCCACGGCGTTCCGGCTGTGAAGCCCGCGTTGGCGGAAGCATCCCACTGCATGGGCGTACGCGCGTTGTCGCGGCCTTTTTTGCGGATGCCGTTCCACGCCCAGGCTTCCCGTCCGTCCTTCCGGGCCTGCGCGAGCAGATTGAGGCTCTCCACATCGCGGAGCTGCGTCTCGTCCCGGAACGGGAAATTTGTCATACCGATCTCCTCGCCCTGATACAAAAACGGCGTTCCGCGCAGCAGATACATGGCCGCCGCCAGCATCTTCGCACTCCGGACGCGCAGCGCCTCCGAAGCGTCGGAGCCAAACCGCGACACGGCCCGCGGCTGATCGTGGTTGCCCCAGAACAGGGTGTTCCAGTCGATTGCCTCCTGCCAGCGCACGAGAAGCTGCTTGAGTTTTCTCAGGTCGAACGGGATCACATTCCATTTGCCGCCACAGCCGTCGAGATCCATAAAATCAAACTGAAACAGCAGATCCAGCTCCCGGCCGTCGCCGACAACGGAGTCTGCATTCTCCGGCGTTACGAAGGTCGTTTCGCCCACGCACATGCAGTTTCTCCCGTCAAAGCAGCGGCGGCGCATTTCCCGCAGATACTCGTGCAGCTTCGGCTGGAATGCGAACTGCTCCGGTGAGAACACATACCCGTCCCCCTGCCCGTCCGGCAGACCGGGCGCTTTTGCAATTAAACTGATCACGTCCATCCGAAAGCCGTCTACGCCGCGGTCAAACCAGCGATTCATCATGGCATAGACCGCCTCCCGGAGCTTTGGATTCTCCCAGTTCAGATCCGGCTGCTTTTCACTGAACAGATGCAGGTACCATTGGCCGGTTTTCTCATCGTAGCTCCATGCCGACGGCGTAAAGAAGGACGACCAGTTGTTCGGCTCCTTTCCGTTTTTGCCGTCGCGCCAGATATAGTAGTCCCGGCAGGGATTGTCCAAGCTCTTTCGCGATTCCACGAACCATGGGTGTTCATCGGAGGAGTGATTCACAACAAGATCCATCACCAGCTTGATGTCCTGCTTGTGCATTTCCCGCAGAAGCGTATCAAAATCCTCCATTGTCCCAAATTCGGACATGATTTTTTCGTAATCACGAATATCATATCCCATGTCCGCATTCGGAGAATCATACACCGGGCACAGCCAGACCGCGCCGACGCCCAGCCATTTCAGATAATCCAGCCGGGAGATGATCCCGGGGATATCCCCGATCCCGTCGCCGTTGGAATCCTGAAAGCTGCGCGGATAGATCTGGTAAAATACCCGTTCCTTCCACCATGCCGCACACATTGCATTTTCTTCTTTTCGCCCCTGCATCGTATCAGCTTCTGACCTCCTTGTAGTATTCCGTCGGACTCATGCCGGTCATTTTTCGAAACAGCTTGGAAAAATAGTATCGATCCTCGATCCCGACCAGATACGCGATCTCCGAAAACGGCAGATCGGTCGTGGAGATCAGCTGCTTTGCGTTGTTGATCCGCAAAATGTTGAGATAGGCAAACACCGGCGAGCCGGTCAGGGAGGAAAACACCCGGTTCAGATAATCGAAGTTTCCCTCGAACAGTTCCTCAATCTCCCGGCTGGTCAGATGTTTAGTATAGTTCTGATTCAGATAGCGCAGAAGCTGCTCCGCGATCACGTCGGACTTTCGGATCTTCCGTCCCTGTGCGCTGTTTTTGGCAAGCAGATGCTCGTGCGCCGTCTGAAGCAGAAAGCTGTGAAGCAGAGCGGACGCCCGGCGCTTATAGTCGTCCTCCCGGCTGTCGTAGCACTCCACTGCCGTATGCAGCTGAGATTTGAATTCTCCGCCGGTCAGATGAAACTGCTTCGGCAGGCAGGTCTCCGGAGCCGTGGGATCACAGGCATCCAGATTATAGCCGACCAGACTTTTCCGCCGTTTTTCCGCCAGCAGCGCCATCGCCTGCCGGTCGTCTGCAGCCCGGTGCATATCGGGATGCGTGAAATGCGCGTAATAATAGTCGCAGGCGGCCTTTTGAAAGCCCTCATGCGGCAGGCCCGGCTCCAGCAGGAAGAAATCTCCCGCGCTCAGGTGATACCGAATGCCGTCCTCCTGCAAATACAGATTCCCGTCCCGGATCACATACAGGACCCATTCGTTGATGCAGCGGGAAAAATGGATCCACGGCTCGTTATACCGGATCTGTCCCAGCATCCGCACCTTCGGGAGCAGATCTGCATTGTAGGATATCAGCATACTTCATCCCCCATTGTGAACCAGACTGCGGTCCAATAGTCCAGCCGCGCAAGCTCAGCCGTATAGATCCGGCCCTGCGGTGTCTGCCGGCAGGTCAGCGGCAGACGCTCCGCGCACAGACTTTCGCCGTCCGGCGAAGCGGCAAACGCACCGGCGACCGGCCGGTCGAGCCGCACCTGGATCCGGATGTTCTCCGCGGCCCTCGGCGCGGCCTTTGCCTCGTTCCAGCGCGCGTTGTTCCCGCGCAGGTTGATCAGCTGAATGTTCAGGCGGTTCCCGCTTTCCCGGATCATGCTCCAGATGGTATCCGCCTGCGCGTCCGTGGAAAAAGCACAGTCCTCCGCTTCGAACTGAATATCCTCATTGATCCCACCGGCCGCGGTGCGGCCGATGTCCATGCCGGCATCCAGATACAAAAGCGCGGCATAGCGCACCAGAAAATCGCAGTACCGCTGCACGACGGGCAAAAAGGCTGCTCGGAGAGAAGCGTAGTTTGCATAGTAGCTGTCCTGCAGGGCGGCTTTATTTTCGCCCAGCACCAGCTGTGTGCCGCCGGCAGCGCTGATCGCGGCCCAGGACAGGCGGAACGCCCGTTCCGCGCCGTCCGTGTCCGCCTGCTGGAACGGATGCAGATACGCTGCGAGCACCACCTGCTTTCCGGAGCACAACCGCGCCTCCCGGATCAGCGTATACAGATCGCAATAGCGGTCGTTCGGCGGCCAGACCTCAATGTAGACTGCATCCTGCCTTGTTCCGGCTACCGCCTCCATTGGCCAGTTGTTGACGGCGTTGAAGATCACACCGGCGGCGGGATCTTCCGTTCGAACTGCCTCCGCTGCCCGGTCGATCAGCTTCGGAAGCGCATCGGTCAGCTCGACCGGGCGCCGCTCCGCATCCCAGACCTGCTTGGGGAAGCCGTAGGTGTCCATATGGATCCCGGAAAAGCCAAAGGCGACAGCCTTTCGGAATTCTGCCAGAATATGCTCCGACCAGCCGCAGCTTGGCACGATATTCATGTAATAGAGCCACCCGGCGAAGGTCATCGCCTGCCCGTCCATGGTATACATGGCCCATTCCGGGTGCTCTGCAAACAGCTCCTTTGCAGCGGCATAGACAGCGCCGTAGGCAATGGGCCGGATCCCGGCAGCCTTGCAGGCGGCGATCTTCGCGCGGATCGCGGCAAGGTCGGTTTCCCTGCCCATGGGATCGAGATACCGCTCCTGCGGCGGCAGCAGCATGTCGTGGCGGTACATCCAGTCATAAAACTGCACGGCGTTAAAATGCAGCCGCCGGATCCAGTCCACGTCCTGCGTTTCGGTGTCCGCGGAGGTAAAATCCGATAAAAATGCGTACCGCGTCACCTGACGGGGATCCTTCACAACGTCGAACGCACCCTCCCACTGTGCAGAGCCGACTTCGACGGTGATTCCGTAGCTGCCGGCCGGCAGCGGCGGCAGGATCAGCGTCCGCCCGTTTTGGCGCACGGAGCAGTCGATGGGTGCTTCCAGCTGGTATACACATACGCGCGGCGCGTTCACGCCCTCCGGCAGGCTGAGCCGTACCTCCTGCCCGGTCAGATACTGCGCGCGGTCAAATTCACAGATCAGCTTCATCCCTTCACCGCCCCCTGTGTCAGGCCGCCGACGACCATTTTCCGCTGGAACAGGATAAACAGCGCGACGACCGGTATCAGCGCGAGGATCGACGCGGCAAAGACCCACTCCCAGCGCGTGGCGTACTGCCCGTTGAGCCGCTGCAGCAGCAGCGGGAGCGTCATCATTTTCTCATCCGCGCCAACGAGCACCTTGGCGGTAAAATACTCCTCCCAGAAGCCTTGAAACGCGAAGATGGTCATCGTGCCGATCGCCGGCTTGGAGAGGGGCAGCATGATTTTGAAAAAGATCGTGCCGTGTCCGCCGCCGTCGATAATGACCGATTCAGACAGAGAATCCGGCAGGCTTCGGAAGAAATTCCGCAGAAAAAACGTATGCCCGCAGACGTTGGTCGCCACATACACCAGGATCAGACCGGCCCGCGTCCCGATCAGGCCGTTTGTCAGGCCCGGAAGCTGAATGCCCTTCAAAATCAGAAACTGCGGTATGATGTTCAGAAAGCCCGGCATCATCAGCGTAAACAGATAAATTCCAAAGAGCTTGTCCCGGCCCGGAAATTGGATACGGGCGAAGCCGTAGGCCGAGAGCGTGGAGATGAATACGGAAAGAACGACCGTTACACAGGTATTGACGACGCTGTTCCAGACCGCCGTCGGAAAGATCTCCAGCTCCAGAATATGCTTATACGCGGAAAAGTCCAGTCTGGTCGGAAGCAGTCTGGGCGGATATGGCAGCACATAGCTGAATTCCTCGAAGGAATTGCTGATCATGAAGAAAAACGGAACAGAAAAGACCAGCAGCGCGCTGATCAGCAGCGCCCACAGCAGGATCTGGCCCAGAAGCTCCGATCCCTTTTTGCTTTTGACGTGTTTCAAGCCTATCCCTCCTGTTCTGTGCTGTTCAGCTTCAGCGTCCGGTTCAGGATCACCGTCAGGATTACGATGGTCACGGCGGAGATCATGCCGATGGCGGAAGCCTCGCCGAAGGCGAACTGATTGAACGCCTTGTCATACAGCAGATACTGCAGCGTGGACGTTTTGCCGTTCGGATTACCGCCGGTCAGCATCATGACCTGAATAAAGACGTTGAACGAACCGATGATCATGTTTACCATGACATAGAAGGTCGTGGGCCGCAGGCTCGGCATGGTGATATACCGGAATCTCGCCCAGAGTCCCGCGCCGTCCAGCTCCGCTGCCTCATACCGCTCCTTCGGAATGCTCTGAAGCGCCGCCAGATAGATCAGCATGGACCAGCCGACGTTTTTCCAGATGCCCATAAGCCAGATAGCCGCATTGCCGGACCACTCCCGCAGCAGCCACGGCACATAGTCGTCCAGTATATGCAGCACATCCACGAGAATGTAGTTGATCAGCCCGCGGTTGGAATTATTGAACATATACTGGAACACCAGACTGACGATGACCCATGAGGTGATGACCGGCAGATAAAAGCCCACGCGGAAGACGCCCTGTCCGCGTTTGAGATTGTTGATCAGATACGCGAACAGCATACCGCCCAGCAGGATAAACGGGACGGTCACGAGCGCGTAAAGGAAGTTGTTCCGATAGGCATACCAGAACCGGGAGCCGCCGGACAGAACCTTTTTGAAATTCTCAAGACCGATAAACGTGATGTTTCCCTGCACGATCTGATAATCGGACAGCGCGATACGGATCGTAAACAGCAGCGGATAGAGCACGAACACCGCCACCAGGATCAGCCCCGGCAGGATAAACGGCAGTGCCGTGATCCAGCCGCGCACGCCCTTGCGGACTGCACCGGGCCGCCCGGCCCGCAGGCCGGCTTTTTCGGCAGAAACCATGGGGATACCCCTCCTCCTTTCTCAAAAAGGCCGCAGAACCGTTGGGTCCTGCGGCCTGCTGTAAGACGCGGTCTAGCTGAGCTGCTCGTCGATCCGGGCCGCCGCATCGTGAAGCGCCTGCGCCACATCCGCACCATCGACGAAGATGCTGGTCACCGTTTCGCTCCAGATCTCCTGGATCGCGGAGTTGTTGGGGGACGGAATGCGCGCCTTGGCCGATTCCATCTGCTGCATATAAACAGACCAGACGGGGTTGCTCTGGACGGCCTCACTGCTTACCAGCGACTTGAGGATCGGCAGCTGACCGGCCTCGAGCATGGCAAGCTGCACATCCTCGGAGGTCATGAACTTGGCAAACTCATAGGCTGCCTCCGGGTGCGCGCTGGTGGCGAACACGGCGATATCCTCGCCGCCGACCACGGACGCGCTGCGGCCTTCATAGGTGGGAATGGTCGCTGCGGTGATGCCCTTGGAGAGGCTGTCCTCATAAGAACCGAAGTACCACGGGCCTTCAAAGAACATGGCGTATTCGCTGTTGATGCCGTCCCATGCGTCCACGGAGCCGTCCACGTCGCGGATGGTAAGGACCTTCTCGTCGTGCAGCTCCACGATCTTCTGCATGGCTGCGATGCTGGCGTCGCTGTCCAGATAACCGCTGGCCGTGGTGAAGCCGTCGTCGGTCAGCACGCCGCCGAACAGCCAGAAATACGGGTACATATCCCAGTCGCCGACGCCGGAAACGTTCAGGGAATAAGTGCCGCGGGTCTTGGCAGCCTCGATGAACTCCTCCATGGTAGCGGGGATCTCGTCAATCCCCAGCTCCTTGAGAACGTTGGTGTTGACAACGGCCGCCTTGCAGTTGGTATCCAGCGGCAGGCCGTAATATTTGCCCTGATAGAGATTGGTCGAAAGCGGTGCATCCAGATACGATGCGGAAAGCTCTGCGAAGTCCGGGTAATCGCTCAGCGCGGCCAGACCGCCCTGCTTGGCATAGGCCGCAATATTGGCAATGTCCACACGGGCCACGTCCGGGCTCATGCCGGTGCCGAAGGAGGTCACGATCATCTGGTGGTACTGGCTGCTGTCCTGACGGACAGCCTCGACCCTGATCTCGGGATGAAGCGATTCCCAAAGCGGCATAACGACGTTCAGAAACTGCGCTTCCTCGCTGTCGCCGTAGGTATGCCAGAACGTGATGGTGACCGGTTCAGCCTGCTCAGGCGCGTCTGTCTGTTCCGGTTCGTCTGCCTGCGCCGGCGTATCGGCTGCCTGCGCGGGCGCGCCGGCGGTATGATCCGACGCGGGCTGCTGCGTCTGGGCCTTGCTGCACCCCGCCGCGCACATCACGATCATAATGACGGAAAGCAGCAATGCCATCCATTTTGAAACACTCTTTTTCATTGTTTTTCCTCCTGCTTCGTAATCTCTGCGAGGTTTCATTCGCAGTTTGATTATACCCCTCCGTTTTCGGCAGGTGAATGGAGAGCAGCGTTCTTATTTGTATTATAGCGACTTTTTTGAAAATATCCATGCAGCACAATCTCTATTTGCGCAGAATTCTTCCTTGCAGATTTGTGCATTTCGCTGCCGGAGGGTACAGTCACCGGAAAGTCCGCTCTGCACGGAGCTGCACCGCCCTGAAGCAGTCCGCGCAGGTGCTTTTTCCCGTATTCCTTGCCTGCGCTGCGAAATTGCCCATCTTTCCGGCAGCGCTTTCCTGTATCTGGCGCGTGATAAAATACCGCCTGCCGGAACTGCTCCGGCAGGCGGCATGACGAGATCTGGCCAGAGATGCTGGAGATGTTCCGCCGCGCCGGGATCCGGAACTATTCGATCTGGCAGGCAGGCGATACGCTTTTCGGATATTACGAATGTGACGATCTGCAAACAGCGCTTGTCGTGCAGCAGGACGCGCCTGTCAGCGCACGCTGGCGCACATATATGCGTGATGTGATCCGTATGGAACGGGATCCGAAGAGCGGCGCACAGCCGCATCTGGAGCAGGTGTTCTTTTTCGGCTGTGACACCTGTACCTGAAGGCACAGGCCTACATGTTCTTAAAAGGCAGTCTGTGGTTATACAACGCAGGTCCAGCCGAAGGGGTCTGGCCGGGTGCCCCACTGGATGCCAGTCAGCTCGTCGTAGAGTCTCTGTGACAGCGCGCCGATCCGGTTCTGGTTGACCTCGAACGTTTCTTCGTTCCATGCCAGCTCCCCGATGGGCGAAATGACGGCTGCGGTGCCAACGCACCACGCTTCCTCCAGCGTGCCGTTTTTTGCCGCCTCGATAATTTTACATCCCTTTTCGCAGGTGTGGGTACAGGATGTGAATTTGCATTTTCCAACATACGGAGTAAATTCCCTGAAGGCAAACTGTAAATTCTCCTTACATATGAATCCGGTCTTTTCCATATCCACCGAGGAAAACCCGGAGGTATCGCATACATATCCGCCTCCCGGAAGCTCGAAAAGTTCAGAGTGACGGGTGGTATGCCGTCCTCTGCCCAGCTTTTCACTTATTTCCCCCGTTTTAAGCCCAAGTCTCGGATCAATCAAATTTAACAGTGAGGATTTGCCCACGCCGGAATTCCCGGTAAATACATTTATTCCGCTTGAAAGCTCTGATTTTATTTGCTCTATTCCCTCGCCATTTTCACAGCATACAGAAAAAGTCTTCATTCCTGCAGATTTATAAATGCCGATTATTTCCTCCGGGTCGGCAAGATCGGTTTTGTTAACCGCTATGACCGTCTCAATTTCCCTGTCCTCGGCAATGGCACACAACCGGTCTATAACCAGCATGTTAGGCTTTGGGTCGGCGGTGGATACAACTATCCAAAGCCGGTCGACATTTGCCACGGGAGGACGTTCAAGGGAGTTTTTTCGGTCAATTATTTCTTTTATAACACCTTTGCCCAAATCCATCGGTTCTACGGCTACGAAGTCGCCCACAAGAGGAGTTATTTCGTTTTTTCTAAAGACTCCCCTGGCTTTGCATTCGTATACATTTTGACCTTCCTTGGCATAGTAGAAGCCTGCGACAGCCTTGATAATTATTGCATTCATATTTATTGGCCGTCTTGGGTGTTATTATCGTTTCCCTCGGCAGAGTGGAATGTTCTTCGGCCTTGGCCGTGCCGCTGGAAAAATCAATGGTATACTTTCCGTAATCATATCCGTTGTATTTAAGGAAAACCGTGTATTTCCCGCTGTCAAAATTGCCCATGGCCTGCGAAATAGAAAGCGATGATGTCTTGCTGTCCATGGTTGTTGGGTCGAGATTTCCGGTTTCGTATATCTGTTTTCCCTCAT
>ERZ827168.5512-NODE-5512-length-10478-cov-4.175957_pt1 | contig 10478 bp, 6 predicted proteins | sample MGYA00519868_ERZ827168 | MGnify/ENA primary metagenome ERZ827168 (study PRJEB31778, sample SAMEA3449271) | human gut metagenome | biome: human gut; feature: human-associated habitat; material: faeces | place: United Kingdom | collected 2010/2012 ...
ATAGAGAAAAGTAAAAAGAACAGTGTAGAGATGTTAATCGCTGGTTTAGGTATACCGTTTGTAGGTAAAAAAACAGCAAGAATATTAGCAAAGCACTATAAATCATTAGATAATTTAGTCAATTACGAAAGTGTATGTTATAATTGCTGTTATGACAAAAAAATAAGAGTAGATGAAAGTGTTAAAATTAGAATTTACTTTGAGAAAAATAAACAACCATATACACCATTTAGTTCTACATTAGCATTTTTATTTGAAGATCAAAATCATAATTATTGGGAACAACCTTTCTTCTATGAAAAAAATAATCTATATGCACCACATGGAATATCATATAAAGATTTTAAACAAGCTGTATCAGTTGATGATGCTTATGATTGTTTTGAGCAACCATGGTTATGGTAACAATAAAAAAAGATTATAATTAGAGAAAGTGGATTTAATAAAAAAATTAAGTGTTGTTTTTTCTAATAACTAAATTGCCTACATTTATACATGGCAAGTAATTCATTAACATCTTTAATATTATATATTTTATTTATAAAACAAAATCTAATTATTAAATCATAATAGCTACTATAAGAAAGAGTATAAGAACAAGTTGATAAAAGTTTTAATAATTCATCAATTGATAATTCTAGTGATAATCCCAGTAAAATAACATTACTTTTCTTAGGTTTATAGTTTTTAACGTTTTTAATTTTATTAAATAATCTTCTATCTATATGAACTTTATTATAAACATCAGCATCTTTTAAATCTTTATCATCTATATATTTAAAAAGTAGTTCTTTAAAAGTATAATTCTCTATATTTTCATCTATATATGTATCAATATCTTCAACTTCATCACACATTATATTTCTAATAGAAAATAACTCTTCTATCCAGTTATCATTTACATATTCATTCTTAATATACTCATTTAATTTATCTTTTATATCCATATTTGTCTCCTTGAAAGTGACCATTTTTCTTATCACTTCTGATAACATTATATCATGAAATGGAGGAAAATTATGACAGATTTAATTTTTATATTGGATCGCAGTGGTTCAATGGCAAATCAAGTTAAAGAAACAATTAAAGGATATAATTCTTATATCGAGAATATGGAAGGAGAAAATATTAAAGTAACAACTGTTTTATTTGATGATGAGTATGAAATGATTACTCGAAGAAAGAATATCGAAGATGTAAAAAAACTTACAAAAGAACTTTACTATCCAAGAGGATGCACAGCTTTATATGATGCTATAGGCAAAACTATAAAATATATGGATGAAGAAGAAACAAAAAAAGTTATATTTATAATTATAACTGATGGTTTAGAAAATTGTTCAATAAGATACTCAAAAGACAGAATAAAAAGTATGATTTATAGACATAGCAATTGGGAATTTATTTATCTTGGAGCAGACATAGATTCTTTTAGTGAAGGAGACAATATTGGCATTGACTCAAAAAATATTTCAAATTTTGGCAAAGGAAGTAAAGGTACGAATAAACTTTTTAAATCAATAAAAAAAGTAGTTGATATGTTCTGTGAAGATGCTTTCATTTCTGAAGACTGGAAAGAAGACTTAGAAGAGTATAATAAAAAATAATTTATAATAATCTGTAAAGAAATAATAGACTTATCAATTTATATCTGATAAAATGAATATGGAGGTAGTAAAATGAAGTATATTATAGGACTAGACTTAGGAATAAACAATGTTGGTTGGTCTGTAGTTAACGCAGAAACAACTGAAATTAAATCCTATGGTGTGAAAAAGTTCAGCACAAGTAATGGCGCAAGTGACCGTCGTAATTTTAGAAATTCACGAAGAAGATTAAAAAGAAAGGACACAAGAAAAGAAGATGTTTTAAAAATATTAAATGGTATAAACTTTCCAAATAACCTTACAATTGACACAAAATTAATTGAAACAAGATGTAAAGGTTTAAATGAAAAAATATCGAAACAAGACATCACAAATATTTTAGCATATATGGCAGTACATCGTGGATATATTCCATTTGGTAATGAAGAAGTAAGTTTCGTAGATTTAAAAGGAAAATACCCATGTGAATATTATCGAGATAAGCTTTTAAATAGTATTAATAACAAATACCGAGCTCAAAGAGAAACCGTAAAAAATAAAGATAATGAAAAAGAAATTAGAAAAATTTTAAAAACACAACAAGAATATTATCCAGAAATAACAAATGATATCATAGAAAAACTTATAGAAACACTAAACAGAAAACGTAAATTCTGGGAAGGACCTGGAGGATTAAATTCTTTAACAAGTTTTGGTAGATTTAAAACTGATGAAGATGTAATCAAATATAAAGAACAAAAAGATAAAAATCCAGATTATGAAAAATACATATTCGAAGATTTAATAGGTAAATGTGAAGTTGACCCAGATGAAAAATGTGCTTCAACAGGAAACTTTTATGCTGAAAAATTTAATTTATTAAATGATTTTATAAATGTATCATTTTTAAGTATTGATGAAATTAACAATAAAGAAGATTTTTATCTAACAGATAATAAAACATATAAATTAAAAGAAACTGGATTAAATAAAGTATTTGAATATTGTCTTGAAAAAGAAAATATTACTATTAAAGGTCTATTAAAAGATCTATTTGCCACTAGTGTAAATAATATGTCTGGTTTTCGTCAAAAAGACCATGACCCAAATAAACCAGACATGTCAACAATGAATATTTATAGGTCAGTTAAAAAAATATTTGCCAAAAATAGTGCAAATATGGATATCTTTAAATTAGATAATATTGATAAATACAATGATATTATCAACTATCTCATGTTGGTTCCAGGCAATGTAGAACTTATAAACATGATAAGTAGTATGGTTATGTCATTAACTGAAAATGATGAAAATGCCCTCAAAGAAGCATTTAAATCAAAGGGAAAAGATTTAAGGTACCATGCATTATGTGAAAAGATTTTGAAAAGAGCATGTAATGACATGCAAAGTTTACAAAAAAATTACATGCAAGTTTACAAGTTAAAGGATTATGGTAAAAAATCAAGAGAACTATTCATAAGAAAATATGAAGAGCAAAATAAAGATAAATTACTTTTAAATTCAAGTTTTATAGATGACATTGTAGCGTCGCCTCAAGTTAAAAAAACATTGAGACAAGCAGAAAAGGTAATTAATGAAATAGTAAAAGATATGAAATCTTTACCTTATGCAATTGCTGTAGAGTCAACCAAAGAAGAACTAAGTGGAAATGACAAAAGAAATATGTACATTGCTATGAACAAAAAAAATAAGGAACTTCATGATAAAGCTGAGGAAACCTTAAAATCACTTGGATATGACATAAACCAAATAACTAAAAAGAAAATAACAAAAATAATGCTTTATGAAGAATTCAACGGTTTATGTCCTTATTGTGGCAAGTCCATCAATATTAACAGTTTAATAAATGGTTCTGATGAAATAGAACATATTCTTCCAAGAAGTGATTCATTTAATGATAGTTTAGATAACAGAACAATAAGTTGTGCTGATTGCAATAGCAAAAAAGGAAACAAAACTCCGCTTCAGTATTTAACTGGAAGTGATAAAGAAAGTTTTATAAATCGAATAAAAAGTAATAAAAATATAAGTGAACTTAAGAAAAATAATTTCCTATTTGATGGAGATATAAGTAAATATAGAACAAGATTTTTTAACAGAAATTTACGAGATACAGCTTATGCAACAAAAGAATTGATTAAACAAATTAATATTTTTAATAATTATCTTGAATTTAAAAGTAATAGTAAAAAAATATTAACAATGTCAACACCAGGACAATTAACACATGATATCAGAGAAAGATATAATTTGGAAAAGGATAGAGATGCAGGTCAAAAACCGTTCCATCATGCTGTAGATGCTTCAATTGTTGCACTTTTACCAACAACATCAATCGGTAAAAAAATCTTAAATTTTCAAAATAATGATAACTTTTTTATTAGTCAAGATAGCAAAAAAATAATGCAAGACATTGGGACAGAGTTAAAATATTATGATACAAAAAAAGATAAAATTGAATATGATGATTACATTAAGGATTTAAAAACAATAAGTGATACAAATCCAAAGTTTATGTACTCACCAGAAGTAAACAAAGAGCCAAATAAACAATTATTTAATGCCAACATGTATAAGTTAATAAAAAAGGAAGACAAATACTATAAAATTGAACAAATTGATAATATTTATGAGCCAAAACTTGATTTAGCACTTTTAGAAAAGTTATTTGACGATTCTAAAAATGAAACGTTATTATGTCAAGCACAACATCAAGATTTTTATAGCAAATTAAAGAAAATATATTTTGAATACAAAGATAGTAATATTAGTCCGTTCGAAGCTTATCAAAGAGAAGTTAATAACTTATCAAAAGAAGACAAGTTTGATTATTTAATTCATGGTATAAAAATGAGTCAAAATGGACCTGTTGTAAAAAAATTAAGATATTATACACCAATTAGTGAACCTTATTTAATTGATAAAAAGTCTATTAATAAAAAGAATAATACATATTTAGCTTATGATGGCCTTGCCCAAGCAGGCATAGAAGTATATTATAACATTGACAAAAATACTTTAGTTTTTGTGCCAATTCCATCCATTGCTGTAAATTTGAAAAATAGAGCAATAAATTATCAGCATCCTGTATTAGTAAAATATTGTAAAAAATATCTTAATGATTGTAACGCAAAAAGAATTGTAACTTTGTTTAATGGAAATACCATCGAAGTTTATAAATCAAAAGGCAATATAGTTAAAGGAGAGGTTAGTTCATTTGACAAAAATAGTAATAGAATTAGACTAAGAGACGGATCTTCTTTTGTAACAAGTGACCGAGGATTCTCAGTAATTGACTATAGCCCAATAGGAAAATCTCAAAAAAGATTGACTTTCATGATTAAATAGGGTATATTATAAGTGCAGTGACCAATAGTTGGATTGGACATTGCCAAAAATTTTCAGTTTTCTTATTATAACTCTTAATGAGGAAACCGGGGCTACCCTTGAGGTAGTCTCTTTTTTTATAATATGGCGTTTCGTACTATATTAATAAGCGAAGCAACCAAAATAAACTTAGATTTAAATAATATTGTCATACGATATAATGGTGATAATTATCATATAAATATAGATGAAATAAGTACTTTAGTTTTGGATGATGCTAGATGTTTAGTATCAATAAAACTTTTAAGTGAACTATGTGAAAAAGGAATTAATGTAATTTTAACTGATGGCTCACACAAACCAGTTGGTACATTAACAACACTTTATAACAATGTCAGAGCACCAAAAAAGAATAAAGAACAAATAGCTTGGGATGAAAATTTAAAAGGTTATTTATGGACAGAAATAGTAAAAAATAAAATTAAAAATCAAATGGAAGTATTAAAACTATTGCACAAAACAGAAAAAATGCAAATACTTGAAGAATATATTAATACTATAGAGTTCGGGGATAAAACTAACAGAGAAGGTTTAGCAAGTCGAACCTATTTTAAAGAACTTTTTGGTATAAGTTTTAAAAGATTTAATGAAGATATCATAAATTTTTGCTTGAACTATGCATATCAAATAATAAGAAGTAAAATATCACAAGAAATTGTAGCACTAGGATATCAACCATCTTTTGGTATTTGTCATAGAAATGAATATAACACATTTAATTTAGCAGATGATTTTATAGAAGTTTTTAGGCCAATTATTGATTATTATGTGTACAAGATTTTAAATGAAGCTGTAGATGAATATCTTACACCATCTTTAAAAGGTAAATTAGTAAATATAGTTAATGAAAGAGTAGAATACAGAAATAGCAGTTACAAAATCCATAATGTCATAACATTTTACTTACAAGATTTAACTAACTTTTTAGAAAATGGAGATTTAAGCAAAATAAATTTTCCTAAAATAATATGGAATATGTAAACTATTATAAACAAATGAGATTATTACTAATATACGATTTACCAATGATTGAAGATGAAGATAGAAGAATTTATCAAAGATTTCACAATAAATTAATATCCATAGGATTTTATATGTTGCAGTATTCAGTTTATGCTAAAGTAATTCAAAATGACCAAGCATATAGGCAACTAACTACAAAAGTAAATAAAATATTACCACAAAAAGGGAATATTGCTTTATTGAAAGTTACAGAAAAACAATATGAAGAAATGATATATTTACGAGGAGAAAATAACAAATTTGATGCTTTAGTGGGTGGAAAAGAACTAATAGTTTTTGGAGGTGATACATGATTAACCTTAAGCTAGCAGGCAAAATAGAAGAAAATATAACAATAGAAAAAAACAATAGGATATTAATAGTTAACTATAATAAATATATTGAATTTTACAAATACTTTTATGAAATGACAAATTTATTTATAGAAAATAAAGAAATTACTAAAAAAGATTGTATTTTTATTGATATTACAAATATAGGCTCCATAATGAAAGAACTAGAATTTAAGAAAGGAACAATTCTATATGATTACATTTTAATAAAGTACAATGAGATAACTATGGATAGGAAAGATAAATTTTATAAAAGTTTTCTTAAGCAAGTTGACTATTTAAAGAATAGTATTAATTTAGATTTTGAATTCATACCTGAAGAAATGATAGATAGAGTTATAATGCAAAATATAGATGTTATGATAAATTATCAAAAACTAATAAATAATTTTGAACAAATATTGCAGTTTGTAATTAAGAATAATATTAGTAAAACCTATATTATTTTGTATAATTCATTATTTATTAAATTAAACAAAAATATGGACAATTGCTACACATTTGACATTAATCCACATTTAAATGCAATCGATTACAATATACTAATTACAGAAAATATACTTATATTTAATCATAAACTATTAACTAATTATTTAAAAAACTTATGGCCAGTTGACTATTATGAACAAGAAATTGAGGCTCTATTAGAAGAATATATTAGTTATGGTATCCATAAAAAATTTTTCACAACCAAGAAAGAGAAACTATACTTATTATCAAAAATTATGAATAAAGAGTATAAATTAAATCAAGAAATTACATGTGATAAACTCATATTTGACAGTATTATTAAATCTTTTATAGACAATCTATAATAATTATGATATCATGTCTATAGGTTTTAAGATACTGAAAATTTTTGATAATGTCCAACAGTATTATTTAATTCTTCTTTCTTTACATCGTTTTAAGATACTGAAAATTTTTGATAATGTCCAACCTGATAGTAGATTAATAGAAAATAAGTATAGTTTTAAGATACTGAAAATTTTTGATAATGTCCAACTGCTGATATCAATATACATAATGCCACTATGTTTTAAGATACTGAAAATTTTTGATAATGTCCAACAATGTTAGGACGAATATAACCACCAGCCCCGTTTTAAGATACTGAAAATTTTTGATAATGTCCAACTAAATGAGCAAAAAGAATTTAATAAAAAACGTTTTAAGATACTGAAAATTTTTGATAATGTCCAACTGTAGTACTATAACTATAATAATTATAATAGTTTTAAGATACTGAAAATTTTTGATAATGTCCAACCCAATATTAGAATTTTCTAATGCCTTAGGAGTTTTAAGATACTGAAAATTTTTGATAATGTCCAACTAGTGTTGGTGTACATAATACAAAAAGTAAGTTTTAAGATACTGAAAATTTTTGATAATGTCCAACAAAAGCAGTTGATTATACTGGTATGATATTGTTTTAAGATACTGAAAATTTTTGATAATGTCCAACAAGTGGTAGTTATGTTACAGGCTTAGGTTAGTTTTAAGATACTGAAAATTTTTGATAATGTCCAACATAAAGTCTTTAAAATTGAAGTCGTTTACCGTTTTAAGATACTGAAAATTTTTGATAATGTCCAACTAAACGAAAGTGAACCAATCGCAATCAAAGTGTTTTAAGATACTGAAAATTTTTGATAATGTCCAACTGCTGGTATTTTCTATTTATGTAGTTATTTGTTTTAAGATACTGAAAATTTTTGATAATGTCCAACTAACCATTAAAGTTTCTTATCCAGATGTAAGTTTTAAGATACTGAAAATTTTTGATAATGTCCAACATAATTAGCTGGATTAGATATACCATTATTGTTTTAAGATACTGAAAATTTTTGATAATGTCCAACTTAATTTTTTAAAATCAAATTTGCGTGAAAGTTTTAAGATACTGAAAATTTTTGATAATGTCCAACTGCTAATGTCTATGTACATAATATCATTATGTTTTAAGATACTGAAAATTTTTGATAATGTCCAACAAGGAGGAAGGCAATATGGGTGATACTCCTGTTTTAAGATACTGAAAATTTTTGATAATGTCCAACAATTCAATATGCTGTCGAGAGGGCCATCAGGTTTTAAGATACTGAAAATTTTTGATAATGTCCAACATAAAGAATATTCTCTAGAGTTTCCACGTTGTTTTAAGATACTGAAAATTTTTGATAATGTCCAACGTATCTATATCTTTAATCTTTAACATTACTGTTTTAAGATACTGAAAATTTTTGATAATGTCCAACTTTTAACCAATTAGCGTACGTATCATTTATGTTTTAAGATACTGAAAATTTTTGATAATGTCCAACAGGAATTGTGGTACATTCAACTGGGGCTAAGTTTTAAGATACTGAAAATTTTTGATAATGTCCAACACTTTTGAGTAAAAATTCTCTTGTAGATTTGTTTTAAGATACTGAAAATTTTTGATAATGTCCAACGGACAGTAAATTGGTGTTGTTTCCGTGTTGGTTTTAAGATACTGAAAATTTTTGATAATGTCCAACAGTCCACCTTTTAAAGCACCAGTAGATGTAGTTTTAAGATACTGAAAATTTTTGATAATGTCCAACATCAAATATATATTCATGATCTTTATTCTTGTTTTAAGATACTGAAAATTTTTGATAATGTCCAACAATAACTTCAAGTTTATCAAAACTTGCTAAGTTTTAAGATACTGAAAATTTTTGATAATGTCCAACTGCATTTGAACTTTAACAACTTCACCATTGTTTTAAGATACTGAAAATTTTTGATAATGTCCAACTGAATTATGTTATAATCCAATAGAAATAGAGTTTTAAGATACTGAAAATTTTTGATAATGTCCAACACAACAAAGACGGTTTAAGACACCCTAAAAGTTTTAAGATACTGAAAATTTTTGATAATGTCCAACAAGAATTTAACATATATTTAGCAGGACGACGTTTTAAGATACTGAAAATTTTTGATAATGTCCAACCAATATTTAAAATTTAGTGGAATTGATTTAGTTTTAAGATACTGAAAATTTTTGATAATGTCCAACTAAAATACTATCAAGTGGTCCTGCTGGTAGGTTTTAAGATACTGAAAATTTTTGATAATGTCCAACCACATTAAAAAGACTCAGTCATAATTGGCTGTTTTAAGATACTGAAAATTTTTGATAATGTCCAACTTAAAACATAAATGAGATAACCAATAGTAGGTTTTAAGATACTGAAAATTTTTGATAATGTCCAACTTTGAAAATGATTTAAATTCTCGATTATCAGTTTTAAGATACTGAAAATTTTTGATAATGTCCAACAACCAGTCATAGTCGATAAGCTCTATATCTGTTTTAAGATACTGAAAATTTTTGATAATGTCCAACTATTTATAGTGGATATACTATTGCCGATGGGGTTTAAGATACTGAAGATTTTTGATAATGTTGTAAATGCCAATATTTTTTGACCAATCTAATGAAAAATTATGTTTTTTCATTAATTTTGTCAAAGATACAAAACCTCAGAAATTTTACTTTAAAACATTTTATTTTATTTGAATAATACTGACAAATAGAAACTTTTTTGTTATTATATTATTAGCGGAGGTACTAAAATGACTGAAAAAGAATTAGATTCAAGTATAAATGATTATATAGAAACGGAAACACATAAAAACTATGTAAAACAACAAGAATGGGATATGGCCATTGGACTTCAAGAAGTAGATAACTTAAAACCATCTAAGTATTTAGAAAAATTGTTACAAGAAAATATAATCGGTGAAAAAACAATTTATGAAGTAGAACATGAATTGAAACGGTACTATGTAGAAAAAGATAAAACAGGTAAAACAATTCAAGATGAATTTGAGTGTGACATAGTTTCTACAAGAATAGTTCAATTATTAGAAGAAGATAATTTTGAATTATCAGTAGATTATATAAAATACATCCATGAATATTTATTTAAAGATATTTACGAATTTGCAGGAGAGTTTAGAAAAGTGGATATTTCTAAACAAGAGAGAATATTAAATAATGATTCAGTTGCTTATGGTGATTGCAAACTATTAGAACAATCATTAGATTATGATATATCACTAGAAAAAAATAAAAACTATAGTGAAATGA
>ERZ827168.5517-NODE-5517-length-10467-cov-3.368805_pt1 | contig 10467 bp, 9 predicted proteins | sample MGYA00519868_ERZ827168 | MGnify/ENA primary metagenome ERZ827168 (study PRJEB31778, sample SAMEA3449271) | human gut metagenome | biome: human gut; feature: human-associated habitat; material: faeces | place: United Kingdom | collected 2010/2012 ...
AGCACGGAGCAATCCGTAGGCATCAAAGTCGGGGGCTTTTGACCCCGACATCATTCTATTGTATAAGCAGGCATTATGTGAGTCGATCCTGTCGCTCATCCATGAACCACTCTGAAAGGAGCAGATTTATTTGCAGATCAATAATTATCAGAATTATCACGAAACCAAGCAGCACACAACTGCAGAATTCCCATACAATACTTATCCTTGTTCCATTCCACTGGACTTTACCCGCGTCCCGCTTCACTGGCACGACGAACTGGAACTGATTGTTATAAAAAAAGGGCATGGTCTGATCTCAGTCGATTTTCAGAAAAAGATCGTCAATGCAGGAGACATCATTTTTATCCGTCCGGGCTGTCTTCATTCCATCGAACAACATGAATCCGATTCCATGGAATACGAAAATATCCTTTTACTTCCCGAACTTCTCATCTCCGGGGACAATGATCTCTGTGCCACGCAGTTTCTTCATCCTCTTATGTCAGGTTCTGTTCCTGTAGAGATTTTTTTTACTCCTGCCGTCCCCTGCCATGGACAGCTTACTGAGTGTATTTGTCAGATCGACCTGTTATGCGAAACCCGTCCTGACGGATGGCAACTTGCATTAAAAGGTTATCTTTTTCAGTTCTTTTACATTCTGATCTCAAATCAGAAAAAAAAGGAACACGCCTCTTCTCCCCGGTTAAAATCTCTCAAAAAAATGAAGCTTGTCCTCAGATATGTAGAAGAACATTATACTGAACCAGTCTCCATTGAAGATATGGCCGCTCTCACTTATTACAGTAAATCACATTTTATGAAATTTTTTAAACTTCATATGGGAACCGGTTTTATCGAATATCTGAATGACTACCGACTTACGATTGCCGGACAGAAACTGAAAAATTCTTCCGACTCCGTTCTTACGATTGCTGAAGAATGTGGCTTTGAACACCTTTCTTACTTCAACCGGCTTTTTAAAAGAAAATATGGAACTACTCCCGGAAAATACAGAAGCGGCTTACACTGAAGCCGCTTCTGTATTTCCAGTTTTTCTGACTCTTTTATTCCTTTCCATGCGGAACGTATTACGGATGATAATATAATTCGATCGGGTCGATCGGATCAAATGGATGCTCCTCTTCCATTTTTTTATTTCTGCCATGACGCTTTAACAATTCACCACTTTTATTATAGACCCAGAATGAGTATACCAGGAATTTGTTGATCTTTCCGATCTTCTCTTTCGTCGTCTTGTTGTAAAGTACTCCACCTGTTTTTAGCGGAGTCTTTTTATGGATCAGGGAGATCAGCTCCGTCTCACAACTGACCGGTTCAGGCAGGATCGTATACCCCCGACCTACACATTCACTTTTATGGGAGTCACTTCCTCCGGTTGTCAGCTTTCCATATTTCTTTGCAAGCTTCATCGCTCCGGCATTGGACTCCGTTGTCTCACAACTGTTAAATCCCTCTACAAAATCAAAACGCTTGATAATCTCCGGTGACTGGTAGAATTTTCTTGCATGCGTAAAACTCATATACTTTTCACCGCATGGATGTGCAGGTCCAAGAACTCCGCCATTACGATGAACCAGATCGATCAACAACGCCAGCGGCATTCCCCGCATTTCCAGCAGACGGATCTTAACTCCTTCCGGCATGATCACCAGGATATGACCCGCATCACGCGTATCATATTCAATCCCTTTCAGTACAACAAAATCTGTATGCTTCTTTCCTTTGATATTCTCTTTCCAGTAACGGTATCCGTTATACGTATCATGATCCGTGATTACCATTCCCTGGAATCCCTTTTTCTTCAGAATTTCAATATACTCTTCAATCCCGACTCTGCTGTCTATTGAGCCTTCTTTTACATGACAATGCATATCAATCTTCATACGCACAGCCTCCTTTTCTGAAAGAATCCACTTCCATACCTGTTATTCTTCCCCTGATTCATCCTCGTCATAATAGTCCTCATCCTCTATTTCAGGATCTTCGTCATCCAAATAGTAATCTTCATCTATTTCAGGATCTTCGTCATCCAAATAGTAATCTTCGTCTATTTCAGAGTCTTCCTCATCCAAATACTCGTCTTCCTCTGTCTCAGGGTCTTCCTCATCCAAATCCCCTTCTTCCTCTGTCTCAGGGGCTTCCTCATCCAAATAATAATCTTCTTCTATCGTGGAATCTTCTTCATCAAAATAATACTCCTCTTCCTCCACTTCAGATGCGTCTTCCTTTTCCATCTGGTCCTCTTCCACCATCTGGTCATCCTCTTCTACTTCATCGATCCAGTTTCTTGCTCGTTCCACATCATTTTCTGTAGAATTATTTTCACGGATCTTTTCCGCTGTCTTCAGATTGCTCTTTTTCTGCTTACCCGATTCCATGAGCATCTGAATCCACACTCCGAGTACCGCTGCCACTATGCATAATACAATATGGATCCATCTCATATTTACAGGAATCAGATAATAAATACAGCTTCCTGTAACCATACCGCCAAAAATGGAAGTGACAAAAATCGTAACAATGCTTGAAAACCAAATAAAGACTACTGCTACAAGCAGACCGACACCGATACAGACTCCCCACAGAATCACACTGTCCGGTTTCAGAAGATGGACTCCCACCAGTGCTGTCATCAGCCAGCATAACCAAAAACCGCCCACTTTTTTCTTCCATATACTTAATGCGGTCAGAATTACTCCCACTACCAGTCCCGGAATCCATATGTAATCCACAGCAAGTCCCGCGAAATATGCTGCTGCCGCTCCACCGACAGTTCCAGATACAAAGCCGAATATAACTGCCCACACTCTGACAAATTTCCACCCGGTCAGGCAGATTCCAATTCCTAACACGCCTAATACGATCAGTGAGATCAATTCTACCTGAGTCAGCACATGAGAGCTGTCATTAAACCCTGCCAGCAGTACATTAAAATCAAAATTTCCGATCGAATCCACAATCATTTTCATATTCATATACTCCACCTTCGTTCTTCTGCGATTCTTTTCCCCTTTGTTACCTCTTCTGATCTGAAGACATTCCCTGTTATATATTTTAGCAATTTTCACATTATAATACAAGATAATTGACTTATAATATCTCTCCCTTTAAAATAAAGAGGAATGCTGTTGACAATCGCAGACATTGAATCATATAAAGGAGAAATCATATGGAACAGTTAAAAATTCCTGAAGGCTATACCTCTCCGCTCACGATCCGTGAAACGGAAGTTGCCATCAAGGAAGTAAAAGATCATTTTGAACGTGCACTTGCAAAGAATCTGCATCTGACCCGCGTTTCCGCTCCTCTTTTCGTCCGTCCTGAATCCGGGCTGAACGATAACTTAAATGGAGTAGAACGTCCGGTTTCTTTTGGAATTAAAGAACAGAATGATGCTGCAGCAGAGATCGTCCATTCTCTTGCGAAATGGAAAAGATATGCACTGAAGCATTATGGATTCCACTCAGGGGAAGGACTCTATACTGATATGAGTGCCATCCGCAGAGACGAGGATACCGACAACATCCACTCTCTCTATGTAGACCAGTGGGACTGGGAGAAAGTTATCTCCAAGGAAGAACGCAACATGGAAACCCTGGAGTATACCGTCCGCAAGGTTTATGTGGCACTGAAGGATACAGAAGATTACATATCCAGAAGATACAATTACATCGAACCTCTTCTTCCGGATGATATTTTCTTCATCACCTCTCAGGAATTAGAAGATCTTTATCCTGATCTTTCCACAAAAGAACGTGAGACAAAGATTGCCAAAGAAAAGGGAGCGGTATTTATTTCCAAGATTGGCGGACTTCTTGCATCCGGTGAGAAGCACGACGGACGTGCACCGGACTATGATGACTGGGAGTTAAATGGAGATATCATCGTTTACTATCCGGTTCTCGACATGGGACTGGAACTTTCCTCTATGGGAATCCGTGTAGATGAAGTTTCCCTTAAAAACCAGTTAAAAGAAGCCAGATGTGAAGAACGTGCTGAACTGCCATTCCAGAAGGCTCTGTTGAACGGTGAACTGCCTTATACTGTAGGTGGTGGAATCGGTCAGTCACGTATCTGTATGTATTATCTGAGAAAAGCTCATATCGGAGAAGTCCAGTCTTCTCTTTGGCCGGATGACGTAGCAGAAAAAGCTGCTGCCGGCGGAATCCAGCTTTTATAAAGCAGGTGTAACTTTTGCCGATTAAAAACGGCAGTATATCTTTTTGTCGTATACCTGGCAAAAAAGCCGGGAACAGATCTACACTCTGTACTTCAGAGTGTCTCTGTTCCCGGCTTTCTCTTTTCGCAGTCATTTTCCAGGATCTTCACAACTGCAACTGCCTGCATGTGCTGTGCCTGATGCCGATCCTCCACAAGAGCCTTTGGATAACCGATCACACCATGACCATCATATGGATCATTAAAGTAATAATTTTCCTCATCCGCTCCGACCAACAGCATACAATGCTCATTGGAAATCCACGTAAAGGTCTCCCCCGTCTCTTTCAGCTTCCAGACTGGTCCGGTCTTCGGTTCACGCATATTGATACATGCCCAGAAAATGACCGGCATTCCTTTGCTGACATATCGCTCTACAAGCTGCTCTGCCGTCTTTCCCGATTCATCAACTGCACGATAATGAATATTTTTCTCCGTTTCTGTCTGCTGCTGCAACTTTTCAGCCACTGCTTTTTCTTCAAAAATCCGATTTAAAGACTCCACGATGACCGGAGCATAGCATCCATAGGATTCCGCATCATAGGGACTTCCACAAAAACAATGTCGCGGATCCGGTCCATATAGATCACCCCTGCGTTCTTCAAATGAATCCTGCTTCAGATAATCCCGGATAAACTCATCCACACTCACCCTGTAGCCAAGATACTGCAAAAGCATCACGGTCGATACGCTTTCACATCCTGTGGGATAATAATGACTCTGATCAAGGTATGGTACTTCAATTTTTATCATCTTATGCTGCCTGCCTTTTAGAAAGAACGATCTTCATTCCCATCAGGATTGCCAAAAGGATCAGTAGACTGATTCCCAGTGTCAGCCACCATATTTTCGTAAGTGCCGCAATAATATATCCAACCATACATACACCTGCCACAATCGCCGCATACTGCATCTGCGTGGATACATGATTCAGATGATTACTCTGAGCCCCTGCGGAAGACATAACCGTTGTATCTGAGATCGGTGAAACATGATCCCCGCACACTGCACCCGCAAGAACTGCTGATACAGAAATGATCATCATCTCCAGACTGGTATTTCCTGCAAACATTCCTGTTGCGATCGGAACAAGGATCGCAAATGTCCCCCAGGAGGTACCTGTTGAAAAAGACAGGAAAATCGCAACTGCAAATAATACTACCGGGATGAAAATACTTGCTGAAGCATTCTCTCCCACGATACCGCCTACAAATTCAGCCAGTCCCATTGCATCTCCGATTCCTTTCAGTGACCACGCAAAGATCAGGATCGTAATCGCCGGGATCATCAGCTTAAAGCCTTCTACCAGACTTTCCATAAACCCTTTAAAATCTACAACCTTTCTCGGAAGATACAGAAGCATCATAAAGAAGATCGTCACCATCGTTGCGAAAATCAGACTGGTTTCTGCATCACAGCCGGAAAATGCAGTGATAATGTCTTTCGCTCCGCCAAGATAACCGGTATAGATCATTGCTCCGATCGCAGAAACAATTAGCACCGCAACCGGAAGTACTAAATCCATCACTTTACCGCCCGGGTTCACTTCATCCTCAGACACCTGCTCAAATTCATCACCACCGCTGGTAAATAAGTCACCCTTCGCCGCATTTTCTTCATGCTTTTTCATCAGTCCGAAATCAAAGCCCGTAAAACAGATAAAAAATACCATCACCAGTGTAAGGATCGCATACAGGTTATACGGGATAGTACGCAAAAACAACTGAAAACCGCTGATCCCTGCATCTGCAGGCACATACGAGTTCACTGCAGCAGCCCAGCTTGAGATCGGTGCAATAATGCACACCGGAGCTGCCGTTGCATCAATGATATAGGCAAGTTTTGCTCTCGAAACTTTCTGCTGATCTGTGACCGGACGCATTACCGATCCGACTGTCAGGCAGTTAAAATAGTCATCTACAAAAATCAGGACACCCAGTCCCATCGTCGCAAGTAAGGCACTCCGCTTGGTTCTGATCTTTGTTCCCGCCCATTTTCCATAAGCAGCAGAACCTCCCGATTTTGCCATCAGTACAATGATCATTCCCAACAGTACATCAAAAATAAGAATATTCAGATTCATACTGTTCTTCATGATCTCAAAAAAATTAACAAATGAATCCCACGGGTGGAATCCACTGTAAAGGAGTGCTCCTACGGCTACTCCGATAAATAAGGAGCTGTATACCTCCTTTGTGATAAACGCAAGTATAATTGCGAGAAGCGGTGGAATCAAAGCCCACCATGTTCCAATAAACATAGACCCGTCCATTTATTTTACTCCATTCCTTTCATTTGCATCTCTTTCATTCTATAGGAAGCTTTACAGAATGACAAGCCTTTTCTATAACAAGCCTTGCAGAAGCACAACGATTTTCTCTTTTTCACATTTCAGATGCCCTGCTCCAGAACTCATTGAAATTCAACAGATCCGGCAGATAAATATCCGCATGATTCCAGATTTGTCCCAGATTTTTATCGTTCGCCTTATCATAGACTGCGACCGTCTTAAATCCCGCACTCTTTGCCGTTCTGATTGCATGCCATGCATCCTCAAAGACCCAGGTCTGCCCCGGATCTGTATCCAGTTGAAGTGCCGCTGCGAAATACAGATCCGGCTGATTCTTTCCACTTCCGATCTCTGAAGCCGTAAAAATTCCTTCAAAATAAGAAAAAACTTTCAGTCTTTTCAATGCTGCCTCTGCATTCTTCCGGTCACCGGAAGTGGCGATCACCATCGGGATCTTCCGTTCTTTCAATTCTTTCAGATATTCACGTACTCCCTCTTTCAGAGGCACTTTTTCCACATAAAACTGCTCTACTTCCTTTACAATCCCCTTTGTAACCTCTTCCACGGTCTGCTTCAGTCCGTAATGAGAAATCAGATACTCCGCTGCTTCTTTCAGACTCATTTCATATAGAATCTCACTTAAATCTTTTTCTGCCTGGATCCCGAATTTCTGTAAATAGAGTTCACCGAGATTCTCCCATACAGGCATGGAGTTCAGAAGAACTCCATCTACATCAAATATAACACCTTTTACCATAACTCTTTCTGCCCCTTTATATCATATACATCATCGCGGAAATAATTTTTGATATCTTCCGGCATAAATACTTTCCGTTCAGAATCATACCATAATTTTGTTTTTTTATAAAGAGATATCATTTCCAATTCTCATCCGGATGTGCTATAGTAATTGCTGGCTACAGTATCTGTAGACAGGAATCTATCGTTATCGCTGACTGAAGATTTTTATTACATAAAACACAGGAGGAATATTTTATGAACTTTTTTAAGAAAAATGGTGCAGGCCTGCTCTTATGCCTGCTGATTGCCATTCCATCATGGCTGCTCGGAAAGGCTGTCCCCGTTGTCGGCGGTCCGGTCTTTTCTATTCTGATCGGTATGATCGTTACCCTGATCCTGACCGATAAAACCGTCTTTTCACCGGGAATTAATTTTACATCCAAAAAGATCCTGCAGACAGCCGTTGTATTCCTTGGATTCGGAATGAATCTCACAGAAATTCTGGCAAAAGGGAAGCAGTCTCTCCCGATCATTCTTTCCACCATCACTACATCACTGGTAATTGCTTTTATTATGTATAAAATATTGCATATCAATTCCAACAGTGCAGTTCTGGTCGGTGTCGGTTCATCTATCTGCGGAGGAAGTGCCATTGCAGCTACTGCACCGGTCATCAGAGCTGATGATGAAGAGATTGCCCAGTCTATCTCCGTTATTTTCCTGTTCAACGTCATTGCCGCCCTCGTCTTTCCTTCACTCGGAGCTGCCCTTGGTCTGACAAATGAAGGATTCGGATTGTTTGCAGGAACCGCCATCAATGATACCTCTTCTGTCACTGCCGCTGCTACCGCCTGGGACGGAATCCATGCAAGCAATACACTGGAAGCTGCTGCAATCGTAAAAATGACAAGAACACTTGCGATCATCCCGATCACATTAGTCCTCGCCATTTACAAAAGCCGGAAATCCAAAAATACCGAAGGATCTTCTTTCAGTCTGAAACGTGCCTTTCCGATGTTCGTACTGTTTTTCGTTCTTGCATCGGTTGTCACAACCATCTTTCATCTTCCTGCCGGTGTAACCGCCCCGTTGAAAGAACTGAGCAAATTTCTAATCATCATGGCAATGTCCGCAATCGGTCTGAATACGAATATTGTCAAGCTCGTCAGGACCGGAATGAAACCTATTCTCACCGGATTCTGCTGCTGGATCGGCATTGCTTTTGTCAGTCTTATGATGCAGCACATTCTCGGTATCTGGTAGAATTTCACTGTCAGACAGGATTTAAAAAGTGCCACTTTCTTTTCTGGAGGATCATCCTCTGCGGATCGGAAAGCGACACTTTTCTTTTTCTTATCTGTTCTGCTTCAATTATTTTTCTTCCAGGATCTTATCAATACTTACCAGCTTCACACTCAGTACAAAAATATCTGCTGCCATCTCAAGTTCCTCCGGAGTCGGATAAGACGGAGCGATACGGATATTGCTGTCATGAGGATCTTTTCCGTAAGGGAACGTAGCTCCTGCACCGGTCAGCACTACACCCGCTTCTTTTGCCTTTACCACGATCGCCTTTGCACATCCATCCAGTGCGTCAAAGGAGATAAAATAACCTCCCCTTGGTGCGATCCATGAACCGATCTCCAGTCCGCCAAGTTCTTTGTCCAGTACTTCCAGTACCGTTTCAAACTTCGGTCTTAAAATATCAGCATGCTTCTTCATATGCTCTACGATTCCGTGGATATCTTTAAAGAATCTTACATGACGAAGCTGGTTTACCTTGTCATGTCCGATCGTCTGTACCTTCATCATATTACGGATATCTTTCAGGTTCGCATCTGATGCAGCCATTGCTGCAATTCCTGATCCAGGAAAACTGATCTTGGATGTAGATGAGAACTTATAGACCATATCCGGATTTCCTGCTTTTTTACACTCCATCAAAATCTCCAGCAGATAATCCTGCTTGTCCTCGTACAGATGGTGAACACAGTAGGCATTGTCCCAGAAAATACGGAAATCTTCTGCTGCCGGTTTCAGATTTGCAAAACGGAAGACTGTCTCATCTGAGTACGTAATTCCCTGTGGATTAGAATATTTCGGAACACACCAGATTCCTTTTACTGCAGGATCATTATTTACCAGTTCTTCTACTAGATCCATATCTGGTCCTTCCGATGTCATCGGAATATTGATCATCTCAATTCCGAAATGCTCTGTAATTGCGAAGTGTCTGTCATATCCCGGAACAGGACAGAGGAATTTAACTTTGTCAAGATGGCACCAAGGTGTGCTTCCCATTATACCAAAAAGCATAGCCGATGACACGCAGTCATACATGATGTTAAGGCTTGCATTACCGCATACAAATACATTTTCCTTAGGTACTCTTAAAAAATCGCCCATAAGCTGTCTTGCCTCAGGGATTCCTTCCATAATACCGTAATTTCTGCAGTCGGTCCCGCTGTCTGAAACACATCCTGTTTCTGAATTAACGATGTCAAGCATTTCATTGGATACATCAAGCTGCGCCGGTGATGGCTTTCCTCTTGACATATCAAGTTTAAGTCCTTTCGCCTTAGCTGCCTCATATTCTTTAGTGAGTACGGCAAGCTGTTCTTTAAGCTCAGTCTCTGACATCTCTGTGTATTTTTTCATGGCTACGCCTCCTGTGTTAAAATTTTATGATAGTGTAAAATACAAAAGCACTGCAATACCAAGTATAATTCTGTATACACCGAATGGTTTGAAATCGTGCTTTCTGATATATGACATAAGGAACTTTATGACAAGCATTGAAACAAGGTATGCCACAAGCATTCCTATAATCAGCATATATAATTCGTTCTGTGTAAATCCTGTGCCGTCTGATACAAACTTGAGTATCTTGACAAGGCTGGCTCCTGCCATTACAGGAATAGCAAGGAAAAACGTAAATTCCGCAGCAGCTGTTCTGGATGTTCCTATAAGCATTGCACCCACTATTGTAGCACCGGAACGTGATGTTCCCGGAATAAGTGCAAGCACCTGGAATAATCCTATTATAAGTGCAGTCTTAAATGTCATTGCCTTGACATCCGTAATTTTAAATTCCTTATTGCGGTTGCGGATCTCAATAAGTATAAATGCCACACCGTATATTATAAGTGTAACTGATACAACATAAGGATTGTAGAAAATCTCGTCAATCTTATCATCAAAAAGGATGCCTATTA
>ERZ827168.5520-NODE-5520-length-10463-cov-6.055054_pt1 | contig 10463 bp, 9 predicted proteins | sample MGYA00519868_ERZ827168 | MGnify/ENA primary metagenome ERZ827168 (study PRJEB31778, sample SAMEA3449271) | human gut metagenome | biome: human gut; feature: human-associated habitat; material: faeces | place: United Kingdom | collected 2010/2012 ...
TATGCTTATTACATGCAAAACGTCCCGTTTTGCATCTTTGTGCCTACGGCACACCATGATCTTTCCCTGGCCGTCCGATGCTTTAGAGCTTGCTTCTCGGTTATTGATATAAACATGAGTTTCCTTAAATATTATATCAGCCTAAGCATTAATTGAGCCTGCCAGCGGTGATTTAGTCATACAGCCATCCATCGATAACCATGACCACTCAATGACATTCAGTTGCTCGCAGGCCAGTAATCCTTTCTGCCAGAAACGCTCAAAAACCCCGGCATCACGCCATTCCTGAAAGCGGCGATAGGCTGAACTTGATGAGCATATTTGGGTGGCATTAAAGGCATTCCATTAGCACCCCGTTCTCAAAACGTTTACGATAACTGCTCAGAGGGTGATTTGTTTTATGCTCCGGGATTAAGGGTGCTATTTTTTCCCAGAGTTCATCGCTCATCCGCCACTGACTTGCCACCATTTTTTACCCTGATACCCAGACAATTACTATTGGGATAGGTTCTAATAATCACTCTTATTCATGATCATATTGATCAGCATCATCAGTATAGTCATCTTCATCCTGAATACTTCTCACGTCAAATAAAATATGCCAATCTTTACCATCGTGAAAAGCCGCACTATATAGCCCCGCCAATAACATAACGCCATCAGCTACAGAGAGATTCCCACTACATATGGTAATTTCCGCTGGAGCATTAGCAGTGACAATTTTATTATTTTCAATATTCCATAAACCATAGTCAGATGTACACCAAATTTTATTAGCATGCCATACAATATCCTTGAATGGTAAACTATAACTACCATCATGAATTTTAACCCACTTATCTCCTCTACCTTTAAAGATAACTCCTGATTGTCCACCAATATACACAAACCCATCACCAGCACAACAAACTGATTTCAAATAGATGTTTGAAGGAAACGCTACTTTAATCCATTCTTTTCCATCAAAATGCCATACATGACCTTTACATCCAACTAGATATAGATCGTCAAACGAAAAACCATCTATATCTTCTAATTCAAGATCATCCATCATTTCATCTGCTTCATTTTCATCTCTTGGAGCTGGAAGATTCATACAAAGTGATTGCCATTCATTTGGTCCAATACGATAACCTACACCATGGTAATAGCTGATGAAATATAACCTCCCATTAATTCTGCGAATACGGGTTATCGTTCCACGACTAGGTCCATCAGCGGTACAAGGGATATTTTTTTCTCTTCCAATATGGCGTAGATCAGTTGCTCGAGCATAAACCCTCCCCTCATCATCAACACATACAACTTCATCCCAACCATCACCAACAGAAGAACCAATGAATACCTGCTCCCAATTTTTAACTGTAGCGAATGACAATGCCTTTTCTGGTTCTTTGTCAAAATACACGCCGACTTCTGCTTTTCTAACTGTATGCTCAGATATAACACTAGCCTTTCGGCTTTCTTTTGTATTTCGCATAGAAAAATGAAAATAGTTTCTATTCCTCACCACACAATCAGAAATGTACCAGCCTTTAAGCTGAAGTAAATCTTTTTGACTTATATTCATATTGACACCTATCCTACATTTGGGGTTGTATCATAACTATCACTATCTTCAGTAAATGCTTTTCCTGCAACAGCAGGCATATCAGATGAACATTTTTTATAATAAGCATCCATCTGAGCTTCGAGACATTTTCTGTCACAGAATGATTCAGGGAATACCCTATAAAAAGAATCAAGTGCTATTTTTTTTGCTGTATCATAATCTAATGTCTTTTTTTCACCAAACCACCCTTTCCTTCGATATTTCTTTATTTGTGCAATCATAGCATCATGCATTGCGCCATGTGTTCCATTCCCGTTATTTGCACCTTCCACACATACAGTTGGCGCAGTTCCCTTTTCATAACCCTCACAATTTCCCTTAGTCATTTCGTCCGGTAAAAGATGGTGACCAGTTTGCCCAGGACAGCAACCCTCACCAGTTCGAATACTACCTTTGGTTCCTGTTTTGCTATATTGTGATAGTAGGCAACGTTTTGCCCGGACACATGGATTTAATTTTGCTAACCCAGCCATTCCCGTGGCCATTATATCAGTAGGAGTGGTTGCTTTTATTGCTGATTCTAACTCATCGGCAGCTCTCTTTGCTAATTTACCTAATTCTTTAATTTCTTTTATTTTTCTATACGCCTCCGTACCGGCCTGAACCGAGTCATATATTGTCACTGCTGCATCACAAATATTCCATATGGTAGCTACTGCCTCCGTTACAACACCGCCAACACCACCGGCTGCAACGCCTGCTGCCGCAATTCCCCATTTTGCGCCTGCACGTACAGCTAACTTTTCGGCTTGATGAATAGCAACTTTTTTCGCTCTTTGCTCTACATCCGCAATTAATTCATCAAGGAATGGCTTGAGTAATTTCTCAATATTCTTAGTTAAATCATCTGATAACTCTTTAACAAGTTTGTTAAAGTCATCGAGACCTGGGGTCTTACCACTTATAGGCTTAATCCATAAACCTTTACAATGTGAAAATATCCATTTATTGTTACTGTTTTCAAACTTTGAAAACCTATCTTTGACTTTTTTATCAACCTCTTCAAGTTTAATTACTATCTTATCTCCCATTAGTTTCATCAAATTTTGTTTTTTTAGATGTGTTTTTGTTTTTTCTTTTTCACCATCATCTTCATTTTCAGTCTCAGGTTTGCAAAGTTTGTCAACTCTGTCTAACTCATGTTGGCATGCTTTTCTTGTTATCAACGTATCTTGGTAAATATAAGTGGAAGTATTACCTGGTTCGGAACCATGATTATGTGACATTAAATCTTCATGGCGAGCAACACATTTACCTTCGAATTTTACGTTTGGTGACCATGACTTAAAATATGCTTTTCCTTTTATGACGCCAGTGATGACACCTTTTGGTTGCGTCTGTGTTGCCCCTTCATCTCCTGTACTGGTGGAAAAATATGAGATATCCTCTTTTGCCACCATCGAGTTACAAACAAATACCGTAGTCGTCCCGTCTTTCATTGTTGAGGCATAGGCCGTATTTGGATATGGCACTACTATCGGACCAGCCGGAGGTGGAGGTGGTGTCCAGCACGGATCGGGAAAGGCCGCTTTTGACACTCCATCCGATGCTTTGGAGCTTGCTTCTCGGTTATTGATATAAACGTGGGTTTCCATAAATATTATACTAATCTAAGCATTGAAGGAGAATAAATATTAATAACAAATATTCATTCTTGCGATATCAGGAAATGTAAAAAAGATGCTTAAAAAGGTCTCATAATGGATTTCCACTCCTTTCCATCATAAAGATCAATAGTATACCCACCTGCAACAACCAAAATTCCATCTCTTGCATCTATATGGCCGGATAGTACTACGGGTTTATCCCCATCCATTGGCCTTTCCAGTGTTTTCCCATCCCACACTTTTAACATGTAATCTGATGCAAGCCATAATTTTCCCTCAAACCAACGCATTTCATTCCATAATATCGTTGCCTGGCCTTCATATACTCTCTGCCAGGTATTCTTTCTTCCGACCCAGATATTACCACCTTCGCCACCAATATATACATTACCATCCGGAGCACAAACCACGGTGCTGAGCTGCTCATTTGATGGGAATCCACACATATTCCATTTATGGCCATCATATCGCCATACATCTCCCTGCCCTCCTACAGCATATATATCCTGATCGCTGAATGCATCCAGATCTGAAAATCCCTGATCCGTATCAGATTCAATTACAGGAAATCCGGCATCAACTTTATCCCATTGCCCGGTATCTGCGCGCTTATAAATTCTCCTCCCCATACCAACAGACCAGGCAAACTCTTCTATACATTTTATTTTTTGCGTCCAGGGGTAGTGTTTCTTGTCAATGTATTCTGGAGTATTATCTCCAGGCCCCATCAAACCAATATAACCACCTTCCTCTTGGGAAAAAATCATTCCCTTTTCCATTGGCTTTAATGCGACACCAACTCCGGGTCGAGCCATTCCCCCTTTATCCCATTCTCTAACCCCAAACGCCTGCTCTGGTGTATTCTTATATTCTGGTAAGTAGGGGTATAATGCGATAAAACGTGTTGGTATTTCGATATCAAACATATCCAGCCGACCATCCATATCAGGAATTGCTTTCCTGGCGCATACGTAAATAATATATCTGCTTCGTACAGCGCAACCTGTAATATAATATCCTTTAAAAGACTGCTCCCATACATTTTTTATAACGAAAGCCATTTCAATTCTCCTGTATTATTTATCTGTATTAGCTACATCTGGCTTATGAGGATTACCATTTTTATCCGTAGTACGGGGCCGGGAGGAATGGCAGTTAACCATATAGTAACTATTCAACTGTGACCTGATGCATTTCTCTGAACATCCGGAAAATGGGAATGCTTTCCTGTGCGATTTTACCGCCGCGTCCACAGCTTGAGCCATGCTCATTGTGTCACCGGCCCCCCCTTTTTCAACCAGTGCCCGAACTTCATTGTCCATGGCAGTGTGAATACGCCCATGACTTCCGGAGTGCTGATTATAGCCTTCGACACACACCGTTGGCGCACCGCCACCACTGTATCCGGAGCACAACTTCGTTCTATCATCACCTGACTTATTGTACATCATACTGTCATATATAAGATGATGTCCCTGCTGACCCTTGCAGCATCCATCTGCGTTTGAAGGATGCGCATCTTTAACTATTTTCCCATCAACGTTGACAGTCTTGTTCTGATGTGGCACCAGATTACATTTTCTTGCGCGAGTACAGGCATTTAGTAATGCCAGTATATCCTGTCCGTCAGCAATGATAGCAAGCGTCTCATCTTTAAGATCTTCACCCGATAGCTCTTTAAGTTTTTCGATGCGAGACGATAAATCCAGAACCCGCTTATATTCCTGCTTAAGTATTTCAAGTTGCTTAAGTGCTTCTTCGGCAGCTGCTTTAATATCGGCAACCTCTCCCACAGAAACCACAATATCTATAGCTGTCCAGATCCCCATGATTGCGTTACCTGCTACAGGTACGACGGTACCCAGAGCCTGTTTTGCTGCAGCTTTTACTGCTATTTTTGCAGCCGCTTTTTCTGCTGCATGAATAACAATATCCTTCAGAACATCTTCCAACCTCGCCATTAGATCAAATTCAGCCTGCATAGCCTTCAGTAATTCTGATAAATCTTCCAGATATTTCTCTGCATTTAATATATTCAGAGAAGTTTCCATACCAAAGCAATGATCATCTGTCCAGTTCCATTCTTTGTCACTTTTTTTATTATTATTTTCATCCCCTGATTTTTTGTTTTTATTCTTGTTTTTTATCTTGTTAATTGCTGACCATAATTTGCTTTTTAACCTAATTTCCTTTTTGGGGCTATCTTCATCATCCTTATCCCGCGCACAAGCCTTTTCTATTTTCTTCTGTTCATCTTCACAGGCATGCCCCCAAAAAAACCTTTGGAAACATAAGGAAAAAGGCCTGTATTTCCAGGTTCAGAGCCATGATTATGCGTCATTAAATCTTCATGGCGTGCCACACACTTTCCTTCAAATTTTACATTTGGCGACCATGATTTAAAATAAGCGTTTCCATTAATAACTCCAGTGATTACACCTTTTGGTTGTGTCTGAGTAGCTCCTTCATCTCCGGTACTGGTAGAAAAATAGGAAATATTTTCTTTCGCCACCATTGAATTACAAACAAAGATGGTCGTTGTACCGTCTTTCAATGCTGAGGCATAGGCTGTGTTGGGATAAGGAACCACGATGGGACCCGCAGGAGGAGATGGTGGCGTCCAGCAAGGATCAGGAAATGCAGCTTTAGATACACCATCAGATGCCTTTGAACAAGCCTCCCGGTTGTTGATATAAACACGCGTATCCATATTTTTATCCTCTGTAATACTCTGCAACCAGCGCAACCCGAAGTCCACTGTCACCACTGAAATGAACCAATGCTCTTTCTCCCGTATCAGGGAATCGGCACATCATTTCATTCAGATAGGCCAGTGTCAGTGGCCCGGATGCCGCTCCGGTTTCTCCCAGATTGCTGGCAAGTTGGTAATGAGGATATTGCTTTTTTTTCTTTTCCAGACACCGGGTGATTGCCAGAGCAGTTTCACGGAAATACCATGACTCACCAGTGACACCACTAATATGAAAGTCTGTTTCTGCTAATAAAATCCCTGCATCATGAATTGATTTCCGGATTGCAACAGATAATCCTCTAGCCATATTAGCTTTATCATTTTGTAGGATATGAGCATCTTCGTTGCTGACACCGACACCGGTAATATAAATGCCCTGAATACAACTATCTGGTTTACAAAACACAATAGCCCCGGCACCTTCCCCCGGAATAAAACCATCCCTGTTGCTGGTGCATAATACGCGTTCATGAGTAAGAAGATGATTTATTCTTGCTGGTGAAAAATAACTATCAACACCGACCAAAAGAGCATACGAAGCAAGTCCGGAATATAGAATACGCTGAGCTTCTGTAATCGCAGAACCAATCCCTGTCTTCCCTCCATGTATACATATAGAAGATTCATGCCAGGTTGTTTTTACTCTACTAAAAAGAAACTCATTTCCTAATGAGCCATAACATTGCTCTGCACATTCTGATAAAAGAAAAATCAGACATGTATTTTCTTTTGTCATTTCAGGTGTTTTTAACATACACTCAGCCACTACATTTTCAAACATCCAAAGTAGCCGCTCATCACCCCAGGTATCATTCTTATATAATTGAGCACCAATAAGTGGTTTTCCATTTAAGTCATAAAAAGTTGTTTCAGCAAAATGATCCAGACCCGAGCGAATGGCCGCTGATGCAGAAGGAACAGAATATCCTATACTGCAACACATTCCGGCTGCCGCAATAAATAATGGTGATGCCATAATAACTATGCTCCTGTTTCTGTTACAGGTTTATTCGTTAATTCTGGATTATTGTTTTTTTCTCCGCATCCACTGCAGGTTTCCCCTCCCCCCGTAGCTCGTTGCTGCCACCAGGTTTTACCCACAGGCCCTATAGCAACAGTGTGAATTTCCTGAATCCGTCGCTTAAGAGGTATACTTGTACGCCAGACTACACTAAAACGCTCCTCATCGGGTTCAAAATAAAGCGTATCAACAACCGGCATTAATTCATGAGCTTCATAATCCATCGTTAAAATTCTAACGGGCATTTGGTTTATATGAGGTAGCTGAAATTCAATGACTGAGCGTTCTTTATGCATATTTATCAACATAACTTTTTCACCACCCTGCGGGTATGCGGTCTGTTGATCAGGTGGTGCGCTCTGAAAATAACGCACATCAAAATCCTCCGGTAGAAAGGGGGAGACTTCTGCACGCCATCGTTCGTCATATGTTCCGGCATACTGTAAACGTAACGGATGGTTTCTTGGCCGGACGGAAAATGCTCCCGGCTCTGGATGTGATTCTGGACGTGTCACGCTATCCTGTGGTAGTTCAACCAATGGCAGACGTGAGTTAATGAATACGGTTTCATCCCGATGATTGCCATAACCGATTCCAACAATATTGCTGGAAAATATTTCCCGATGCTCATTTCCCTGTACATCTTTCCAGACATACTCGCCACCAAAGGCATTACCATAATGTAATGAGACTGACTGTATGAACTCTATATCAGATATGCTCCAGTCTGACGTCTTTTTTTGCCAGTAGCGCGTACCAAATACCTTTAGACTCTTATCGACTTGACCTACAATTGCTCTTGATTCTGTCTGATAATTATTCCCCTCGCTTACAAAATAGGTTGTTGCGTTAAATAAAACATCACATTTCCCTTTATACCTGACATAATCAGCCTCATATAACACAGCAGAGAATCCAGGTTCACCCACATATATATCACTTTCCACCAATGGCTGAGGTGGTAATAGCGGGCGAGGGCGTCGATTGTTTACGGGGATCTGATAAGTTGCTTTAATTACAACTACAAGATAATCTTTCCCATTTTTATCTGTTGCAGTGAAAACATCAGCTATCGTGTGTTTTGCAGCATTAAAAATTTCCATTTTAATATAACCTCAGTTCACCTGCACCGACCCACCTTTTAACCTGTGTGTTGCCTGCGCCTGACTGTCAATATAAAGCGCGCGTATCTGAAGCAGTCCATCAGCCGATAAAATAATTTTTGACTCGCCGCACTGAAGCACTAATTCTTGTTTCGCTGTCAAAACAACTCGCTCTGTATTTCGTTCGTCTTCAGTACATTGTTTCGTCTCTGACTGATATCTTTCTGTTAAATTCTCCGGAAGTATTCCGGTCACTACCGGATGAGAATAATTGCCAGAGAGAAACTGCACAGTGCATAACCGTCCGTTATACTCGGTAGTTACAGTTCCCAGACCCAAAGCTTCAACAGGTTTATCTTCATGAGGACACTGAATCAATATTTCTCCAGAGTCTTTGACACTGACAATTCTGCCGACAATCAGCACAGGGATATCACTGACATGCTCCTGGGATTTACTAGCCTGATGAGATAAAATATTTTCCAGCAAATGTGTTGTACTGGTCAACTCCTCTTCTGGCTGTGGGACGTATATATCATGCAGTTCCTTTATCATTAGTTCTCCAGAATTTTCTTCCCTTTCATATTCATATCACCATCAGCTTTATAAAACTGATCACCTGTTGTTCCCAACGACAATTCATGTCCATTTATAGTGATGTAGCCATCTTTATCCATGCGCAAAGTACTCTTACCACATACAAACTCGATGGAATCGCCTACTGTCACTGTAAGAGTTTCCCCTACAGTAACAGACTGGGATTTATCCACAGCCTCGGTATCATTCCCTGTTACCTTGCTATCCTGATCATTACCTACGCTCTTGCTACGATTGTTCGTGACAGTCAGAGATTGATCATTTCCTACGCTTACATTTTGATCGTGAGTTACAGTGCCGGTCTGATCATGTCAGAGACATACGAAGAAATGAAAGGGACAATATTCCAGTACAGTGCATTACAGGAATATGCAAAGAATGTCAGGAAGGTCAATCCGATTGACTACCTGGAGCGTTACAGTCAGACGCCACAGATTGAGGTTCTGGTAAAAATGGGACTGACCGATGTGGTAGAAAAACTGGTCAAATGTTACTACGGTATTGTTGCTGATGAGAATGCAAGACGGCCGGATCAGTTCCTGGGAATCCGAAAGGAAAGAGTAAAGCAGCTCATTAGAAAGAAAGGAGACACACACATACTGGGAGTCATGCAGATGGAGAAACGCCAGGGACAGAACTGGACGGATGAACAGGTGGAGCATCTGGCAGAAACGGATTTGAGTGGAACACAGGTGGAAACGGCAACCAGATACATGACATTGCAAAAATTACTCAATCGCATAGAAAAATACTCCGGTTGTAAGTATGGGACAGAGTGTAGCAGTGCCTTAGCCAGAATCAGACACACGGCCACAACCTATGCAGACTATCTGAGCATGAGAATAAACCTGGGATACGACCTCAACAACACGGTATATCAACAGCCACAGGACTTAGAGGCGGAACATAACAAAATGGTCATGGAAACCAACAAAGAAGAAATGGACAAACACCTCAAAGAGGTGGCAGAGCGTTATCCAGAGATTCGGCACGTTTACAGAGGACTCAGAAATAAATATCTCTACGAAGATGATAAATATATCATCAGACCGGCCAGATCGGCAGAGGAAATTGTCATGGAGGGGCGCCTGCTCCATCATTGCGTGGGAGGAAACATGTACCTGGACAGACATAACAAAGGAGAGACGTATATTTTAATGCTGAGATTCAAAGCAGAGCCGGACATTCCATACATCACGGTTGAGATAGATGCAAAAAATCCAAGGATATTGCAGTGGTACGGGGACAAGGACAAAAAACCAGATGAAAAGAATATGCAGTCATGGCTGAACACCTGGCTGATGAAACTGAAAACAGGAACGCTGACAGAAACAATCCAGACGGCGGCCATAGCGTAAGGAGGTAAACATGGAATATGTGCAGATGACCCTGGATGACTGGGTACAGATGAAACAGAAATTGAAACAGGAACTCCTGGGAGTGAAACAGAGTTTTGTCCGGATCGGATACGCTCTGAGACAGATTGACGATCAGAAGCTCTACGAACAGGACGGATACAAAAGCATAGCGGAATTTGCTCAGGCCGAGTATGGCCTGGGGCCGTCTATCACAAGCAGGTTTATGAGCATCAACCGGGAGTATTCTATTGACGGATATTCCGAACAGCTCCGGCCGGAATATGCAGAACTGATTATTGGACTGCTGGGCGAAAAGAATGAAGAGGCATTGTCGCGTGCTATGCTGGAGACCCTTTCTATTATTGCTTATCGCCAGCCGGTGACGCGGGAAGAAGTCGAGCGTGTGCGTGGGG
>ERZ827168.5523-NODE-5523-length-10462-cov-2.942635_pt1 | contig 10462 bp, 14 predicted proteins | sample MGYA00519868_ERZ827168 | MGnify/ENA primary metagenome ERZ827168 (study PRJEB31778, sample SAMEA3449271) | human gut metagenome | biome: human gut; feature: human-associated habitat; material: faeces | place: United Kingdom | collected 2010/2012 ...
TATGATACACTGTAAATGATCTCTCGGAGGAAACAAAATGAGCGATTTGGCTGCAACAAACTGTGGATGTGGATGTGATAACAACGGCTGCAACAACGGCTGCGGATGCAGCAACTGGATCTGGATCATCCTTCTGCTCGCCTGCTGTGGAAACGGCAATGGCTGCGGCAGCGGATACGGCTTCGGCAACGATAGCTGCTGCTGGATTATCCTGCTTCTGCTCTTCTGCGGAAACGGCAATAACTTCCTTGGCTGCGGCAATGGCTGCGGCAACGGATGCGGCTGCTGATGGCAGCTGTCGGCGGGGTCTGCGCCCCGCCTTTTTTTACTTTACAAGAACTGCTTTTTTCCGTTTTTCACAAGATCGGTCTGTTGTCCCATATTCTTTTTTTCCTGTTTCCTGTTTTCTATCCGCTGCTGCGCCGCAGCTGCTTTCTCCTGCTTTCGCCTCACACAATCCTCATCGATTTCATAAAACGCATTTCCATCTATAATAATTTGATGCATACCCTCACCTGCTGTTTTTCTTCCATTCTTACCATATTCCATCTTGGAGGCACCGGTGCCTGTCGCCGGGCGGATTCCGGTTCTAAAATATGTCTAGGCAACATATGATTAGAAAAAAAGCATCGGGGCCGCCATGCTCACTCCCATCGACGAAATTGCAAATCAGAACCATCTCCAGCTAATAAAAGCTGCAGTCGCTTTTCTACCGCCGCCAAGCCAGCGGTCTCTTTCGCTTCTGATCAAGCTTTTGGAGCTTCGGAACCTCTCTGCCTTTTTTCAGAAACAGGGAAGTCTCCATGCCTGCAATGTCGCCTCTTCTGCATCCCTTCCGGAAATGCTCGCGGAAATGCGCAATTACTGCGATGGTTCGGAGCTGGAGCTGATCGATCAGCTCGGGCAGGTATGCTCTTTGATGGAATTGTATTCCGTCATGATGCAGCCTCCGGAGGACGAATCGTCCTGAAATGCGAAGTGTATATGAGCATACTTCGATGCTGATAGAGCGTGTTTCCAAAATGCTCTGGAAAGGTTTTTCTATGAATCCAAATTCCTGGATGGAAAACCCTGCGCTTTCGGGAATCGATCCTGCAAAGCTGCAGCTTCTGACCTCTCTCGCCGGACAGGCGCAGGGAAAAAGCCAGAACGAGCTGCTCCCGTTTCTCATGTCTGCCGCTTCCGGACAGCTCTCGTTTGACCCGACTGAAATCGATACCATCATCCGTGTACTGAAAATTGGAAAATCCCCTCAGGAAACCCAGCGGATCGACCGGATGTGTGCACTGATGAAGCAATTTAACCGACACAAATAGAAAAAACTGTCCGGCCATAAAAATCAACAAAAAGCAGGAGATGTATACACCATTGCGATATACATCTCCTGCCCCATTTAATCTTTGTCACCTATCCTATTTGCATTTCATCCGCTGCTTATTGCTCTGCACAATTAAAACAGAAGACTTGCAGCAGTCTACATATCTCCCGAGAGCACGCTGCGGTTCTTTACCATATAATCAGCAAGCGACACAACAGTCAGCACAAGCGCTATCCACATGAGCACCTGCGCGATCGTATGGAATACACCGCCAAGATCCAGGATCAGAAGAATCACCATCAGCATCTGAGAAACTGTTTTAAATTTACCCCAGTAGCTTGCCGCGATAACGACGCCCTTGTCCGACGCCACAAGGCGGAATCCGCTGATGATAAACTCTCTTCCAATAATAATGATTACGATCCAGGCCGGAAGCGCACCCTTTTCTACCAGGCAGATCATTGCCGAGCAGACGAGCAGCTTATCCGCGATCGGATCCATAAATTTCCCAAAATCCGTCACCAGATTGTTCTTTCTCGCCAGATATCCGTCGAGCCAGTCTGTCATACTCGCAAGAATGAAAATCACAGCAGCTACATATTTCGCCGAACTGCCAAGCCCATTCCAGAGCATAAATACTACAAATACCGGTACCATACATACGCGAAGCACCGTCAGTCGATTCGGTAAATTCATAATCAACACTCCTATCTGTCGTCAAATATCTTCTGTAAGTTCACCGATCAGATCATACTCCACCGCACCGGTAATGCGCACGCGCACAAAATCGCCGGAATTCAGCTCTTCCGTCGTCTGTACAAACAGCAATCCATCCACATTCGGCGCATCGCCATATGTACGTGCCACATAGGCATCCTCATCTGCGACCTTACCTTCAATCATTGCCGTGACCACACTGCCCGTCCGTTCCTCCGCACGGTCAAACGCGATCTCCTGCTGAAGCTCCATCAGCTCTTCCTGCCAGTTCAGCTTCGTCTCCTCATCAATCTGATCCGGCATGGATGCTGCCGGTGTGTCCTCTTCCTGAGAGTAGGTAAACACCCCGAGTCGGTCAAACTCCATCTCATCGATAAATTCCATGACCTCCTGATGCTGTTCCTCGGTCTCGCCCGGAAATCCGGCAATCAGTGTCGTGCGAAGCACGATGTCCGGAATCTCTTCCCGCAAATGCGTCACGATCTGCTCCAGATCCGCCCGTGTCGTCCTGCGACCCATACGTCTGAGCACGGCATCGGATGCATGCTGAATCGGCAGATCCAAATAGTGACAGATCTTCTCTTCTCTTTTCATTGTCTGGATCAGATCTTCATAAATCTCCTCCGGATAGCAATAAAGAATCCGAATCCAACGCAGCCCACTGATCCGGCAGAGCTGCTCCAGAAGCAGATGCAGTGACTTTTTCCCGTACAAATCCACACCATAGACTGTCGTCTCCTGTGCAACGAGAATCAGCTCCTTCACTCCCTGTGCAGCGAGCTCCTTCGCCTGATCGATCAGCCGCTCCATCGGAACCGAGCGGTAACATCCGCGCAGCTTCGGGATGATACAGTAGGTACAACACTTATTGCACCCTTCTGCGATCTTCAGATAGGCATAATGCCCGCCGGTCGTCACCATGCGCTTCGCATCGGTCTGCGGAAGGTAGGATAATGGCTTCTCCTCCACACCACGGCTGCCCGCAAGTGCCTCATCCACCGCCTCCACAATCTTCTCATAGGCAGTCGTGCCGAGCACCTGGTCGACCTCACTCACCTCATCGAGAATCTCCTGCTTGTAGCGCTGTGCCATACAGCCGGTCACGATGAGTGCTTTGCATTTTCCGGTCTTTTTATATTCTGCCATCTCGAGAATCGTCTGTACGCTCTCTTCTTTTGCATCGTTAATGAAGCAGCACGTGTTGATAATGATCACATCTGCCTCTGTCTCATCGTCTGTGAATGTATAGCCCCGGCTGTTTAATAAGCCAAGCATTTCCTCAGAATCCACAAGATTCTTGTCACAGCCGAGGGAAATAAACAATATTTTCATTCATTACTCCTGTCTTTGTCTTCCGGCTCCATCTCATAGACGACCGGCTGCTGCTTCTGTGCCTTCGCCTTTTCCTTCTGTTCAAGCAGATCGCTGACATCCGCCTGCGGATACTCCTTCTGCAGACGGTTGAGCTGCTTGACCCGCACCTGAATGCAGATCAGGCTCGTCAGATTTGTCAGTCCATCCAGAATCAGACAGATCCCGATGTAGAGAATCATATCCTCCTCTTTCTGAAATGGATTGCACAGCAATACAACGCCAAGCGCGCCGATCAGAATCGCACAGATCAGTACCAGATACCATTTGGCAAAACGTAACCGCTTCATATTGATGGAACTCTGAATTTTCACGATTGCGCCGAGCAGTAAAATAATGCCCATTGCAAACGGAAGCACCGACCCCAAAAAGGTCGGATTCAGTAAAATAAACAGGCCGAACGCAAGGCAGACGATCCCGATCACAAGATCCATTTGAAGAAAGCCCTGCAGATTATCCTTTGTAAAATACATCACTCCATAGGAAATGCCGATCACAATCATCGCGACAGCAAGTCCGTAGCAGATCATCTTTACAGACATCATCGGCCACGCCAGTAAAGCTACTCCCAGTACTACATAGAGCGCTGAGATAAAAATATAGCTTTTACTGAACTGCTTTACCTCTTTCAATGGTCATCGCCCCTTTTCAGCCCTCATCCTCTTCCTTCTTCTCCGGAAGTACCTTCAGCTCACCATCTGCAAGCTCCTCTACTGCGCGGGAGAGCGGCTTGGAAATCACCGGAACGTCCAGATCTCCCTTGGACTGACGCGCAATGATCTGACGCGCACGCTTCGCGGTCGCCATAACGATAGAATAACGGCTGTTGACTACCGGAGTCTCGCCCTCCTCTACGCCACTGTTTACTACTTTCATTAAATCTGAATAAGACGGATGTAACATAATTATTTTTCTCCTTTCACAAATTCCCGAACCTCTTCCTGTATCTGATGGATAAATGCAAGGTTCCGGTCTGTTTTATTATGCTGACTCTCGATCAGATGATGCATCAGCTCCATGCTCTGTTCGAGATCATCATTTACAATAATGTAATCATACTGCTCAATGCCCTCAGACTCCTCCGCGGCACGTGCAAGACGCTTTTGGATGACATCCTCAGTCTCCGTATTCCGGCCCCGCAGACGGTCAAGCAGTGTCTTTGCATCCGGCGGTACGATAAAGAGCAGCAGTGCCTTTGGAAACTTCTTTTTGATCTTTAAAGCTCCCTGCAGCTCGATCTCCAGAATGACATCGCGCCCCTGCTCCATCTGGCTCTCCACATATTCCCGCGGCGTCCCGTAATAATTTCCGCAATATTCTGCGTACTCTACAAGCTGATCGTTTGCAATCAGCTCTTCAAATGCTTCTCTCGTCCGGAAAAAATATTCCCTTCCGTCTTCCTCTCCCGCACGCGGGCTGCGTGTGGTGGCGGAAATGGAAAGCGCATACTGTCCGTAACGCTCCGTCAGAAGCTTCATCAGAGTCCCTTTTCCCACACCGGAAAATCCGGATACGACAACAAGAATTCCTTTTCTATTCATGCTCCTCTCCCTTTCCTTCCTGCTCGGACAGCTGCCGTGTGGCAAACCGTCTGGCAATGGTATCCGGCTGAACCGCCGAAAGCACCACCTGACCGCTTTCCAGCACAATGACTGCCTTTGTCCTTCTTCCCTGCGTGGCATCAATCACAAGATGCTGCTCTTTCGCGTTCTGCACCAGCCGTTTTACCGGCGCCGCATCCGGATTTACCACAACCGAAATCTTCTGGTCGTTTACAAGATTGCCAAAGCCGATGTTCACCAGTCCTGCCATCGCTGCCTCCCAAGTCTTTATTCGATATTCTGGATCTGCTCCCGGACCTTCTCGATCTCAGTCTTCAGATCAATCGCCACATTGGAGGTCGCCAGATCATTCGCCTTTGAGAGAATCGTATTGGCTTCCCGATTCATCTCCTGTGCAATAAAATCCAGCTTTCTTCCGATGCTTCCGCCCTTAAGCAGTGCATCCCTCATGGTCGCGATATGGCTTCGAAGCCGCACCGTCTCCTCATCCGTACAGATCTTGTCTGAAAAAATCACGACCTCCGCCGCGATCCTTCCCTCGTCCATCTGCACATCCGCGAGCAGCTCCTTTACCTTCTCCTCAAGCTTCTGCCGGTATTCTGCGACGATCTGCGGATACCGTGTCTCGATGAGAGTTACATTTTCGTCCATTCCATCCAATTTGTCAAGCAGATCTGCTTTCAAAGCCTCGCCTTCCCGCTCTCTGGCCTGTACAAACTGCTCGCAGGCACCTTCCACGGTCTTTTTCAGCTCTGCCCAGATCTCCTCCTCGTCGATGTCCGTATCTTCCATCGTCAGCACCTCCGGACATCTGCCAAGCGTCGACACCCGGATATCGTTTTCCAGGCCAAAGGTCTCCTCCATCTTCCGGAAATACTTCAGATACTCTGCCGCGATCTCTTCATTATATTTTAAAGCGCCCTGCCCCTCGCTATAATCCTCATAGGTGACAAATACATCCAGCTTTCCGCGCTGCACATACTGCTTGAGTACGCCGCGGATCGCTGCCTCAAAAAATCCAAGCTTCTTCGGCATCTTAATGCTTACGTCAAAATAACGGTGATTCACTGCCTTCATCTCGACGGTGAACTTTCTGCTGCCCTGGTGATTCTCGCATCGGCCAAAGCCCGTCATACTTTTTATCATGTCAAATATCCTTCCTGCCCCTGCGGCACTTTCTGCTGATGGCATAAGTTCCCATACTGATTCATTATAGTCGATCGCCCTTCCGCCGTCAATGCCAATTGTTTTTTCTTTCAAAATCTGATATGATAAATTTTAAATGTTTGCAGGCTTCTGCAGCGTTCACTTGAACTATGGAGGTATGTTTCTATGGCATTAGACGGCATTGTTGTTTCAAATATAGTGGCGGAGCTGAATGCAAATCTTGCGGGCGCCCGCATCGCCAAAATCGCCCAGCCGGAGGCAGACGAACTGCTCCTCACCTTAAAAAGCCCGAATTCCGGCCAGGTCCGGCTACTGCTCTCAGCAAGCGCGAGCCTTCCGCTGATCTATTTCACTTCGGTCAATAAACCCTCTCCGGTCACTGCCCCGGCATTTTGCATGCTGCTGCGCAAGCACATCGGCGGCGGAAAAATCATGCGGGTTTATCAGCCCGGCTTAGAGCGCATCATCCACTTTGAGATCGAGCATTTAAATGAGATGGGCGACCTCTGCCGCAAGGATCTTGTCCTCGAGCTGATGGGCAAGCACAGCAATCTCATTTTCTGCGATGACAACGGCACGATCATTGACAGCATCAAGCGCGTATCCGCACAGACCAGCTCCGTGCGCGAGGTACTTCCCGGCCGTCCGTACTTTATTGCGCAGACACAGGAAAAGCTCGACCCGCTCTCCACCACAGAGGATGCATTCTGTCAGAGCGTCTTTTCCAAACCGATGAAGCTTGCAAAGGCGATCTATTCCTCTTATACCGGCATCAGCCCGGTCATTGCAGAGGAACTGTGCCACCGTGCTTCTCTGGAATCCGACCAGAGTGCAAATACGATCCAGGAAATGGCTAGGCTGCATCTCTATCATCTGTTCGACCTTATGATGGAGGACATAAAGCAGCACCGCTACACACCTCTGATCGTCAGCGACTGCCATGGTGACCCGGTCGAGTTTTCTTCCCTTCCGCTTACGATGTATGCAGATATGCAGATCACGGAATATCCGACGATCTCTGAAGTACTCGAACAGTATTATGCCCGGAAAAATACGGTCACACGCATCCGGCAAAAATCCGCAGATTTGCGTCACATCACGGTGACTGCCCTGGAGCGCAACCGCAAAAAATATGCGCTGCAGATGAAGCAGCTCAAAGACACAGAAAAACGTGACCAGTACAAAGTATACGGTGAGCTGATCCACGCCTACGGCTATGGAATCAATCCGGGGGCAAAAAGCTTTGACGCTCTGAATTATTATACGAATGAAATGATGACCGTGCCGCTTGATCCGACGCTGACACCGCAGGAAAATGCACAACGCTATTTCAATAAATATAACAAGCTCAAACGTACTTATGAAGCACTCACGGAGCTGATCGAGGAGACAAAGGCGGAAATTGACCAGCTCGAATCCATCTGTATCTTTATGGATCTGGCACTTTCTGAGGACGATCTTGTACAGGTCAAGGAAGAGCTGACCGACGCCGGATACATCCGCCGCAGATACAATGGTAAACGGGTAAAAATCACCTCTCATCCGTACCATTACCGCTCATCAGACGGCTTCGATATGTATGTCGGAAAAAATAATTACCAAAATGATGAGCTGACCTTTAAATTTGCTTCCGGAAACGACTGGTGGTTCCACGCAAAAGGCGCTCCCGGAAGCCATGTCATCGTCAAATCGCACGGGGAGGCGCTTCCGGACCGGGCCTTTGAGGAGGCAGCCCGTTTAGCCGCATATTACTCCAAGAACCGGGATGCAGAGAAAGTCGAGATCGACTATGTGGAAAAAAAGCATGTGAAAAAGCCAAACGGTGCCAAGCCCGGCTTCGTTGTATACTACACGAATTATTCCATGATGATTGATCCGGATATCCGGAATCTGACGCTTGTCTCAGACTGATGATCTATCCTTGTAAAAACCTTCCCAGGTTCCGGCAGAGCTGCCGCTGCAGCTCTGCCTCATTCTTCCCCGTCGCTTCTGCCAGCGATTGCATATTTGCCTGCAGCGCAAACGGCAGCATGTTCGACTCTGCCTCCGCTTCTCCCATCGTCCATGCAACTGCGGAAATCCCGTCCGTCTCTATAAACAATCGCTCAACCGGAATTTCCTGCAGCATTCTTTGATATAATGACCGTTTCTGTTTTTTTTCTTCCTTTGAAAATCCACGAAGCAGCCGTCGATCTGCTGCCGAGCCACATGCCGCCGAAAAATCCGGCCCCAGTGTAAAATAGCAGCCCAGATCCAGATAGGGCTCCAGATCCTGCTCGGTACCGGAATACCAGTGTACACAGATATGATACGGGAAACCGCGCAGCAATTCTGCAATCCTTTTCTCCTGCCCCTTCGTATGCAGCAATACCGGCTTCTTTAGATCTGCCGCGATCTGCAGCTGCTCCTCCAGCCGTTTTTGCTGGATATCCAGTGGGATGTCACACCAGACAGAGTCCATTCCAATTTCTCCAATGTAATCACACTCGCTGTATGCCTCCTGCATTTCCTCTGTCAGATGCTGATCTGCATACCATGGATGGATTCCAAAGCTCAGCAGCAGCTCCTCTCTGTTTTGGAACTGTCTTGTGTACGCCCATTCCGCCGGTGTCCCGCTGCTTAAGCAGGTCGCGATCCCATTTTGATATCGGAAATCCAGCTCCTTTTTTCCGGCTTCATATGCTGCCATTTTCTTCTGTTCCCATTTTTCGGTTCCGCTCCCGGTAAGAAAGGCCAGATGTGCATGCATATCCAGCACACGCATCTGGCCGAGCTTATCGAGCCGCGACTGTAAACATTCTCCCATCGCCTGCTCCTCTTCCTATTTTTCCTTGATAATCCGATGAATCTCTGCTCTCAGCTTTCCCTGCTCATACAGCCATTCTCTGGAACGGTTCTGTTCGGTAATCGCAATCTCCTGACGAATCCCCTCACCGGGTGCTCCGAGAATCAGAATCCTGTCAGACAGATAGATCGCCTCATCTGTGTCATGCGTCACGAGCAGAATCGTGCGATGCAGCCCGGTGCAGAGCTCTCGAAGCCAGTCCTGCATATCGCTGCGCGTGATGACATCCAGTGCGCCAAATGGCTCATCCAGAAGATAAATCCCCGCCTCACACAGCGTCGTACGAAGAAAAGCGGCGCGCTGGCGCATACCGCCGGAGAGCTCATCCGGATATTTATTTTCACATCCTGCCAGCCCGAAACGCGCCATCTGCCGAAGCGCCGTCTGGCGCATCTCTTTTTTCTGATGATGAATCTCTCCGTACAGGCAGACATTATCCAGAATCGTCCGCCACTGAAACAGCAGGTCGTTCTGCGGCATATACGCCAGCTCCCGGCTCGTTCCCCGTACCGGCACGTCATCGATCCGGATCTCTCCGCTTTGCGGCTTTAACAATCCGGAAAGCACATTCAGCAACGTGGATTTCCCGCACCCGGATGGTCCGAGAATGCTGATAAATGCACCATCCGGGACGGAAAAGGAGAGGTTCTTTATGATAGTTTTATCTGCGTAAGAGAAGTTCAGGTTATTTACATCCAGTCTCATGTGATCTCCTGTCTTTCTGCCAAGCTTTTTCGCAATTCTTTACTGTAAGAACTCGTTCGTATAGCAGTCAGCTGCCGGAAGTGCCTCTGAAATGACTCCATACTCCTGCAGAAATGCGGAGTAATTGTCCCATACCTCATCCTTCATCATGCCCCATGTGTCAGTGTCTTCCATGAATTTTTCTGCCAGGTATTCCTGCGACTTCTTCAGCATTTCCAGATCATAATCCGAAGCATGATCATAGAGCACCTCTGCTGCCGCATCCGGATCCGCAATCACATCCGCGTATCCCTTTGCTGTTGCACGCAGGAATGCCTTTACCATCTCCGGATCAGAATCAATCACTGCATCACTCGTAATGATGACCGGTGTATAATAATCCAGACGCTCATCGAGCTGACGCAGCTCCATATAATTCAACTCACAGCCGTTCATAGCTGCCATGACACAATCCCATCCCTCAAAGAACCACATCAGATCGCAGCTCTTTCCAAGTGCCTCAAAGCCGCTTCCATCGGATACGACAATGTTCAGCTTGGAGAAATCTGCACCGGCCTGCGTCATACATGCCTCAAGCACCGCTGACTCTCCCGGTCCGCCCCAGCCGGCATAGGTCTTCCCCTCAAAATCTGCCGGAGATGTAATCCCGCTGTCCGCAAGGCTGACAAAGCCAGACGTATTATGCTGGATAATCGTCGCAACCGCCTTGATCGGAAGCGGATCCTCCGCGGTCAGCGCGATCGTTACATCCTCCTGATAGCTGATACCGAACGTACC
>ERZ827168.5525-NODE-5525-length-10458-cov-25.314236_pt1 | contig 10458 bp, 8 predicted proteins | sample MGYA00519868_ERZ827168 | MGnify/ENA primary metagenome ERZ827168 (study PRJEB31778, sample SAMEA3449271) | human gut metagenome | biome: human gut; feature: human-associated habitat; material: faeces | place: United Kingdom | collected 2010/2012 ...
GGAAGAACGTTGCGCCGTCGAGCTCGGCGGCTTCAAAGTAGCTGTTGTCGATGCCGAGGAGCGCGGCTATGTAGATGATGATGTTGCTGCCCTGTCCGGAGAGGATCGCCATGAGCATCAGCGAGAGCATGGACGTTTTCGAGCTGGAGAGCCAGTTCTGCGACGGGATGCCGAAGAACATCAGCACCTGGTTGAAAAGGCCGTCCGGCGAGGAGTCGTACAGCCACAGCCACACGACCGAGAGCGCCACGCCTGAGGCGATGCCGGGCAGATAGTAAACGGACTTGAAAAGCGACTGCGTTTTCTTTTTGAACGGCAATATCATGATCGCGATGGAAAAGGCGATCAGCAGCGACAGAGGAACCACGACGGCCGTGTACACAATGGTGTTCTTCACCGCTTTATAAAAGAGCGCGCTTTTGAAGGTGTCGATATAGTTCTTCAGCCCGATGAATTCCGAGCCGAAGGGCTTGTACTTCAGAAAGCTCGTGCGCACGGCGCTGACCACGGGGTAGAGCGTGAACGTCACGAACACCACCATGGCAACAAATATGAAGAAATAGCCCCACCGATCCTCGCTGGTGAACCGGAACCGGCGATCGGCGAGCGTTCTTCCTCTGGCTTTGCTCATAGTCTTCCCTCCACGAATCGAATCAAATGCGGCTTTATCAAAGCCTCGCAGAGTTTGCTCCCGCAGGAGCAAATAAATGAGATCATTTTCTCCGGCGACATGTGTGTCGGAGAAAATTCCTCTCGGCTCGCAAACGTGCTCTCGCAGCGAGTGCGCTGCCGCGAGCCGCAGCCACCTCATCCCGAAGCATTGCTTCGGGATGAAAGGAATCGCCCCGCCCGGCCATGCCGGGCGGGGCAGAGTGGTTATGCGTTATTTGCGGAGATAAACCAACGCTTAGAGAGCGCCGGAGACGCAGCCGTCGGCGCCGAACGCCTCGGTAGCGGCGGTGCAGACAGCGTCATAGACTTCCTGCGCGGTGGCTTCGCCGGCAAGGAGAGCCTGGAACTTCGGAACGATGACTTCGTCCATGATGGTCTTGGCAGAAGCGCTCTGCTCGGCGGTCACACCGGCGGGAGGCGCAACGACAAGGCCGATGCAGCGGGCGGCGGAGGCAACGTTGCCCTCGTCAAGGCCTTCGGGGGAGACGTAAGCGTCGCGGCCGGTCTGGCAGACGGGCTCGAGAAGCAGGGTCTGGTCAACGGCAGCGATGCGCTCGCCGGAGGAGATGTAGTCGAGGAACAGGCACACGTTCTTGAGGTGCTCGTCGGTGGTCTTGTTGTTGCGGAGGGCGATCAGGCCGTCCACGGAGCCGAAGCAGGAGGCTTCCGCGCCTTCCATCGTCGGAACGGGCAGGAACGCGTAGTTCACGGGGATGGAGTTCTCCACGGCGGTGCCGTCGTTGGCCTCAAGAGCGGCGTTGTTCTTGTTGATGTTGTTCTCAAAGAGCGGCATGGCCTTGCCGAAGATCATGGCCTTGCCCTGCTGGCACATGACCATGCGCTGGCCGGCCTCAATGCCGTAGTTGGGCATGTAGCCGGACTTGGTCATCTCTTCCACGGCCTCGAGCAGCTTGAGCATGTTCTCGGAGGTGTAGGCATACTTGAGATCGTCGGTGAACGCGTTGTTCAGACCCGCGGCGACGCCGAAGATGTTCAGGAAGTCGGACGCGGTGACGCCGGAGTTGGCGAACACGAAGCCGAAGCAGCCATCGGTGGTGCCGTTCTTGATAACTTCGAGGAACTCCTCGTAGGTCCAGCCTTCGGACTGGATCTTCGCCACGTCGGCGCCGGCGGCCTCGAGCATATCCTTGTTGGCGCCGAGAGCCTGGATGGTGATGTACAGCGGGAGACCGTAAACGGTGTTCTCAATGCTCATGTAGTCGAGCGCGTTCTGATCGTAGTCGGCCAGACGCTCAGGGTCCATGTACTGCGCAATGTCAACGGCGACGCCCAGCTCGACGTAGGTGCCGATGGCGGAGTAGGAGACCTCAGCGATGTCCGGAGCTTCGCCGGCGTTCGCCATGGTGGAGAGCTTGCCGTTGTGATCGTCCCAGGAGGTCTTGATCACTTCCACATCGAGGTGCGGATAGAGCTCTTTGAACTCGGCGATCCAGGTGTCGATGTCGTCCTGATAGGTGCCGGAAACCGGGGGAACCATCACGGTGATGGTATCGGGGGTGGGCTCCTCTTCCGCCGGCTGCTCGGCGGGCTGTTCCGCGGGCTGCTCGGCAGGCGCTTCGGTCGGCTCCTGCGCAGCGGGCTGCTGGCCGCAGGCGGCGAGAGCGAAGAGCATAACGAGGGCAAGGATCAGTGCAAGGATCTTTTTCATGTTGACGCTCCTTTTTCTTCCTTAAATAATATTATCCGAGATCCCTTTGGGGGATGTGGATACGGTGTTGGCCCGGTTCACGCCGTCGAATTCGATGTAGAACCGGTAGCTGTCGCCCCGATAGGCCGAATACGTCACCTCCACGGTGACGCCCTCGGGGTTTGTGACGTGGCGCTCGATGAGCAGCACGGGCGCGCCCTCCGGGATATCGAGAAGTTTGGCCTGCGCCGCGTCTGCAAGAGCGGCTTCCATGTACTGCTCGCCGGTCTTGAGCGCAAGGCCGCGGCTCGTGAGCGCCGCGTAGAGCGAGTGGTTTTTCAGATCGGTATCAAGGACGCCGCGGCAGAGCGAGGCGTTGAGCGCGGTATTTTCGATCGCCATCGGCACGCCGTCGGCCAGACGCAGGCGGCGGATGAGGATATACGGCTCGCCGGGCGCGATGCGAAGCCCCCGCGCGATGGCCGCGTCCGCCTTCTTCTCCCCGGCGAAGAGGATCTGCGAGCTTGCCTTCTTGCCGCGCTTTGCCATATCCTCCGTAAAGCCGGACACCTGCATAAGCGGCTGGATGAGCTTGCGGCCGGAAACGAACGTCCCCTTGCCCTGCATCCGGTACACCGAGCCGAGCGATTCCAGCTCCGTGACGGCGTGGCGCACGGTCATGCGGCTCGTGCCGTACCGCTGGCAGAGCTCGCGCTCCGAGGGGAGCGCCTGATCGGGCTGGAGACTGCCGTTTTCAATGGCGCGGAGGAGATCGTCGCGTATCGTTTTATAAAGCGATCGTTCCTGCATGATGCGCGGTCCTCCGTTCCGGCGAGAGCCCGCCATAATAGGTAACTGGTATATACCAGTTGGTAAGTTCATCATAGTATAGATTGTATAATCCGTCAATATAGAACTGTACACCGCAGGGAAGATTTGGCATTTTGCACTTTTTCCCCGGCGTGTTCTTAGTGGAAACGCTAAATAGAAAGCGGTCTCCCCCGGCGCATTTCTGCTCTGGGTGAGACCGCTTCGATCGTTTATTTTACTTTTTGCCGTGGATGTCCTTCATGCGCTGGCTGTGGTCAAGAATGCGCTTGCGCAGACGGAGGTTCTTGGGGGTGACTTCCAGAAGCTCGTCGTCCGCGAGGAACTCCATGCACTGCTCGAGCGACATCTGGCGCGGCGGGACGAGCCGCAGCGCCTCATCCGAGCCGGAGGCGCGGGTGTTCGTGAGATGCTTCGTGCGGCAGACGTTGACCGGGATGTCCTCCTGCTTGGGGCTGACGCCGACGATCATGCCGCCGTAGACCGGCGTGCCGGGCGTGATGAACATGATGCCGCGCTCCTGCGCGTTCCAGATGCCGTAGGCGACGGCCTCGCCCTGCTCCCACGCGATGAGAGAGCCGGTCGAGCGGCGCGTGACCTCGCCCTTATAGGGGGCGTAGCTGTCGAACACGGAGGCCATAATGCCCTCGCCGTGGGTGTCGGTGAGAAATTCGTTCCGATAGCCGAACAGACCGCGGCTCGGCACAAGGAAGATAAGGCGCATGCGCGCGCCCACAGGGGTCATCTCCTTGAGCTCGGCCTTGCGCGTGCCGAGTTTTTCGATGACCGAACCGACATACTCCTGCGGCACGTCCGCCACGAGCTCTTCCATCGGCTCCATGAGATTTCCCTTCTCGTCACGCTGCATGAGCACGCGCGGGGGCGAGACCTGGAACTCATACCCCTCGCGGCGCATCGTCTCGATGAGGATCGAGAGCGACATTTCGCCGCGTCCGGCAACGTTGAAGCTGTCGGTGCTGCCCTCGACGTCGGTAACACGCAGAGAAACGTCCTTGAGCGTTTCGCGGTAAAGACGGTCGCGGATCTGGCGGCTGGTGACAAACTTTCCCTCGCGTCCGGCGAAGGGGGAGTTGTTGACGGAGAACGTCATTTCCATCGTCGGCGCGGAGATCTTCACGAACGGCAGCGGCTCGACCACGCCGGCGTCGCAGATCGTGTCGCCGATGGTAACGTCGCCGATGCCGCTCATGGCGATGATGTTGCCCGCTGTGGCCTCCGTCACGGGGACCTTGGCAAGGCCGCTGAACTCGTAGAGCGAAACGGCCTTCGCCTTGCGCGGCGCGGCGTCCGGCGAATGGTAGTTGCACACGGCGATCTCCTCGTTCTGGCGGATCGTGCCGCGCTCAATGCGCCCGACGGCGATGCGGCCGACGAACTCGTTATAGTCGAGCGAGGAAACGAGCATCTGGAACGGCGCGGCGGTGTCCTGCGCCGGTTCGGGGATATACTCGAGGATCGTGTCGAACAGCGGCTGAAGATCGGTGCCCGGCACGTCCGGCGAATAGGACGCCGTTCCCTGGCGGCCGGAGCAGAACAGCATCGGGGAGTCAAGCTGCTCGTCCGTGGCGTTGAGATCCATCAGCAGCTCGAGCACCTCGTCCACGACCTCGTGGATGCGCTGGTCGGGGCGGTCGATCTTGTTGACGACAACGATCACGCGGTGGCCGAGCTCCAGCGCGCGGCCCAGCACGAAGCGCGTCTGCGGCATGGGGCCTTCGGCGGCGTCCACGAGCAGGATAACGCCGTTGACCATTTTGAGCACGCGCTCGACCTCGCCGCCGAAGTCGGCGTGGCCCGGCGTATCGACGATGTTGATCTTGACGCCCTTATAGGTGACGGCGGTATTCTTCGCGAGAATGGTGATGCCGCGCTCGCGCTCGAGATCGCCGGAGTCCATCACACGGTCGACGACCTCCTGATTTTCGCGGTACACGCCCGACTGCTTGAGCATTTCGTCCACGAGCGTCGTCTTGCCGTGGTCAACGTGGGCAATGATTGCGATATTGCGTAATTCCATAATATCCATCTCCAAATGTAAATCCGATTCAAAACCAGCGAAGTATTATATCACAGTGCATTCTATATGAAAAGAGATTTTTCTCATTTTTCCATTGTTTTTCAATAAAAACGAACTGTCAGAAGGCCTCGCCAGCGTTTGCGCCCACAGGCGCAAAATAAAGTTTTAACCATTTTCTCCGGCGGCATGTACGTCGGCAAAAACCCCTTTCGGCCCCAGACCCGCCAAGCAGATCTCCCGTTGGACAATAGAAAGGAGGATCGTCCCCGCCCTGTTGGGGTCGATCCTCCGAGGAGAAAAGTATGGGACCTTCCGGGCTGCTGTGCTGGGCAGCCGGAGGTCGGAGAGACGGCTTTTTTATTGAAAGCCCAACTTCCCCGCCATTATGATATTAGCGCAATCATTCTCTTCTGTCAAGGATTAATTTGAAAATTAAATATCACTCTCCCCCGAAGCGCGGAGCAGCTTCCAGATCTCCTCCGCCTCGTCGCTCCGGATGGCGCCGGAGGCGAGCTGCGCGGCGATATACTCCACGGCGGCGTCCGCGCCGCGCTCGGCTTTGATGAGAAGCGACTCGGAAAGCGTATCGGCAAGGCTTGAGCCGGAGCCGGAGTTTCCGGCAATTCCGGCGTTCCGCGCGCGGCGCAGCGGCGCAAGAGCGCCGTTCCGCCCCATCCAGATCTCCGCGAGATAGTCCGCCTGCTCCTGCGTTAGCCCCATGCCGACATAGCCGGAGTAATCGCCCGCCGCGGCGAGCAGCGCGGCAGTCTTGGCGGCGTCCTCGCGCCGGTGCTTTTCCGCCTCCTGCCAGAGCTTGGCAAGACTCTCGCCATGCGTCCTTTTCGCCTCGGCGTCAGCGCGGCTCTGCTCGGCTCTCGCCGCGGCGAGCCGGGCGTCGCGCGCAGAATATGTCTTCGCTTCCTCGGCAAGACACGCTCTCTCGTTTTCGGCGAGCTCCTCGCCGTAGGAATTGGCAAGGCGCACCTGCGAGGATTCCGTCAGACCGCCGGTGATGCCCTGTGCGGCAAGACGCTGCGGCAGCGTGCGCTTGCTCTCCATATACTCGCGGTAAAGCTGACGGTCGGTGCTTTTATATCCGCCGCGGATGCGCTTGAGCTCGTCCTGCGCGTCCCGCTCGGCCGTCTCTGCGGCGGCATCGGCGGCGGTTTTATTTTCGGCAAGCGCGTCGGCGTACCGGTCGCCATAGTAGCCCTGCATGGTTTCGCTGTACGTCGGGCGGCGTTCGGGCGGCGTTCCGGCCGCTCCCGTGTCCTTTCCGCCGGTCTCCCCGCTTTCCGCCGGAGCGCTGCTCCAGCCCGTACCCGTCAGGTTTTTCTTCTTTCTGCGCCATTCCTCCGCGCTCTTGCCGGGCGGGGTCTTCGTTTTAAAATTCTCAAGTCGTACTGCCTTCATTTTTTCTTCTCCTTATCGTATTTGATGCATTTCGGATTGCGGCACACCCATTGCGCCGCCGTTTTACGCAGCATTTCAATGCCGCAGCACGGACATTTCATACCGGCTCGCCTCCTTCAGCGCCGCCCTCTTCGCGGGAGGCGTATGCGGCATAGCCGTTGACGGAGGGAGTCGTCTCCCCCGTCGGCGCGAACCTCCGCTCCCACTCCCCGACGATCTCCTGCCGGTCGGGAATGTCGAGAATTTCGAGCTCGGCGGCGAAGATGCGCCAGTTTTCGGCCGTGACGTTCGCCCGTGTCAGACTGTCGAGCGCCTGCAGCGTCGTCTGCCGGTCACGCCGCGCGCCGTCGGCGGCCTGCACCGTGATATCCACCCGCGGGAAAAATTCCCGGGACGGGCGCACCACCTCGCCGGTGAGAGAGCGGATTTCCGGCAGCGTGCGGGCAAAGTCGGCGCTGTTGTAGATCATGCGCTGTCCCGGCGCTCTCATCCCCTCCGGCGCGCCGAGATACAGCATCCGGTCGTCGTCGAAAAATTCCAGGCAGAGCCAGTCCAGCAGCTCATAGAGCCGTTCAAACCCGGCGTTTCGGTCGGCGCGCTTGATGTCCGCCTGCTCGCGCCCGTCGGCGCGGAGCATCGAGAGGCCCGAGGCGGTCGTGACGCGCGCCGTCTCCTTGCCGGTGCCGGTGTCGTAGCTGCGGCTGGCGCGCTCGATCTGCTCCTTGAACCAGGTGATATCCATCGCCGCCTTGCCGACGCTCTGCAGTCCGCCGAGGCGCTGCACGCCGCCCATGCGTCCCTGCTTGAGATGCACGATGGCGCCCGGCTCGTTCGTAAGCTCCTCGCCGTCGGCCAGGGCGCCGTCCTCCACGAGCAGGATGTCGTTGGAGAGAAAGCTGTCGTTCAAAAGCGCCGAGGCGAGCTTGCGGTCCGCGGCGTCTACAAGATCAAGCACCGCGGAGAGCTCGCTCTTGTTCCAGAAGCGGTTCTCGTCCTGAATGCGCCAGTAGTGCACGAACGGAAAGAGCGTGTTCTGCGCGCCCGTGCGCCGCCAGTAGTTCGGGATATACCGCAGCTCATGTCCGCCCGCCTGCACAGAGCACGCCACCGCCCCGGCGGGGATCGTCTCGCCGTCCACGCTCGTTTCGACCGGCTGGCGGAACCAGTGCTCGAGCACCTGTACGGTGTCGTCCGTGTCGCTCAGCGCGCTCGTCATGTCGAAGATCTCGCCGCGGGGCACATAATCCTCGCCGAGCGCTTCCTCCGCCGTGATGCCGAGCTCCTCGAGATCGGCGCGGAATACCTGCGCGAAGCGCACCTTGTGGATGCGGTAAACATAGTCGAGATACTGTCCGTCCTGCACGCTGCCGCCGCGCACCGCGGGGTCGGGAAACACCGCCTCCACGGGGATATCGCTCACGCGGATATCGCCCTGCGCCTCGCCGCAGCGCATGTCCTCGTCCCAGTACGCCTTCCAGAAGGCGTCGCCGAGCTTCAGAAGGCGGCGCTCGTTGCGCGTGTTCATGTCGGAAAGGCGGTTGTTCTCGGCGATGTACCGCACGGCAAATTCGCGCCGCTTGGCCATGGCGCTGTCAAGATCGTCGTCGCGCCCGCGAAATTCCGGCTGCGGCACGGTCGGTTCGATCTGGCTCTCGACGAGGATATACGGATCGGGAATGCTCGCCGGAAGCCACGGGATGTCGTTCTCACGGCAGAACTCGGTGAGATCGCGCGTCACATCGTGGATGCCGTTGTAGTAATCGTTGTACTTTTCCCACTCGATCTCCACGGCGGTGCGGGCGTTTTTGGCGCGCCGGAAGAGCGCGTACGCCGTTCGCTCGCGCGCCGTGCGGTCGGAATAATCGTAGCCGGAAATGACCTCCGGCTGCGGCTGTTTCTTTCGTAATTTCATCTCACACCCCCAGCATTCGGTTCACTTCGCCCTGCACGAGATCGTAAAACCACGCGCCGAGCTTCTGCTTTCGCTCCTCGCCGTTGCCCCACTTTCCGTCGAGCACCTCCTGCGCCATCGCCGGGACGCTTACGCATTCCCCGTCCTTTTCGTAGGGGCGGGGCTCTGCTCCGCCCGCCGCACCATCGTAAAAATACGAAAGCGGCACATACAAAATATCCAGATCCAGCGGGCTGCCCCGGTACTGCTGCATGACGCACTGTCCGGAAAGGTCGGGATAATGCACGCCGTCGTTCGCGCCCCACGCGGCGATCCAGCAGTCGTACCCCGTCTCGCCGATGTGCGTATCAAACCAGCTCAGGCTGGCGTACACGCCGGTTCTGTTCCCCGCGTCTTCCATAGCCGCGCAGAACGTTTTGCACATCGCGCTGATCGTCTCGTCCGAGGGGAAGCCGTTTTTCGCCTTGTAGGCGTCCGCGTCCTCCATATCGAACCACACGCCGAGACGGGGCTTTCTGCCGTTCAGGAATCGAAGACAAGCCTCCGCCTCCTGCCGTGCCTGCGCCTCGCTGAGCGCATAGGAATACCAGTAAAGCCCCCACGGAATGCCGTGCTTCTCGCACTTTACGATGTTCCGCTCCGCCCACAGGTCCACTTTTGTCCAGAACCCGCCGCGGATGATGACGAAGCCGTCTTTATAGGGCGTCAGGTCCATGTCGCCCTGCCACTGGGAAATGTCGATACCGTTCATTTCCATATACCTCCTGCTTTGAATTTTGCCAGCGCATTTTTCCATGCGCCGCCCTTGCGGTAGAGCATCGCCTGCTTCCACGTCCCGCCGGTCTTGAAGTACAGCACATCGCCGACCGGCTCCGGTACGGCAAGGGTGACCGGGCTGTTTGCCGTAGTCGGTCTGTGCCCGCTGGTCATTCCGGCAGTCACTGTCGCGCCGGTATACGTTGACGGAAGCGTGTAGTAATAAGTAGCGGCAAGATAATAGCCGCTGCCGTAATTGTACGCTTCGCTCGGGCCGAACTCGTTTTCCGTGCCGTCGCTGCCCCAGGGGATGTACGCCGCTTTGTTTGCCGCTCCCCATCCCATGATTGCGTTGGAATACATCTTTATCCGCACACAGATAGAGTTATCGGAAAGCCGCGTAACCGCGCACTTGGAATAGTAGGCATAGCCGTACTTCCCTTGGTTGTACATGCTAACAATTTCGCCGGATACTTCCTCGCTCCATCCCGCCACATTCGTTGGCTCTGCCGTGCTGAACGTTCCCATTCCGTTCACCTCACTCCGAATACATGAGATAAATATCCCCGTCGCTGCCGAGCTCGGCGCCCGGCTCCGTCGTTCCGGCGTAAACGTGCCGCACCTGATCGGCGGAAAGCCCGAACTTCGTATACGGAATGTCGTTTGCGAGCTTCTCGGCGGTCACGGCGTTCGGCGCGAGCAGCGCCGTCGTGATGGCAAGCGCGGCGATCTTCTCCGCCGTCACCGCGCCCGGCGCGATCTTCTGCGCTGTTACCGCGCCCTGCGCGATGTGCGTTGCAAGCACCGAGAGCGCCGCGAGCTTATCCGATGTCACCACCGCCGCGCCGAGCTGCTCCGTGCCGACGCTCCCCGCGCCGAGCTTCGTGCCGTCCAGCACCGGGAGGCGCGCCGCGTCCAGAACGCCGGAATTTATATCTCCCGCTCCGTGCGTATGGCTCGCCGCCGCGCCGCCGAGAGCCACGGCCGTCACCTCCGCGGCGAGCTTTAATAGCGTGATGCTCCCGTCCGCAACGCTTCCCTGCGTCACGTCCTGCATCGCCTGTACGATCTGCTCAAGCGCTGTCTGTACGTTCCCCGCCGAAAAGCCGGGGATGGTCGTGATGCCGAGCTGCGCCGCGGCAGTCGTGCCGGTCAGCTCGTCGAGCAGGGCGTTGAAGCGCTCTTTCACCA
>ERZ827168.5529-NODE-5529-length-10449-cov-4.018087_pt1 | contig 10449 bp, 12 predicted proteins | sample MGYA00519868_ERZ827168 | MGnify/ENA primary metagenome ERZ827168 (study PRJEB31778, sample SAMEA3449271) | human gut metagenome | biome: human gut; feature: human-associated habitat; material: faeces | place: United Kingdom | collected 2010/2012 ...
AGGTCAACATTTTCTTTGCCTTGTCTTTTCTCTTATGTATCGTTTTCAAGGTTCGAGGGCTCTCAACTCGTATCTCTCGCTGACAGCTTAGTTATAATATCACAGTCTCTTCTTCGTGTCAACACCTTTTTGAAAGTTTTTTGACAGAAAATAGAAAGTTTTTTGCGTTTCCGAACGTTTTTCTCATTTCAGCCAATACGTTCCGTCTATTTCCCGAACTTTATTGTTATCGATCGATTAACCGTCAATTTCAAGTTCCGTAATGGCGTTCACGGAAGAGGTCGTAAATCAGCACACCCGCTGCGACCGAAGCATTGAGCGACTCCGCGCCGCCGACCATCGGGAGCTTGAATCGGTGGGTCGCACACGCAGAGACTTCGGCGCTGACGCCGCGGCCTTCGCTGCCAATGACCAGCACAAGGCGCTCCGGAAGCCGCGGACGGGCATAGAAATCCTCCCCATCCAACGCAGAGACGAGAATCGGCCAGCCCATTTCGCGCCGCTCTGTCAAAAAAGCCGATAGATCGGGCACGCGCAGCAGCGGAACGCGGAAAAGGCTGCCCATGGTGGCGCGGACGCCCTTGGGCGAGAAGGGATCTGCACAGCCGGGGCCGAGCACGACGCCGGCAAAGCCTGCCGCATCGCAGGTGCGGATGATGGTGCCGCAATTGCCGGGATCCTGCACGCCGTCGAGCGCGGCGATGGGGCCGTCGCCCAGCGGCAGGCTGGGGATGGCAGCAGAGAGCACGACATCCTGCGGCGTGCGGGCTTCGGAGACGTATTCGATGATGCGGCGGGTGGTGGGATAGACCTTCGCGCCCTTATCGGTGCAAAGGCAAATCAGCTCCGCATAGTCATCCCACTTCTCCTCATCGCAGAAGAGCGTATCGACGGGCAGGCAGCGCGCGGCCTCATAGCAGAGTTTGCGCCCCTCGGCGCGCATAAGGCCGGACTCCCTGCGCGTTTTCGCATCGGAAAGTGCGCGCAGAAAGCGCACCTTTTCATTAGAAGTGCTGGTCAGCGTTTCAAAGCCCGTAGGCATAGCGGTCGCCTTCTTTCCTGATGTTCGTGCAATGTTGTTGCGTTTTGTGATCAGTTCCCTGCGCCGGGCCTGCGGGCCCCCCGCCCCAGCCCCCGGGGTCTCCGACCGTTTCTCCGCGCATCCCGTCAGAGCGGCCGCGCGCCCGGCTTCGCCGGGCTGAGCGATCTGCGCTTTGCGCAGGACGCTTGCCGCCGCGCAGCGGCGGGCGCGGCCTTTCGCCGGTCAGGGAGCCGAGTGCGAAAGACGCGAAGGCTCCCCTTGAGGGGAGCTGGCCCGGCCGTCAGGCCGGGACTGAAGGGTGGGCGGCTGAGAGCAGAGAATAACTCTTCCTCACAGCGATTCAAAAAAAGATCGTCCGCATCGGATGACGACGGACGATCCTGTGAAGAAACCATGCTTTACGCGATCTTTTCCTTCGCGACATCGACGATCTTTTCGAAAGCCTTGGGGTCATTGATGGCGAGCTCGGAGAGGATCTTGCGGTTGACCTCGACGCCGGCGAGCTTGAGGCCGTTGATGAAGCGGCTGTAGCTCAGGCCGTAAGGACGAACCGCCGCGTTGATACGAGCGATCCACAGCTTGCGGAAATCGCGCTTACGCAGACGGCGGCCAACATAGGCATAGCGCAGGGAGCGCATGACCTGTTCGTTGGCGGCATGATACTGCTTGGACTTCGCACCGAAGTAGCCCTTGGCAAGTTTGAAAACCTTCCTGCGGCTCTTCTTGGCATTGACTGCGCCTTTAATTCTGGCCATTTGGGGTTTGCCTCCTTTGATTTACCACAACAGGTTTTCTTACTTGTAGGGAATAAGCTTCTTGATGGTGTTGCCCTCCGTCGTGGTGGTGTAACCGGTCTGACGGAGCTGGCGCTTGCGCTTGGTGCTCTTCTTGGTGAGGATATGGCCCTTGAAGGCCTTCTGATGCTTGACCAGTCCATTTTTCGTCACCGCAAAGCGCTTTGCCGCGCCCTTATGCGTTTTCTGCTTAGGCATGGATAAGATCCTCCTCTCTTAGGGGAAATTTTTATGAGAATTACTTGTCCTGCTTGGGAGAGAGCATCATGGTCATGGTGCGTCCCTCGGTGGAGGGCTTGCGATCCATCACGGCATAATCCTTGACTCTCGAGTAGAACTCGTTCATCACACCGAGACCAACGTCGGAATGGGTAATCATGCGGCCGCGGAAGCGGATGGAGACCTTGACCTTGTCGCCGCTCTGAAGGAACTTGATGCAGTCGCGCACACGCACCTGCATGTCGTGCTCCTCGATGGTTGGCGAAAGCTGGACTCCCTTGACAGAGATGACCTTCTGGTTCTTCCGCGCTTCTTTTTCTCTCTTGGCCTGCTCGAAGCGGTACTTGCCGTAGTCCATCAGCTTGCAGACCGGCGGCTTTGCCGTGGGAGCGATCTTGACCAGGTCAAGCTCCTTCTCCTCCGCCATTTCCAGCGCCTGCTTGGTCGGCATGATGCCGAGCTGCTCGCCGTCCTGACCGATCAGGCGGATCTCCTTGTCGCGGATTTCTTCATTGATCATCATGTCCATATTGATTCCGACGCACCTCCGTAAAGATTGGTAGCTTTTTATATTCCCGCAGACAAAATGAAAGCGGGTTGGACAGAATCCACCCGCTTTGAAAGCCTACTGCGTATGCTGCATGTGCTTGCATTTTCGAACCCGGCTGCATGGCGGCGCGGGTGAGAAGCGGGCGCTTCTTCTTCAACATTGCGATTATAGCACCGCCCGCCCCGTCTGTCAAGTCCGTTTTTTCAAAGATTCCGCTCGTCATAAATCCTCACGGGCACGGAGAGTTTTTCCCGCAGCCGCTGCGCCAGCGGTTCCAGCACGGGACTTTCGCTTTCTCCGTGGCCCAGCAGCAGCACGCTCATCCCCAGCCCCTGCGCTTCGATGCGCTTGTTGTGCTTCATTTCGCCCGTGATGAACAGCTCCGCGCCCAGCGCCGCCGCCTGCGCGGCAAACTCACCGCCCGCGCCGCAGGACACCGCCGCGCGCGAGATCCACCGGTCCGTCTTGCCGTAGAACACGGCCTGCGGGCTGATGGTCTTTCTCACTCGATCGAGCATCTCGCCCGCCTTGCGCGGCGAAAGGTCGCACAGGCGCAGGTAGTCCTCCGGCCGCTCGCTGCCGTAAAAGCCCAGCGCGCGCACCAGGCAGTCGTTGACGCCGCCCTCGGCCTTGTCCAGATTGGTGTGCGCGGCAAAGAGCGCGCGGTTTTCGCGGAGGAGCCGGGAGAGCACCGCGCCCTCGTAGCCGTCCTGCCGCAGGGATTTGACGCCGTGGAACATCAGCGGGTGGTGCGACAAAATGAGGTTCGCGCCGCATTGCTCCCCTGCGTCCAACGCTGCGTGCGTCGCATCCACGCACACCAGCACGCCGTTTAGCTCCGACTTGGGATCGCCCGCCAGCAATCCGGGGTTGTCCCACGGCTCCGCCGTCTCCTGCGGCGCGATGCCCTCCATGACCTGCATAAATTCCGCGATGTTCATTTCTTTCCCTCCTCGATGGCGCGCCGCACGAAGGCGACGCGCTGTTCCGCTTCCCTCAGGCGCGCTGCGTCCCGGCCAGTGCGCAATCCCTCCAACGCGCGCGTCTCCACGCCCAGCCGCCAGGCAAGGTAGTCCTCCGTCCCCGCCGGGCGGTCGCGCAGCAGCGCCGGGCCGATGTAGGCTTCGTATTCGCTCATGGGCCGTTCGCCCTGCCCCGGTTCGGCGCGCAGCACGAGATAGAACCGCCCCGCCGCGCGCACGGGCATCTCCTGCACAACGTGCATCCCGATGCGTTCCAAATGCCGCCGCAGCAGCGGGGTTTCGACGTTGGCCTGCGCCACCAGCGGGCAGGGCAGCGCGCGCTCCACGATGTGCATCACCGTCCGCGCGCCCATGCCGCACACCGCCACCGCGTCCTGTGCTGTGGGGAACAGGCCGCGCAGCCCGTCCGCGACGACGAGCTGCGTTCTATCCTGCAAGCTCTCTTTTTCGACGGTCTCCCGCGCGCGGTTCAGCGCATCATCGCTGATGTCGCAGAGCACCGCGCGCCGGCACGCCCCGCTTTGCAGCAGATGCGCACCGAGGAAGCCGTGGTTGCTGCCCACGTCGTAAAACACCGCGCACTCGCCCGCCAGCTCCGCCGCGGCGGAAAGTCGTTCGTCCAGTTGGATCATGGCGTGTCCTTTGTCCCTCCATCCGTTTATGTGAAACTATATCTTATTATTTTGTATTTGTTTTACTTTCATTCAATGGGCAATCAACGCATTTCTGATGCACAGTGACGCTTCTACAATCGCATTACTGAAAATATGCGTGCAGATGATCATTGTAACCGAAAGAATAATCGTAACAGCAAGGACAAGGATCATTTTTTGATACCACGTCATCATCTTGCTCACCTCCTCATCACAATAATAAATCCTTTAAGCAAAAGCTATTATACCAAATGGTATGGAAATACCGGAACCTGGAAAGCATACTTCATTTACGACATCAATCCTACTCGACAGTATTGGGTCGATGGTACCTTCCGTGAAGTAACCCGCTATGTACAGTGTAGATGAACGTGTAATCTAACACTTTCCTAACTATCCGTGGGGAGATTTTTCTCCCCACTTTTTTGCGTTTACGCCTCTTCCAGCACCAGCACCCAATCGCATCCCTTGCCCTGCGCGGGCGGGACGACCGTGGTGCGGCCTTCGTTCGGGAAGATGGCAAAGACCGCGCTCTCGCCCGTGCGGGGATCGAACCACGACGCGCGGAGCTTATCCGACCCGTTAAAGACCGAAAGGTTCACGGCTAGTGCGCCATCTCCTCGCGGTTCAGGCGATGAAAGATCTCCCACGCCGTATCGCCCAGATAGAAGAACGGCTCCCCGTCCTCCCAGACGAGGTTTCTGCCCGAAACCGTCAGTTTCCGCATACTCTTGTCCCCCCTTGTTTTCTACATGTAGTCATCTATCCTGTTCCTGAAAAACCCTTTCATCCCCCCGCAGCGCCTGAGGGGTTGCCCTTCGGCTCCCTGTACCCGCAGGGTTCGCGCAGCGAACCTGAAGGTCGAGCGTTTTGGAGCAAAGAGTACTGTGTACTCTTTGTGGAAATAAGCCGACCGTAACACCGAAACGTCCCAAAGGGGCGTTTCGGTGCGAAGTTACCCGCAGGGTGAGCGCAGCGAACCTGAAGCATGCGCGTTTCCCTACAGACAGCGCAGTGCGCTGTCTGTAGGGAATAAGCCATGCGCAACACCGGAACGGCTTGAAAAGCCGTTTCGGTGCGAAGGGGGGAGCTGGCACCGAAGGTGACTGAGGGGTTGCCCCCCTCCCCGTTCCACCTCTTATCGGGAAGATTCCAAGGCTCCCCTTGAGGGGAGCTGTCTGGCGTCAAGCCAGACTGAAGGGTGGGCGTTCCCCCTCCCCGCTTTACTCCCCCTTGCCCTCGCGGATCAGCGCGCGCAGCTCGTCCTCGGTAAAGTCGTACTTGCGGTTGCAGAACTGGCAGCCCACCTGTGCGCCGTGCTGCTGGGCGATCATGTCGTTCAGCTCCGCTTCGCCCATCGAGAGCAGCGCCCGCTCGATGCGCTCGCGGGAGCAGTCGCATTCGTATCGGGGCTGCGAGCTGCCCAGGATCTCGTAGGACACGCCGTCCAGCGCCTTTTCCGCCAGCTCGCGCGCGGTTTTGCAGTCGTGCGCCATGGTCGATACGGCGGTCAGCTTCGGGGCTAGCGCCTCCAGCTTTTCCATCACGTCCTCCGGGCAGTCGGGCATGGGCTGGATCAGCACGCCGCCCGCGCCCTGGATGTGCCCGCCCTGCACCATCACGCCCAGCGCCACCAGCGAGGGCGTCTGCTCGGAAACCGTGAGGTAAAACGCCAGATCCTCCGCAATCTCGCCCGAAACCATCCGCGTCTGGCCCACATAGGGGTCGCGCAGGCCGAGGTCGCGCACGACGGTGATGTGCCCGGTCGATCCCACCGCGCCGCCCACGTCGAGCTTGCCGTTGGGCTTGGGCGGCAGCTCCAGCTGCGGATCGCCCACATAGCCCTTGACCGCGCCGTCCGCGTGCGCCACGCACACCACCGGCCCGATCGGCCCGCCGCCCCGAATGCTGACGGTCAGATTGTCGGTCGGGTTCTTCATCATCACGCCCAAGATCGCGCCCGCCGTCAGCGTGCGCCCCAGCGCCGCCGAGGCCACCGCGGAAAGACCGTGCGTCTGTCGCGCCTTTTCCACCAGCCCGGTCGTCACCGCGACCATCGCCCGCGCCGCGCCGCCCTCCAGCGTGATGTGCAGAATCTCATCCATATTTTCAAATTCTCCTTATTTTTCTCGTCCGTCCGGCTTGACCGCGCGGAAGTGGATGCGCGCGTCGTCCGGCCTTGCGGGCTGATCGGTCAGCCCCGAAAAGGTTTCGATGTTTTCAAACCCCGCCTGCCGCAGCGCGTCAACCAATTCCTCCGCCTCGTGCGCGCGCTGCACGTGCTCCTCGTCAAAGCGGCGGTAGAGCCCATTTTCCTGCCGGACGAAGAAGGTCAGCGCCATCTTCAGCAGCCGCCGGGCCGGATCTCCCTGCCAATGGTTCATCCAGACGTAGGTCACGTTTTCCCGATCCTCGCCGTACATCTGCCCCGCCATGCCCTTGAGCTTTGCCGGGCCGGAGATGTCGAAGGCGAACCGCCCGCCGGGCTTGAGGCTCTCAAACACCCCGGCAAAGCAGCGCCTCACCTTGTCCGGGCTCGTCAGGTAATTGACGCCGTCGCAGGCGCAGAACACGGCCTCGACCTTGCGCGGCAGCGCAAAGCGCTCCATGTCCATCACCGCGAACTGCACGCCCGCGCCCGCCTCCCGCGCGCGAACCTGCGCCCGCTCGATCATCTCCTGCGACAGGTCGGTGGCGACGAGCTTTGCGCCGTCCCGCGCCAGCCGCACGGAAAACGCGCCCGTGCCGCAGCCCATCTCCGCCACGCGCATGCCGGGGCGCAGCCCGATCAGCCTTTCATAGCGCTTGGCCCATTCGTCGTAGGGGATGTCGTCCATCAGCTCATCGTAGAGCGCGGCAAACTCGCGGTACGCGCTCACTTTTTGTCCTCGCCGCGGTCGGGGTCGAGGTCGTCATAGCCCTCCATTTTGCGGTTCCTGCCGGTGACGCGGCTGGCCCAGCTCGCCTTGCGCTCGGCCTCCTCCTCGTCGTCGTCGAATTCATCCTCCTCCGCCTTGCGCATGCCCTGCCCCACCTGCGCGCCCTCGATGCGGCTGTTGAAATACTTATCGAACGCGGAGTTGGTGTAGGAGCAGTTGACAAACGACGCCAGCGCATAGCCGATGATGAAATACCAGATCAGCGCGGGCATCCAGAAGCCCGCCACAATCAGCGGCAGCGCCGTCAGCAGCCCAAAACCCACGCTCAGCGGCAGCCGCCCCAGCGCCAGCACCAGCGAATTGCGGTAGATCTGGGAGAGCTTGAGGTCATAGGTCACCATCATCGGCCAGGCGTAGAGGTTCATCATCATAAAGATCGCGCCCATCCCCACCAGCAGCACCTGCAAAAACAGGTACATCGTGCTGCCCGTGGCGCCTGCCATGTTGTTATAGAAGATCAGGCCGTAGAAGAACAGGAACATAAACACCCCGGTGATAACGCTCATGGCCAGGCCCTGCTTCCAGTTGGTCTTGAATGCCGACCAGAAATCCGACCACAGCCAAACGTGCTCGTCCCTGGCGTAGTTGCGGGTGATGGTTTTCATCGCCGCCTTGGCAGGGCCGGTGATCGCCACGCACAGGCACGCGCCGATCAGGTAGACCGAAAAATACCCGCTCTGCACAAACGCCTCCATGCTGTCATACTGCATCAGCATTTCCAGATTCAGCCACGTCCAGATCCAGAACGGGATCCAGAACACGAAATACATCATGTTCAGCTTCAACAGATTCAGGAAATTCAGCCGCAGCATCTCGAAGAACAGCTCCCAGCGGTTCTTCGGCATCATGTCCGGCGTGTAGTCCGGGCGGTTCCCCTTGCCCATAATCATGTTGGAAAAAAGACCCATTTTGCTCTATATCCTCTCTTAAAACTTGTGCCTTCGGGCGACCGCTCTTTGCGCAGCGCTTTTCTCGCGCGGGAACAACCCTTCCGTCACACCGGCCTGAGGGCTTGCCCTTCGCCTGCGCACCGACCCGCCTCCGGTGGGCGGGGGGAGCTTCGCTCTCCCCTTGCTCCGCACCGAAATGTTTTTTCAAAACATTCCGGTGTTACGGTCGGCTTATTTTTCTAGAAAGCCCCACAGGGGCTTTCTCTCCAAAACGCATGACCTTCAGACTCGCTTCGCTCGCCCTTCGGTGGGCGGGGGGAGCTTCGCTCCCCCCTGCACCCCCCTTTTCCCGCCCCCGCCGGGGAAACGGGCGGGCGGACGCGATCACCTGCCCAGCGTTTCCAGTATTCCCCGGTACCACGCCAGCGCAGGCAGCAGCGCACGCTCGTCGAAGTCGAATTTGGAGCTGTGCAGCGGCGCATTTCGCTTCTCGTCCCCGCAGCCCACAAAGGCGTAGACCGCCGGGCGCTCCAAGGCGTAGTAGGAAAAATCCTCCGCCGTCAGCAGCGGCTGCTGCGCTTCCCACTGCGGGATCAGGGGACGCACCTGCTCCACGAGCTGCCCGTCGTTGATCACCGCGGGGTAATAGCAGTGCAGCGCGTAGTCCGCCGTGCAGCCCTGCGCCGCGGCGCAGCCCCCCGCGATCTGCCGGAACTCCGCGATCAGCCGCTGCTGCATTCCGTTGTCATACGACCGCAGGATGCCCTCCATCACGGCTCTTTCCGCCACGACGTTGCGCGCCGTGCCCGCGGACATCCTGCCGAAGGTGAGCACCGCCGGCTCGGTCGGCGGCACCGCGCGGGTCATGCGCGTTTGCAGCGTCAGATACGCCGCCGCCATCGCCGCGCCCGCATCCGCGCCCAGGTGCGGCATCGCCCCGTGCGCGCCCACGCCGTGAAAGGTGAGGTCAAATTCCGTGCTTGCCGCCATCACGCCGCCCGCCGACAGCGCGATGCGCCCCAGCTTCACCTGCGGCATCAGGTGGAAGCCGAACACCGCGTCCGCATGCGGGTTTTCGAGCGCGCCGTCCGCGATCATGCGCGCCGCGCCGCCCGTCGTCTCCTCCGCGGGCTGGAACAGCAGCACCACGTCGCACCCCAGCTCCCCGCCGTCGCGCATCCGCGATGCCTCGTGCCCCAGCGCGATCAGCGCGGTCATGTGCCCGTCGTGCCCGCAGGCGTGCATCCGCCCCGCGTTTTCCGACGGATGGGGATAGATGCTCTTCTCCGTCACCGGCAGGGCGTCCATGTCCGCGCGGAACGCCAGCGCCTTGGCGCCCTTTTTTCCGCACCGGTAGACAAAGCGCAGCCCCGTCTGCGCCATGACGCGCACCTCGTCCGGATGCGTTTCCTCCAGCATTTCGCGCACGCGCCGCCCGGTCTGCACCTCCTGCCCGCTCAGCTCCGGAAACCTATGCAGCTCCCGCCGCCAAGCCTTCATGCTCTCCAGCATTTTACCTTCTCCCGTCGCAGATATTTACTCTATTTTATTATATCATCCCAACCGCTTTGCTGCAAGAAGCCCTGCGGGCTTTCGCAGAAACCGCCCGCCCGATGGGCGGGCGGTTTCTGCGAGGGACATCCCTTCGACCCGCGTCCTGGCGGACACAGGTCGAGGGATAGCAGAGGCAAATTCCGCTCCGAAAAATGGGATTTTTCTACGCGGAATTTGCTCCTCGCGGCGTACACGCCGCCGCTGCGGAATAAAGTCAGGAAACCTGCGGGTTTCCCGACACCTTTCGGGTGGGCTTACCCGGTCTTGTTTTGTGCAGTTTTTGAGTGCGGCCGCCGGGCGAGAGGAGATTGGGGGAGGGCTTGCGAGCCCTCCCCCTTGCCCCCTACCCAAAGGGGACAACCCCTCAGTCCGCTGCGGCGGACAGCTCCCCTTACACAGGGGAGCCGAAGAACAACCCCTCAGGCGCTGCGCGCCAGCTCCCCTTAAGGGGAGCCTTTGAATCTGTCAGGCCTGCATCTGGAGGGCGGTGGGAGAGGGGGTGCAGGGGGAGCGACAGCTCCCCCGCTGGGAACGCACCCCGAAGGGGTAAGATGATGTGTGGATTCTGCGCGGTGGCGGCATCCCCTCAGTCCGCTGCGGCGGCTAATGGAGAAGAGACGGGAGAGCGGCGCGGGGTTCGGAGGCCGCGAAGCGGCTGAAGCATGAGCGTTTCAGAGGAGACAGCGCAGCGCGCTTCGATGGAGGCCGCGAAGCGGCTGAAGGTCGTGCGTTTCGGCTTGCCGAATAAGCCGACCGGAACACCGGAGCAGCTCGAAGAGCCGGTTCGGTGCGGAGACTGGGGAAGGGGTCTGCGGGCCCCTTCCC
>ERZ827168.5530-NODE-5530-length-10448-cov-5.206485_pt1 | contig 10448 bp, 9 predicted proteins | sample MGYA00519868_ERZ827168 | MGnify/ENA primary metagenome ERZ827168 (study PRJEB31778, sample SAMEA3449271) | human gut metagenome | biome: human gut; feature: human-associated habitat; material: faeces | place: United Kingdom | collected 2010/2012 ...
CAATCTGATAGCAAGCTGTCATTGCGTTCACTTGCACTGTCTTTGCATAAGACAAAGCCGCAAGCGCCGCTCCGGCGACATTCATATTCACAAATAAAGAGGGATGATATTATGAAACAGAGAATTATCTTATCACATGATATCGAGGCGGAGATTGCCGAGGCGATATCAGAATGCGAGCACGACAGACTGTTTGTACTGACTGATGAGACCACACGCGACTTATGCTGGCCGCGGATAAAAGATTTTCTCTCGCTCAAAAACGCAAACGTCATCACCATAAAGGCAGGCGATACAAACAAGGACATCGACTCGACAATAAGCGTATGGCACAGTCTGCAGGACGGAGGTGCCACGCGCCACTCGTGCCTCATCAATCTGGGTGGAGGCATGGTGACCGACCTCGGAGGATTCGCCGCATCGACGTTCAAGCGCGGCATCGACTTCATCAACATCCCTACGACACTGCTCGCCATGGTAGACGCGTCGGTGGGAGGCAAGACCGGAGTGAACTTCGGAGGGCTGAAAAACGAGATTGGAGTGTTCTGCGACAGCCGGTTCGTGATTCTCGACACACTGTTTCTCGGCACGCTCGACCATACCAACATCTGCTCCGGATATGCGGAGATGCTCAAACACGGACTGCTGAGCAACGACCGCATGTGGAGCGAACTACTCACGTTCGACCTCGACCGCCCCGATCTGAAACACCTGCAGCACATGCTGGCCGAATCGGTGAGGGTGAAGGAGAAGATGGTTAAGGCCGACCCGCTGGAGCGTAACATACGCAAGGCCCTGAATCTGGGACACACCGTGGGACACGCATTCGAGTCGCTGGCCATGAAGAAGGGCCGCCCGGTGCTCCATGGTTACGCCGTGGCATGGGGACTGGCGTGCGAACTGTATCTCAGTCACATGAAAGAGGGATTCCCCATCGAGAAGATGCGCCAGACGGCGACGTTCATACGCGAGAACTACGCGCTGCCCGAAGTGACGTGCGACGACTATGAGGAGCTTTACAGACTGATGACCCACGACAAGAAAAACACCGCGGGCACCATCAACTTCACGCTCCTTGCCAATGTGGGCGACATTCACATAAACCGCACGGCGACCAAAGAAGAAATATTCGAAGCCCTCGATTTCTATCGCGAAGGGCTGTGACTATGTTAAATAACACATCAAATAATGGACATTGAAAAACTCAAAAGAGTGAGACTTGAGCAGGACGGACTGTCCAAGACACTCGGAATGGACTTCATCTCTACTCCCGAACCCGACACGTGCATGGCACGAATGAAGGTGGGACGACACAACCGACAGGTGTTCGGATTCCTCAGCGGCGGAGCATCGTTCGCACTGGCTGAGAACCTCGCGGGCATAGGCTCGATGGCACTGTGCCCGGGCAAGATATGCCTTGGCATCAACGTGACGGGCAACCACATGAAGGCGGTGCTCGAGGGCGACACCGTAACGGCTTACGGACGATGCATACACAAGGGCCGCACGCTGCACCTGTGGCACATAGAACTGAAAAACAACGCCGGCGAACTGATTTCGTCGGTTGAGGTGACAAACTTCATACTCACCCCGAGAACAAAATGACAAGCTATGCCATGTACCGTCTGCCGCACAGCCGGCAGATAATAAAGATAACGCAGACCGAAGGACTGCCCGAGGAACTGCACTCGTATCGTGAACTAAACGGACGGAGCGGATTCGTATTCGCTCCGTTCTGCGTATCGACATCGTGCCCTGTGCTGCTCATAAAGCCAGACATCACGGAGACAATGCCGGCGCCCGAGTGTCTCTACACTCCTTCGCCGTGTGCTCCGCAACGACATACCGACAGCCGGGAGAGAGAGGTTTACGCCTCCGACTTTGCGGCGTTCAACGACGCGTTGCAGAATGGCAGGTTCGAGAAACTGGTGCTTGCGCGCAGCTCAAGAGTGAAGTGCGAGGGCCACGCACAACCCGAACAACTGTTCATGAAGGCGTGCCGACTCTATCCTCGAATGTTCGTGGCACTCGTGTCCACACCGCAAGGGGGCACGTGGCTCATGGCGACACCCGAGATTCTGCTCTGCGGCGACGCGCCGGTATTCTCCACCATGGCTCTGGCAGGCACAATGCGGCTGGACGACAGTCAGCTCGGATTCGACACGCCGGGCAACTCTGCGGGCGACAACGCCATAGAATGGGACGACAAGAACAGGCGCGAGCAGGCATATGTGGCAGCATACATACGCAACCGCATAGGTAGCCTGGCATACAACATAAGCAGAAAAGGACCATACACGGCACGCGCCGGACGGCTGGTCCACCTGCGCACCGACTTCACATTCACGCTCGACGACATGAATATCCTGGGCGATGTCATCGACTGCCTGCACCCCACTCCGGCTGTTTGCGGCATTCCCAAAGACGAGGCACGCGACTTCATCATGAGCCACGAGTCTGAAGAGCGCGGCTATTACAGCGGTTTCAGCGGACCGTTGCATCCTGACGGCGAGACACGTCTGTTTGTTTCGTTGCGCTGCATGAACATCGGCGACGACGGCTATCGCCTCTATGCCGGCGGAGGACTGCTGCGCGAGAGCGACGAACAGCGCGAGTGGGAGGAGACTGAATGTAAGATGGACACCATGAGGTGTGTGATAAACAACGACTGAAATGTATAGCAACAAGGAAAACGTGAACATTCTCACGGCGCTGCTCGCAGCTTACGGGGTGCGCCATGCGGTGGTATGCCCGGGCAGCCGCAACGCGCCCATAGTGCACAACCTCAACGAATGTCCTGACATAGAGTGCCATCCGGTGACCGACGAGCGCTCGGCCGGATTCTGCGCAATAGGCATGAGCCTGGCAACAGGAATGAAACCGGTGGCGGTGTGCGTCACGTCCGGATCGGCGGTGCTCAATCTTGCACCGGCAGTGGCCGAGGCTTTCTATCGACACATACCACTCATAGTCATCTCTGCCGACCGTCCCGCGCAATGGATAGGCCAACTCGACGGACAGACTTTGCCGCAACCGGGTGCGTTCGGTACGATGGTGCGCAAGTGTGTAACGCTGCCCGAGCCTCAGAACGACGAGGAACGCTGGATGTGCAACCGCCTTGTGTGCGAGGCGCTCTATCTTTCCACATGCCGCACAGGTGCTCCGGTGCATATCAATGTACCGATAACCGAGCCGCTATTCACATTCGACAACGAGCAACTTCCCGACGAACGCATCGTAACACGCTGCCGACGCGACAGCCGGACAACATCGTGCGACGCCCTGCCGGAGGCTTGGTTCACGGCACGCCGGCCGATGGTGGTCATAGGACAGATGCCGTGTGGCACGATAGACAGCGGCACACTATACACACTCTCACGCTCGTTCGTCACACTGTGCGAACCTCTCGGAAACGATGCTGTGCACTTCGATGAGGTGATACGCATAAAAAGCAGCGACGAGAATTACATGCCTGACTACATATTATATATAGGCGACACGGTCGTAAGCAAGGCCGCGCGACGCTTTCTGCGATGCTCCGGTGCTCCGTCATGCCTGCTTACGGCAGACGATTCGGTCATTACCGACCCGCTGATGCGCCTTACACACATTGCCAGATACGACAGTACGGACGTTCTGAAGCGTCTACCCGAATTGCTCGGAGCTGACAACGAACGCAGCCGTGAGTCGCTTTCCACGGACAACGCAGCCGACATTGCCACAGAACGCGCACGTTTCCTGCAGTTGTGGAACAACGCTCTCGACGCCGCAAGCCGCCATGCCGAGGACTACGAACCTGAATATTCGTCTATGGCTGCGGTGAAATACTTCGAACAGCAGCTTGCCGATATGGAATACGACTGGCACGTGCACTATGCCAACAGCTCAGCCATAAGGCTCGCAAACATATTCGCCACACACCACGTTGAGTGCAACCGAGGCGTGAACGGCATCGAAGGCAGCCTGTCAACAGCGGCAGGTCACTCCATGGCTACCGCCGACATGGTGTTCTGTGTCATCGGTGATCTGAGCTTTTTCTACGACCAGAACGCTCTGTGGAACACCTCTCTGAAAGGTAATCTGCGCATAATCCTGCTCAACAACGGTGGAGGAAGCATATTCCGCGGATTGCCAGGACTGAGCGAAAGCGCGGCGGCGGACTCACTCGTAGCCGCATGTCACACTACAAAAGCCGAAGGCATATGCACACAGAATGACATTGGTTACATGGCGGCACACAACATGGACGAGATGCAGCTGGGCATTGTGACACTGCTGACAAGACAGGCCGAGCGTCCGATGTTACTCGAAGTGATGACCGATTCGACCAAAGACAACGACGTGATGGCCGATTACTTCAAATCGTTCAGGCCATAACCGTCATACAGAATCATATAGCATAGCCTTTCAAAAGAGTTTTACCATACCGCAAAACCGGTATACGACGATACGGAAAAACCTGTCTTATAAGGACAAACAACGCCTTAACATATCAAAAAAAAGCTCCGTTTTTCATACTTCGAGTAAGTAAAAAATCAAGAAATTAACACACTTTGTAAAAAAAAATCGGTATTTTCTTGCTATTTGTAAAAAATTATATCTACTTTTGGGGAAATTTTTTAAACACATTAAAAATTAGTATTTATGAGAAAACTTTTACTTATTGCAGCTGTCATGTTTTCTTTAGGCAGCATGGCACAAAGCCCATTACGTTTAGCCAAAGAATTTAAAATGGCTGAAAATAATCTGAAGGTGAGCAACCTTATGAAAGTAAATATGCCATCAGCTTCTACAATGAAAAAAGCTCCGGCAAAGGTAGCTCCGGAAGGAGAATCCCGCACTTACTACCTCGATTGCTACAATTCAGTCTATGGTATTGGTACTACTCCAGAGTTCCACAAAGCTATCAATGTTGTTTATGGTGACAACAACAAGGTTTACATTCAGAACATGATGTATCCTTCTATGTTCGATACATACATTGAAGGTGAACTGAACGGAAACACAATTACCATTCCTAACGGACAGGCTATGGGTACATACTCTAACTTTAACATGATATTGTCCAACATGAAACTGGAAGAGGAACAAAATGCTGACGGTTCTACAAGTGTATCAATCGTTCCGGATGCATCAAAAGAGTTCACACTTACTGTTGATGATGAATACGGTACTATCACAAGCGGCGAAGAGAGCTTCATGGGAGTGGTTACTGAAGATTATACTGGAACTCTCTGTGTTGCAGGAGTTATGCAATTTGTACCGGAAGATTTATTCCCGGCTGCAGACGAGCATGAATACACATACGATCATGAAGGTTACGACACTCCAATACAGACTGTAAACGGCACTCTCGAGGTAATCAGCCTCGGAGATTACAGCTACATCAAGGGTCTTATGCCTGAATTAAATCCTGACGCATGGTCATTTGCTTACATGGAGAATGGCAACCTGACATTGTCATTACCACAAATCATTGACGAGGATATGGCAGCTGTTTTCGTTGACTTCAATAACGGTGGCCAGATTATGACCGATCCTATAGCATTCACATACGATGCTGCATCTGATTGCTACACGATGTCTGACTATACACTTGTAAACCTGTTTACAACTCCCAGTAACTCCTTAGGTTACAGCGACAGCTATGACAACCTCAAGATAAAAGCCACAACAACCGGTATCAACAAGGTTGAAAGCAGCGATGCTGATGTTGTTTCAACCCAATACTTCGATATCTCTGGCCGTCGCATCAACAGCGCACAGAAGGGTATCAACGTAAAGGTTATGAAATACTCTGACGGAACAACAAAGACTGTTAAGGTTATCAAGTAAAAGATACACACTTATCAAACTTTATAATCACGGCAGGCATGTCTTCAGAAAGACATGCCTGTTTTTTGTATATATACCCGACAATTAATACGGAAAACGATGTCATGCGGACACTTGTTTGCTCTTATGACAAAAAATTGATAACTTTGCCACAATTACAATGAAGGTGATCGGATAGCGGAAAAGCACGTCCGGACAGGCCAAGGACATGAAACCGCGACACCATATAGATGGGAAACCATGACATAAAACAACTTACGACAACACAAAACATAACAAATATGAGCACAAGAGAATGGAAACCGATAGAAGGTTTCGACTTTAAGGAGATTCTTTTCGACGAGTACAACGGCATCGCCCGCATAACTATCAACCGACCGAGATGGCGCAACGCCTTCACGCCACGCACAACGTGGGAGATGTCGAAGGCGTTCGCATGGTGCAGGGAGGCTCAACGCATAGGCGTGGTGATACTCACCGGTGCTGGCGACAAGGCGTTCTGTTCGGGTGGCGACATGCACGTGAAAGGTCGCGGAGGATATGTAGGTGAGGACGGTGTGCCGAGACTCAACGTGCTGGACGTTCAGAAACAGATACGGTCGCTGCCGAAACCGGTGATAGCAATGGTCAACGGATATGCCATAGGCGGCGGACACGTGCTGCACCTGATGTGCGACCTCACCATAGCAAGCGACAACGCGATATTCGGACAGACCGGACCGAAGGTGGGATCGTTCGACGCCGGATTCGGCGCATCATATCTGGCACGCATCGTCGGACAGAAGAAGGCGCGCGAGATATGGTTTCTCTGCCGTCAGTATTCGGCTGAAGAGGCTGAGCGAATGGGCATGGTGAACAAGGTGGTGCCTTTCGACCAGCTGGAGGACACATGCGTGGAATGGGCCGAGAAGATGATGGAGCACAGTCCGCTCGCACTGAGAATGATAAAGGCGGGCCTGAACGCGGAACTCGACGGACAGGCGGGCATACAGGAACTTGCCGGCGACGCCACCATGCTCTACTACTTCCTGGACGAAGCTCAGGAGGGCGGCAAGGCATTCCTTGAGAAGCGCAAGCCCGACTTCAGCAAATATCCGAAGCTCCCGTAAGTCATTCTGAACGTCGTAAAGCCTCATCATCACACAACATAAATAAACAAAAGACACCGGTAAATGAGAAGACTCACTGTAACGAAACGGACGCTCCACTTCAAGCAACCTGCCGGAACGTCGCGCGGAATATACACCACACGCACATCGTGGTTTCTGAAAATGACGTCGGACGAGGAATCGCAACGCGAAGGTTTGGGCGAATGTGCGCCCCTGCCCGACCTTAGCTGCGACGCGTCTCCCGAATATGAGCAGACGCTGAATGCCCTGTGCCGGATGTACGAGACGAGACAATCGATAGACTACGGCCTGATGCATCCGTACCCGTCAATGCTCTTCGGCATGGAGACAGCCGAGAAAAGCTTCGACAACGGCGGCACCACCATATTCGACACTCCGTTCACACGCGGCGAGGAAGGCATACCGATAAACGGTCTGGTGTGGATGGGTTCGTTCGAAGAGATGATGGGCCGACTTGAGGAAAAGATGCAGGCAGGCTTCGCATGCGTCAAGCTGAAGATAGGAGCAATAGACTTCAACCAGGAACTGGAGCTTATAAGGCACATAAGAAAACGCTTCGGCAAGGACAGCATGGAGCTGCGTGTGGATGCCAACGGCGGTTTCACTCCCGACAACGCGGCGGAAAGGCTCGAACAGCTCGCAAAATATGACATCCACTCCATAGAACAACCGATAAGGCAACGACAGTGGAACGAGATGGCAAAGCTGTGCCGTGAGACTCCGCTGCCCATCGCGCTCGACGAGGAACTCATAGGTGTGAACGCCAAGGACATGAAAACCCAGCTACTCGACTTCATAAAACCGCAGTACATCATACTCAAACCGTCGCTCCACGGAGGAATGCACGGCACGGAGGAATGGATAAGCCTTGCCGACGAAAGAGGCATAGGCTCGTGGATAACAAGCGCACTGGAAAGCAACGTGGGACTGAACGCGGTGGCCCAGCTTGCCGCCCGCATCTACGGACCAGGCATAAGCATGCCGCAGGGACTGGGCACAGGACAGCTTTTCACGGACAATCTGCCCATGCCGCTCGAGATAAGAAAGGACCGGTTGTGGCGCACACGATAAATCAGCAAAGCCCTTTCGGCACAACGGGACAATGGTTTAAGGAAGAAAAACAGACGCAAATATGACTCTCGACGAATTTCTTGAAGAATGGAACAACGGCGACGACTGCATAACGGTGCACACCAGCGGCTCGACAGGAAAGCCCAAACCGATGCGTGTGGAGAAGCGTCGCATGGAGGCAAGCGCACGCATCACGTGCCGTTTTCTCGGTCTGAAGCAGGGCGATACGGCTCTGCTGTGCATGCCGCTCGACTACATTGCGGGCAAGATGGTGGTGGTACGTTCGATTGTCGCAGGCCTAAGACTGATAAGCGTCAAACCGGGCGGCCATCCGTTGCGCGGGCTCGACCGGTCTCCCGTGTTCGCCGCGATGGTGCCGCTTCAGGTTTACGACAGCATAAGCAACCCCGAGGAGCGCCGTCTGCTCATGGGCGTCAGACAGCTCATAATAGGCGGCGGAGCGGTGGACGATGCATTGTGCGACGCGCTGAAGGACTTTCCCAACGCCGTGTGGAGCACATACGGCATGACCGAGACGCTGTCGCACATAGCCCTGCGACGGCTCAACGGACCGGAGGCGAGCGAATGGTACACGCCGTTTGAGAACGTAAGCGTAGCCACCGATGCCGACGGCTGCCTCATGATAGACGCGCCTGCCGTATGCGAAAAGCGGTTGAAGACCAACGACATAGCCGAGCTGGATGCAGACGGGCGGCGTTTCCGCATCGTCGGACGCAAGGACAACGTGGTGTGCAGCGGAGGAATAAAGATGCAGATTGAGGAAATGGAAAGGCAGCTGAAGCCGCACGCGGCATGCCGATTCATGATAACCAAGGTGAAGGACCACCGTCTGGGCGAGGCGGTGGCAATGCTTGTGGAGGGCGACGATAGCGAAACGATGCGCCGTCTATGCGAGGAGCATCTGCCAAAATACAGCCGCCCGAAACATTATATATGCGTCAGCGAATTGCCGATGACCGCCACAGGCAAACCGGCACGGGCCGAAGCCATGAAGACAGCGCAGGCGGCAATAGGCGGAGAATGACCGAAAAGCGCGGTCAGACAGCGCTTTTCAGTTCAGCATCGACAAGATTTGTAAGTTCCACAAACTCGGCGACAGACAGCTGTTCGGGTCGGCGCGTCATACATTCGTGCTGCCAGAACTCCGGCGCTACGGTCTTGTCGCCCATTATCTGGCGCAGACTCACGCGCAGCATCTTGCGCCGCTGACCGAAGACGGTCTTCACAATGCGCTTGAACAGTGCCTCGTCACAGCCGAGATTCTCAGTTGAGTTGCGCGTCATGCGTATGACGGCGCTCTTCACTTTTGGCGGCGGATTGAACACGTTTTCGTTCACCGTGAACAGATATTCCACATCATACCACGCCTGTATGAGCACCGACAAAATGCCGTACGACTTGTTTCCCGGCGCCGAAGCAATGCGCTGCGCCACCTCGCGCTGTATCATTCCCGTGCAGCAAGGAATGAGTTCCTTGTTGTCGAGCATCTTGAAGAATATCTGCGACGATATGTCGTAAGGATAGTTTCCCGTCAATACAAACTGCCGACCGTCGAACAGGCGCGACAGGTCCATGCGCAGGAAGTCGTCGCCGATGATGTTCTCGCGCAGCGCCGGATAATGACTGTTGAGCCATTCCACCGATTCAGCGTCTATCTCAACAGCCTTCAGCAGACGGTCTTTCTCCATGAGAAACTGCGTGAGCACGCCCATGCCCGGTCCAATCTCAAGCACCGGAATGTCCGGACACGCGTCCACTGTGTCTGCTATCGCCTTTGCGATGTTAAGATCGGTCAGGAAATGCTGACCGAGATTTTTCTTTGGTCTGACAGTTTTCATACGGCAAAGATAATGCAACTTGGGTGGCGGACAAAATAAATGGGCCATTAATTTGAACATGCCACGCATAATGGAGGCATAAACCGTACATATACACGTGAAAAAACAGCCGCCCCGGCTGCATATAAACATATAAACAGCCGACCGGCATATGGCCCAACGGATATTCTGCGGCGGTTGGGCGTAATAAAAGACTGCGGTCTCGAGCCGGAATAAGTGTTGCTTTCTCACGATTAAAGAAAACGATATTCACAGCCTTGAAATCATTTCTCTTCACTATTGATATCGTCTTCTTATGATAAAAAGAAAAGATTTGGGTTAGTTTCATATTATTTTCCGTTCATATCCGTGTTGTTTTATCATGTTGAAATAAAACGATATGGACTATTTTCATATTAATCTTCCTATCTATCAGAGGTATTTTATTATGTTGAAAACAAACAATATAGGCTAATTTCATATTATTTCCCCTCTCCATCAGAGGTATTTTATTATGTAGAAAACAAACAATATAGGCTAATTTCATATTATTTCCCCTCTCCATCAGAGGTAT
>ERZ827168.5539-NODE-5539-length-10433-cov-3.946521_pt1 | contig 10433 bp, 8 predicted proteins | sample MGYA00519868_ERZ827168 | MGnify/ENA primary metagenome ERZ827168 (study PRJEB31778, sample SAMEA3449271) | human gut metagenome | biome: human gut; feature: human-associated habitat; material: faeces | place: United Kingdom | collected 2010/2012 ...
GCTGTGCGGCTTCCCGCGACTGGCGTGCCAGTTTCGGCCCGGAGCCACCGGGCCATCGTCAGGCGGGGCGGTTTGGAAGCGTGTGTCAGGAGGCCTGTCGCCATGCGGCGTTGCCAGGCAGATTCTTGAGGAGGTGGAGTCGGGCGGTTTCAAATTCCTCTCCGATGAAGCCCAGGCGGAGGAGCCAGCATCGGAAGGTGTACTTCGGGTTGTCGGTCTCGGGGCGTCTCGGGCTGGCGGCGCCTGCGGCAAGTGCCTGGGCGCTGATGGCCAGGCAAAGCTGGATGTAGGCTTTAATCTTGCCCGCGTGGAGGGTGGCCTCGAAGGCTCGGAACTCGATGGTGTGTGCCGGACGCTCCTCGGAGAAGGTTGCGTGGAGGTTGAGCAGGTGGTAGCGGCTGGAGTCGTAGTGCCGAAGTGCGCAGCGCCTCCAGTCGGAGTAGCTTCCGTCCGAGTAGGTGTACCAGACCCTTGCGAAGTCCTCCATGGTCTTGGGCTTGATGCTGTTCAGCTTCTGGAGGAAGAGGGACTCAACCGGTTTGCACCAGCGGCCTCGGCGCTCGGGGGTGATTCCGAGGGCCATGGTCAGAAGGTCTTCCTTCGCGTTGACGATGTTGACCAGGTTTCGGAGCGTCTTGGGGGTGTGTGAGCCCAGCCCGACGTGGATGTGGATTCCGCAGGATTCGTCGACCCTAGCGCCGGCGTTCCGAAGGGCTCGGACCACCTTCTGGACCATCTCGATGTCCTCCCAGCGGCACACCGGGCTGACCACCTCCGCTGAGGGGTCGGTGACCGAGCCGTCGCTCTCGACCGTCCAGTGCCGCCCGTCGGGCATGTCCACTTCCCAGTTGTCCAGGTGGTTGCCGATGTACCTTGCCGTCGTTCCGAAGAACCGTGCGATGGCCTCCGCTGTGCCTCTGCGACCGAGGCCGGTGGTTTCGATCTCGATGCCGAAAGTCTGAGTTTTCATGGGGTTGCCTCCTTTTTCGCTTCCCGTGGGGTGTGCCCCGCGGCGTGACACATTCATCACTCTTTCCGCCCCAAATAGCAACCCGACCGAACCACCAAATTGTCCGCCCCTATGACGGTGCGCCATCGACAAAGAAAAGGGGCAAAAGCGGTTTCTTCCTATATGCGCGTGAAAAGGCTTTTTCGAAGCCCCAGCTTTTTCCGCCGAAACCGCCCGAAGATTCCCTGAAGGCGCCAAATAACCCTACACGCCCCGCAAGCTTTCTCCGCCAGTTTTCGCCCCAGCACAGCCCCGTTGCCCGCCTTTTTCGCGGCAAAAGGGGGCTTTTTTGCCCCCAACGCCCGCCGTACCCGCCTTTTTGCCCGCCCAAACGCCCCGTTTTGCCCCGGCTCCGCCCGTTTTTTGCCCGGCGCGCGCCGGATGGAGACCCGGCTTGGCCCGGTTTTGCCCGGGACCCCGGCGCCCGCGCACACCCCTGGGACCCCGGAAGCCCCCGCGTGTGCGGCTTTTTTGCCCGCCCGCACCCGCTTCCGCCCGCCGTGCGCCGCCCGAACGACCGAAGGTTGCCCCGTCCGCCGCCGAAACCAGCCCGCCGTGCGCCGCCAGCCCGCCCGTTGCCGCCGCCCGCCGCCCGAAGGTCAGCCCGCCGCCCTGCCGAGGCACAGCCTTGGGGCTGGCAAGCCCGACTGCCGAGGTCGGCTTTCCCGCTTCGCTGTGGAGAAGTGTGCGCCCCTAGGGGCGGATCAGATCCCTAGGCATGACGGGTAAGCGACCGCCGCCCCCTCTCGCGTAAAATTCCGCGAAATTCAGGGCCCGGGGTATTTGCCCCAAAAACAGAAAAAGCGCCGGTTTGGCGCTGATGCATGCCTCTGTAGTTCAACCGGCAGAATCGCCGTATCATACGCGGCAGATCGCGGTTCAAATCCGCGCAGAGGTCCCAGAATATTGCTCTTATTACAGGTGGAAAGGAGTAAAAATGAACACTCAGATGAATCTTCAGCGGATCAGCGTTGATAAGCTGAAACCCGCAAAATACAATCCCCGGAAAGACCTCAAACCGGGCGACCCTGCCTACGAAAAAATCAAGCGAAGTCTGCACGATTTTGGCTATGTCGATCCCGTCATCTGGAACGAGGTCACCGGCAATATCGTCGGCGGTCACCAGCGCTACAAGGTGCTTAAGGCTGAAGGTGTGACGGAAATCGACTGCGTTGTTGTCCATATCGAGAACCCGCAGGACGAAAAGGCGCTCAATGTGGCGCTGAACAAGGCTGTCGGCGAATGGGAACCCAAGGCGCTGGCTGATCTTCTGCAGGATCTTCAGCTGTCCGGCTACGATATGGGCGCTACCGGCTTTGATGCCGCTGAGGTCGATGATCTTTTCTCCAAGGTCCATGACAAGAACGTCAAGGATGATGACTGCGATATCGATCCGGAAGCTATGCAGCCCTTTGTTCAGCCCGGCGATGTCTGGACGCTGGGCAGGCACAGGATGGTCTGCGGTGACAGCACCAATCCCGATCATGTCGATCTTCTGATGGACGGTTTGAAAGCCAACCTGGTCGTGACCGATCCGCCCTACAATGTGGCGTATGAATCTGCTGACGGCAAATCCATCCAGAACGACAGCATGGCAGACGAAAAGTTCTATGAATTCCTGCTGGCTGCATTTCGTAATATGGCTGCTCATATGGCGGAAGGCGGCTCTGCTTATATCTTCCATGCCGATACGGAAGGGCTCAACTTCCGCAGAGCATTCAAGGAAGCCGGGTTCCACATCAGCGGCGTATGCATCTGGGTCAAGAACTCTCTTGTCCTGGGCAGAAGTCCCTATCAGTGGCAGCATGAGCCGGTACTCTTCGGCTGGATGCCCAACGGCAAGCACCGCTGGTTCTCCGACCGCAAGCAGACCACAATCTGGAACTTCGATAAGCCGAAGAATTCCAAGGAACACCCGACCATGAAGCCGATCCCGCTTCTGGCATATCCCATCAAAAACAGTTCTGCTCCCAACGGCGTGGTGATGGATCTGTTCGGCGGCAGCGGCAGCACACTCATGGCCTGTGATCAGACGGACCGTATCTGCCGCACGATGGAGCTTGATCCGCGCTATGCCAGCGTGATCGTTCAGCGTTATGTGGATTCTGTCGGTGCGGATGGCGTGAAAGTGCTTCGTGACGGCTGTGAACTCACATACAGCGAAGTGACCGCTTAATAATGCGCCTATTCTTTCAGAAGGGAGGTGTGCCAGATGGCTACGCGAGGCAGAAAACCCAAGCCTACAGCATTGAAGCTGTTGGAAGGCAATCCGGGTAAACGCCCGATCAACGAACATGAGCCAGTCCCGCCCAAGGGTACAGTCAAATGCCCGACATGGCTGGAACCGGAAGCCAAAAAGGAATGGAAGCGGCTGGCTCCCTCTCTTGAAGCGATGGGCGTGCTGACACAGGCAGACCTGACTGCTTTCGCCGGTTATTGTCAGGCATATGCACGATGGAAGGAAGCTGAAGAATTCATCTCCCAGCACGGTTCCATCTTCCAGACGCCTTCGGGCTATGTACAGCAGGTGCCGCAGGTCAGCATTGCCCAGCAAAACCTCAAGATTATGCAGAGTTTCTGCTCGGAATTCGGTCTGACGCCCGCCACACGCGCCCGCATTATCGCCAATGGTAGCGGCAAAGATGACGTTTCTTCGGATGACCCGATGGAATCCCTGCTGAAGGGAGGCTGGTAAGGTGTCGTTTGACGAAAGAAAAGCCCAGCGCGTGACGCGCTTTATCGAGGCGCTCAAGCACACAAAGGGCGAATTCCACGGGAAACCATTTGAACTGCTACCCTGGCAGGAGAAGGTTATCCGCGATGTATTCGGTACTGTACGCGATGATGATCCCACTATGCGGCAGTACAACACTGCATACATCGAAATCCCCAAGAAAAACGGCAAGTCCGAGCTCGGCGCCGCGCTTGCCCTCAATATGCTCATCAATGACGATGAGTGGAAGGCTGAAGTGTACTCCTGTGCTTCGGATCGCCAGCAGGCCGCCATCGTATTCGATGTTGCTGTCGATATGGTCAGGCAGTCCCCGGCGCTCATGAAGCGCATTAAGATCATTCCTTCCACCAAGCGCATGGTGTATCAGCCCACTGGCAGCATCTATCAGGTGCTTTCCTCCGAGGTTGCCACCAAGCATGGTCTGAACGTTTCGGCCTGCATCTTTGACGAGCTCCACACCCAGCCAACCCGCGCTCTTTATGATGTTATGACGCAGGGCTCCGGTGACGCCCGTAAGCAGCCGCTGTGGTTTTTCCTCACGACTGCAGGCACCGACCGAAACTCCATCTGCTGGGAGGTGCATCAGAAAGCCGTGGACATAATCGAGGGCCGCAAGGTCGATCCTCGTTTCTACCCGGTCATATTCGGTCTGCCGGATGAAGCTGACTGGACAAGCGAAGAAAACTGGTACAAGGCCAACCCGTCGCTCGGAGAAACCATTTCTATAGATAAAGTCCGGGACGCGTACAGGAAAGCCTTGGAGACACCCGCTGATGAGAACATGTTCCGCCAGCTGCGTCTCAACCAGTGGGTCAAGCAGTCCGTTCGCTGGATGCCTATGGATAAATGGGACGAATGCGGACGGACTGTTGACCCGTATTGGCTGGAAGGCCGACCGTGCTATGCAGGACTCGACCTTTCCAGTACCTCCGACCTTACGGCGCTGGTGCTGGTGTTCCCGCCGACCTCCGAGGAAGAGCCTTATTGGGTTCTTCCTTTTTTCTGGCTCCCGGAGGATACGCTCTCCCTGCGAGTGCGGCGAGATCATGTTCCGTATGACCAGTGGGCGCGGATGGGATTTATCAAAACGACCGAAGGCAACGTCGTGCATTACGGCTTCATCGAGCAGTTCATCTGCCAGCTGGGCGAACGGTATAACATCCGTGAGATCGCCCATGACCGGTGGAATGCCACCATGATGGTGCAGACGCTGGAGGATGACGGTTTCACGATGGTTCCCTTCGGACAGGGCTTCAAGGATATGTCGCCCCCAACTAAAGAGCTGATGCGCATTGTGCTGGAACACAAGCTGGCACACGGCGGTCATCCGGTTCTGCGCTGGAACATGGACAACGCCTATGTCCGAACCGATCCCGCCGGCAACCTTAAACTGGATAAAGAAAAATCCACTGAGAAGGTGGACGGCGCTGTTGCGCTCGTTATGGCGCTTGACCGGGCGATGAAGAACCTGAGTACCGGCGACTCGGTGTATAACCATCGCGGTCTGCTGGTACTGTGAGGTGAGTCTATGCCAAGAAAACCGAAAAGGCCCTGCCGGTTTCCCGGCTGTCCCAATCTCTGCGACAAGGGCGTCTACTGCCGGGAACATGCCGAATACAGCACGGATCGCATGCGCGGCAATGCTGCCGAACGCGGTTATGACGGAAAATGGCGCTCTGCCCGGACGCTGTTCCTCAAAAAGAATCCGCTCTGTGCCAAATGCAGAGAAACAGGCAAGCTGAAGCCCGCAACCGTTGTTGACCATATCATTCCGCATCGCGGTGATCCTGTTCTGTTCTGGGATCGGAGCAACTGGCAGCCGCTGTGCAAGGAATGCCATGACCGCAAGACAGGAAGTGGCCTGTAAAAGGAAGTGAGAACTGTGAAGAATCCATTTGCTCGCATGTTTCGCGCACGGGACAAGCCTACGGATGCTGTTTCCTCAGCGCCGACCTTCTATTTCGGCACCAGTGCATCCGGCAAGGCGGTAAATCCGTCCTCTGCCATTCAGGTGTCTGCGGTCTATGCCTGTGTGCGTGTTATTGCTGAGACCATTGCCAGCCTGCCGTTCCATGTGTACGAAACCACAGAAAACGGAAGCAGAAAAGCCCCGGAACATCCGCTGTACCGGCTGATCCATGACGAGCCCAACAAGGAAATGACTTCGTTTATCCTTCGGGAAACGATGCTAGCTCATCTGCTGCTGTACGGCAATGCCTACTGCCAGATCATCCGCACCGGCAGAGACAAGATCGACAGCCTGTATCCGCTTCTTCCGGACAAGATGGAAGTTGACCGGGACGCAGGTGGTCTTCTGACCTACACCTATACAACCAGCGACGGCAAACGCTGGAGGCTTGAACCGAGGGATGTGCTCCACATTCCCGGGCTTGGTTTTGACGGTGTCATGGGCTACAGCCCTATTGCACTTGAAAAGTCCGCTATCGGTCTGGGTATCGCTGCTGAGGAGTACGGAAGCAAGTTCTTCTCCAACGGCGCTCGCCCCAGCGGCATCCTGACGCATCCGAACACAGTGAAAGATCCGGCTGCACTCAGAGCCAGCTGGAACGCTGCCTACGGAAGCTCCTCCAACGCCAGCCGTGTTGCTGTTCTGGAGGAAGGGATGACCTTCGTTCCTCTGAGCCTGCCGAACAACGAAGCACAGTTTCTGGAGACCCGAAAGTTTCAGGTCAGTGAGATCTGCCGCATCTTCCGTGTGCCTCCGCACATGATTGGCGATCTGGACAGAGCAACCTTCAGCAACATCGAGCACCAATCCATCGACTTTGCTGTCCATACCATCCGCCCGTGGCTGGTCCGCATTGAACAGGCAGTCAACCGCGCTCTTTTCTCTGAAAAGGAGAAGGGGCGCTTTTATGTGCAGTTCAATCTGGACGGCCTGATGCGCGGCGACTACAAGAGCCGCATGGAAGGCTACGCCATTGCAAGGCAAAATGGCTGGATGAGCGCCAACGATATCCGTGAACTGGAGAACATGAATGCCATGTCCGATGAAGAAGGCGGCAATGCCTACCTTGTCAACGGCAACATGATCCCCGTCAACCTCGCCGGCATCACTGCTTTCCTTGCCGCTGCGGCATCCGCTGCGCAGGCTGAGAACAGTGAACAGGAGTCTGACGGAAACACACCTGAGCAAGAAAAAGCGCCGCCCGCCGAGAACATCACTTCCCGGGAGCGGCGAAAGCCGAAAGGAGGCAGCGCACCTTGAACCAACTGACATTGGGCAGTCTTTTTGACGGTATTGGCGGTTTTCCGCTGGCGGGCATCAAGTCGGGTATTCATCCCGTCTGGGCGTCTGAGATCGAGCCGTTTCCCGTGCGCGTGACGCAGAAACGACTGCCCGATATGAAGCATTACGGCGATGTGAGCAAGCTGAACGGCGGCGATCTGGAGCCGGTGGACATCATCACCTTTGGTTCGCCCTGTCAGGATCTTTCCATCGCCGGCAAACGAAGCGGACTGGACGGCGCACGTTCCGGCCTGTTCCGCGAAGCAATCCGAATTATCACAGAAATGAGGTGCAAGACCAATGGACGATCCCCGCGCTGGGCTGTCTGGGAGAACGTGCCGGGCGCCCTGTCCTCGGCGAATGGGCGCGACTTCCGGGAAGTCCTCGAAAGCCTCATCCGCATCAAAGACCCCGAAGCAGATGTTCCTATGCCTGACAGCGGCAAGTGGCTGCCAGCCGGCGAGATCCTGGGAGACAATTATTCTCTCGCCTGGCGAATCCTCGACGCCTCGAAGGGCTGGGGAGTCGCACAAAGACGGAAACGTATATTTGCTGTCCTCGATCTTGATGGACAATGTGCCGGATCGGTACTCTTTGAGTCCGAGGGCTTGTCAGGGTATACTCCGCCGCGCTGCGAAACGAGGCAAGGAACTGCCCGAGGTGCTGAGGATGGCGCTGGAGAGGCAGGCCTCTGCCTGAACGATCAGGGCGGCAGCCGCATAGATGTCACCTGTGAGATGACCTCCACCCTCCGTGCAGAAGCCCATCATCCGCCCTGCATCATGGGCGCTTCTGGTTTCTGCACCGAGCACAGCGCCGACAGCCGCAGCATCGGCTACCGTGAGGAAGAAAGCCCGACGCTTCGAGCCGGTGTTACACCCGGCGTTGCAATCGAGTACAATCCCACTGACAGCCGAATCAAAGTGAAGGAAGATGGAATCTGCCAGACACTCTGCTCCCGAAAGGGGACAGGCGGAAACAACATTCCTCTGGTATTCGGCATTTCTGCTGACAAGAGCAATGCCATGCTGTCGGACAATCCGCACAGCGGCATCTATGAAGCGGATACCAGCCGAACGCTGGACTGCAGCGGCGGCTCACCGGCGTGCAATCAGGGTGGAATGCTCGTTGTCGCACCGTCAGAAAAGCCCTGCTATTGCATTCAGGGCTCCATGATCGGACGCAAAGAGCAGAACGGCCCGCAAGGCGACGGCATCAACCGTGAGGTGGCGTTCACGCTGGATACGGTAGACCGCCATGACGTTTACGCCATGACCACGGGTTCTTTTACCCAACTGGACAAGGAGAAATCCCCACCGCTCATGGCGCGGGACTACAAGGATCCGCCTGTGGTGGGCAAGGACGAGCCGGTCTACGCGTTGGATCGCGCCTGTTTTTCTGCCGGTCAGAACGCCCAGTACAGCATGAACGTCGGCGAAGAAAAAGCGCCCACGCTGGTGGCGGAGGGGCCAGGCGCCATCGCCGCGCCTGCGGAATATCTGGTGCGCAGGCTTACGCCCGGTGAGTGCTGCAGATTGCAGGGCTACCCGGACGGCTGGTGCGAGAACCTCGAAAGCCCCGCGCCATCCAATCAGGAAACGGATCGCTGGGAAGCAATTTTCGAGGAATGGCGTACAGCCATGGGCGGAAAGACAAAGCCCAAAACGCGCCGGCAGATCATCCGCTGGCTGCAAAATCCCCATACGGATTCCGCTGAATACAAAGCGTACGGGAACAGCATCGTTGCACAGTGCGGCTTTTTTGTTCTCGCGGGCATCGTGTGGGCAATGGAAGAAGGTGAGCAAAATGAGAACGATTAACCTGAACGGCTATATCGACGAGGAGGTCTTTTACGGCGACGAGATCACGCCGGCCATGCTGCACGACGCGCTCTATGGCGAGAACGGCGAATCCTCCGACGATGTGCGCATTATCCTGAACAGCTATGGCGGCTCGTGCAACGCCGCCGTTCGAATGCACGACGACATCCGCGCCTATCCGGGCAGGGTGCATCTGGTGATCTCGGGCACGGCGGCTTCAGCAGCGACGGTGCTTTCCGCGGCGGCGGACACGCTGGAGATGACGCCGGGCAGCCTGTACATGATCCATGACCCTTCCACTGTCGCCTGGGGCAACGAGCGCGATTTCGGCGAAGCCATCGCGCTGCTGAAGGCCTGCAAGGAGAGCATCCTCAACATCTATTCCCGGCGCAGCCCCATTGACCGCGGCACGCTGGCGGCGATGATGACCGCTACCACCTGGATGGATGCGGGCGTGGCACTGGCACAGGGCTTTATCGACGGTGTGGCCGATCCGCAGACATATCCAGCGGACTCCACTGCGGTGCATACCGTCAATCGGAAGGATGCCGAAGCGAGGGTACGGCTTTGGCTGGAGCGCTGTCATTCTCGAAAGCAGGGAAAAGCCGCTGCTCCGCCCGCGGCTGCACAGTGCGAAAACCCCGGCATTCCCGCCGACCAGCTGCGCAGGCGGCTGGATCTCATCAAACCCAACGACCGATAATTTTGGAGGTAACAACATGAGCAAGATTCTTGAACTGCGTCAGAAGCGCGCCGAAGTCTGGGACAAGGCCAGGGCTTTTCTGGACGAGCGCACCAACGAAAGCGGCGTGATGAGCGCCGAGGATTCCCAGCAGTACGAGCGCATGGAACAGGAAGTGGTCGATCTCGGTCATACCATCGACCGCATGGAGCGCGCGGAGCAGATGGATCGCGAGATGAATGAACGCGTCAGTCCGAACCTCGCCTCCCGTCCCATGCGCACGCAGGAGACCCTGCGCGGCATTGCGTCGACGGAATACCGCAACGCCTTCTGGAAGCACATGCGCGATATCGACCGGCGCAGCCCCGAGGTGCGCAACGCCCTGCAGGTGGGCACGCTGAGCGAGGGCGGCTATACCGTCCCCGACGAATTTGAACACCAGCTGATTCAGGGGCTGGAGGATGAAAACATCATGCGCGGGCTGGTGCATAAAATCACCACTTCTTCCGGCGACCGCAAGATTCCGCTGGTGACCGCCCGCGGCTCCGCCTCCTGGATTGAAGAAGAAGCAACTATCCCCGAAAGCGACGATACCTTCGGTCAGGTGACCCTGGGCGCTCACAAGGTGGGCTGCATGATCCGCATCTCCGAGGAGCTGCTGCACGACAGTGCCTTCGATCTGGCCGCCTATATCGCCGGCGAGTTTGCCCGCCGTGTGGGCGCGGCCGAGGAAGAAGCGATTCTGACAGGCAGCGGTACCCACAAGCCCACGGGACTTCTGCACGACAGCCTGGGCGCGGAGCCGGGCGTTACCGCCGCGTCCGCCGTGGCCATTACCGCGGACGAGCTCATCGACCTGCAGCATTCCGTCAAGTCCGGCTATCGCCGCAAGGGGCTGTGGATCATGAACGACGCCACGCTGAAGCTGCTGCGCAAGC
>ERZ827168.5544-NODE-5544-length-10420-cov-3.655475_pt1 | contig 10420 bp, 9 predicted proteins | sample MGYA00519868_ERZ827168 | MGnify/ENA primary metagenome ERZ827168 (study PRJEB31778, sample SAMEA3449271) | human gut metagenome | biome: human gut; feature: human-associated habitat; material: faeces | place: United Kingdom | collected 2010/2012 ...
TGACGGCGATACGGCTGCCCGCGCCGGTGTAGCCGTCTGCCCAGGCGGCCGTGGAGCCGATCATCGCGCCGGAGGTAGCCATGTCGGGATCGGCATCGCCGGTGGAGACGACATCCGGCTCATAGCGGTTCTCGAGTGTGACGGAAGCCACGCCGTCAAGCGCTTCGATCGCCTCGATCTTGCCATAGGGCACGTTGGCGGAGATCGTGTTCGTCAGGAGCGTCATGTTCCAGACGACATCGAGCGCCTCGCCGCCGAGCACATCCTGTGAGATGCGCTGTGCCATCGCCTGCTGCTGGACCTTCAAACCCGTGCGGTAGATGTCCGCCGCAGCATTGTTCGCGATGCTGCGCGTGGCATAGCCCGCGTCGATGGTCGAAGCGCCCGCCAGCGTAATGGAGACACGGACCATGTCGGTGTCTGCATATTGCGGCGTATCTTCCTTCGTTTCGGCTGTATGCATTTCCGGTTCCGCAGTCACGGCGTCATTGCTGACCTTTTCGATCGTGACTCTGGGGCCAGGATCGGCCGCGGCGGCCGGCAGCGCGAAGCCCATGACGACCGCAAGGGTCAGGACCAGCGCAAGCAGCTGCTTCAGCTTCTTTTTCATACGTTTTCCTCCTTGATATGATGTAACCGGCCGAAGCCGGTATTGTTCCCCCATTGTAATACGTCCGCGTCGGAAAAACAAGTGTTTTCTTAAATATTTTTTCACAATTTTTCCAAGGATTTTTCATAAATTGCAAGAAAAATAAAAAACGCTGCAAAACATGTTGGAATTTCAACATATTTTACAGCATTTTTACAACGTATGCTTTCAGGCGGTTTCCTGTGTCCGGCGGCGCAGCAGACCGGCCCAAGCCATCATGGCCGCAACGGCAAAGAACAGGGCCATCATATAGGGCTCCTCCCAGATGCTCTCAAACACGCTGTGGATGAGCACACCGACGAGGCCGCACAGCATACCGGCGCACAGGGGTGACCAGCGGGTCTTTGCCGTGCGCACACAGCCGCGCAGGCCGTTGCCGATGAGGCCGAGCAGCATCATGCCGAAGGCCGTCACGCCGACGATGCCGTTCTCCGTGAGGATCTTGACATAGTAGTTATCCACATACATATACTCGACCCACGGCAGGACGGGGTTCTTCACCGCGACCGCGCCGCCGTACATGCCATAGCCCATGCCGAAAACGGGATCCGTAGCCTTGAGATAGCCGATGGCCGTAGCCCAGCGCTTCGCGCGGCCGCCGCGGGCATTCGAGTCCGCAAACTGCGGTGTGAACAGGTAGCCGATGCGGCTGCGCACGAATGGCAGCGTGCAGGCCACGCAGGCTGCGGCCAGCAGCAGCACGAGCAGCCGCCGGTCGACCAGCAGCACGAAGATCACGATCGCGAGCGCCAGCGCCATCCACGCGGCGCGGGACATCGTAAACAGGCAGCCGAAGCACATGCAGAACGCGCAGATCCACGCGGCGATCTGCAGCTTCCGGTTTTTCGTGCAGTAGGCCAGACCTGCCGCCATGGGGGCGAACATGGTCATGAAATCGCCCATGATGTTGGGGCTTCCGAAGATGGAGTACACGCGCGTGCGGACCGAGGTCTCCGTATGCGTCATCCAGCTCGAGGGGATGGGGACGGCAACGATATACTGGTACACGCCGTGCAGCGCGATCACCGTCGCGAGCACCACGAGCGCAAGATACACGCGCATAAAGTCCCTGTCGTCATGCACGAGGCGCGTGACGAGGAAGAACCAGAGCATGTACTGCACCGTCGCGCGGAAGCCGGAGATCTGGATGGAGTAGTACGGCGTGACGACGTTCATGAGAACGAAGCAGACCGTCAGGAATATGCACACCGGCAGATCCAGCGGATTGCAGCCGGTCTGCAGCGGCGTTTCGCGGCCGAGGCGCTCATAGACCACGCAGCCCAGCGCCAGCAGCATCAGGCATTCATCCCAGCACGACGACAAGACCGGCACGGCCAGCAGATCGCGCAGCACATAGTCGATGACGACATACATGGAGAGCGCGAATAAGATCACGCCGTGCAGCCCGTCAGAAAACAGCCAGGAGAACAGGCGGCTGTTTTGCCCGCAGCGCACGAAAAAGCGCCAGATGCGGCAAAGCAGCGAGTGATCCAGGCAGTCCTTCAGCCCGTGCCGCGCGGCAAGGCGGGCGTTCAGCCGTTCAAAGCGCTTCGCCGCACGGCTTTCGCGCGTCGGCGCGTCAGCGCTTGCCAGCCGACGGATGCACCACGCGCGCGTCCGGCTCGAGCGCCACGTGCGGCCCAGAAAGGTCAGGACCTTGCTCGAATGCGCCAGCGCCGAAAACCAGCCGCCGATGGCGAGCAGCACCCGCCACAGAAGGCTCGATGTCAGCAGCTCAGCCATCGGTGACCTCCAGCGCACAGATCAGGCCTGTCAGCTCAAACTCGCTCGTCTTGAGGATGTATTCATAGCCCACGCGCACCTCCTGCGGCCCGACCTTGTAGACGTTGCCGGTGAAGGAGGCGTCGGCCTCGACGGTGATGAACAGCGTCTGGTGGCCATTGTCGGCGTTATAGGTCTCGCTGCGGACGTCTGTGATGGACGCGGCGATGACCTTGGAGTCGTTGACCAACGATTTGCCGGTCTGCGTTTCAGCATATGCGGCGATATCGGCAGGGACGTCTTCGATCTCGACGGTATAGACGGCCTTCTTTGCAGAGCCGGTCACGGCAGCCGCGGCCTTTCTGCCGCCCAGCTTCCATGCAACGGCCGCGATCACAGCGACGATCAGGATCACGACCAGCAGGTCGATCAGGTTGATCTTGCCGAACAGACGGCCTTTTTCATCAATGAGTTTCATGCGGTACCTCCCAAAGAGTTTGCTTGATTTGCTTTCTTTCATAGGGTATAATCAAAGTGCCGGATACCGGCACGATATTCTATTTTACTGTATCTTACCGCAAGAAACAAGTGGTAATTCAAAAATGAGGGTTCCAATATGAAAGTGATAACACTGATCTCGGGCGGCGACATCGGCGGCGCGAAGACGCACGTGCTGTCGCTGCTGCATGGTCTTGGAAAGACGGAGCAGGTGCGGCTCGTCTGCTTCCGCGAGGGTGAATTTGCCGAGGACGCCCGGAAGCTTGGTATCGACACCTGCGTGATGGAGGTTTCCGTCGGCGCGGCTATCGGGCGGCTCACGCAGATGATCCGTGAGGAGGGCTTTCAGATTATCCATTGCCACGGCGCGCGCGCAAATCTGACCGGCGCGATCCTTCGCCGGAAGGTCCGCGTGCCGATCGTCACGACAGTCCATTCCGATTACCGGCTGGACTATCTCGGCAGGCCCCTGCACCGCCTGACCTACGGCACGATCAATACCATCGCGCTGCGCATGTTCGACTATCACATCGGCGTATCCGACGCGATGGCCCAGCTGCTCATCTCCCGAGGCTTTGACCCGCAGACGATGTTCGCCATCTACAACGGCATCGATTTTACCCCGGTCACGCCGAAGCTCGGGCGGGAGGACTATCTGCGCTCGGTTGGCCTGGAGGTGCAGGACGATACCGTCGTCTTCGGCATCGCCGCGCGGCTCGACCCGGTCAAGGATATGCCGACGCTCATCCGCGGCTTTTCCATCGCCGTCAAAGATCACCCGAATATCCGCCTGCTGATCGCGGGCGAGGGCGAGCAGCGCCAGATGCTCGAAGCGCTTGCCGCGCAGACCTGCCCGCCGGGTACGGTCGTGTTCGCGGGCTGGGTCACGGATATGGACAGTTTTTACCACGCGCTCGACGTCAACACGCTCACGTCCATCTCCGAGACCTTCCCCTACGCCATCACCGAGGGCGCGCGCATGCGCTGCGCGACCATCGCGTCGAATGTCGGCGGCATCCCGTATATCATCGAGCACGGCGTGACCGGTCTGCTCTTTGAGCCGCAGAACGCGGAGGCGCTCGGCGCGTGCATGACGCGGTTGGCCGAATCGCGCGCCATGCGCGAGCAGCTGGGCGAGAATCTCTACGAAAAGGCTTCGCACGAATTCTCCATCGACGCGACCGTCGGCAAGCAGATCGAGATCTACCAGACCATCCTGCGCCGAACCGCGCAGCCGAAGAAGAAAAAATCCGGCGTGCTCATCTGCGGCGCCTACGGCAAGGGCAACGCCGGCGACGATGCGATCCTGAAGGCCATCCTCGCGCAGCTCAAGGCCATCGACCGGGATATGCCCATCTATGTCATGTCGCACGACCCGGCGCAGACGAGGCTGTGCTATCACGTCGGCTCGGTGCATGTGTTCGACCCGTTCGCGTTCTGGCCGCTCATGCGGAAGGCGAAGCTGTTCGTCTCCGGCGGCGGCAGTCTCATCCAGAATGAGACGAGCACGCGCTCACTCAATTATTATCTCACCACCATCCGCATGGCCCACGCCGCGGGCTGCCGCGTCATGATGTACGGCTGCGGCATCGGCCCGGTGAGCGGCGAGGCGAATCGCCGCTATACTGCCCGCATCCTCAACCGCTGCGTCGACCGCATCACGCTGCGGGAAGATCTTTCCCGCCGGGAGCTTGCGGACATGGGCGTGACGGAGCCGAAGATCACCGTCACGGCCGACCCGGCCCTGCTGCTGCAGCCGGCCTCCGGCGGCGCGGTGGACAGCTATTTCCTGAGCAATGACCTGGACCCGGACGGCAAGTACGCCATGTTCGTCCTGCGGCCGTGGAAAAACCTCTCGCAGCACCTGCAGGCGATCGTGGATACGGCTGATTATGTAAACAAGACCTATGGTCTGACGCCCGTTTTCGTCGCGCTGGAGCCGACGCGGGATCTGGAGATCAACCGCACCGCGGCCAGCATGCTGACCTGCAGGACCGTCGTATTGCCTGCGCCGCGGGACGAGCAGCTGACCATCGGCATGATGCAGAAGATGCGGGTGATCGTCTCCATGCGCCTGCATGCGCTGATCTTCGCGTCGTCCGTCGGCGCGCCGCTGGCCGCCATCTCGTATGACCCGAAGGTCACGGGCTTCATGGCCTACCTCGGTCAGGAGCACTGCATGGAGCTTGCGGACGTGACAAAGCCTGCGCTGTGCCGGCTGGTAGAGGACACCATGCAGGCCGCGCAGCCCTATTCGACGGACCGGCTGAAAACCCTCGCGGCGGAAAATGAGACGGCCGCGCGGGAGCTTCTGGAGGAACCGAAATGAGAAAGATCGTTTGTCTGGCCACCTCGCCGTGGTACCCCATCCCGACGCGCAAGCAGCAGGTGATGAGCCGCATCCCGGACGCCGAGATCCTGTATTTTGATCCGTCGGTCACGTATCTGGCCCCTCTGAAGGACAAAGCGGCAAGGCCCGGCCTCAGCAATTACAAAAAGGAGGGCGTGCACCCGCAGGAGAATATCACCGTCTACAGTCTGCCGCCGGTGCTGCCGTTCTTTTACAAATTCCGCTGGATCAACAAGCTCAACCAGCGCCGCATGGCGCGGTTCGTGCGCCGGAAGATGCAGGCGCACGGATTTACCGACGCCGTACTCTGGGTCTATTCGCCGGTGACGGCGGATCTCGTGGATCTGGTGCCGCACAAGGGGCTGGTCTATGACTGCGTTGACCGGCATTCGGCCTACGGCGGGCTGATGGACCCCGCGCTCGTCGACCGGATGGAGCTGGAGCTGGCAGGGAAGACCGACCGGACCTTCGCCACCGCCGACGCGCTGGCCGAGCGGCTGCGTGCCGCGCAGCCGAACACGGTCATGATCCCGAACGGCGCGAATTTTGAGCGTTTTGTACAGGCAGCGCAGCCGCAGCCTGTGCCGGAGGATCTGCGGGACATCCCGCACCCCATCTTCGGCTTCGTCGGCGCGCTGCAGAGCTGCATTGAGTATGACTATCTGGAAGCAGCCGCGAAGGCCCGCCCGGACTGGAGCTTTGTTATGATCGGCAAGGAGAAGCCGGGCGTTGACCTGACCGCGCTCCACGCGATGCCGAATGTTCATTTCCTCGGCCTCAAGCCGAACGAGCAGCTGCCGCAGTATCTGGCGCATTTTGACGCCTGCCTCAATCTGTTCGCCAAGAGCGACCTCAGCAAGGACGTCAGCCCGCTGAAATTCTATGAATATCTGGCGACGGGCCGCCCCATCGTCTCGACCAGGCAGCCGGACCAGATCCTGCAGTACGCGCCGCTGATCGAGATCGCCGATAGCCCGGAAGAATTTATCGCGGCCTGTGAAGCGTCGCTGGCGGACACGGCGCCGGAGCGGACGAAGGCCCGCATCGAGGCCGGCCGCGCCTGCTCGTGGGACAGCCGCGTGGCGCAGATGTGCGAGATCCTGCAGGAGCAGAGGATCCTATGAAAAAGCTGCTCATCACGGGCTTTGACCCCTTCGGCGGCGAGCCGGTCAATCCGGCCTATGAGGCTGTGCGCCTGCTGCCGGATGTGATCGCCGAAATTGAATTATGTAAACTTGAAGTGCCGACCGAGTTTGTCTGCAGCGGCGCGATCCTGCGGGACGCGCTGGCGGCGGAGCGGCCGGACGCGGTGCTCTGCGTCGGGCAGGCGGGCGGCCGGGCAGCCATCACGCCGGAACGGGTCGCCATCAACCTGATGGACGCCCGCATCCCGGACAACGCGGGCTTCCAGCCCGTCGACCAGCCCGTCGTCCCGGGCGGGCCGGCCGCCTATTTTGCAACGCTCCCGGTCCGCCGCATGGCGGAGGCGATCGAAAAAGCCGGGCTTCCGGCCCAGATCTCCAACACAGCCGGGACCTACGTGTGCAACTGCCTGCTCTATACGCTGCTGCATACGGCCGCGGTGGAATACCCGGGGATGCCCGGCGGCTTCATCCACGTCCCGTACGCGCTCGAGCAGCTGCCGGGGAAGCCAGAGGGTACCCCTGGCCTTGCCCTGCAGCAGATCGCCCGGGGCCTGTCCTGCGCGATCGAAGCCATCGCAGAAGCATGGACCTGACCCACAAGCGCCTTTTCCCGCAGAAAAGGCGCTTTTTGAGACCCGCACGCGGCCTGTGCCCGGAAACGATTGCTTTTTTCCGGAAAACGTGCTATCATACGCTGATACTGATCACGGAGAGCCGCGTATGAAGAAAACAAAACTGATCCGCGGCGCGATCATGGCCGTTTTTGTGCTGCTCGCGCTGCTGCTGGTCTATACCGTTGTAAAGCAGACGATGCCGGATATCATTCCGCTCCTGCAGTCCGGCGACGAAGAGGCGCTGGAGGCGTATCTGGAGCGCGATATGTCGTTCACGGGCATCTTGTGCATGGCCCTGCTGCAGATGGTGCAGGTCTGGTCCATCGTCATTTCCGGCGTGATCGTGAATGTCGCGGCGGGCGTGGTGTACGGGGTGTGGCGGGCATTCGCCATCTGCCTGATCTCCTCGTCGCTGGCGCACGGCATCAGCTTTACGGTCTGCCAGCATCTGGGCAAGTATCTCGATAAGATCCTGCCGGACACGGGCTCGTACAAGCTGGACCTGATCGCAAAATCGGAGCACCCGGCCTACACCGTCGTGACGCTCTGCTTTCTGCCCATTCTCCCGAACGGCATCATCTCCATCGCTGCCAGCCGCTCGCGGCTGAAGCCGTGGGAATTTACGCTCGCCATGTTCTGCGGCAGCGCGTTCAGCGTGTTCGTCTACTGCTGGCTCGGCAGCAGCCTTGTGCAGGGCGACTGGATCGCCTCGGCGGTGCTGGTCGTGTTCATGCTGGCCGTGGCATTTTTGATGTGGCGATATCAGAAGCAGATCCTGCACTTCACGGATCGGCTCATGGAAAAGAGGAAGAAACACCACGGGAAACAACACACTGACATTTCGGAAAGCTGAAGCGCGCGATCTTGACGCCGCGGAAGCGATCTATGATAAGATCCACGTCCGGGAGGACGCCGGGCTGACGACGATCGGCTGGATCACGGGGATCTATCCGATCCGGCAGGATGCGCAGAACGCGCTGGACCGGGGCGACCTGTATGTCTGCGAGCTTGACGGCCGCGTGGCGGCCTCCGGCATCATCAACCAGCGGCAGGTCGACGTCTATGCGGACGGGAACTGGCTGTATCCGGCCGAAGACCGCGAGGTCATGGTCCTGCACACGCTGACCGTGGATCCGGACCTGTCCGGCCGCGGCATCGGCCGGGCCTTTGCGCAGTTTTATGAGGACTGCGCGCGGCAGGCGGGCTGCACCGTCCTGCGTATCGATACGAACGAGAGAAATATCGCGGCGCGGCATCTGTACGCGAGCCTCGGCTATCGCGAAGCGGATATCGTGCCGTGTGATTTCAACCGGATCCCCAAAATTCATCTGGTACTGCTGGAAAAGAAGCTCTGAGAAGCGCGAAGCGCGGGAGGAGAAGGTATGGCAAGACCTGTATGGACAGCGCAATGCACCGCAGGCAGACTGGTCCGTGAGCTGCTGCCGGTCCGGCGGCGGGAGAGCCACAAGGGCGACTACGGCCGGGTCCTGCTGCTGTGCGGCTCGGAAGGGCTGACGGGCGCGGCCCGGCTTGCGGCAAAGGGCGCGCTCCGCACGGGAAGCGGTCTGGTATATCTCGGCGTGCCGGAAAAGATCTATCCGATCATAGCGGCGGGAGCCGGGAGCGAGATCGTCTTTCCGCTGCCCTGCGACGAGGAAGGACGGCTCTGCATGGCGTCGCTGCCCGCGATCACCGCGCGTCTGGAAAATATGGACGCAGTGCTGCTCGGTCCGGGCTTCGGCCGCTCGGAGGAGCTGACGCGGCTCGTGCAGGCGGTCTTGCTGCGCTGCCGCGCGCCGCTGGTTCTGGACGCGGATGGCATAAACGCCGTCGCGGGACATATAGATGTTCTGCGCGGATGTGCCTGTCCGGTCGTGCTGACCCCGCATGACGGGGAATTTCTGCGGCTGGGCGGCGACCCGAAGGCGGATGACCGGACCCGGGAGACGATGCGCCTTGCATCGCGGAGCCACGCTGTCGTGCTGCTCAAGGGCAGCCGGACGGTGATCACGGACGGTCTGAATACTTATGTCAACCACACCGGCAACCCCGGCCTTGCCACAGGCGGCAGCGGAGACGTGCTGGCGGGCATGATCGTTTCGCTGCTCGGCCAGCATATCATGCCGCTCGAGGCGGCAGCCGCCGCGGCATGGCTGCACGGCGCTGCGGCAGACCTTGCGGCCCGGGAGCTGGGGGAATACGGCATGGTGCCGGAGGATCTGCTTTTGCGCATTCCGCGACTTTTACCGTAAGGGTGATTTTGTTGCGAAAAAAATTTGCGCTGCTCCTGACCTTGATCTCGATTTTTCTGACCGGCTGCGCGGCGAAAAGCCCCGCGCAGCAGCCGCTGACCTTCCGCACGGCCCTTCTGGAGGCGGGCGGCTGCAGCTTTACCGCGGCCGTGACCGCCGATTACGGCGAGACGACTGCAGACTTTACGCTGGAGGCCAGCTTTGCGCCCGATACCGGCGCTTCGCTCACCGTCACCGCACCGGAGACCATCGCGGGCATCACTGCCCACGTCAAAGACAGCACCGCGGACGTCAGCTTCGACGATACGCAGCTCGGCCTCGGCAGTCTGGCGAACGGGCGGCTTGCGCCGCTGGCCGCGCCGTATGTGCTCGGGCAGAGCTGGGCAGGAGCCTATATCGACTCGACGGGGACGGAAGACGGCCTCCTGCGCGCGACGTACCGCCTCGGCTACGACAAGCAGGAGCTGGTGGTCGATACCTGGTTCACGGAAGAACCGTTTACGCCGCAGTATGCGGAGATCAGCGCCGACGGACGGATGGTCCTGTCGATCCGGATCTCAAATTTTGCAATGCAATAGAGAAGGAAACCTGCATGAAGACACTCAAACGAACCTGGGCGGATATTTCGCTCGACAATCTGGAATACAACTACCGCTCCATCCGCGCCCACCTGCCGCAGGGCACGAAATTCCTCGGCGTGATGAAGGCGGACGCCTACGGCCACGGTGCGGTGCCGGTCAGCCGGGCGCTGGCGGATCTCGGCGCGGAATATCTGGCCGTTTCCAATCTGGAAGAGGCGGTGCAGATCCGCCGCGGCGAGGTCCGGCTGCCGATCCTGATCCTGGGCTACACCCCGGCAGAGTACGCGGCCAACATGATCTTCCTCGACATTACGCAGGAGGTTCACTCGCTCGAATACGCCAGAGAGCTCAACGAGGCGCTGGCCGGGACCAATTACATCCTGAACGTGCACCTGAAGCTCGACACGGGCATGACCCGCATCGGCTTTTTCGCCTACGACAATGAGCGGACGCTGGATGAGCTGCGGCAGGTCGCGCAGCTGCCGCACCTGCACATCGAGGGCGTGTTCATGCACTTCTGCGTCGCCGACAGCCGCGCGGAGGCGGACGTCTCGTTCACAAAGCTGCAGTACAAACGCTTCATGGACATGCTTTCGGCCATGGCGGGCG
>ERZ827168.5547-NODE-5547-length-10414-cov-4.868424_pt1 | contig 10414 bp, 7 predicted proteins | sample MGYA00519868_ERZ827168 | MGnify/ENA primary metagenome ERZ827168 (study PRJEB31778, sample SAMEA3449271) | human gut metagenome | biome: human gut; feature: human-associated habitat; material: faeces | place: United Kingdom | collected 2010/2012 ...
CTCGCGCAGGATGCCGGAGGGCAGCAGATTCAGGATAAATTTGCCTTTTTCGTTGATAACGGTGTGGCCGGCGTTGTTTCCGCCCTGATACCGCACGACAATATCGTACTGTTCGCTGAGCAGGTCCACCATACGGCCCTTGCCCTCGTCGCCCCAGTTTACGCCGGTGATCGCTGTTAACATAATACACTCTCCCTTTCTCCCTTTACGGGCCGCCGCAGCTGCCTGGCGGTCCGTCCGCAAAAATTTCCGTACAGTTTTATGATACCATGTTTCCAAGCTCACACTTCGCGTCCCGCCCGTGTTCTCTAAGCAACACGGTATCTATGCCGCGAAACGGCCTCAACAAAACCGCACCTGCTGCGGTTTTGCATGGTTCAATGTTCCCAAAGCCCTGTGCGTCAGCACAGGGGCGTGTGCCTTGCACACGCGCAGCCGTGTAAACGGCAGCTTTGGGGGTTATTATACCATAAAAATCAGGGTTTGCACAGGGGGAAACATGCAATGTCCGCCGCCGTGGCGAAGCGTGCGCGGAGCGTCTGGACAGGATGGCAAAAAAGAAAAAATCTGCGTAAAATATTACCAATTGTATAGAAAAATGGCGGTTTGAAGCCGAAAATTTGACGCGGCGGCTTTCTTTTGCTATAATGCACAGGTACCAAGGCCTGCCCCTGCCGCATGCATCCGTTGTTTTTGTTTTCAAAAACGCGCGCGGCGCTGTTCTTTTTTGTTGATACACGGGCGGTCTGGTGCGGGCCGTCCGTTTTGTTTTGGCTGTGCGGCCCGGTGTGTGGACGGAGAACCAAAGGAGTTTTTGCATGACAAAGCGACAGGAGCATATCCGGCGCTGGCTGGCCGCCGCCGGGCCCCGCATCGTTGCGGTGGCGGCGACGGCGGGCAGCCTGGGGCTGGTGTGCACGGCATTGGCCGCTACGGTGAATACGGTTACTGTGGCGGATTCCGCCGGTGCGCAGCGCACAGTGATGGCTGCGGTGACGGAGCCCGAGGTCCTGCTGGACCTGGCGGGTATGGAACTGGAGAGCAACGACAGCACCCGTCTGCACGAGGTGGAGGACGGCACGCTGCTGCTTTCTCTGCAGCGGGCTTTTCCGGTCTCTGTAGCGGCGGATGGAGAATATTACGAGGCGGAGATCAGCGACGGCACTGTGGCCGACGTGCTGGCCCGCGCGGGCGTGACGCTGGGGCCGGACGATTACACCACTCCCAGTCTGGACAGCCCGGTGACCGAGGGCATGGGCCGTGTGCGCGTACACCGTGTAACATATACTGAGAATACCGCCCGGGAGACCGTTCCCTATGAGACGGAGTATCTGGACGAAACCGCCGAAAGTACGGGGAAATATTCCCACGAGGTGCTGGTGCAGGCGGGGCAGGACGGCCTTGTGGACGTGACCTACCGCCAGAAGTATGTGGACGGCGGATATTCCGGCACCGAGGTGGTGGATACCCAGGTCGTCACCGAGATGATACCGGAGATCTACCGGAAATACAATTCCGACGCCGTCAGCCCGCTGCAGGCCCCCGAGGGCATCACGGTGGAAAACAACGTGCCCAGCAGCTACAGCAAAATGTATTCCATGAAGGCGACAGGCTATTATTCCGCCCGCGGACGCGGCGCAAGCGGCCTGGGCCTGTATTACGGTACTTTTGCGTGCGACCCGACGCTCATTCCCTACGGTACAAAGGTGTATATCACCTCCGCTGACGGCAAATTCGTATATGGCTGGGCCATTGCGACAGATACGGGTGCGTTTGTGCAGTCCAACCGCATGCAGGTGGACCTGTTCTACGAGACCTATGCCGAATCCGTGGCAAACGGCGTGAAGTATGTAAACGTGTACGTTCCCTGAGAATATCAGAAAACAAAGAGCATCCCCGGCGCGGGGTATCCGTGCGCCGGGGATGCTCTTTTGCATTCGGGTCAATCCGCCCGGCCCGCCTGTTTGACGAGCTGATTGGCGTATACGCTGCAGCCGGCCACCAGTACGCCCTGCACGATACCGGTAAAAAGGCCCAGCGCAATGCTCTGTACGCCGTCGAAGCTGCCGGTTGCCACCACCCACAGCATGGCCAGGAACACGCCCGCGCCGCCCAGAATGAGCGGGATGTGCTTGTCTTTTACGTCCTGCGAGGCCTTGAGTGCTTTGCCGACGATGTAAAGCACCGCCACCAGCACCAGCAGCTCGGGCCGGATATATTCCATTACGCCGTCCATCAGTTCCATAAGGGGACACCTCCTCGCTTTTGGATATGCGGCGCGGGGAAAATATAGTACATGCACAGCCGGATATTTTGTGTGGGAATCTGCATTTTTGGCCTTTTGCTGAAAATAAGGGAACGGTTTTCGTTATTGCGCGCAGAAAATGAAGAAGCCGGCCGGACAATATCGTTGCATAAATGTCAGATGGAAAAAATGCCTGCGCAGCGGGCACAGGGAGGGATGGGCTTGGAACAGGCCATCATCGATATCCGGAATATGTACAAGATCTACAATCCCGGAGAAAACGAGGTGCGCGCGCTGGACGGCGTGAGCCTCGCGGTCTACAAGGGGGAGTTTGTGGCCATCGTAGGCCATTCAGGCAGCGGGAAATCCACGCTGATGAATATGATCGGCTGTCTGGACACGCCGACGTCCGGTACATATTTTCTCAACGGGCAGGACGTAAGCGCGCTTTCCGATAATGCGCTTTCAGCCATCCGCAATGAACAGATCGGTTTTATTTTCCAGAGCTTCAACCTGATCAAGAACCTGAACGCGCTGGAAAACGTGGAGCTGCCGCTCATTTACCGGGGCCTGCCCGCCGGAAAACGGCGTCTGCTGGCGTTGGAGGCCCTGGAGCGTGTGGGCCTTGCGTCCCGTATGGACCACCGTCCAAACCAGATGTCCGGCGGCCAGCAGCAGCGTGTGGCCGTGGCTCGCGCCATCGCGGCACATCCGCCGCTCATCCTCGCGGATGAACCGACGGGCAACCTGGACACCAGAGCGGGCGCCAGGGTGTTCGAGATCATCCGTGCTCTGCACGCCGAGGGCAACACCATTGTACTGATCACTCACGACGAAGGGCTGGCCCGCAAGGCTCAGCGCATCGTGCGTATCACAGACGGAAAGATAGACGACGGGGAACGGGAGGTTTTCTAAAATGGAAACAAAGGAATTGATGGCGCAGAACGTGCAGGACCCGGCGCAGGCCGGCGAGGTGCTTTTGCAGCCGCCCAAACGGCCGAAGAAAAAGCGCAGCATCAAAAAAATCGTGCTGCTTTCATTGGCGGGCATTGCGGTGCTGGCCCTGGCGGGCAACGCCGTTCTGAGCGCGCTGCGCGGCCCGCTGCCGACCTATGTGCAAACACAGACGGCGGCAGCCGGAGACATCAGCCAAAGCCTGTCCACCACGGGTACGCTCACCTCGGGGCAGACCGTAGTGGTGCCGTCGCCCGTCACCGCGCCTCTTGCAGAGGTGAAGGTGGAAGCGGGGCAGATCGTGAACGCGGGCGACCTGCTTGCCACCTTTGATACAGAGCCGCTGGAGCGCGCCTACCGGCAGGCTTCTGCCGCTTATGAGAGCGGCCAGCTGCAGAAAAGCGACGCGCTCACCGCCAGCGACAGCGCACAGGCACGCTTCAATGACGCGGCTGCGAACCTTAACAATCTTGCCGTCCAGAAAGACAAGGCTTCAGCCGCGGTGAACAGCCTGACCGCGCAGTACGAGGCCCTCGCGGATAAGCAGAGCGAGGAGGCGTTGTCTGTTAAAGCGGCTTTGGACGCCGCCGCCGCGGACCTCGCGAACCAGCAGCAGGCGCTGAGCGCGGCCAAGGCAACCTACGACGCGGAAAAGCAGGCCGTCCTGTCCGACAGCGCCAAGCGCCAGTTGGAGCTGGCACAGGTGCCATCATCCCTCTCCGTGCAAAGCGCCAAGGAGGACCTTGCCCGCGGCAGGGACGGCGTGACCGCACCCATCAGCGGCGTCGTCACCTCCCTCAGTGCGGTGCCGGGCTCCAGCGCGGCGGCTTATGGTCCGCTGTGCACGATCCAGAGCCTGAGCGATGTATATGTGGACGTGGCGCTCTCCCGCTACGATCTGGAAAAGGTAAAGCCGGGCCAGAGCGCCGTTGTCACCACGCTGGGCAGGACATACACCGGAACGGTGGCGTCCATCGACGCGATGGCCACGGCCGGGGCCTCCGCCACAGGCACGGCCACGGCCTATGTGCACGCCAAAGTGCAGCTGGACGCGCCGGACGGCGATATCAAACTGGGCCTGGAGGCCAACGTGGTCATTGCCACAGGGGAGGCGAAAGGAGTGCTGAGCCTGCCCATCAGCGCCGTCAATACGGATGTGAGCGGCCAGTTCTGCTATGTGGTGGAAAACGGCGCGGCTGTGCGCCGGGATGTGAAGACAGGCCTTTCTTCCGATACGCAGGTGGAGATCGCCTCCGGCATTTCCGCGGGGGATGAGGTCATCCTCAACCCGCAGGATGTGACGGAGGGCATGGCTGTCAGCAGCGACCCCGCCGCCGCGGCGCAGATGCCCGCGGACGCGGGTATGGGCGCTGTGATGATGGGCTAAGGGGGCGTCCGGATGCGTCAGATCTATGAATACGCCAAAATGGCGTACCGCAACATCATGGGCAGCAAAATGCGCTCATTTCTCACGATGCTGGGCATCATCATCGGCATTGGGGCTGTCATTATGGTGCTGTGCATCGGCGGCGGCGGGCAGCGGATGATGGACAGCGAACTGGGCATGCTGTCTTCCGGTTCGGTGTATCTGAGTGTGACCGGCGAGGATACCACTGTGAACGATTATTTTACCGACGGGGACGTGGAGGCCGTGGGCCGTATGGAAGGCGTTGCGGGCGTGACGATGGCCGGCGGCGCCAGCGGAAGTGTGCGCGGCCCAAAGGGAGAAATAGGCGCCAGCCTTTCGGCGGGCAACGGCAGCATGTTTCTGGTGTTTCCGGCTACGCTGCAGGCGGGGCGCTTTTGGGACGCGTCGGATTATGATGCCGCGCGCCGTGTTGTGACCGTGGATTCCGCGGGAGCAAAGGCGCTGTTTGGAACCGACGACGTATTGGGCATGACGGTGCAGCTCACGGTGGGCGGACGCACTTCGGATTTCACGATCATCGGCATAACCGAAAGCCAGAGCGGATACAGCTACAACGGCAAGATCACTGCGCAGATGACGGCGCCGCTGTCCAGCCTGTCCACTCTTTCCGACGATGTGGGCCAGCCGTATTTCCAGATCGCGCTGCTGGCGCAGGACACTGCGAACAGTGTACCGCTGGCACAGCAGGTGCTGCGTCTGGTGGAAAGCCGACACGGCAACGCCGGGCGGGACTGCTACGGCATTATGGACGTAAGCCAGTACACCGCGCAGATCAGCAGCGTGACAGGGATGTTTACGGGCATCATCGCCGCCATCGCGGGCATCAGCCTGCTGGTGGGGGGCATCGGCGTTATGAACATCATGCTCGTCAGCGTCACCGAGCGCACGCGGGAGATCGGCATCCGCAAGGCGCTGGGGGCAAAGACGGGCAGCATCACGTTCCAGTTCCTCATTGAAGCGGGTACGCTTACGCTCATCGGAGGCGTCATCGGTATTGTGCTGGGCCTGTGGGGCGGCTACGGCATCAGCAGCCTGATGGGCATGGAGGGCTATGTGGCACCCTCCACTGTAGTTTATATCGCGCTGTTTTCCATCGCCATCGGCATTTTCTTCGGCATTTACCCCGCGCGCAAGGCGGCGCGCCTGAGCCCCATAGAGGCGCTGCGCACAGAATAATTGGTTTTACAGGCCTGCGGCTCCGCGCTGTGGGCCTGTTTTGATAAGAAAAGGCTGTGTTTTTGGGCATAACGCCAGTATTTTGTAAATAAGGACGAATTTTCCGTAAAAAATTTGACAAATATTCACACCTGTCCGTTGATTTTTCGACAAAAAGCGGTAAAATACTATGATATAAGGTAAAGATAAGGTTAAGATAGGAGGTCCTGTCTTACCGGCGGGCTGCGGCGCGCCCGGCGCGCCGCTTAAGGGGAAAGGGAGAACAGTTTGAAGATCGGGCTTGACATCGGGTCCACCACCATCAAATGCGTGGTGCTGGACGACGCGCTGAATATTACATACAAAACCTATGAGCGTCATTTTTCCCACATCGTGGAAAAAGCGGCGGAGCTGGTGCAGCGCATGCACACTGAGGTGCTGCACGGCGCGCCCGCGCAGCTTTCCATCTCCGGTTCGGCCGGCATGGGCCTGGCCGACAGCTGCGGCGTGCCCTTCGTACAGGAGGTGTTTGCCACACGGGTGGCGGCAAAGCGTTACGCGCCGGATGCGGACGTGGTGATCGAGCTGGGCGGCGAAGATGCGAAGATCCTGTTTTTGACGGGCGGTACCGAGGTGCGCATGAACGGAAGCTGCGCGGGCGGCACCGGCGCGTTCATTGACCAGATGGCAACGCTGCTGAAGATGACGCCCGACGAAATGAACGAAGCCGCGCGGCATGCGGAAAAAACATATACCATTGCCAGCCGCTGCGGCGTGTTTGCCAAAAGCGATATCCAGCCCCTCATCAACCAGGGCGCAAAGGCCGGGGATGTGGCGGCCAGCATTTTCTATGCCGTGGTGAACCAGACCATCGCGGGCCTTGCTCAGGGCCGGAAGATCGGCGGCAACGTGCTGTATCTGGGCGGGCCGCTCACATTTTTGCCCCAGCTGAAAAAGAGCTTCGACAAGACGCTGGGCGTGACGGGGACCTGCCCGGAAAACAGCCTTTATTTTGTGGCGCTGGGCGCGGCGCTGTATTCCGACAAGGAACTGGACCTGGCGGGTGTGGTGGAAAAGCTGCACGCATACAGCGCCACGGCCACCTATGCGTTCAACCCGCCGCTGTTCCGGGACGAAGCGGAATACGAGGCGTTCCGCGCACGGCATGCAAAGGCGAGCGTGCCGCGCCGTCCCTTTGCGGACAGCACCGGCCCTGTGCATATCGGCATCGACGCGGGCAGCACCACGGTAAAAGCCGCCGTCATCGACGGAGACGACAATTTGCTTTTCACCAGCTATCAGCCAAACAGCGGCAATCCCATCCCCATCATCCGGCAGATGCTCATCGACATTTACAAGGCGCGTCCGGGCCTGCGGGTGGCCAGCGTCACAGCCACGGGCTACGGCGAGGACATTGTGAAAAGCGCCTTCGGCGTGGATTTTGGCGTGGTGGAGACAGTGGCCCACTTTACGGCGGCCAGGCACTTTATGCCGGACGTGGATTTCGTCATCGACATCGGCGGGCAGGATATGAAGTGCTTCAAGATCGAGGACGGAGCCATCAGCAACATCTTTTTGAACGAGGCATGCAGCTCCGGCTGCGGCAGCTTTTTGCAGACGTTTGCGGGCGCGCTGGGCTACGGCGTGCCGGAGTTTGCGAAGCTGGCTCTGTTTGCGGATAAGCCCGTGGACCTGGGCAGCCGCTGCACGGTGTTCATGAATTCCAGCGTCAAGCAGGCCCAGAAGGACGGCGCGTCCATCGAGAACATTTCGGCCGGGCTTGCCATCAGCGTGGTGAAAAACGCGCTGTACAAGGTCATCCGCGCGGTTTCGCCGAAGGAGCTGGGCGAGCACATCGTCGTGCAGGGCGGCACGTTCCTCAACGACGCGGTGCTCCGCGCGTTTGAAAACGAACTGGGCGTGGACGTCGTCCGCCCGGATATCGCGGGGCTGATGGGCGCTTACGGCGCGGCGCTGCACGCCATGGCGCAGCGCGCGCTGCACGCGGGCGAGAGCACCGTGCTCAGCCTCGACGCGCTGAATGCCTTCACCCACAGCGTCAAGCAGGCGCGCTGCGGCCTGTGCGAAAACCACTGCCGCCTGACGGTCAACGATTTCGGCGGCGGCCGTCGGTTCATCAGCGGCAACCGCTGCGACCGGCCGGTTTCCGGCGGCAGGCAGCAGAGCGGCCTGAATCTTTACGCCTACAAGCAGGAAAAGCTGCTGGCGCTCATCAACGACCGCCGGGAGAACGCGCCGCGCGGCACAATCGGCCTGCCGATGGGGCTCAACATGTATGAGCTTCTGCCCTTCTGGCACGCGCTGTTTACGGATCTGGGCTTTGACGTGGCCGTTTCCCCGTTCTCCAGCCGCAAGCTGTATATCGCCGGTCAGGCAACCATCCCGTCGGATACCGTCTGTTTCCCGGCCAAGCTGATGCACGGCCATGTCGATTACCTCATCGAGCAGGGCGTAAAGACCATCTTCTACCCCTGCATGAGCTACAACATGGACGAGCATCTGGGCGACAACCATTATAATTGCCCGGTCGTGGCGTATTATCCCGAGGTCATCGCCGCGAACATGCCCGCCGTGCGCCGGATTGATTTTATCCACGATTATGTGGGCATCGACCACCGCAAGGTGTTCCCGAAGAAGCTGACCGGCATTTTGCAGCAGCATTTCCCGGATATCACCGCCCGTGAGGTTCGCCATGCCTGCGACGCGGCCTATGCCGCCTACGACGCCTACATGAACGACGTTCGCGCGAAGGGCGAGGAGATGATCGAGCAGGCGCGCCGGGAAGGCCGCCGCATCATCGTGCTGGTCGGCCGCCCGTATCACGTCGATCCCGAAATCAACCACGGCATCGACAAGCTGATCGCGGGCTTCGGCGCGGCCGTCGTCACGGAGGATTCCCTCTCCTGGCACATGCAGAAGCAGGCGCAGGGCGTGCTCAACCAGTGGACGTATCACGCCCGGCTGTACGCCGCCGCGCGCTACATCACCACCCAGCGGGATATGAACCTCGTCCAGCTCGTCTCCTTCGGCTGCGGCGTGGACGCGATCACCACCGACGAGGTGCGTGAGATTCTGGAAGCCAAGGATAAGATTTACACCCAGATCAAGATCGACGAAATCACCAACCTGGGCGCGGTGCGCATCCGCCTGCGCTCGCTGTTCGCCGCCATCGACCAGCAGCAGGCGCTCGCCGCCCAAAACGAAAGGAAGGATTGACCCCCATGCCCAGCAATCACGTTGAATTTACCCGCGAGATGCGGGAGGCGGGCTACACCATCCTCGTGCCCAACATGCTGGAATTTCACTTTTCCCTGATCGTCAAGGTGCTCCGCCTCAACGGCTACAACGCCGAGCTGCTGACCAACAGCGGCCCGAACGTCATGGCCGAGGGCCTTAAATACGTGCACAACGACACCTGCGTGCCCGCGCTGCTGGTCATCGGCCAATTCCTCGACGCGCTGCACTCCGGCAAATACGACATCAACAAGGTCGCGCTGATCATCACCCAGACCGGCGGCGGCTGCCGCGCCAGCAACTACATCTATCTGCTGCGCAAGGCGCTCAAAAAGGCGGGGCTTGAGCAGGTGCCGGTCATCTCCGTCAACATGAGCGGCCTTGAAAGCGCCTCCGGCTTCAAGCTGACCCTGCCGCTGGTGCGCCAGATCGTCGCGTCGCTGGTCTACGGCGACTGCATCATGTGCGTCTCCAACCAGACGCGCCCCTACGAGCTGGAAAAGGGCACGACCGACGCGCTGATTGAAAAATGGAACGACGCGCTGATCGAGCAGTTCAACCGCGGGCAGGGGCTCTCCAACAAGGCCATGCGCCAAAACCTCGCCGCCATCGTCGATGATTTCGACGCCATCGAGCGCAGCCGCGAAACGAAAACGCGCGTCGGCGTGGTGGGCGAAATCTACGTCAAGTATTCCTCGCTGGGCAACAACGGCCTTGAAAAGTTCCTGCGCACGCAGGACTGCGAATACATGCTCCCCGGCATCATGGGCTTCGTGCTCTTCAAGATCGACAACCGCATCGAGGATCACCACCTCTACGGCGGCAGTCTGGTCAAGCTGCTCTTCTGCAAGGCGCTGATGAAGTTCTGCGAGCGCATGGAGACGACGCTGATCGAGGCCGTGGCCGCCCATCCGAACTTCGTGCCGCCGACGGCGTTCCGGCACATCAAAACGCTGGTCAAGGGCGTGATCGGCTACGGCAGCAAGATGGGCGAAGGCTGGCTGCTGACGGCCGAAATGCTGGAGCTGGCCGAAAACGGCTATGAAAACATCATCTGCGCCCAGCCGTTCGGCTGTCTGCCCAACCACATCTGCGGCAAGGGCATGATCCGCCGCCTGACGCAGGTGCATCCGGGCATCAACATCGTGCCGATCGACTACGATCTCTCCGCCACGAAGGTCAATCAGGAAAACCGCATCCGCCTGATGCTCGCCGTCGCGCACGACGCGGACGCCAAGCGCCGCGAGCAGGAGCAGCTCATCGCGCAGGATGAGCGCGAGGGCGGCTGCACCGGCCGCTGCGAAGCCTGCAAGCAGCACATCGTCTGATACTAATTCTTGTTAAAATGGCTTAATCCGCGCACCATCTTTTTCGCT
>ERZ827168.5549-NODE-5549-length-10412-cov-3.163754_pt1 | contig 10412 bp, 5 predicted proteins | sample MGYA00519868_ERZ827168 | MGnify/ENA primary metagenome ERZ827168 (study PRJEB31778, sample SAMEA3449271) | human gut metagenome | biome: human gut; feature: human-associated habitat; material: faeces | place: United Kingdom | collected 2010/2012 ...
GGTTATGGTCTGCTGTACCTGACACAGGAACTGTTAAAATTAAATGGTATCGACATCGCAGGAAAGACTGCAGTTGTATCCGGTGCAGGTAACGTAGCAATCTACGCAATCCAGAAAGCACAGCAGCTGGGTGTAAAAGTTCTGACCTGTTCTGATTCTACCGGTTGGGTTTACGATCCGGACGGAATCGATGTAGCACTTCTGAAAGAAATCAAAGAAGTGAAGAGAGCAAGACTGACAGAGTATGTAAAAGTTCGTACAAACGCTGAATACCATGAAGGAAGAGGCGTATGGCAGATCAAAGCTGATCTGGCACTGCCATGTGCAACACAGAACGAACTGCATCTGGAAGATGCAAAACAGCTGGTAGCAAACGGAACCATCGCTGTATGCGAAGGTGCTAACATGCCTACCACTCTGGAAGCTACCCAGTATCTGCAGGCAAACAACGTAATCTTTGCACCTGGTAAAGCAGCTAACGCTGGTGGAGTTGCTACATCCGCACTTGAGATGTCACAGAACAGTGAGCGTCTGAGCTGGACATTCGAAGAAGTAGATGCAAAACTGAAGAACATCATGGTAAACATCTGCCACAACATGGACGATGCTGCAAAACGTTACGGAATGGAAGGAAACTATGTAGCTGGTGCTAACATTGCAGGATTCGAGAAAGTCGTAGATGCAATGACAGCTCAGGGAATCGTTTGAGATTCAGAGAAAGTGATCAATTCGCCCGGGAAATGCAGGTTTCCCGGGTTTTTCTTTTTGTTAAAAGATGTTAAAGCTTTATGAAAAAAGGATAAAGTTTATTGACAATTTAGAATAGAATCTTTATTATATCTAATAAATAAGAGGGAGTAACTGGCACTTTTTAATAAGTGTTTGCGATGTCGCCAGAACCGATGGAATTTACCATCCGTATCGTGATTAAATAGTGAGACTTTTATTGCATATCGAGGTGCAATAAAAGTCTCATTTTTTATATAAGAACATACAGAAGCAGGTATCGGTGGCAGGTTTGCTATCTTATAATTATGAGGTAAATGCAGGAGGAGCAAAAATGAGATCATATTATCAAATGTCAGGTGAAGAAGTGCTGCAGGAAGTAAATGGCTCTTTAGAACCGCTTACGAATGAACAGGTGAGAGAACATCAGGAACAGTATGGACCGAATGAATTGGTCGAGGGAAAGAAAAAGACGATCTTACAGATCTTTTTGGAACAATATAAGGATTTTCTGGTCATTATTCTGATCATTGCTGCGGTGGCATCAGGATTTATGGGAGATGTGGAGAGTGCCGCAGTTATCCTGATCGTGATTACGATGAATGCAATACTGGGGACAGTGCAGACGATCAAGGCAGAACAGTCACTGGCAAGTCTGAAGAAGCTTTCCGGGCCGGAGGCGAAGGTGCTAAGAGACGGGGCAGTTGTGCAGATCCCTTCCGCAGAAGTGACAGTAGGAGATATTGTGATGCTGGAAGCAGGAGATTATATTCCGGCAGACGGAAGGCTCTTAGAGTGTGCCAGCATGAAAGTGGATGAAAGTGCATTGACAGGAGAAAGCCTGGGAGTAGAAAAGACAACGACGATTATAAAAGAAGAAAATGTACCACTTGGAGACCGGGTGAATATGGTTTATTCGGGCAGTTTTGTCACTTATGGAAGAGGTTCATTTCTTGTAACTGAGATCGGAATGGAGACAGAGGTTGGAAAGATCGCAGGACTTCTGAAGAATACTTCAGAAAAGCGGACTCCATTGCAGGTGAACCTGGATCAGTTCGGACAAAAGCTTTCCATCCTGATTCTTGTATTCTGTGGTATTTTGTTCGGAATCAGTATCCTGCGGGGAGATAATATCGGAGATGCATTTTTATTTGCAGTAGCTCTTGCAGTTGCAGCAATTCCGGAGGCTCTGAGTTCGATTGTGACCATTGTGCTTTCCTTCGGTACGCAGAAGATGGCAAAGGAACATGCAATCATCAGAAAATTGCAGGCAGTGGAAGGCCTTGGAAGTGTATCGGTTATCTGTTCAGATAAGACGGGAACACTGACGCAGAATAAAATGACCGTGGAAGATTACTACGTGGATGAAAAGAGTATTCCTGCCGGTGCAGTAGATCTGACAGACAGTTCACAAAGCCGTCTGATGATCAGCAGTATTCTCTGCAACGATGCAACCAATGCGGATGGTATTGAGATTGGAGATCCGACTGAGACAGCACTTTTAAATCTTGCAAGTGGGCTGGGGATGGATCCGGAGGAGGTTCGGAAAAAGTATCCAAGAGAAAGTGAAAACCCGTTTGACAGCGACCGAAAACGGATGGCGACCAAGCATATGTTGAACGGAATCCCGACGATGATCGTAAAAGGAGCTGTGGATGTGCTGCTGGACAGGACAGATCTGATCCAGTTGGGAGATGAAGTGTATGAGATCACGAGGGAGGACTGTGCAAGGATTGAGGCACAAAACCGGAAGTATTCAGAAGAGGGACTTCGTGTACTTGCTTTTGCATATAAAGTTGTGTCAGATGAGATGGAACTGACGCTTCAGGACGAGGATCATCTGATATTCCTGGGACTGGTTGCCATGATGGATCCACCGAGGGAAGAGTCTGCTGCTGCGGTTGCCGAGTGCAAGAGGGCAGGAATCCGTCCAATCATGATCACGGGAGATCATAAAGTAACAGCAGCGGCGATTGCAAAAAGGATTGGGATTTTGAAAGAAGAATCTGAAGCATGTGAGGGATCTCAGATCGACCGGATGTCGGATGAGGAGCTGAAGGATTTTGTAGAAGGAATTTCTGTATATGCAAGAGTGTCGCCGGAACATAAGATCCGGATTGTGCGGGCATGGCAGGAAAAAGGAAATATCGTTTCCATGACGGGGGATGGTGTGAATGATGCACCGGCATTAAAGCAGGCAGATGTTGGTGTTGCAATGGGAATTACCGGAAGTGAAGTGTCCAAGGACGCTGCAGCGATGATCCTGACAGATGATAATTTTGCTACGATTGTGAAGGCGGTTGAAAATGGAAGAAATCTTTACAGGAATATCAAATTTGCCATTCAGTTTTTATTATCAGGAAATTTCGGGGCGATCCTGGCAGTACTGGTTGCGTCAATTTTTGCACTTCCTGTTCCGTTTGCACCGGTGCATTTACTTTTTATCAATCTGCTGACGGACAGTCTTCCGGCGATCGCACTGGGACTTGAGCCACATTCCAAAGCTGTGATGGAAGAGAAACCAAGACCGTTGAATGAGTCAATCCTTACGAAAGACTTTTTGCTGAGGATCGCAGTGGAGGGAGTATCTGTCTGTGCAACAACCATGACGGCATTTCTGATCGGATACAGGGATGGAAATGCACTGCTGGCGAGTACGATGGCATTTGCAACACTCTGTTCGGCAAGACTGTTCCATGGATTCAACTGTAAATCGAACAAACCGGTTGTATTTACAAAGAAGGTGGCAGATAATAAGTATCTGATCGGTGCATTTGCACTGGGAATCCTGCTGGTGACGGCAGTCGTTATGATCCCTGGACTGCATACGATTTTTAAAGTACAGACACTGAGCTTCACACAGCTCTTTACTGTGTATGGGCTTGCGGCATTGAATATACCAGTGATTCAGTTATTGAAAGCAATCTGGGTAAAAGCAGGGAAATAGAACTGGATCTTCAGATATAAAATGACAGAACGAAGGAGGAGTCAAATTGAAAAAAGTAGAGAAACCCAAAAAACCTCTGATATTTTATTACCTGATTGCTCTGGTGATACTGATACTGCTTAATACATTTCTTTTTCCCAATCTGATGAATCATCATAAAGTAAAAGATGTAGATTACGGTACATTTCTTACGATGGTTGATAAAAAAGAAGTGTCCAAAGTAGAATTAAATGGCGATACGATTTATTTTACGGATAAAGCGGCTGAGCCGAATTACTATGAGACAACGACGTTTGAAGACCCGGATCTTGTAAACCGGCTGGAAGAAGCCGGATGTGAATTTGGAAGAATTGCACAGGAAGAGATGAATCCGCTTGTCAGTTTCCTGCTTGTATGGGTTCTGCCAATCGTGATTTTCTGGGTATTGGGACAGTTCCTTGCAAAGCGTCTGATGAAAAAGATGGGGGGAGGTACTGCCGGAAATCCATTTATGCAGTTTGGAAAAAGCAATGCCAAAGTATATGTTGAGTCTACGACAGGAATTACATTTAACGATGTTGCAGGGGAAGATGAGGCAAAAGAACTGCTGACAGAAATCGTGGATTTTCTTCATAATCCAAAGAAATATCAGGAGATTGGAGCCATCTGCCCGAAAGGTGCACTTCTTGTCGGACCTCCCGGTACAGGTAAGACGCTGCTTGCAAAGGCGGTGGCAGGAGAAGCAAATGTTCCATTTTTCTCAATGTCAGGTTCTGAATTTGTTGAAATGTTCGTCGGTATGGGTGCTTCTAAGGTAAGAGATCTTTTCAAGCAGGCAAATGAAAAAGCTCCTTGTATCGTGTTCATTGATGAGATCGATACGATTGGTAAGAAAAGAGATAATGCCGGATATGGAGGAAATGATGAGCGTGAGCAGACGCTGAACCAGCTTTTGACGGAGATGGATGGATTTGATGCATCCAAGGGTGTTGTGATTCTTGCAGCAACGAACCGTCCCGACAGTCTTGATCCGGCACTTTTAAGACCGGGAAGATTTGACCGGCGGATTCCGGTGGAACTTCCTGACCTGAAAGGAAGAGAAGAAATCCTGAAAGTTCATGCGAAAAAGGTCAGACTGGGAGATGACATTGACTTTAACGCGATCGCAAGAGCAGCATCCGGGGCATCCGGAGCGGAGCTGGCGAATATGGTGAATGAAGCGGCATTGCGGGCGGTTCGTGAGAACCGGAAGTTTGTAACACAGGCGGATCTTGAAGAGAGTATTGAGACGGTTATTGCCGGATATCAGAAGAAGAATCAGGTACTTTCCGCAAAAGAAAAACTGATTGTATCTTATCATGAAATCGGACATGCACTGGTTGCCGCATTGCAGACCCATTCTGCACCGGTGACAAAGATTACGATCATTCCGAGAACTTCAGGAGCATTGGGATATACCATGCAGGTAGAAGCGGAAGAGCGGAATCTTATGAGCAAGGAAGAGCTGGTGAATAAGATTGCAACACTGACAGGTGGAAGATGTGCCGAGAAACTGATCTTTGATTCGATCACGACAGGTGCATCTAACGATATTGAACAGGCGACAAAACTGGCACGTGCCATGATCACAAGGTATGGGATGAGCGACCGTTTTGGCATGGTGGCACTGGAAACCCAGAATAATCCATATTTGGGCGGTGACAGTACCTTAAGCTGTTCTCCACAAACGGCTGCCACGATTGATGATATGGTCGTAGAGACAGTCAGGGAAGGGTATGACACAGCGATGGATCTGCTGGAGAAAAATAAGATGAAACTGCATGAACTTGCAAAATATCTTTATGAAAAAGAGACGATCACGGGAGAAGAGTTTATGCAGATCCTGAACCGTAAAGAGATTTCAGGAGAACAAATAAAAACAGAGTCTGAAGATTAGTTAAAGTTTTTCTAAACATAGTGGAAAATGCGGATGAATGTGGTAAAATAAAATCAGATGTGGTGTGCCTCGCGAGTTTCATCGCGGGGCATACTTACTTTATGCAGGGCAGCAATTTTTATTGCTGAAGCAGAAAGAATACAAAAGGAGAATTGATATGTCAGCGGCCAGAAGAAAAAGGAAGCCTGTTGAGGCAGAGGAAAAAAAGAAAAGGATGCCGACGACGCGATATACGCCGGACTACAGAAAGGGACTGACCAGTCAGCAGGTGCAGGAACATAAGCTTCATGGCTGGACGAATCAGGCGGTAGATTCAACATCCAAGACTACAAAGGAGATTGTACAGGAGAATGTCTTCACGTATTTCAACCTGATCTTTCTTGTACTGGCAGTTTTGCTCTGCCTGGTGGGGGCGTTCAGGGATCTGACATTTCTTCCGGTGATCATTGCCAATACGCTGATCGGAATTATTCAGGAAATCCGGGCGAAAAAGGTACTGGATGATCTTACCATGCTCAATGCTCCTCATGCGATGGTTGTAAGAGATGGGAAAAAATCCATGATCGATGCAGAAGAACTGGTTGTGGATGATATTGTTATTTTTAAGGCAGGAGCCCAGGTCTGTGCGGATGCAGAAGTCTGTGCAGGGGAAGTTCAGGTCAATGAATCACTGCTGACCGGAGAATCCGACGAGATCACAAAGAAAAAGGGATCGAAGCTGATGTCAGGGAGCTTTATTGTTTCAGGACAGTGCCACGCGAGACTTGATAAAGTCGGTGAGGATTCTTATATTTCAAGGCTGACGCTGGAAGCCAAAGAGATGCAGCAGGGAGAGCAGTCGGAAATGATCCGTTCGCTGGATCGTCTTGTAAAGTGCGTTGGAATTGCAATTATTCCGATCCTTTTTGTACAGGCATTTTTCTTTCAGCATTCCTCGTTCCGATCCAGTGTTACGTCCATGGTTGCGGCAGTGATCGGAATGATCCCGGAGGGGCTGTATCTGCTGGCAAGTGTGGCACTGGCAGTCAGTTCTATGAGACTGGCACAGAAAAAGGTGCTGCTGCATGATATGAAATGCATTGAGACACTGGCAAGGGTTGATGTACTTTGCGTGGATAAGACCGGAACCATTACTGAAAATACGATGCAGGTGCAGAAACTGATCCCAACGCAGCAGTATGACCCGGATACAATGAAGCCGCTTGAAACGCTGGTAGGAGATTTTGCAGCCGCTATGACGAAGGATAATATTACGATGGCTGCGGTAAAGGCTTATTTTACTTCTGTATCAGGGGCAAAGCCGGTCGCAAAGACCGGATTTTCCTCAGCGACCAAGTACAGCAGTGTTACTTTTGAAGAGGGGGCATATGTGCTTGGAGCACCGGAATTTGTACTGCTGGATGAGTATGAAGCCTATGAAGCAAAAATAACCAGTCTGGCATCGACCGGTGCAAGAGTACTGGTATTTGGAACTTATGACGGTACGATCGACGGAAAGGCTCTGAGAAATCCAATCTGTCCGCTTGGTTATATCCTGCTTGCAAATCCGATCAGAGAGGCAGCAAAAGAGACGTTTGAGTATTTTACCGAACAAGGGGTGGAGGTAAAAGTCATTTCAGGTGACAATCCGGTTACAGTATCAAAGGTTGCAAAGCAGGCCGGAATAGCAAATGCAGATCAGTACGTGGATGCTTCTGAATTAAAATCCATCAATGATGTAAAGAAAGCAGTACTTGAGAATACAGTCTTTGGAAGAGTAACCCCGAATCAGAAACGGCAGTTCGTTCAGGTACTGAAAGAGGCCGGAAAGACTGTGGCGATGACGGGAGACGGAGTGAATGATGTTCTTGCTTTGAAGGATGCTGACTGCAGTATTGCGATGGCTTCTGGAAGTGAGGCGGCGGCACAGGCATCACAACTGGTACTTCTGGAATCAGATTTTTCGTGTATGCCAGAGGTTGTGCTGGAAGGAAGAAGAGTTGTCAATAATATCCAGCGTTCAGCAAGTTTGTTCCTTGTAAAGAATATTTTCTCATTTTTATTAAGCCTGATGTCAGTTGTATTTATGTTCACGTATCCACTGGAGCCATCGCAGGTTTCCCTGATCAGTATGTTTACGATCGGTATCCCTGCTTTCTTCCTTGCACTGGAACCGAATAAGAATATCATTAAAGGTCATTTCCTTACGAATGTATTCTTGAAAGCACTTCCGGCTGCCATTACCGATGCAGTAGCGGTCGGAGCACTTGTGATTTTTGGAAAAACTTTTGGGGTAGGAGAAACAGATATTTCGACGGCAGCGACAATGCTGCTGGCAATCGTAGGATTTATGATCCTGTATAAGATCAGTGCACCGATGAATATGTTGAGAACTGCGATTCTGACAGGATGTATTGCAGGACTTCTGTTCTGTAGTATTTTCCTGAATGATCTTTTTGCCATTACCGGAATGACGACAAAATGTATCATGCTATTTATCGTATTTGCCATTGCAACGGAACCGGTATTAAGATATCTTACGATTCTGACAGAAAAGATCCGCTCTTTTTATTCGGGACTACGTAGCCGAAAGGCAGAAAAAAAGTAAAAAGAAAACCGTCTGCGAAGAAAAGATAAAAATCTTAACTTTGCAGGCGGTTCTTTTTAAGAAAGTCAGACAGACTTATTGATCGTATCCTGAATAAGACAGAAATCGACGATACTGAGTCCGAAGATTCCAAGAAGGAGATAAAGAATACCGGAACTTCCCTGAACTCCCTTAATAAAATCACATTTCTCTCCCATTTTATACATCCAGTAGAATCCGTAAATACCGCAGGTGATCAGAGAAAAGATAACAACCAAAGCACCACTTGTCGCATTTGTATCACCACAGAGGAGATTGATTTCATCATTTAGCTTCAGCATCCAGTAAATGCCGTAAATTCCGCAGGTAACAATGGAAAGGATAATGCAAAGAGGGATGCTGCGAGGAGTAATCCCGTAGGAAGAACGGAACGGTGTTCCTCCGGTTGACTGGTAATAGTTATTCTGCTGATAATAATTGTTCTGTGTTCCTCCGGTTCCCTGAAAATCAGAAGAACTGTGAGCAGTTCCGTCTGTATTCGGCTGATCGTTAAGGGGAGCACCACACTGGTTGCAGAATGTAGCATGATCGTCAGTAGGATTCCCGCATTTCGGACAAAATTTCATATGTAATGACCTCCTAAAATAATTTGTTTTAATGATAACATAGACAGGACGGTTATACAAGTAATACGTCCGGCTGACTGGACAGATCTGATAGTTTCTTGCTATAATAAGAAAAATGAAAGTGAAAAAGGAGTACAGAAGATGCCAGTATTTGATTTTAATAATGCACCGGATGATAAAAAGCCGGTTGTATGTACATATACCACGTTCTCATCTAATGAGGATCATGCGTCCATTGAAAATCCGATCCTTGTCCTGGATAACAGTAAAAAGGAGTGGAATCACCATTCCTGTGGGATTTTCACGAATCAGAGTAAGCAGACTGCTTTTGAATTTGATGAAGACGGAGGAACGATAAGTGCGGATATTCTGCTTGTGGATGCACGGTTTGTCAGCCTTTTGAAATGGCTGGGAGAAAATCATATCAATGTGCGTTTATCAGGAAAGAATACAGAAAGCGGATATGCCGTGTATCGTATCAGGGAGATCGCATTTGGTGGCGGTACGAAGCTGTCTGCGGAGGATGGATTCCTGCAGTTTATGATTGAGAGACTTTTTGCAAGCAATGCACCTGCGGAAGAAGTAGAAGATGAAGACGGAGAAGAGAACGGGGATGACATGAAGCTGACCAGTATTCAGAGTATTACTGATTTCATGACCTGTGCAGGAAGGACGCTACCGGATAATATCCGTCTCTGGGCGAGAAGAAATCTTGCTGTGGCACGTTCCCATGAGGTGTCGCAGGAAGAACGTCGTCATGCACAGCGGGCATTATCCATTATGATGAATATTCAATGGAAAAATGATTATTTTGAAGCCATTGATCCCGAAGAGGCAAGAAGGATTCTGGATGAAGAGCTTTATGGAATGGAACGCGTAAAGCAAAGGATCATCGAGACGATCATTCAGATCAACAGAACACATACATTGCCGGCATACGGACTGTTGCTGGTAGGTCCTGCAGGAACCGGAAAATCTCAGATTGCCTATGCGGTGGCACGTATCCTGAAGCTTCCATGGACGACTCTGGATATGAGTTCGATCAATGATCCTGAGCAGCTGACAGGAAGTTCTCGTATCTATGCCAATGCAAAGACAGGTATCATCATGGATGCCTTTGCCATGGCAGGAGAATCAAATCTGGTATTCATCATTAATGAGCTGGATAAAGCAGCATCCGGAAAAGGAAATGGCAATCCGGCCGATGTACTTCTGACATTACTGGATAATCTTGGATTTACAGATAACTATATCGAGTGTATGATTCCGACCGTAGGAGTATATCCGATTGCGACTGCGAATGACAAGTCTCAGATCAGTGCACCGCTGATGTCACGATTTGCCGTGATCGATATCCCTGATTACACACCGGAAGAGAAGAAAGTGATTTTCTCCAAATTCGCACTTCCGAAGGTATTAAAGAGAATGAGCCTTAAGGAAGACGAGTGTATCATGAGTGAGGAAGGATTGGATGAATTGATCAAGTTATATTCTAATACATCCGGAATCCGTGATTTGGAGCAGGCGGCTGAACACATTGCGGCGAATGCCCTGTATCAGATTGAGGTAGATCATGTAAAGAATGTATGCTTCAGCACCGATATGGTGCGGGAGCTGCTGGCTTAAAACAGA
>ERZ827168.5552-NODE-5552-length-10407-cov-5.631762_pt1 | contig 10407 bp, 7 predicted proteins | sample MGYA00519868_ERZ827168 | MGnify/ENA primary metagenome ERZ827168 (study PRJEB31778, sample SAMEA3449271) | human gut metagenome | biome: human gut; feature: human-associated habitat; material: faeces | place: United Kingdom | collected 2010/2012 ...
CCGCGCCGGTGGAGCCGACAAAGGCAATCTTTTGCCCCGGCTTGGCGTACAGCGAAAGGTCCTGCAAAATCAGCCGCTCCGGCGTGTAGCCAAAGCTGACGTTATGGAACCGCACATCGCCGCGCAATGGCTCCAGCGCTACGTCCGGGTGGGCGGAATCACGCCAGGCCCAGCGGCCGGTGACCTCGGGGCAGGCGGTCAGGGTGCCGTTGGCGTTCTCCCGCACGTTCACCAACTCTACCGTGCCCTCGTCAACTTCGGGCGACTGCTCCATGGCGGTAAAAATACGCTCGGCACCGGCCAGCGCCGCCAGCAGGAAGTTGCCCTGCTGGGTAAACTGGTTGATGGGCAGGGTGGTCTGGCGCACAAACACCAGATAGCTGGCCAGGCTGCCCAGGTCGGTCCAGCCCTTCATGACCATCAGGCCGCCCAGCACCGCAATGACCGCGTAGTTGATGTAGCCGATGCTGACGACGGCGGGCACCATCGTGGCAGCATAGCTTTGCGCGCCGGTGCCGGCCAGACGCAGCTTTTCGTTGTGGGCGGCAAACTCGGCCAGGTCGGCCTTTTGGTGGTTGAACACCTTCACGACCTTCTGCCCTGCGATCATTTCCTCAATGTAAGCGTCCAGCTCGCCCAGGCTGCTTTGCTGCTTGGCATAGTAGGCACGGCTGTGCTGGGTGGAAAAGTTAATGTACCAGAACATGCCCACATAACCCACCGCCACCAGCAGAGAGAGCCGCCAGTTGAGGATAAACAGCATCAGCAGGGTGCCCACGACCTGGATAAAGGTCTGGATAACGACAGCAAAGCTGTTGTTCAGTGCATCGGAGATGGTGTCCACATCGTTGGTGAAAAGGCTCATCAAATCGCCGTTGCGGTGGGTATCAAAGTACTGCAGCGGCTGGGTCTGCAGGTGGGCAAACAGATCCTGGCGGATCTCCTGCAGTACTTTTTGCGCGGCGCGCACCATCAGCTGGGTATAGCCCAGGGTGGACAGCGCACCAATGATATAAATACAGGCGGTAAGACCCACGGCCCCGGCCAGGTAGGCTTTGCTGCCGTTTTCCAGCAGTCCGTTGACTACCGGGCGGATCATGTAGGTGCCAAACAGTGCGGCCAGGGCGCTGATGGCCGCCAGCAGCGCCACCAGGCCGATCATGATGCGGTGGCGGCCCAGATAGGCGCTGAACTGTCCCAGCGTACGGCGCAGGTTCTGCGGGCGCTTGCCGCCGGTGACTTTCTTTTTACTCGCCATCGGGGTCGCCTCCCTTCATCTGGGAATAGTAGATTTCCTGATAGATCGTATCTTTTTCCAGAAGTTCGGCGTGGGTGCCCACGGCGTGCAGGCGGCCATCCTCCAAGATTACGATGAGGTCGGCGCTCTGCACCGAGGAAATGCGCTGGGCAATGATCAGCTTGGTCACGTCGGTCAGTTCGGCCAGGGCGCGGCGGATGCCTGACTCGGTGGCAGTATCCACGGCGCTGGTGGAGTCGTCGAAAATCAGCACCTTCGGGTGCTTCAGCAGGGTACGGGCAATGCAAAGGCGCTGCTTCTGCCCACCGGAGACGTTGACGCCGCCCTGCCCTAAGTCGGTATCCAGGCCGTCGGGCATGCGGTCCAAAAATTCATCGGCGTGAGCGGCGCGGCAGGCGGCCCACAGCTGTTCCTCGGCGGCGTCGGGGTTGCCCCACTTCAGGTTGTCCCGGATGGTGCCGGAGAACAGCAGGTTCTTTTGCAGCACAATGCCTACGGCGTCCCGCAGGGCGGTCAGGTCGTAGTCCCGCACGTCGCGGCCGCCGACCTTCACGGTGCCCTCGGTGGCGTCGTACAGGCGGGGGATCAGCTGGACCAGCGTGGTCTTGGCCGAGCCGGTGCCGCCGATGATGCCCACGGTCGCCCCGGCAGGGATGTGCAGCGTAATGTCAGACAGGGCACTTTTTTGTGCCGCAGCGTTATACTTGAAGCTGACGCCCTCGAAGTCGATCTGACCGTTCGGCACAGTCTCCAACGGATCGGCGGCATTGGCCAGGTCGGGCTGCTCGGTCAGCACCTCGCGGATGCGGCGGGCGCTGGCCAGCGAACGGGACATCTGGAGAAACACGCCGGAGAACATCATGACCGAGTTGAGCACCTGCAAAACGTAGCTCAAAAAGGCGGTCAGCTGGCCGACGCTCATGTCGCCCTGCAGGATGAACCCGCCGCCGAACCACATGATGCAGACGATGGCTGTGTACATGATGGTCTGGAACGCGGGCAGGTTGAGCACGGCGTAACGGAAGGTCTCGGTGCTGGCGTCGCTCAGCTCAGTGTTGACGGCGTTGAACTGCTCGTTTTCATAATCGCCGCGCACGAACGCTTTAATGGCGCGGATGGCGGTGAGGGATTCCTGGATGCGGCTGTTCAGGTGGTCGACAGCGCTTTGCTGGCGGCCGTACAGCGGGCCGACCTTGCACACGATGAGCGTCAGCAAAATGGTCAGAATAGGCGTTGTGATGAGGAAAACAATCGTCAGCTTGGGGCTGAGCAGAAATGCCATGCCCAGACCCATGGCCAGCATGACCGGGCTGCGCACAAAGGGGCGCAGGCCTGCGTTGATGGCGTTGAGCAGCACGGTGGCGTCGGTGGTCATGCGGGTGACGAGGGACGCAGAGGAAAAATGGTCCAGGTTGGCAAAGTCGAATTTCTGCACGGCGGCGTACTCGGCCAGGCGCAGCTCGGCCGCAAAGCCGTTGGCGAACCGGGCGGCATAGCGGGCATACAGCAGGCCGGTGATCAGTGCCAGCACCGCGCAGAGTGCCATCAACCCGCCCTGCCGCAGGATGATCGCCATGTTATGGCTGGGCACACCCTCGTCCACCAGGGTGGACATCAGCACGGGGATGACCATCTCAAAGATACATTCAATAAAGATCAGCCCGGCAGCCGCCCAAAGGTCCCGGCGGTAGGGCTTGCCATAGCGGAAAATTAAGCGCAAGTCATTCATAGATACTCCTATTAAAGGCCCCCTCTGGGAGGAAACTGCCGCCGGAGGCGACTGAGGGAGAGCGCCTTGGGAAAGTCTCTACCCCACCCGCTTCGCGGGAGCCCTCTTGCAGAGGGGGCCTTTACTTAAACTTTCTTTTTATCCGGCAGCTGGCTGGCTACGATGGCGGCAAACATCAGGCCGCAGCCGCACAGCTCGGTGGTGGAAAGCGTCTCGCCCAAAATCAGCCAACCGGCCAGGGCGCTGAACACACTCTCCAGGCACATGGCAAGGCTGGCAATCGTCGGATCCAGCTCCTTCTGGCCGACGATCTGCAGCGTGTAGGCCACGCCGCTGGACATGATGCCGCAGTAGGCAATGGACACCGCCGCGCCGCGGAACTGCTCGATGGTCGGCGTTTCAAACGCAAACATAAACACAGTGGACAGCACCGCCACCACTAAGAACTGCATAAAACTCAGCTGGATGCCGTCCAGCTGGGGGCTGAAATGGTTGACCAGCATGATTTGCAGCGTGAACAGCGCCGCGCAGAGCAGCAGCTGCCACTCGCCGCCGGTCAGGCTCAGGGTATCGCGGCCCGCCAGGCAGAGCAGATACAGCCCCACCACACTGACCACCACGCAGCCCCACAGCTTGACGCCGGGGCGGCTGCCAAAAAAGATGCTCGTGACCGGCACCAGCACCACATAGAGCGCCGTCATAAACCCGGCCTTGGCCGTGCTGGTGGTGCCAATGCCCATCTGCTGCGCCGCTGACGCCGCAAACAGCGCCGCACCGCAGAAAATACCGCCCTTGACCAGCACCTTTTTGTTCTGCCAGAACCCCGGCTCGGCGGCGGTGTTCGTCCTGCCCATCTTGCGCAGCACAGCCATCAGCCCCAGCAGGAACGCGCAGGCCAGCCAGCTGCGGCCCGCCAAAAACGTGTACGGCCCCATGTAGTCGCTGCCGACGCTCTGCGCGACGAAAGCTGTGCCCCAGATGAATGCGCCGCACACCAGCAATAAGGTGTTGCGCAGCTGTTTTTGGTCCATAATTTTCCCCTTTTCCCTCTGTGTTGTACTTTCCTGCGGGCCGATGGCGAGCACTGGCCCCTACGATGTATCATCAAAAATGCCGCCCGGCCATCTGCGGCGCGGGCGGCATTGTTGCCTGTTTTTAACTGTTGGTGGTTTCCTCGTCGCCGTAGGTGTTCAGCTCGGTGCTGCCCAGGCCCTCCACCTTCAGGCCGCCGGTAACGTAGTATTTGTTGCCGTTGTCATAGCTGATGGTGATTTTGTACTGCTTGCCTGCGGTCAGGCCGGTAATGGTGTACTGGTAGTCAGCCTCGTCGGCGCGGAAGTAGATCGTCGAGTCCGGCACATAGCTTGTCATCGTCTTATCGTCGGAAAGCTCCCAGAACGCGATCTTGAAGTACATATAGTTCTCGCTGCTGGCCTCGGTCGTGGCGCAGCCGGTCACCGTCATGCTGTCGCCGCCCGCCACAAAATACTCGGTGGAGCGGTTGGCAATGCTGTTGAAGGAGACATACAGCGTGTTGTCCTGCGGGTAGGTCACAACGCGGGCCGCGCTGGTGTCCATCCCCTCGGGAAATTCCACGCTGCCGCCGGCAGCAGCCTTGGTGGTGGTGTCGGTGTCGTCATCCTCGGACTCCTCGACCAGACCCATCGCCTTGACCAGCTTGACAACGGTGTCCTGTGCCCACGCCTTGGGGGAGCATGCAGTCAGGGTGAAGGCCAGCAGCACCGCCATTGCCAGCGCCGTAAGCTTACGGGTAAGTTTCATATCGTGAACCTCCATTGGGTGCTTTGCAGAAAATCTCCGCAGCAATCCCGCAGGCAGCGGCAGGGCGCACGCCAAGGCTGCGCCGCACCCGCACCCGGAATTATGCGGTAATGGTTTTATTATACCGCAATTCCGGCCCATGTACAAGCGTTCCCGCCGTTTTTACACATTTGTTTTGCCGTTTTTGGGGGTGTATTCCTTCACCCAGTCGATGAGGAGGGACGACACCGTGACCGTGACGAGCGAAAACGCGATGCGGCGCACCGGAATGTAGGACAGCGATGCAAGCAGCACCGTCAGATCGGTAAAAAGGTACGCGCGGGAGAGCTTCCACCCGGTCAGCTTGTGGATGACGAGCGCCAGCGCATCATCACCGCCGCTGGAGCCGCCCTGCCGTACGATCAGCCCGACACCGATGCCGACAAATGCGCCGCCCAGCAGCGCCGCCGCCAGCGGGTAGGGTGTCAGGTCGGGCAGCATCGGGGGCAGACACTCCCAGAGGCGGTAAAACCCGGCCAGACTGACGCTGGCAATGCCCGCCGAGAGCAGAAAGTCCCACCCCAGAAACTTGAACGCCAGCGCGTAGCTGGCTGCATCCAGCAGGGGCGAGGCAATCGAGGCCGGCACCCCCAGCCAATGGTTGATGAGCAGCACCAGCCCGATGATGCCGCCCTCAGTGATTGCGGTGCGCTGGTGAATATTGTGGATGCCGAAGGACAGGATCGCCGTGCCCAGCATGATAATGGCGATGCGCCCCGGCGTGAACCGCCCCAGCGTCCGCTTTATTTTTTGTTGCAGCGTTTCTTTTGCCATTTTCTCCCCCTTGGCAGTAATACAACCAGTATACCACGGCTGTCAAGGGGGCGGCCTCAGCTGCGGGTGTTTTCCAGCACCCGGCGCAGGGTGGCAAGAGCCGCCGCGACATCGTCGGCGGTCAGGATCAGCGGCGGCAGCAGCCGCAGGCGGGTCTTGGCGGTCAGCACCAGCAGACCCTCACGCTCACAGGCGGCGCGGACCTCGGCGGCCTTGATGCCGTCCGCAAGCTCGATGCCAACCATCAGGCCGAGGCCGCTGACCTGCTGCACATGCGGCAGCGCGGCCAGCCCGGCGCGCAGCTGGGCGGCGCGCTCCCTGACCTGCGCGAGAAACGCCTCGTCCATCGTGTCCAGCACGGCCAGCGCACCGGCACAGCATACCGGGTTGCCGCCGAAGGTCGAGCCGTGGGAGCCGGGGCCCATATGGGCCGCCACCTTTTGGCTCATCACGACCGCGCCAATCGGCAGACCGCCGCCCAGCCCCTTGGCCAGCGTGACGATGTCGGGCTTCAGGCCGAAATGCTCACACGCCAGAAACCGCCCGGTGCGCCCAACGCCGGTCTGCACCTCATCCACAATGAGGAGGAGGTCCTTTTCCCGGCAGAACGCCGCGACCCTGGCAACATAATCCGCATCGAGCGCGACAACGCCGCCCTCGCCCTGCACCAGCTCCAGCATGACGGCGCAGGTATCGGCATCGGCGGCCTTTTCCAGCGCGGCAAAGTCGCCTGCGGGCACATAGTCAAAATTTGCGGGGAACGGTCCGAAGTCGTGGTGGAACACATCCTGCCCGGTGGCGGTCAGGGTGGCCAGCGTGCGGCCGTGGAAAGAGTTTACCAGCGTGATGACCTTGTTGCGGGCAGCACCATAAGTATCAGTAGAATATTTGCGGGCGGCCTTGATGGCGCCCTCGTTGGCCTCGGCACCGGAGTTGCCAAAGAAAACGGCATCCATGCCGGTGCGGCGGCACAGTTTTTTGGCCAGCTTGCCGCAGGGGGCCGTGTAGTACAGGTTGGAGGTGTGCTGCAGGGTGGCGGCCTGGTCGCAGACGGCCTGCACCCAGGCGGGGTGACAGTAGCCCAGCGAGTTGACGCCGATGCCGGAGGTGAAATCCAGATAGCGCTTGCCCTCGGGGTCGGCGGCGGTCATGCCGTGGCCCTCGGCCAGCACGACCTGGCTGCGGGCGTAGGTGTGCAGAACGTACTTGTTATCGCGTTTGATGACTTTTTCGGTTTGCATGGCGTACCCTCCTTAATGGTTGCCGCGGCGGTAGAACATGGTACCGGCGCCGCGGTCACTGAACATTTCCAGCAGGATGGAATGGGGCACACGGCCATCGATGATAACGGCCTCGTGTACGCCTTGATAGATGGCGTCGGCCATACCTTCGATCTTGGGCAGCATGCCGCCGGCAATGACACCGGCCGCCTTGTAGCCCTCGATCTCGGAGACTTCGACCTCGGGGATCAGAGTGGATTCATCGTTCTTGTCATAGAGCAGACCGACAATATCCGTCATGCTGACGAGTTTTTCTGCATGCAGGGCGATGGCGATCTCCGCCGCAGCCGTGTCGGCGTTGATGTTGTAGGGGATGCCGTTGTCGTCCATGCCGACGGTGGCAATGACCGGGATGAAGCTGTCGGCCAGCAGGTGGTCGATCAGCGTCGTGTTGACCTTTTCAATTTCGCCGACATAGCCCAAATCCACATCCGATTTGCGCTTGCACATGATCATGTGGCCGTCCATGCCGCACAGGCCGACGCCGCGGCCTTTGAGCAGCGCGACTAGGTCTTTGTTGACCTGCCCGGCCAGCACCTGCTGGACAATGCCCATGGTCTCTTCATCGGTGTAGCGCAGACCGTTCACAAATTTGGATTCCTTCCCCACGCGCTTGAGCATCTGGTTGATGGCAGGCCCGCCGCCGTGTACCAGCACGACCCGCACACCCAGCAGCGTCAGCGTGACTAGGTCGTTCATAACGGCCAGTTTCAGTTCATCGTTGACCATGGCATTGCCGCCGTACTTGATAACCAGCGTCTTTCCGTGATATTTTTGGATATAAGGTGTAGCCTCGCTGAACAGCAGGGCCATTTGTTCATTCTTCATCGTTTCCTCCATCCCCTACCTCTAAAGCCTTCCCCCGAGGGGGGGGAAGGCGGCCGAGCTTGCGAGGCCGGATGAGGGGCACACCTGCCGCAGCATCCGTCTATCGGCCTGCCGCCGAAAGCCCGCCCCTCATCAGTCGGCTTCGCCGACAGCTTCAGTCTACGCGCTAAGAGCCGCCTTCGGCGGTTGCGCTCCGACACGCGCCTGCGGGCGCAGTCCCGCGGGAGAAGCTTTTTTCATCAGGTTCTGTAATCCCCGTTAATTTTCACATAATCATAAGTCAGATCGCAGCCCCAGGCCTTGGCGGTGGCGTCGCCGCTGCCAAGGTCAACGAGGATATCGATCTCATCCTCCTTCAGCACCACGGCGGCCTCATCCTCGCTGTACGGGTGGTAGGCGGCGTTCTCGCAGACGAACACCTCGCCGGCCTTGCTCTTGAGGCGCACCGACGTCTTGCTGATATCGAAGTCCCCCGGCGTGTAGCCAATGGCGCAGAGCACGCGGCCCCAGTTGGCATCTGCACCGAACATGGCGGCCTTGAACAGAGTGGAATGGATGACGCTCTTGGACACTGCGCGGGCGGTCGCTAGGTCGGGTGCGCCGGTCACGGTGCATTCCAGCAGCTTGGTCGCGCCCTCGCCATCCCCGGCCAGTTCGCGGCTCAGGTGCTCGGCGGCCTCGGTCAGCGCAGCAACAAACGTATCATAGTCGGGCGTACCGTCAACGATTTCCGCGCCGGACAGGCCGGAGGCCAGCAGCAGCACGGTATCGTTGGTGGAGGTATCGCCGTCCACGGAAATCTGGTTAAAGGTAGCGGGCACGACGGTGGACAGCGCCTTCTGCAGGGCGGCAGGCTCGACCTTGGCGTCGGTGGTCATGAACAGCAGCATCGTCGCCATGTTCGGGTGGATCATGCCGCTGCCCTTGGCGATGGCACCGATGCGGACGGTCTTGCCGCCAACCTCAAACTCCAAAGCGATTTCTTTCGGGTGGGTATCAGTAGTCATGATGGCGGTGGCGGCGGCGTGGCTGCCTGCCTCGCTGGCGGCCAGCTTGGCGGCAGCTTCGGGGATGCCCTTGGCAAACGGCTCAATGCTCATGGCCTGGCCGATAACGCCCGTGGAGGAGGGGAGCACGTCGTCGGCGCTGATGCCCAGCTCTTTCGCGACGATATCGCAGGTGTCTTTCGCCAGCTGCACGCCGCCCGGGGCGCAGGTGTTGGCGTTGCCGCTATTGACGACGATTGCCTGGGCATAGCCGTCCTTCAGATGCTCGCGGTCCACCGTGATGGGAGCGCCGTAAACCTTGTTGGTAGTGTAGCAGCCTGCGCCCGCGCAGCGGACATCCGCCTTGATGAGCGCCAGGTCGAGCTTGGAATGGTTATGGCGGATGCCGCAATGCACGCCCGCCGCGGAAAATCCCTGCGGCGCACAGATGCCGCCGGGGATGGATTTGAAGTTGCTCATAATATGTACCTCTCTCTTTACATCTAAACATCTAAGCCTTCCCCCTTGGGGGGGAAGGTGGCCGAGTTTACGAGGCCGGATGAGGGGCGCGTCTGCCGTGATTGCCCGCGAACAGGCCGCCCCGCATCAGTCAGCGGGCGGAGCCGCTGACAGCTTCCCCAAGGGGGAAGCCACTCAACGCGCTAAGCCCTTGGTCTCCTCCAGCCCCAGCATCAGGTTCATGCACTGCACGGCCGCGCCCGAGCTGCCTTTGCCCAGGTTGTCAAACAGGCTGATGAGCTGCATCTGGGTCCCGGCCGGGTTGGCCAGGCAGAAGATCTCCAGCGTGTCCTTGCCTGCAAGCTTGTTGGCGGCCAGAAAACCGCCGTCCGTGCCCTCGCACAGGGGGTGCACTTTGATCATCGGCTGCCCGGCATAATACTCGGCCAGCGCGGCGGCGGCCTGCAGGGCCGAAACGCCCAGCGCCGTCAGATCCAGCGGGATCATCGTCTCCATGCCTGCATAGTAATCCGCCACGACCGGCACAAAGTTGGGGGCCGTTTCCAGCCCGGTGATGGCCACCATTTCGGGCAGGTGCTTATGGTGCAGCGCCAAGCCGTAGGGACGCGGGGCGTTCAGCGCTTCGTTCGTGCGCTCACCCTCGTATTCAGCAATCATCTTTTTGCCGCCGCCGGAGTAGCCGGTCAAACTCGTCACACTCAGATGGGCGGTCTTGGGGAGGATCCCCAACTCCACCAGCGGGGCCACCGGCGTGATAAACCCGGTGGCGTGGCAGCCCGGCACAGCCACACGGGTGGCGGTTTTCAGCGCCTCGCGGGTGCCATGGAGCTCTGGCAGGCCGTAGAGCCAGCCGGGGGCTGTGCGGTGCGCTGTGCTGGTATCGAGAATGCGCACATCCTCGCGCAGCAGCGGCACGACCTCGCGGGCCGCATCGTCCGGCAGGCAGAGGAACGAGAGGTCGCTCTCATTGATGACCGCTGCCCGGGCGTGGACGTCCTTGCGGTCTGCCGCGGAGATTTTCAGAATTTCAAATTCGTCCCGTTCCGCCAGCCGATCCGCAATGCGCAGACCGGTAGTGCCGGAACTTCCATCCACGAAAATTTTGTACTTTCCCATACTTGCACCCCTGATTATTAGATAATAGATAATAAAATTGGTGGTTCGCGGCGCTGCGCACCGCTCAAAATTTTCTGCCTCCGTAGGGGCGCATTCTATATGCGCCCGTGCAGCTTACGGCAGGTGCCGCGGGCG
>ERZ827168.5553-NODE-5553-length-10407-cov-3.579502_pt1 | contig 10407 bp, 6 predicted proteins | sample MGYA00519868_ERZ827168 | MGnify/ENA primary metagenome ERZ827168 (study PRJEB31778, sample SAMEA3449271) | human gut metagenome | biome: human gut; feature: human-associated habitat; material: faeces | place: United Kingdom | collected 2010/2012 ...
CCGCGCAATGTCGGCATCATCGAGAATGCCGACGGCATCGGCGAGGTCGGCAACGCCAAGTGCGGCGATATCATGAAGATCTACCTGAAGATCGACGACGACAAAATTTCCGATGTCAAGTTCGAAACCTTCGGCTGCGGCTCCGCCATCGCCTCGAGCTCCATGGCAACGGAGCTCATCAAGGGCAAGCCCCTGTCTCAGGCTCTTGAGCTGACGAACAAGGCTGTTGCCGAGGCGCTGGACGGACTGCCCGCGTACAAGATGCACTGCTCCGTTCTGGCGGAGGAGGCCATCAAGGCAGCGGTGAAGGACTACTACGACAAGCACGGCATCGCCTATGACGAATCCAAGTTCCCGGACTGCTCGCATTGTGACCACTGTGAAGCCTGAGAAGATCTTGATCGCGATGAGCGGCGGCGTGGATTCCAGCGTCGCCGCCCTCCTGCTATCTGAGGCAGGCTGCGAATGTGTCGGCGCAACGATGCGGCTGTTCCACAATGAGGACGCCGGGGTATCGCGCGAAAAGAGCTGCTGCTCGCTCGAAGACGTCGAGGATGCGCGCAGCGTGGCCTATCAGCTCGGTATGCCGTTTTATGTGTTCAATTTCACGGACGGCTTCGGCGAGCAGGTGATGGACCGCTTTGTGGATGCCTATGAGCGCGGCGCGACACCGAACCCCTGCATCGACTGCAACCGCTACATGAAATTCGCCAAACTCGTCGAGCGCGCGGAGTTGCTTGGCTGTGATGCCGTCGCCACGGGGCACTATGCCCGCATCGAGCAGGAAAACGGCCGCTGGCTCCTGAAAAAGGCCGTGGACGACAGCAAGGACCAGAGCTATGTGCTGTATTTCCTGAATCAGCACCAGCTGGCGCATCTGCGCTTCCCGCTCGGCACGCTGCACAAGACCGAGGCGCGTGAGATTGCCGAGAAGCATGGCCTTGTGAACGCCAGAAAGCGCGACAGTCAGGATATCTGCTTCGTGCCGGACGGAGACTATGCCCGCGTCATTGAGCTGCGAACCGGCCAAAAGGCGAAGCCCGGCCCATTCGTGGACCGGGAGGGCCGTGTGCTGGGCGAGCATGCAGGCATCATCCACTATACGATCGGCCAGCGCAAGGGACTGGGCCTCGGCATCGAGCATCCGTATTATGTCTGTGAGAAGCGCCCGGAGGACAACACCGTCGTGCTCGGCCCGAATGAGGCCCTGTTCACCACGGAGCTGGATGCGGGCGATTTCAACTGGATCGCCTATGAAACGCCGCCCGCCGAGCTGCACGTCAAGGAGTTCGAGGCCGAACCGCAGAGCAGCGAACTGGATACGCTCAGAAAATTGGGTTACAACACGCTGCGGCTGCCTGCGGGACGCCTCTCACGCGAGCTGCTGAACCGTTGCGATTCGCTGGGATTCTATGTCGTCGACCAATTGCCGATCGACACGAGCCGCGCGGGACTATCGCGCAAGGAGGGAGGCAACCCGTCGAACGATCCGCAGTGGCTCGACGCCTACCTCGACCGCACGCAACAGCACTACCACGCCGTGAAGCGTCACCCGTCGATCGTCGCATTCTCGCTCGCCCGCGAGTCGGCCAACGGCATCAACCTCTACGAGAGCTATTTGCGCCTGAAAGAGTTGGAACCCGACCGGCCGGTCATCTACACCGAATCGGGTGGCGAATGGAACAGCGACCGGCTCGACCTGTAATTTTTTTCGAAAGTTTTTTGGAGATTAAAAAATTATTCCTACCTTTGCATTCGCAATCGGATAACGATTGATGCCTCTTTAGCTCAGTTGGTAGAGCACGACACTCTTAATGTTGGGGTCCAGGGTTCGAGCCCCTGAGGGGGTACAAATGCCAAAGACCGATAATCAATGATTATCGGTCTTTTTGTTTTGTATGATTACACCTTATCATAGTACCTTTGGATAAAACAAGAAAGGCAAAGTGCTAAAATAGCATTCTCCGCAGCCGGCGAAGTCCGCAGCCCAAGAGGACCTGTCTCGCATGCAACGGAAATGACATCTGGGCAGGTTTCGACTTCGGCCGTCCTGTCGACATCGCCCAAATCGTCTACTTCCGGCGAAGCGACGGTAATAATCTCTATCCCGGATACGAATACTTGCTCTCCTTCTGGAACGGCCGTGATTGGCAGGAAATCGATCGCCAGACGGCAGATGCTCGGACCTATCTCGATTTTGACGGAGTGCCCGACGATGCGCTGCTGCTGCTCCAATGCACAACCACCGGAACGGAGAGCCGACCCTTCACCTATCGCGACGGAGAGATCGAATGGTATTAGACCGAAAACAAAAAGCGGTCTTAGGGTGACTACGGGTTGTAAACTCTTGATTTTAAAGAAAATTAATAACATAATTATACAAAAAGCAGTTGCATTTTTCGAAAAATCGACTTAATTTTATAGCATCGGGATAACTCCGTGAGAAGGGTTGAATGAAGAAAGGAAAACGGCATTCCGATAAGTAAAGCAGAAAAAAGCCGCAAGGCCTATTTATGTATTACTTTTAAAACTTTCAAATCATAAAGAAAAAACTTCTTCTCGCGGGTGCCGCACTGCTGCTGGCTGCTGCTGCCGTAACCGGACTGGCCGCTTACGAAAAATCGAATGTTTCCGATTTACTCAATGCCAATGTGGAGGCATTGGCAGATGACGAAACTATCTCTCCAGCATACGAAGTTGGAGGGTATTGCGAGACATGTCATGCAGATGTTTCGGTATGTTTCCCTTGCGCAACAGATGAAGACTGCGGATCATGCCGCAGACATACGCATCAGTAATTAACGAATAATATCTCCCCTTGCGAATCGTAATAATCTTGGGGAGATATTAAAAACTCGACAAAACAATGAAATGGATCGTCTCCCTTCTGAGTATCTTGATCTTAATCCTGCTCCAATCCTGTTCCCAAAATCAGAGTTCGTCAGAAACTCACTCGACAGAGGCTGCCAAAGTATTGGACATAAACAATATAAAAATCAATAACACGGAACCGGCTCTGTCGGTTTCGGAAGTCATCAAACTGGAAACTGTCGGCAACAAGGCACTGATAAACCAAATATCAAAGATTATCCGGTATGACAAGCAACTATATATCCTCACCCAAGTACCTCAAAACGGAGTGTTCATCTTTTCCGATAACGGTGTATTCAACTGCAAAATTCCAAAAGGGCGTGCAAACAACGAACTGCTTTATCCGATGGACATTGCGCTCGACGAAAGCACTGGGAATCTACTCGTTCTCGATTTGTATCGGGCAGTAAAAGTATTTTCCGCAACTGGGAAATACAAGAAGCTGATCAATCTGGATATTCCGTTATTTCACCTTGAACACATGAGGAACGATGACCTCGTATTTTATTCCTCTAACATCGCAAAAAACACCCATAACTTTTACTGTTACGATCAAGATAGGAAATTAAAAGGACTATACAAAAATCTCTACAAAGGAAAGCCCTATTTATTCTCGGACATATTAACGAAACTCAATCCTGACAGTTTGTTCGTCCATTCAGTTTTTTCCGATACGATCTACCTATATCGACCAGAATATAAATCCTTGCAACCCTTTTTTATTATGGATTATGGCGGCAAAGGAGTCAACGAAAATATCAGCGAATTGAACGACGTAGGATCGCATCTGCAATATGCCCAAAAGAATAATCGCTACATAGGATTACAAATTGCATATTATCACAATAAAAAACTCTTTTTTTCATTTTCCCGCGGCAAAGCGGATTATTGGGCCGTTTTTAGCGAGGCCGACAATCGGTTAACTGCCTATGAGAAATTGTTCGACGAACTGCCGAACCATTACGGGCTAACTGGACATGCCGCAGAACACGTGATCTATGCCTACGACATTCCATGGCTGAAAAAACATTTCGAAAAGCATCCTCCCGGAACCGAACAGGGCAAACGAATCGAAGCAATGTGCGCCAATGAAGACGACAATCCGATTATCGTATTCGCAAAATTCTCGTAATCTCGATGAAACATTTCATACTTTTGGGTATTGCGTTATCGATCATCTCATGCGGCAGGATCAGCAATACCCAACAATTGCAACGGATGTACGGCAAAGAGATCGATCTGTCCGTCTTGTCACGGCAAGCCGAAATCTTATCGACACCCAAAATAGTCGTTTTCCATGACAGAAACCAATGTTCCAATTGCCAGCTCGGACGTATCTCGGACTGGGACGAGATCATCGCACAGCTGGATTCGATCCAACCGGCGGTTCCCGTATATTTCATTATCGCTCCGCCAAAAGAAGAACTAAATGCAATCCGGCAGAAGATTTTGGAACTGAAACTGCAACGCTACCGCATTGAAATCGACAGTACAAACCGTTTCATGCAACAAAATAAAGCGATTCCTGCGGATGCATTGTTCCATACGCTTTTGCTCGACGGCCAAAACAGGATAGTTGTCGTCGGCAGTCCTCTGTTCAATAACAAGATGTGGAAAATCTACTGTTCCGAAATCAAAAGACTCTGTGAACAGGATGGAAAATCGTATGAATAAAGGATGTTGTGGAATCTTCGTGTTAGTTGTCTGCATTTCCTGCCGCACGTCGCAGCTACCTAACGCTGCATTGGTCTGCTCCAACGCTGCGGCATTGGAGCAGACCGTAGACTTGGAGAGCCCCGACGTCGAAACAGACGATGCGCTGAGGTTCGAACGCTCGATACTGTCGCTGGGAGAAGTGCGGCTCGGTACTACGCGCCACGTCTCCCTGCGTGCGATCAACACCTCGAAGCAGCCGCTCGTCCTGATGGAGGTGACGACGGCCTGCGGCTGCACGAAGGTCGAGTGGCAGAAAAAGCCGATCCCGCCGCACGACTCAGCCGAACTCCGCATCGCATTCACCGCAGAACAGGAGGGCGCATTCTTCAAGAAGATCGCCGTACGCCACAGTGCTGCCAAACATCCCGTATCGTTCCTTATCGAAGGAGTCGTCGTACCGGAATCCTCAGAACATGAGGTCGAAAAACGATGAAAAACCTTTGATTATCCGGAACAAAATGCTAATTTAGCAATATAATTTATCCTGCCTCTATGAAATCCGATCTTGCAAAACGCGGAATTTGTCTGATAGCCGGTTTATACGCATTGCTGCCGGTAGCGGCCCAAACGACGCCGACGACCGAACTTCCCGTCCGGCGGGATTCGGCAGCATGGATATCACCCACCCGTCCACAGCAGGCTTCGCATCTGACACTCGACGAAGCGATCTACGCGGCACAGACGCAATCGATCGCCGCCATGGTGGCAAAGTATACCTTCCTTTCATCCTACTGGTCCTACCGCTCCTACCGCGCCAGCCGGCTGCCGTCGCTGAACCTGACGGGCGAAGTGCTGAGTTTCGATCGCTCGCTGCGGCTGTTGCAGGATTACGACACGGGGGAGATGCGCTACATGGAGAACTACAATCTCCAGAACACGCTCGGACTGTCGATCAAGCAAAATATCGCGTTGACGGGCGGTACGCTGCGGCTCTACTCGTCGCTCAACCGGCTCGACCAGTTCGCGCCGAAGGATTCGAAATCCTACTATTCTCAGCCGATCACGCTCTCCTACACCCAACCGCTCTTCGCCTACAATCAGTTCAAATGGGACAAGAAGATCGCCCCCAAGGAGTACGAACTGGCCAAACGCACGTACATCGAAGCGATGGAGGACATCACGATACAGGCGGTGACCTACTATTTCAACCTGCTGCTCAGCAAGACCAAGCACACGATCGCCGTCAAGAATTACAGCAACACCAAATCCCTCTACGCCATCGCCGAACAACGGCTCGAACTGGGCAGCGTCACCAAGGACGAGCTGCTGCAACTCCAACTGCGGATGCTCAACGACAGCCTGTCGATCAATGATACGGCGTTGGCGGCCCGCGAATCCCAAATGAAATTGAACTCGTATCTGCGGTTCAGCGAAACGACCGAAATCGAACCGCTGCTCGACGACCGGATTCCTCCGATTGAGATCGACTACGCCACCGTGCTGGACAAGGCGCTGGCCAACTCCTCGTTCGAGATCGACAACCAGATCCGGCAGCTCAATGCCGAAGCCGCGATCGCGCAGGCGAAGTCCGAACGGGGCGCATCGGCCACGATCAACGCCCGCTTCGGTCTTTCGCAAACCGGCGACGACTTCCGCACGGCCTACTCCAACCTGCTGGATCAGGAGGTCGTCGGGTTGCAGTTCTCTATCCCGATCTTCGACTGGGGAATGGGCAAAGGGCGCGTGCGCATGGCCAAGGCCAAGGCCGAAATGCTCCACAACCAGATCGAGCAGGACCAGATCGACTACCGGCACGCCGTCTACACGCTCATCGAACAATTCTACAATCAACGCAACCAATGCGCCGTAGCCCGCAAAGCGCGCGAAGTCGCCGACCGTCGCTATGCGATCGCCATGGAGAATTTCCGGCGTGGCACGATTTCGGTCACCGAGATGAATACGGCACAGACCGAAAAGGACGAAGCCAACCAGACCTACGTCTCGGCTATGGCCGCCTTCTGGAACTACTACTACTCGCTGCGCCGCAAAACGCTCTACGACTTCATTTCGCACACCGATATCAACGTCGAATTCGATAAACTCATCGCCGAATAACCCTTTTGCCATGAAACAATCTCTGCTTCCGCTGATTTGCATCGCCCTTAGCGCCGGCTGCGGCACCAATCCGAAGGAGAAAACCTCCGCATCGGCCGACCACATGCAACACCGCATCGAACGCAACGAAGTGACCGTCGATACGCTGCGCCGCCGCGATTTCGTCCGCGAACTCATCAGCAACGGCCGTTTGATCGCCGCCAAACGCAGTACGCTGTCGTTTCCTGTCACGGGGACGATCGTCGCCATTCATGCAGGGAACGGCGAGGGAGTGAATCGGGGAGCGGTAATCGCCAGAATCGATACGACCGAATACGCCGTCCAGCTGCACAAATCGCAATTGGCGCTCGACAAGAGCCGGCTGGAATTCTACGACGTGCTCGTCGGTCTGGGCTATCCCGTCGGCGATACGATCAACGTTCCGGTCGAGGTATTGCGACTGGCACGCATCCGTTCGGGCTATGCCGATGCCTTGGCGTCGCTGCAAAGCGCTCGCAGAAATCTCGAACAATGCTCGTTATGCGCGCCATTTTCCGGTAAGGTCGCGAATGTGCAGCAACATCTCTATGAAAATGCCAAGGGCGAATTCTGTACGTTGCTCGACGACCGGCGCCTCAACGTCCGCTTCACCGTCCTCGAATCCGAGTACGGACAGCTCCGCCGGGGGCAGGAGGTTACAATCACGCCGTTCGCCGATCTGCGCAAAGAAGTGAAGGGACGCATCATTGCGATCAACCCGTCGATCGACGAACACGGACAAGTGCAGGTCGACGCCGAGGTCGCCAACGACGGGACGCTGACCGACGGCATGAATGTCCGCGTGGCCGTACGCCAGAAAATCGCAGGACAACTCGTCGTCCCCAAAAGCGCTGTCGTCATCCGGGACAATCTGGAAGTGCTGTTCCGCTACAAAGAGGGACGGGCACAATGGACATACGTCCATACTTCGCTGGCCAACAGCCGCGAGTACGTCGTCGAAGCCAATCGCGATCGCTCCGCCGAGCTCGATCCGGGAGACCTGATCATCGTATCGGGGAATCTGAACCTCGCCGACGGTTCGGAGGTAACGCTCACTGACAACCGCTAAACGAAGACCGTCATGCTACGCAGACTCCTCGACCGTCCCATCGCCGTGACGATGACCACGATCGTATTGGTCATACTCGGTATCGTAAGCAGCCGGTTATTGCCGATCTCGCTCGTGCCCGACGTCGATGCACCCTATATCACGATCCAGATTCCCGCGCAAGGTATCTCGGCACGCCAGCTCAACGAAACGGTCATCACACCGTTGCGTCAACAACTCATTCAGTTGTCGCAACTGGTGGATCTGCGCAGCGAAGCGCGCGAAGGAAACGGCATCATCCGTCTGACGTTCGAACAGGGAAGCAATATCGACTACCTCTTCATCGAAGTCAATGAGAAAATCGACCGCTCCGTCTCCTCGCTGCCGCGCGACCTGGAACGCCCGAAGGTCATCAAGGCGAGTGCAACCGACATTCCCGCTTTCTACATCAATCTCACCCTGCGCGACGAACACCCTGCCACCGAGCGGGACGAACTGTTCCCCGTATCCGAGGAGTTTTCCGCGCTGAGCCGCTTCGCCGCCCAAGTCATCACCAAACGCATCGAGCAGCTCCCCGAAGTGGCCATGGTCGACCTGAGCGGGTGCGTCTCGTCCGAACTGCTCGTGCTGCCCGACGAGACCAAACTCCGACAAGCCGGTATCACGATGAACGATATCGAGCAGGCTCTCAAACGAGCGGATGTCTCGCTCGGTAGCCTCACCATACGCGACGGCGAATACCAGTACAACGTCAAGTTCCGGTCGGCAGTAAGCGGAAAGAACGATGTCGAGAACATCTTCCTCAAAATCAACGGCCGGCTGTTTCGGCTCAAAGAACTGGCGCGTGTGATCGAACATCCCCGCAAACGACAGGGCATGATCTCCTCGGACGGGCGCAGCGCCGTCTCGCTGGCCGTGATCAAACAGTCCGATGCCCGCATGTCGAAACTCAAAGAGGAGATTCAGAAACAACTCGACCAGTTCCGACACGACTACCCCGACGTGGAATTCACCGTCACTCGGGATCAGACCGAGTTGCTCGACTACTCGATCAATAATTTGGTCAGCAACATTATTTCGGGCGCACTGCTCGCCTGCCTCATCATTCTCTTTTTCATGCGCGACATCAAGTCGCCGCTGCTGGTTATCCTGACGATCCCCGTCACACTCATCGTCTCGATACTGGTCTTCTATCTGCTTCGCATCTCGATCAACATCATCTCGTTGTCGGGACTGGTTCTGGGCATCGGCATGATGGTCGACAACTCGATCATCGTCGTGGACAATATCACGGCACGCTGGCTGCGCGGGGAGACGCTCAAAAAGGCTGTGCTGCGGGGAACGCAGGAAGTAGTCGCACCGATGCTTTCGTCGATTCTCACCACCTGCGCCGTCTTCGTGCCGCTGATCTTCATCAACGGCATGGCGGGAGCGCTCTTCTACGACCAAGCCATGGCAGTGGCGATCACCCTCTTCGTCGCCTATGGAACCACGATCACCCTACTGCCGGTCTACTACCGCTGGTGGTACCGCAATCAACCGACCTTCCGTCCCACGCCATGGCTCGACAGATTTTCGTTCGATCGGATCACGAAGCGCTACGAACGCATTCTCGTCTGGTTTTTCCGGCATCGGGCATTGATGTGGGGCATCTACGCCGTCTCCTTCGCAGGATTGATCTTCCTCTTCACGGAGATCGACAAAGAGCGGCTGCCGAAAATGACCTACAGCGACATGCTGGTCCGCATAGACTGGAACGACCGCATCTCAGCCGAGGAGAACAGCCGCCGCACGAAGGCCCTCGTCGCCGCAGTCGAAGAGCACATCGATCAATCGACTGTCATGGCAGGTGTCCAACAGTTCGTACTCTCGCACACGGACGAAACCAGCGTAACCGAAGCGGTCGTCTATCTGAAATGCCATGATGCGGCAGATGTCGCCCCCGTTCAACGCACCATTAGGAATTACATAGCTGAACACGCCCCCGAAGCACTCTGTTCATTCGGAGTTTCGGGCAACATCTTCGACATGATCTTTGCCGAGCGCGAAGCTCGTCTCACGGCACGTCTGCGCTCGACCTCCGGACGGGCTGCAGACCCCGAACAACTGCAATCGCTCATCGATCGCATCCGCGCCGCATTACCCGACCAACCGATTTCCCCTGTCGCTTTGCAGGAGGATATTCTTTATGTGGCGCGCCCCGAGCAAATGGCGCTTTACGGTATTTCCTACGCCGACCTCATCACCACGTTGCGCAATGCACTGAACGAAAACACGCTCTTCACAATCACGACCGGAGACGAGTCTCTTCCCGTGGTGATCGGCAACAACCTGCGTGACCTCGACGATCTGCTCGGCAAGACCTTCATCCGTTCTGCCGAGACCGAAATTCCTGTCGGCATTCTGATGCGTCAAACCATGGACACGGATCTCAAACAGATCGTCGCAGGCGCAGAAGGAGATTACTACCCGCTCGACCTGACACCCTCGACCAAAGATATCCCCGCTGTCATGGCGACGATCAGGCGTTGCGTAGCCGACGACGATCGTTTCGAAGTAAGTTTCAGCGGCAGTTATTTCTCCAACCGCAACATGGTCGGACAACTCGTCGGCGTACTGATCGTCGCGCTGCTGCTGCTCTTCTTCATCCTCGCCGCACAATTCGAATCGCTCGTCCAGCCGTGGATCATCCTCTCGGA
>ERZ827168.5555-NODE-5555-length-10402-cov-3.082053_pt1 | contig 10402 bp, 9 predicted proteins | sample MGYA00519868_ERZ827168 | MGnify/ENA primary metagenome ERZ827168 (study PRJEB31778, sample SAMEA3449271) | human gut metagenome | biome: human gut; feature: human-associated habitat; material: faeces | place: United Kingdom | collected 2010/2012 ...
CGGAAGCACCGGCAAAGGAAAAGCCCTCTCTGTCAAGCTCCTCTCTCAGGATTTCCTCCGCTTCGCCGTCTCGCTCCCAGCCGCCGTCTCCCTCTCCCGCTTCGCGAAGAAGCGACGCCACGGCACCGTAATCGGAGGCAAACAGCTCCGCGCTTTTGCAGCTTTCCGACATACACGCCGCCCGTCTTGCGGAGGTGTTGACAGCATCAATTATGGAATCTATTTTGTAGCATCTCCGTGCCAGCTCCTCCGGCACAAGCTTTGCGCTGACGCTGCCCCTTACGGCAAGCCTCGCCGACATCCTGTCGAAAAATGCGGTGACCTCCCTTTCGCAAATTCCCGAGCATTGCTCCTCATTTTTGCAGCCGCAGCAAAACCGCGCTCTCGCCGCCGTGCATATGCGATAGGACTCCTCGCGGGAGGGGCATTTCAGCTTGTCGCATACACTGAGCAGCATTTTTGACAAAGAATCGAGAGAGGCTCCGATAGCCTCATACCGCTTGTCCGAGTAACGCAGACGACTGAGAATTGCCCCGTCTCCCTGCCCCGCCTCGCTTATATCCAGAAAGGCGGGAAGCGTGCGCGGCAGAATATTCAGATGCCGCAGAGGGGTAAGCACCGCCGCCGCAAGACATATTTCGGGAAAAGTGTCCGTAAGAAAAGAAAGACCGGAAAAAAGTATTCCGAAAGCGGACGAGCACATCGCGCTTAACGTCACCGCGCCGCCGCGCAGCTTGTCGGAAAGAAGTGACAAGGTCAGCGCCGCAATTGCCAGAACGGGAGCTGCGGCAGTCTCTCCCAGCGCGATACCGCAGGCGACTCCCACGGCAACGCCGTATGCGGTACCGCCGGCAACGGTAAAATATACAGTTGCCGAAAATGCAAACACCGTCCCCGGGTCAAAGCCTATGCCGATACCGCTGAGGGCTGCCGTCAGAATACCGAACAGAGCGCAAACGCCTATAAGCCGCTTTGACGGCGCACTTTCACGGCTGCAAAGATACATAAACGCGGCGGTAAATGCGGCACAGACAAAAACTCCGCATACGGCCGAGGCAATGCCGTAGTACAGTCCGTCTGTGGTAAATATGCCCACAAGTCCCAGACCTGCCGCGGCAGCCGCCGCCACGGTAACGCGAAGATATCCCGCCTCTCTGAACAGCCGTCTGAAAGCCTTGCCGCGCCGCAAAGCTCCCTCCGATGCGCCAATAATTATGCGAACGCCTAAAATCAAGAAAAGAATCAGTATCTGCCACAAAGCGCCCCGGCTCATGGCAAGTGTACCCAGCATAGCGCCTGCAAACGCGCATATTGTATTTACACTTCCGCTTGCGGCGCACACCGCCGCCGCTCCGAAGGGATACGTACCCATAGGACCTCGGGTGGCGCTGAGCACAAACGACAGCACAGTCACCGCGGCGGGCACCGCAAGTCTGCGTGCGGCGGCGCCCGCGCCGCCTATTTGCTCCGAGGCACGCTTAATAAATCCCCTTACCTCTTCTCCCTGAACAAATGCTCTTTTCTTTTTCATGCTTTCATACCCGTCTTTCCCTCTGCATATGATGTGATGTAAGATTTCAAATATCCTGCGAGCCGCTGTTTTCGCTCGCGGTATACCGATAATATATCCCGGGAAAGAAAAAAGGGGTCGTTTCCCCTTATCGCCGCGGCTGTGTTTTTGACAGAGAAAAGCGGGAAAAGTCACAAAGAAAAATTCCCCTTGTCTTTCGGGTCGCCTTACGGCGGGAAAAGACAGGGGAATTATTTTTTTGCGCTCGATTGTTCATTTGACAAGGGAGACGGGAATATACTTGTCTTAGCTGAGGAGCTTAAGCTCTGCGGCGCAGGCATGGCATATCCGCTTGTTTTTGTAAATGATAACATTCTCCGCTTCTCCGCAGAAAATACATGCAGGAGCGTACTTCTGCAGGATAACGCGGTCTTTTTCGGAGAAGATCTCAACTCCGTCACCGGGGCTCAGATCCATAAGACGTCTGGTTTCGATGGGAAGAACTATCCTCCCCAGCTCATCGATTTTTCTGACCATGCCAAGTGATTTCATATCAGACCCTCCGTTCCAATTTCTGATACTATTTTAACAATTTTTACAGAAAATGTCAATAGGGAGTGACAAATTTTGATTGAAAAGTGTTTTTTTGTGCTTGTTATCCTGTCGATCGGCTTCGGATTTTGTACGGGAAATATGAGCGAAGTCTCCAATGCCGCCCTTGACGGCGCGGACGTACTCATCCTCGACGAGGATCTTCACCGGGTTGATGCCCTCGGCGTAGTAAGCGCCGGAGGGAGCGCAGATGATGCAGAAGATATAGTGCTTGGAAGCGTGCACGCCCAGACCCACATCGTTTGCAAAAATGAAGGGACGGATGTACAGGGAAGCACCATCGGTATGGGGCACCCAGTCGCGCTCCACATCCACCAGAGCCTCAACAGCCTGCACAAAATCCTCCTCCGGGATCTTGGGGATGCACAGACGGTCGGCAGAATCCTGGAAACGCTTTGCGTTGCAATCAGGGCGGAACAGCTGAATGGTGTCATCCGCGGTGCGGTAAGCCTTCATGCCCTCAAAGATCTCCTGCGCATAGTGGAACACCACCGTGGCCGGGTCCAGCGGGAAGGGTGCATAGGGGACGATGCGGGCATCGTGCCAGCCCTCGCCCTCGGTATAATCCATCACAAACATGTGGTCGGTAAATTTCTTACCGAAGCCCAGCTTGGTCTCGTCCTGGGGCTTCTCCTTGGGAGAAGTGGTACGAGTGATCTTAATATCCAACATGATATATTTCCCTCTTTTCTGATCTCACACAGCAGATTTTGCGCGGCACGCGCCCGCACCTGAGATGCCGAATGTTGTTTTCTATTATAGTAGCATGAGCCGGATTTGCAAGGAAACGCAAAATCTTTCATGTTTGGGGGCTGTAAGTTGTCGCAAATTGTGATAAAATGAAAACATGAGCCCTCTCAGTCAACGCCGATGGCGTTGCCAGCTCCCCCAAAGGGGGAGCCCATTGCGGCTTTTAGATTTTGGTTTTGCGAAAACCTTTTCTAAGAGGCAGAACAGCCTCTCCCTTCGGGAGAGGTGGCATTGCGAAGCAATGACGGAGAGGGTTATAATAAAAGGAGTTCTACCATGATCAACGGCGTGATTTTTGATATGGACGGCCTGATGTTCGACACCGAGCGGATGTGGGCTACTTTCTGGAAACCGGCGCTGGCGGCGCTGGGTCTGGAGTATAAGGAGGGCCTTGCCGAGGCTGAACGCGGCACAGCAGGCGAAACTTCCCGTAACATCGTACGGCAGTTCTACGGAGAGGACTGCGATGCCAACGCCATCATCGACAGCCTGCACCGGGTGGCCGATGAGGAGTTCCAGAAACCGGTGCCCAAAAAGCCGGGGCTGGACGAGCTGCTGGCCTGGCTGGATGCCAACCACATCCCCATGGCAGTGGCCTCCTCCAGCCGGGTCCATGTCATCGAGGGCAACCTGAACAACTGGGGGCTGACCCACTACTTCAAGGCGCTGGTATCCGGCCAGCAGGTCAAACACTCCAAGCCCGACCCGGAGATCTTCCTGCTGGCGGCGGAAAAGCTGGGCACCGACCCCGCCCACACGCTGGTGCTGGAGGACAGCTACAACGGTGTCCGCGCCGGTGCCGCCGGGGGCTTTGTCACCGTCATGGTGCCCGATCTGCTCCCCGCCGACGATGAAATGCGCGGCCTGTATACCATGGAATGCACCAGCCATAAATGGGTTATCATCTGGGGCATTACAGAAGATAACAAGCTTTGCACAGCCAATAGACTCAATATCCTTAGTAGCATATGCAGTCTTTTTCACAATCTGTCCAAGTAATGCGACAGCATCCATATTAATACCAGTCTTAGTAGAACCAACATTAACACTTGAACATACAAATTCAGTTTCCTTCATAGCCTGTGGAATAGACTCAATAAGCATACGTTCTGCTTTAGTCATACCTTTAGAAACAATGGCAGTATAACCACCAATAAAGTTAATACCTAATTCCTTTGCACACTTATCTAGTGTTTTTGCAATCTGTACATAGTCTTCTGGCTTCTTGCAGGCTGAAGATCCGATTGTTGCAATAGGCGTAACTGAGATACGCTTATTCACAATAGGAATACCATATTTTTTTTCAATAGACTGTCCTACAGGTACAAGATTTCTTGCAGTAGACATGATTTTGTTGTAAATATTATCACAAAGAACATCTAAAGAAGAATCAATACATTCAAATAAGCTAATACCGATTGTAATAGTTCTTACATCTAGATTTTCCTGCTCAATCATTTTATTTGTTTCAATAACTTCAAACTGATTAATCATCTATACATCTCCTTATAATCTATGCATCATATTAAAGATTTCTTCATGCTGAATTTTAATATCAACACCAATTTCTTTACCTAAAGCAGCAAGTTCATCTGCTAAGTCATTAAATGCTTTGCTAGAAGCATCATGATTGACAATCATCATCATATTGAAATAACCTTGTACAATAGTCTGAGAGATATCTAAAATATTTACATCATTCTCAGCAAGATAAGTACATACCTTTGCGATAATACCTACCTGGTCCTTTCCAACTACAGTAATAATACCTTTTTTCACAGTCGAATCCTCCGTTTTCATAAATTTTTAAACATTATAGCAAAACTAAGTAAAAAGATAAATAAAAAGTGTAAAAATATGCTTAGACTAAATAATAGCCTTTAAAAGTAATTTTAATTGATTGTAATATCAAAAAAAGAGAAGGAATGATTCCTTCTCTCTTATGTTTATGTTATTCACCTAATAATTTAAGAGCAGTAGCAAGAACAGCCTTACCGTTCATAGTTCCGTAATCTCTCATATCGATAACGTCAACAGGGATAGCACCAGCTTTTCTTGAAGCAGCTAATTTTTCGATTGCAGCTTTCTGGAATCTAACCTGTGGGCCAAGTAAGATACAGTCAACTTCTTCTAGCACTCTAGGTGCATCAGAGAATGGTAAAGCGAAGATTTTTGCTTCAACTCCCTGTTCCTTAGCTGCGGCTTCCATTTTAGTTACTAATAAGCTAGTAGACATACCTGCAGAACATACTAATAAAATTGTTTTCATTGTCATTACTCCTTTTCTAATTTCTATATTAATTATACTAATTTTTAGCCATGATGTAAACACTTACCCAAAAGTTTTTTTTAGCATAATACAAAAAATGATATTCAAAAGGCTATAAATTTAATTTATAATATTTTAGAGGTGGTTAAAATGAAGATATTAGTCGTAAGCGATTCGCATATGTATAACGATATATTAGAAAATATCACAAATAAATGGAAAAACAAGGTGGATTTATTGGTACATTGTGGAGATTCCTCTCTCCTTCCAGATGATCCATTACTTAAAGATTATGATATAGTTGTACATGGAAATCATGACGAAGAAGTCTTTCCTCACTATGTAGTTTACAAAGATATATTTGTGACCCATGGTAATGATTATCATGTCTATACAGGCTATGATGAACTTATACAAGCATGTAAAGAAAATCATTGCACGATATGTTTTCATGGACATACACATGTGCCTACGATTCAGATTCATGAAGGAATCACTTTTGTGAATCCAGGTAGTGCTATGATCAATCGAGGAAACTATGGTTATGGAACATATGCTATTGTGGAGACAGAACCATTTAATGTCATCTATTATGATAGTCTAGATCATCATATCTGTAACCAGGAAGTTCTTGAAGAAGGTATGGTATTACTTGATGACTTCAAAAAGATTGTAAAGAATATGAAATAAGGGAGATAGCGAACTATCTCCCTTTAAAAAATACTATTTTTCTTCTAATCTTTTTCTCTTATATTCAATGATGAACATGACTTCCTTTAGATCTTCATCTGGTAATTCAGATAATAATCTAGCAATATTCGCAATATTATAGTAGTCATATTTCTTGCCACTCATGATTTCTTCAACACTACGTCCATATAAGCGTGAAAGAACTTTTAATTCCCCTACTGTTACATCTCTTTTACCATTTTCAATATCTGAAATTGCAGAATGAGGTACATTAAGATGTGCAGCAACTTCTTTTTGTGTTAAGTTCTTAAAAGTTCTATAAGTTTTTAGACGTTTAGCGAGATCCATATCTAATGCCATAAGTTTACCTCCCCATTTCTATCTGTGGTTTATTATAACACAAAAAAATAAAGGTGGCAATTTAGGAATTATGAAAAATATAGATTTTATCTAAAATGTTATTTGAAATATCCTACTACATAAGGCTTCTTTAAATCACTTTTTTTCCCTTTAGAAGTACGTTTTTTTATGTCTTCTAAAACGGTTACAGTCGCATTTTCACCTTCTGTAGTCAACATAATAAAATATGAAATATTTAGAGATTGATGGTTTTCTACATAGATTGGTTCATTATGTAGTATATGATTACGACATTGATCATCAGTAAAGATATCAAAAGGAACACCTTTTCTATCTACAATCTTATAAGAATGTTTCTTGCACATACCACAATGTGGTACTTTCTTATGGAAATAAGATTGTGAAATGACACAATGTTCACTGATCATATTCTCTGTTTTACCATAGATAGGTAAAATAAGATCAGCATTATAATCCTTCATCTGTTTAATCTGTTTTCTTGTACATTCAAATGATGCAATGACTGGTTCTTTAAATGCATAAGCATCATAATGGTTATAAATATTAAATCCCTGACCAATAATAAGAGGATGCTCTTTTAATAATCTATAGCTTCCAAAGTCATTGACAATTAATGTATTGAATTCTTTCAATAAAGGATTGTGAATGACTTCTTGTATATCTTTATCATGCATAATACGAGGTAGATAAAGATTAGGTACTTTATCATATTTTTTGAAGCATTCTAATGCTTCTTTTAGATCTGCATTATAGTAGTAATATACATGATCATAATCTCTTAAGGCAATTTCTAACTGTTTTATATTAGAAACTACTACATGATACTCAGATACACTTTGCGGAATGACTTTAAGAGGCTGTATTTCTTTAATAGGAGCCTTGTGGTGCTTCTTAAAGGTAAATAATGTATCTAGCTTAGAAAGTGCCTCACGACGCATATTATTGATGATTGTGATAGGTATAAATAATTCACCATATAACTCTACATCAATCTTATCTGCTTCATACACAGTATGACCAAGCTTATTGAGATGATCAATAATATTCTCTTTAGTGGCAGCACGCTTTGATGCTTCTTCAATGATCTGTTCACTTACTACAGATACTTCTTCATCATCACATTTTACAACAAGCGTACAGGGCTTATTAAGAGATGCTTTAAAGGACATATCAATCTTTCGATATTTCTTTTCTTCCTGATATGTTTTCTGCATACGGTTAATTGTATCTACACTGATTGTCTTATTAACAGTTCCACCCTTCACTACATCATCAAACTCAATCTGAACATTCATGCCTGCTTCTGCTTTATTGATGAGCTTATTTTGATAATAAATCTTATTGACAGGTCTTCCTTTATCTATTTCTGTAAAGACAATAGAATCACCCTGTGTTAAATCATTTTTTAGGGCTATAGAAACACGTTTACTACGGTAGTCATATCCTTTAACATAGCCTAAGAAAACGCCTTGGTTACCTGAAAATGTCTCATCTACAATTTTATCAGCATGAAATGGATAACCAGATGTATAATGGCGATTAAACATCTGTTTCATATCATTGAAGTTCTCTTTTGTATAGTTAGGTGTATTCTCATAATAATGTTTAATAGCTTTAGAATAAACCTGAGTGACTGCAGCCACATATTCAGGACGCTTCATACGCCCTTCTATCTTTAAAGAAGCAACGCCTGCTTCAATATATTCATTAATATGATCAGATGTACATAAATCCATTGTAGACATGAGATAGCTTGTATCAATCACTTTGCCATCTTCTTCTAAACTATAAGGTAAACGGCATGGCTGTGCACAGGCGCCTCTATTACCACTTCTTCTACCTATCATACTAGACATCAAACACTGTCCAGAATAAGCCACACATAATGCACCATGTGCAAATACTTCTATTTCTAAATCTGTATGAGAGCAGATATATTTAATTTCATCAATGGTATTTTCTCTAGCAAGAACGACTCTTTTAACACCTAGATCTTCAAAATAACGTAATGCCTCTAATGACATCACACTCATCTGAGTAGAAGTATGAAGTTCCATATCAGGATATCTTTCATGAACGAGCTTTAATAAGCCAATATCTTGAATAAGAAGTGCATCTATTTGTAGCTCATATAAACTATCAATTAATGAAAGAACATCTTTCATTTCATCATCTTGATATAGTGTATTAACAGTTACAAATATTCTTACATTTCTTAGATGTGCATACTGTATAGCCTGGTCTAGTTCTTCTAGATTAAAGTTCTTAGCGAAGGCTCGTGCTGAAAAGGCAGTTGTTCCAAGATAAATCGCATTAGCGCCATTCGCAATAGCGCCCTGCAGAGACTCAAAATCACCTGCAGGGGCCAATAATTCAATTCTATTCATTTATACAAGTTTTTGAGCTAAATCATAGCACATACGTGCTGATGACTTTGCAGCTTCCTTAAGATATTGATCAAACTGGATAGAACTGCTGCCTTTATCAAAAATATCACTTAATCCACGTACAATAATAAATGGTTTATTAAAGACTGTACATACCTGAGCTACTGTTGCAGCTTCCATTTCAGAACATAATGCATCAGGGAAGTATTCTTTGATTGCATCAACCTGATCTTTTCTTGCAACAAATTGATCACCAGAGACAATAAGACCACTATATACTGTTAAGCCATTATGTTCAAAGATTTCTTTTGCATAAGAAACGAGTGTCACATCAGCTTCATAGTAAAGAGGCATATCAGGTACTTGTCCATATGGACGTCCAAAAGCAGTGACATCGACATCATGATGCGCTACCTTTTCACTGATGATAACATCTCCGACGTTTTCTTTTAAATCAAGTCCACCTGCGGAACCAACATTGATGACATGATCAATATCAAAGTTCTTTAATAAAAGAGTAGCTGAAATAGCTGCATTGACTTTACCAATACCACCCTGGACAACTACAACTTCTTTTTTTCCTAATAAACCTTCATAAAAATGATAATTACATTCCTGGTATTCTTTTTCAACATTCATTAAAGCAAGTATTTCATTGACTTCTTCTTCCATTGCACCAATAATACCTAACATGTTAATCCCTCACTTTCTTTACTACAAATATAATACGTTCACACTCTTCCTTGTATTCACCAAAATCACTATAATACGCGATTGACTTAAATCCTGCTTTTTTAAGCATTTTGACATACTCATCTACAGGAAGTGTTTTTTGACGATGTGTTTCATCAACATGATGACCATCTTCGTCAATAATAATATGATGGGTAATAACACCTTTGTGATCACTTTCTACATCCCATGAGAAGAAGAAATCTTCATCTTCATTCTTTTCATGATAATCATCTAAGATCACATTACATTTATATAGACTGTTCACATCAAAAATAAATGTTCCATTATATTTTAAACCTTCATAAACATTATTAAAGACATCTTGTACTTTCTTCTTGCTTAAAACATAGTTAATTGCATCTGTTAAACAAAGAATGGTGTCTACAGGCTGAGATAAGGCAAAATCACACATATCAATCGTTTCAGTTAGAAGTTCAACACCTTCATCCTTAGCTTTTAAGGCAGTGATGTTTACCATATCTTCAGATAAATCAGTGGCTAGAACCTGATGACCTTCTTTCGCAAGTTCAATAGCAGTTAATCCAGTTCCACATCCTAGTTCTAATATTGTTTTAAGATTAGCATGTTCATGAATGAATTTTAAATATTCAGAATAGAAGTCTGGGTCCATTAAAGAATCATAATAATAAGAAAACTCTTTATAGGCAGCCATTATGCAAGATACTCCTTGATATCAATAGTAGGCATATCACTCCATAACTTCTCTAAGTTATATTCTTTACGTGCTTCTTCAGAGAAGATATGACAGATTACATCACCTGCATCAATAAGAATCCATTCCGCATTACCACGGCCTTCTATGCTCTTGATTTCAAAACCGTTCTTTTCGCACTGGTCAACTACATTATCCTGAATCGCATTTAATAAACGTTTATTAGATGCAGTACATAAAATAAATGTGTCATATAAGGGAGAGGCGTTCTCCATATTGATTGCCACAATATCCTGGGCTAATTTATCGTCCATTGCTTTCACAATACATTCTACTTTAGTCATTATTTCCTCCATTTCCCCGCGCCTTCGTTGCGCGGACACAAATATATAACC
>ERZ827168.5556-NODE-5556-length-10401-cov-6.250822_pt1 | contig 10401 bp, 9 predicted proteins | sample MGYA00519868_ERZ827168 | MGnify/ENA primary metagenome ERZ827168 (study PRJEB31778, sample SAMEA3449271) | human gut metagenome | biome: human gut; feature: human-associated habitat; material: faeces | place: United Kingdom | collected 2010/2012 ...
ATTTTTGAAAACCGTTACCGCCACGTCGATGAGCTTGCGCGCATGGGCGCGGAGGTGCGCGTTGCGGGACGCGTTGCTGTGGTCACGGGGCGCGAGCACCTGCACGGCGCACGCGTCAAGTGCACCGACCTTCGTGCGGGCGCGGCACTCGTTATCGCGGGACTTCAGGCCGGGGGGCTGACGCGCATTTCACGCATCGAGCATATCGACCGTGGATACGAGCGCATCGAGGAGAGCCTCGGCGCACTGGGCGCGCATGTGCGGCGGGAAACGGATCCATAAGCAAATGAAGAAAAAGGCAGGAAAACTATGGCGTCAAAGCGAAGAAACAGGCGGCGCAGGCGGGGAAGAGCACCTTTCCCGCTGAGACTTTTGTGCCTGGCAGTCGTGATCGCTGCATTTCTCGGCGCGCTGACGATGTTCTTCCGCATCGACCTGATCGTGGTGGAAGGCAACGAGCGCTATACGAAGGAGCAGCTCATTGAGGCGGCCGGCGTGCAGAAGGAACAGAACCTTGTGCTGCTGAACAAATATAAGGTCAAACAGGCTATTTTCGATGCGCTCCCCTATGTGGGGACCGTCAGCATCAACCGCAAATATCCTGATGCGCTCATCTTGACGGTAACGGAGTGCGCGGCGTCTGCCGCGCTGACAGAGAATGACGGCACGTGGCTGATGAGCGACGAGGGAAAGCTCCTTGAGCGCACCGCGCAGATCCCTGAGGGCTGCGCGCGCGTGACAGGCTGCGCGCTTGTCGCGCCGGAGGTCGGTGCGCAGGCGATGTTTGCGGAAGAAGATTCGTACAAATTCGAGCGGCTCCTTGCGCTGCTGCGCACGGCGGAGGATAAGCAGCTTATGTCCATGATCGGCGAGGTCGATTTGAGCGACGGCACGGCGATCACCTTTACTTACCTTGGCCGCTTTACCGTCAAGATGCCGTGGGATGCGGACATTGCCTACAAGCTCGAAAATGTGCGCACAGTGGTGGGTGAACTCGAGGATAACCAGACGGGGATCATCAATCTGATGATGGAGGGTAAGGCCAGCTTTATCCCGGAGTGAGAAAGCATAGGTTGACGTAAAAAAGTTTTCCCGAAATAGCCGATTGCTATTGACCCCGCAGGAAAACCGTAATACAATGATGAAGATAACAAATACCTGATATTGTAGCGCTTGCATCGTCAGGCGCTTTGCCCATACAACAGATTGCAGGAGGAACCGACATGGCATTCGGATTGGAAACCGGCCCCGAGAACGTAGTGAAGATCAAGGTCATCGGCGTTGGCGGCGGCGGCAACAACGTTGTTAACCGCATGGTGCGCACCGGTGCGCGCGGCGTGGATTTTGTCGCAGTCAACACAGATAAGCAGGCGCTCAATGTTTCCGCCGCTACCGATAAGATCCAGATCGGCGAGAAGCTGACGCACGGTCAGGGCGCAGGCTCTGATCCTGAGGTCGGCCGCAAGAGCGCCGAAGAGAGCCGCAACCAGATCGCCAAGGCGCTGGAAGACACGGATATGGTCTTCATCACCGCCGGCATGGGCGGCGGCACCGGCACGGGCGGTGCGCCCATCGTTGCCGAGATCGCGCGCGAGGCGGGCATTCTGACCGTCGGCGTTGTGACGAAGCCCTTCGGCTTTGAAGGCCGCCGCCGCATGACGCAGGCGGAAGCGGGCATCAATGAACTCAAGACCAAGGTCGACTCGCTCGTTATCATTCCAAACGAGCGGCTCAAGCATGCAACCGATCAGAAGATTACCTTTGCCAACGCTTTTGAAATCGCAGACGATGTGCTGCGCCAGGCGGTGCAGAGCATTTCTGACCTCATCCGCGACACGGGCTTCATCAACCTCGACTTTGCCGACGTGACCGCCATTATGAAGGACGCGGGCCTTGCCCACATGGGCGTCGGTCGCGCCGCGGGCAAGAACAAGGCCGAGGAAGCTGCGCGCATGGCGATCTCCTCCCCGCTGCTGGAGACCTCCATCAACGGCGCGCACGGCGTGCTCATCAACGTCACCGGCTCGATGGACATCGGTCTCGACGAGGTCGAGCAGGCGGCGTCCCTCGTGCAGGAGGCCGTGCATCCCGATGCGCTCACCATCTTCGGCGCGACGTTCGACGAAACGCTCGACGATGAGATCCGCGTCACCGTGATCGCCACGGGCTTTGACAAGGCGCCCGGTGCGCTTGACTTCAACAAGGAAAAGGGTCAGGCGGAGCAGAGCGGCGAGGTTACTGCCAGTCTTACCCCGCTCGATTTCGATAAGGAAAAGGCAGAGGAAGAGGCAAAGCACGAAGCTGAGCCCGACCCGTTCGACGATATCTTCAAGATTTTCAACCGCGAGCGCTAACGAAAATATTTCCAAAATTCCGCAGACTTTGGTCTGCGGAATTTTTTTGCCCTCAAATGCCCTGCTTTTTTCAGATGCCGGTGCCAACGCATCAAAATTTTGCACCTTTTAATTTTGCCCGAAGCGCAGAAAGTAAATGCGCCGGACGAAAAAAGAAAGAAAAAGACAGAAAAATGCCGGCGTGAGCGGGCGGCTGCTTTCTTGCGCGCACAGGACGCGCCGCCCGCCCGTATTTTTTGAAGGGGTGAGAGAATGGATGGAACGCATTGCATCGGAAAGCGCGCGGCGGCGATCCTGCTGGGATTTTTTGCCGCCGCCGCGCTCATGCTGCCGTCTGCGCAGGCGGCAGAACGGACGGTCAGCGAGTTGATCCCCGTGGGGCAGGTCATCGGCGTGAAGCTCTTTTCTGACGGCGTGCTCGTCGTCGGCCTTTCCGACGGAGAAAGCCCTGCAAAGGCTTGCGGGCTGAAAGAAGGCGACGTGATCACCGCTGTCGGTGGACAGGAGCTTGATACGATCGAAGAATTTCGTCAGCTTCTGGCAGAAAACGGCGCGGACGCTGCGGCTTTGACCGTCAAGCGCGGCAGCCGCACGCTGGAGCTGTGCGCAGCGCCGGAGAAGGACGAAAGCGGTGATTACCGCCTCGGCGCATGGGTGCGCGACAGCATGGCGGGCATCGGCACGATGACCTTTTACGACCCGGAGAGCGGCATTTTCGGCGCACTGGGACACGGCGTGACAGATGCGGATACGGGAAAGCTCCTGCCGCTTGACCACGGCAGTATCATGGACGCATCGGTCAAGGCGGTGAAACGAGGCGAGCGCGCCGCGCCGGGAGAACTCAAGGGCGATTTTGACCTGACGCGTGACAGCGGTACACTTTTTGCCAATACCGAGAGCGGCATTTTTGGAAAGCTTTCCGCCGAGGACGCAGAGAAGCTTCGCACGCAGGCGCTGCCCATTGCCGGAAAAAGCGAGCGAAAAACCGGAAAAGCGCAGATCCTTGCAACCGTGGAGGGCAAAGAAACACGCGCATACGACATTGAGATCGAAAAGATCTACTCGTCTTCCGGCAGCACGCGCAACTTTTTGCTGCACGTGACGGATGAGGCGCTGCTTGCGCAGACCGGCGGCATAGTACCGGGAATGAGTGGGAGTGTTGTTTTAAAAGACGGGAAGATCGTCGGCGCAGTGACCCATGTTTTATTGGACGACCCGACAAGAGGTTATGGCATTTTTATTGAAAATATGCTTGCTGCCGCCGGATTGCAGACGGCATAACCCACCGCTCCGGTAGAGATGGCATTCTGTTAAGGAAGTGTGAAAATAGCTGATTTTAGAGGAAAAAATGCAAAAAAGATAGTTATTTTCGACAAAAACTGCTTGAAAACGCTGTCCGAATATGTTAGCTTTATGCCATGGCAGAATGAAGACGTCATATTTTGCTGTTTAGCCGACCGGCTTGGCCGGCAATCTAAACTTGTGTAAAAAGGACGGGATGACATGGAGAACAGGATTACAGTCGTATTGGCAGATGCGAACGAGGAGTTTCGCACGGCACTGCAGCAGACATTGGAAAACGCGGAGGGATTCGACGTAGTGGGAAGCGCGGCCGACGGATTGGCGGCCGCTCAGCTTGTGCAGGAGAAGAGACCACAACTCCTTGTCATGGATCTGCTGCTGCCGGGACTGGACGGCTTCGGCGTGCTCGAGCAGCTGGAAAAGGCGAAGGTGCAGGTGAAGAGCCTGATTGTCTCGGCGCTCTATCGCGACCAGATCGTTGCGCAGGCAATGAGCCGCGGCGTATCCTTCTTCATGCCAAAGCCCTGTGAAACGGCTTCGCTGTTGGAGCAGATGCGCCGCGCGATGAACGAAGGGGAAGAGAGCGAGAGCGAATCCCAGTCACTTGAACGCGAGGTCACGGCGGTGATCCACGAGGTCGGCGTACCTGCGCACATCAAGGGTTACCAGTATGTGCGCGAGGCGATCGTCATTGCGGTGCAGGACATGGACGTGATCAATGCGGTGACGAAGGTACTCTATCCGGAGGTCGCGCGCCGTTACAGCACCACACCTTCGCGCGTGGAACGCGCCGTGCGTCATGCGATCGAAGTCGCATGGGATCGCGGAGACCTTGAAACGCTCCAGCACTATTTCGGGTATACGGTCTCCAACACAAAAGGAAAGCCGACCAACAGCGAGTTCATTGCCATGATCGCCGACCGCATTCGATTACAGCGGAAAATCCGAAAGGCATAAGCAGGCCCTGAAAACCGGAAGAGCAGAGGAATAAAGAAAACCACACCGCGGAAGAGCTTCCGCGGTGTGGTTTTCTATCATTTTTCCTGTTTCTTTTTCATGCGCTTTTCAATGCGCCGCAGACCCAGCAGGCACAGCCAAGAGGCGGCGCCGAGCAGCAGCGAACCGAGCGCATAGCCCTGTTTCTTTTTCATGACAGCTCCTTTGCAAGACTTACGATGTGCTTTCCCGCAGAACAATGTCCGCAGTGAAGCGTCTGCCGTCGCGCTCGACCAGAAGGCTGAGCGTTTCGCCCGCTTCGTGGCGGCGGCGGACACGGAGAAGGTCGGTGGATTTGGTCAACGCCTCACCGTCTGCCTTCAAAATGAGATCGCCCTTTTGAATGCCGGCTTCGTCGCCGGGGCCGCCGGGCGTGACTTCCATGACGAGCAGCGCAGTCTCGCCGCTGTCGAGCGTGACGGGTGCGATCTGCACCGAGACGCCGATCATCACCTCGCCGTGGATCTCGCCGTAGGCGATGAGATCATTGATCATGTAAGCGGTCGAGGCGATGGGAATGGCGAAGCCGAGCCCCTCTACGCTTACGGTGGAGGAGGAGCCCATCTTCATCGTGTTGATGCCGACGACCTGTCCGTATACGTTGATGAGTGGGCCGCCGGAGTTGCCGCTGTTGAGTGCGGCATTCGTCTGAATGAGTGTCATTGTGATGCCGTCAACGTCTACATCGCGGTTGATGGCCGAAACAATGCCGTCGGTCAGCGTGCCGCGCAGCTCCACGCCGAGCGGATTGCCGATGGCGTACACGGTATCGCCGACGGTCAGCGCATCGGAATCGCCAAACTCCGCAGCGGGGAGGTCTTTGGCGGCGATCTTGATGACGGCAAGATCCTTTTCTTCGTCCAGTCCCAGAAGGCTGGCGCGGTAGTTCTTGCCTGTGTCGAGTACGACATAACACTCAGCGCCGCCTGCGATGACATGCGCGTTTGTGAGGATATAACCATCGGACGTGAAAATGACGCCCGTGCCGACCATGGCGCTGCCGTCGTTCATGGAGGCAAACACCGTGACGGTGGATGGATTGACCTTCTGATAGACCTCCTGAATACTCAGCGCCTCGCCGTGCGTTTCGCTGTAGCGGAGCTTGACCTTGTCGGTGTTGGGCAGGCGCTTGATGGTCGTTTCGCCGTGGTTTGAATTGTCGTAGGATTCGGCGTCATTGCGATGCTCGAAATGATCGTCAAAATAGGAGTCGTGGCTGTCGAACACACCGCTGAGGCACAGAGCCGTGATGCCGCCGCTGATGAGGAGCAGACCGAGCATGCAGAAAAGAAAGATCCTGAGGCCCTTTCTTTTTCTGCGCGGCGCGGCGGCTTTGGGCTGTCCGGGCAGCGGCGTGGGCTGCACATAACGCTCCACGATGGGAGTGATGCGCGCTTCGTAGCGCAGCACGACCTCCTGCGGCTCATTGGTGCTGCCGCTTTGAGGAAGATTCTGCTTTTCCTGATCCATAGTGATTGTTTCTCCTGTCGGGGGACTCACTGGGGGGCGATCTGCCCACCGGCCAGCGTGACGGTAAAGGTGAAGGTGGTCAAGCCGTTTTCACTCGTGACGGCGATGTGCTCCTTATGCTGATCGAGAATGGTTTTGACCACGTAGAGCCCGAGCCCCACGCCGTCCTTATCCTCGGAGCGGGACTTATCGCTCTTGTGGAAGCGCTCAAAGAGCAGCGGGATCTCCTCGGCGGGAATGGTGTCGCCCTCGTTGCGCACGGAAACAAGCGCTTTGCCGTTTGAAGTGGTCACACCGAGGTAGAGCGCGGAGCCTTTGCGGGCAAATTTGGTCGCGTTTTCCAGCAGATTGTAGATGACCTGCGTGATGAGGTCATTGTCGCCGAGCACCATGATGCCGCTGTCGGGAATGTCGGCGTCCACATCAAGCCCGCGGTCGGTGATCTTCTTTTCCATCGAGATGAGCACGCGGCGCATGCTCTCGCACACGTCGAACGGCGCTTTCGTGCGGTTGAGATCGCGCGACTGGAGCTGCGAGACCTCAAGCATGCGGCGCACAAGACGGGACAGGCGCCGCGATTCGTCCGAAATGATGCGCAGATATTCCTTCTCCTGCTCGGGCGGGATCGTGCCGTCGAGAATGCCGTCCGTATAGCCGGCGATGGTCGTCATCGGGGTCTTGAGCTCGTGGGAAACGTTGGCGATGAACTCGCGGCGCTGTCGCTCCGTTTCTTGGAGGGAGTCGGCCATGTTGTTGAAGGCGTCGGCCAGCTCAGTGATCTCCGTCACGTCGGCGTAGTTGTGCATGCGCACATCAAAGTTGCCGTCGGCAAAGCGGCGGGTCGCTTCCGCCATCTCATGAATGGGGTGCGACTGGCGCATACTGACCCACGCGCTCACAACGAAGGAGAGCAGCAGCACCGTCACCGCCGTCATAAAGAAAAGCCCGATGAAAGTGCGCCACATCGTCGTCAGCGCCCGTGCGCCGGTCACAGCCAGTACAAAGCCGACGGTCGCGCCGCCGGATTCAATCGGCACACCGACAACAAAGTGTGTATCCGCATAGATGCTGCCGAGCGTGGTGCGCACCGCGTATGGTTCGCTGCTCATCGCTCCCTCGGAGACATCCTTCGGCACGGTGAGTACGCGATTGGCGAGCGAGGGGTCAGTCGTCAGCAGCAGGTTCCCGTCTGCGTTGCAGATGAGAAACTGCGCGTCCGTTACGCTGGAGGCAAAATCAGCCAGTTCGCGCAGTCCTGTGAGCGAGCCGCTTTCCATGTAAGATGAGACCATGTGCGAAACGACGCTCGCCTTGCTCTGCATCTCCTCGCTGCGCTCGTCGATGGCATAGGAATATGTCAGCGCGAAGAATGCACTGCCGAGCAGCGCCAGCGTCAGCATGACGACGCTGGCTGTGAGCAGAAAATTCTGCCAGTAGATCGTGCGGCAGCGCGTTCTGGCCTTCAGGAACCAGCCTTTTTTCTGTTTTTTCTCTTTGTTTTCTTCCGGCATGCTCAATTACTTCACTTCAAATTTGTAGCCCACGCCCCAAACGGTCTTGAGCGCCCACTGATCGCTGACATTTTCGACCTTTTCGCGCAGGCGCTTGACGTGTACGTCCACCGTGCGCGAATCGCCGAAATAGTCAAAGCCCCAAACCTCGTCGAGCAGCTGATTGCGCGTGTAAACGCGGTTCGGCGTGGCGGCGAGATGATAGAGAAGCTCCAGCTCTTTAGGCGGCGTATCGATCTTCTTGCCGTCCACGATCAGCTCATAGGAGTCAAGGTCGATGACGAGCTTGTCGAAAACGAGGCGTTTGTGCGTGTCGTCGGGGATCTCGCTGCGGCGCAGTACCGCGTTGATACGCGCAAGCAGCTCTTTCATCTCAAAGGGCTTGACGACATAGTCGTCCGCGCCCATCTCGAGGCCATGAATACGGTCGTTGACCTCACCCTTGGCAGTGAGCATGATGATCGGGCACTTGGACGTTTCACGGATCTTGGCGCATACGCCCCAACCATCGAGCACGGGGAGCATCACGTCAAGCAGCACGAGATCCGGCTCTTTTTCCTTGAATTCTTCTACCGCCTTGCCGCCGTCGGCTGCGATGCGGACTTCAAAGCCCTCTTTGTCGAGATACATTTTGATGAGGTTGGAAATATTGTTATCGTCCTCTACGACAAGAATATTGCGTGCCATGCTCTTATCCCCTTTCACACAACCGTGTGCCTTTCTTCTGTGATGGTCATTGGTATCATTATTATACGCGAAACTGCGGTTTTTTCCTGAACATTCTGTTAAAACGTCACGCTTCTTTTGCGACGGAAAGCTCGTTGAGTGCAGTGACCGGCCGAGAAGAGGAACACAGGCGGGCGAGCAGTGCGCTCCAGTTTTCCTGAAGGTTGGCATCGCTGCCCAGGTAGGCGATGCAGCCGCCGGAGCGGGCCTTGCGGAGAATGTCGCCGGCGACGGGCGGATCAGCACGGTAATCCAGATCGAAAACGATGGGGCAGTAGCCCGCCCTGCGCACGGCGCGCAGCGTTTCGTCCGATGTGTCGGAGAGGTAGACGAGCCGTGTTTTTTCGTTGCATGCCGTCCAGAGGGCATTGTTTGCACGCTCGATCGCGCTGAGCGTGCGCGCGCTGCCGCCGGAGGCGTCGATGTACAGCGCGGCGGCGCTGCCGCTGATGACGATGCGGCGCAGCAGATCGCCGAGCGAGGAGAGCTGCTCTTCCGAGAAAAGGAACGTCGCTTTCGCGTTTTCCTTGACAAGCGTGTCAAGCAGCGCGTTCGAAACGTTCTCGTCCGTTACGCGCAGGGTGAGGCAGACAAGATTGCGGTCATTGTCCGTGTCGCTATCCGGGGGAGTATCCGCGCTATTGGAGCCATTGTGCGTTTTCATGTAGTCGTTGTAGCGCTGCTCCATGGACATGGCGGCGGCATCGATGAATTTTGCGTCCGAGAGCACGACGGTGTCGCTCTTGAGACGCACAAGGTATCCGTAGGTCACGCGCGTGTAGCTGTAATCAAGCGAGAAAAATTGCGTTAAAAGGTCAAGCGGCAAAAATACCACATCGCCGCGCACGATGGCTGCTCCGCTGTATTGGCGGTCGTTCTGGTCGGTGACGGTGCCGGCGGCAAAGTCAAAGGTCAGCGCGCTGCCCTGCCGGTAAACAACGGCAGTGCTCTTGTCGCGGCTGCGGGAATAGAAGAGTCCCAGGTCTGTGCCGGCGATCGCTGTGTAGGGAACATACAGCCGCCCGCCTGACCAAAAGGGCATCGTTCCGTCGCTGAGATCCGGGAGGAGCTGATCATTGACCGCGGTAAAGTATACGGTCGTTTCAGCCTCCGTCTTGGCGGGCGCAAGCGTAAAAAGCAGCAGCGTTGCAAGCAGCAGACACAAAAACCGTTTTTCCTTCATACGTTTCGCCTCCCGTCATTGAATCTTGTCATTATAACAATTTTTTCTCCGCTTTGCAATATCTGCGCAGTGCTCAGACGCCATAATAGCCAACCGTGGTGTTGGAGAAATAGTGCTGCACGATCTCTTCGGCGGAAAGCCCCTGTTTGGCAAGAATATTCGCTCCGTACTGGCTCATGCCGACGCCGTGGCCGTAGCCCGTGACGTGGAAGGTGAAGGAACCGTCCTTGTATGCCACAGTGAACGAGGGCGAGCGCAGCGAGAGAATGGTGCGCAGATCGTTTCCGCGCAGCTTGACACCGCCGACCGTGACGGAGGCGACATAGTCCGAGTCGTTTCGCACGATGTCGCGGATCCACCCATCTGGATTGCCGGAGAGATCAGCGTCCGGCTTTGCGGCAAGGAAGAGAGACTTGAATTCCGCCGCCGTAAAGGTCGAAACGGAGTAGTAGTTCGGCACAAGCTCTTCCGTTTCGGGGCTTGAGACTTTCTGGAGGTAGGGAAGGTCATTCAGCCACACGTCGCCCGCACCCTGCGTGCTGCCGTCGGCGGAGGAGAAAAAGACGGCAAGGATCGGTGCACCGTCATAGAGGATCACCTCACCATCGGTTTCGCTCACAGCGCGCGCAAGCTTTTCTTCGTAGTAAATGGCCATGCTGCCCCAGTTTGCCGCGGCCTGCTCGGCGCTTAAGTACGCCTTGCAGCAGGTGTGGTCGTCGCAGGCATCGGCATCGGGGTGGTTGGCGCTGCCGCCGCCGCGGATGCGGTAGAGCGTATAGGTGCGTGCGGCGATGGCCTGCGCCTTGAGCGCCTCTTCTTCAAACGAGGCGGGCATTTCCGCGCGCAGCACGCCGAGAAG
>ERZ827168.5560-NODE-5560-length-10393-cov-3.206036_pt1 | contig 10393 bp, 10 predicted proteins | sample MGYA00519868_ERZ827168 | MGnify/ENA primary metagenome ERZ827168 (study PRJEB31778, sample SAMEA3449271) | human gut metagenome | biome: human gut; feature: human-associated habitat; material: faeces | place: United Kingdom | collected 2010/2012 ...
GCCGCACCTCGCTCGCCGTATCGGCACTTAGAATTATGCGGTATTGCCTTATATTCTAAACATCCCGCAATTTTTATCTGAAAGTGGTGTCCGGCATGAAAGTTCTCATCAGCGCCTGCCTGCTTGGCGTTGCGTGCAAATATTCCGGCGGCGACAACGCCCGCCCGGCCCTGGTAGCGGCTTTGCAGGCTGCCGGGCATGAGCTGGTGCCCGTCTGCCCCGAAGTGTACGGCGGCTTACCCACACCGCGCACGCCTGCGGAGCGTATCGGTTCCCGCGTGATGACGGCTGCCGGGGCCGACGTGACCGCCCAGTACCGCAAAGGTGCCGAAATTGCCCTGCAGCTGGCAAGGTTGACGGGCTGCCGGGTAGCCGTGCTGAAAGCCAACAGCCCCAGCTGCGGCCACGGCACGATTTATGACGGCACTTTCAGCGGCAAAAAAATTTCCGGCAGCGGTGTAGCCGCCGAGCTGCTGGAACAAAACGGAATTGCCGTTTATACGGACGAGGACTGTGCCGCGGCACTGCCCTTCTAACGATCACGAATCACGATGATACGAGGTGAATGAAGATATGGCAACAAATACACCATTCGGCCAGCGCCTTGGCCTTGTGCTGGAAGGCGGTGCCATGCGCGGCATTTACACCGCCGGTGTGCTGGATGTTTTCCTGGAAGCCGGTATCATGCCGGACGTTGTGGTGGGGGTTTCGGCCGGTGCGCTGCACGGGTGCAGCTATGTAGCCGGGCAAAAAGGGCGCAGCATCCGCTATTACCGCAAATACCGCAATGATAAGCACTTTATGGGCCTGTATTCCCTGCTGACCACCGGCGATGTGGTGGGCACCAAGTTCTGCTATGAGGATATCCCCTTGCGGTTGGATCCCTTTAACGAAGCTGCTTTTGAAAAAGCCCCCGTTGATTTTTATGTCACCGTAACCAATGTGCGCACCGGCAAGCCGGAGTATATCCTGTGCGACGAGCTGAAAGTTGGCAGCAAGATGGATGTGATTCGCGCGGGAGCGTCCATGCCGCTGTGCTCCAAAATGGTGGAGTGGAACGGCAATCTCTATCTGGATGGCGGCGTGAGCGACAGCATCCCCTATGCCAAAATGAAAGATTTCGGCTGCCGCAAAAGCATTGTAGTGCTGACCCAGCCCGCCGGATACCTGAAACAGCCCGCCGCCATGGCCCCGTTTGAAGCTATGTACCGCAAGTATCCCGCCTTTGTGGAGGCCATGCGCGGCCGCGACCAAATGTACAACACCGAAGTGTGCGCTGTAGAACAGGCCGCCAAACAGGGCGATGTTTTTTTGATTCGCCCCAGCAAGTTACTGCATGTTGGCCGTATGGAACACGACATCGAAGTTCTGAATGCACAATATGAGCTCGGCCGCCAGGATGCCCGAAACCAGATGGATGCGATGAGGGAATGGATTGAGAGGTAGGAGTTTTTTGGGCCGCAGATGCCAAAAAGTTCTGTCTGAATATTAAAACAAAAATGTAGGGAACGGTCTTAACCGTTCCGTTGCCTTGAAACCGTATCCCATTATGGGTAATAATTTCAGGGTTTCGGAACGGTCAAAACCGTTCCCTACAATTATTTTATAGGCCTGCGGCGGACATTCAAACCGCCGTTTAACTCCTACTTCCTAACTCCTAATTGAGCTTAGCTTTCCTTAATCGCTGCCACGGTTGCGGCGAGGTTTTGCATTTCGGAGGGGACGATGATCTTGGTGGCCTGGCCGTCAGCCACTTTTTCCATAGCTTCCATGCTGCGCAGGGCAAGCATGTTCTGGCTGGGGGCGGCTTCGTTGATCAGGCGGATAGAGTCCGCTTTGGCTTTCTGCACCATCAGCAGGGCCTGGGCTTCGCCTTCAGCTTCCCGGATGCGCTGCTGCTTTACGGCTTCGGCGCGCAGGATGGCGCTTTCCTTTTCGCCTTCGGCGCGGGTGATGGCTGCCTGCTTTTCACCTTCCGCCAGCAGGATGGAAGCGCGCTTTTCACGGTCGGCCTTCATCTGCTTTTCCATGGCCTGGCGGATCTCTGCCGGGGGCTCAATATTTTTCAGCTCCACGCGATTTACCTTAATGCCCCAGCGGTCGGTCGCTTCGTCCAGGCTGGCGGTGATCTTGGTGTTGATGGCGTCGCGGCTGGTCAGGGTCTCGTCCAGCGTCATGGAGCCGATGATGTCACGCAGGGTCGTGGCAGACAGGTTCTCGATGGCCTGGATGGGACGGTTGACGCCGTAGGCGTACATCTTGGCATCGAACACCTGGAAGAAGACGACGGTGTCGATCATCATGGTAACGTTATCGCGGGTGATAACAGGCTGCGGGGGAAAGTCTGCGGCTTCCTCTTTCAGCGAAACTTTGCGGGAGATGCGCTCGACGAAGGGCGTGCGGATGTGCAGGCCCGCACCCCAGGTGTCTTTGTAGACACCGAGCCACTCGGTTACGTAGGCGTTGGATTGGGGCACGATGACGATGCAGCGCACCAGCACCACCAGAATGATGATAAGAAGAATGGCAAGGATCCAGATCATGGCAGGGTTCCCCTTTCTTTTTGGCTTTTCTTTTGTTTATTCTACGGACGTTGCTTCTGTCACCGGGGTGACCAGCAGAACGGCGCCGTCCACATCGGCTACGCAGATACGCGCGCCCCGCGGGATGGCAACTTCGGCACGGGCCTGCCAATCCAGACCATCGACGCGGACACGACCCGGCAGGCCCGGCTCAATGGCCACCAGCACGATGCCCTGTTTGCCGATGGTCAGTGGCGAGCCGTTGGTAACCGGCGGCTTATGCTCTTTCCGGTGGCGGGTCAGCGTAGGCACCATAATGGCCAGCGCAACCGCCGATACCACCGCGAACACCGCCGCCTGGATGCCCAGCGAAGATGTAAAGAAGCTTGCAAACATAGCCGCCGCAGCACCGATGGCAAACCACACCGACACCAGCGCGGTGGTAGCTGTTTCCACGGCGATAAACGCCACGATGGCCACCAGCCAAAGGATCGTATCAAACCACATACAGGCTGCCTCCTTTCCAGCAGAATCATTTGTGAACACTTTAACATGGTAAAGCACTGCTGTCAAGTCTTGAGACGAAAAAAGACGAAGCAGAAACAAAAAAGGCTCCCTCTCAGAGGGGGCCTTTTGCGCGCACCTCTACAACGGGGCGCGTTATAAATAGCTCATTTCCTCGCGGCGTTTGCCAGCCAGGTCGGGATTGTCGAGGACGGCCCCGGCACCAAGGGCTACGCAGTCCAGCGGGGCTTCGGCGATGTGCACATCGATGCCGGTCTCGTTCTGGATGAGGGTATCCAGCCCGCGCAGCAGCGCACCACCGCCCGAAAGCATAATGCCGCGGTCGATGATGTCGCTGGAAAGTTCCGGCGGGGTGCACTCCAGCGTATCCTTGATGGCGTCCACGATGCGCAGCAGGCTTTCGCTCATGGCCTCACGCACTTCCTCAGACCGGATGAGGATATCCTTGGGCAGGCCGTCCACCAGGTTGCGGCCCTTGATCTCCATGGTCATCTCGGGGTCCATGGGGTAGGCCGAGCCGATCTCGATCTTGATCTGCTCGGCGGTGCGCTCGCCCACCAGCAGGTTGTACTTGCGCTTGATGAAGGCAATGATGCTCTGGTCCAGCGTGTCGCCCGCACAACGGACGCTGCGGCTGGACACGATGCCCGACAGGCTAATGACAGCCACCTCGGCCGTGCCGCCGCCGATGTCCACGATCATGCTGCCGATGGCATCGGTGGTGGGCAGGCCCGCACCGATGGCGGCAGCCATAGGCTCCTCGATCACCGTGACTTGGCGTGCGCCCGCCTTGGCGGCAGCCTGGCGCACAGCGCGGCGCTCGACCTCGGTAACGCCGGAGGGCACACAGATGACCACCCGCGGGTGGGCCAGAATACTGTTGCCGCAGGCCTGGCGGATGAAACTTTGCAGCATGGCGGCGGTAATATCAAAGTCCGCGATGACGCCGTCCTTTAACGGGCGGACTGCCACGATGGACCCCGGTGCGCGGCCGATGACGGCCTTTGCCTCGTGCCCGACGCTGCGGACCCGCAGTTCATCACTGCGCGGGTCCACGGCCACCACGCTGGGTTCCCGCATGATGATGCCGCGGCCTTTCATATACACCAGCGTGTTGGCGGTACCCAGATCAATGCCGATATCCTTGGTAAACATAGCCTGTATTCTCCTGAAAAATGCAGTCAGAGTGTCTTTGAATTTGCCCATGCAGCTCCCACTTTCTTTGTCGGGGCTGTTGGCAAATGTTACGCAAATTCGCGCAAAAGCTGTGCCGCGCGGTGGACCGGCAGCCCCATAATGTTGTAATAGCACCCCTCGATGCCCGCGCACCAGAGGGCAGCATGCCCCTGGATGGCATAGGCCCCGGCCTTGTCATACGGCTCCGGCGTGCGGACGTAGGCGCGCAGGTCGTCCTCGACGATGGGCGAGAAATGCACCAGCGTAGTCTCCACGGTAGCAGCCGCGCGGCCGCCCTTGCAGATGCAGACGCCGGTGTGTACCTTGTGGGTGCGGCCGGAGAGTGCCCGCAGCATGCGCAGGGCGTCGGCTTCATCCTGGGGTTTCCCGAACACCTCACCGCCGCAGTCCACCACGGTATCAAAGCCGAGGACGGTATCCGCCGGGTGCAGTTTGGCCACAGCGCGGGCCTTGGCGGAAGCCAGGCTCTGCGCCAAGTGGGCCGGGGTATCGGCGGCGATCTTACCCTCGTCCACATCGCTGGTGATGACGGTATAGTCCGGTGTGATGAGTGCCATCAGTTCGCGGCGGCGCGGGCTGCCGGATGCCAGGATCAATGCCATAGCAGGGTGTCCTTTCGTGTTTGATTATAGCCGGGGCGGGGTGTCGAAGTCTGTTCGTTCCGCTCGAGGCTGGAAAATTTTGGAAATTCCGTCTTGCGGGTGTCTGCGGGTTATGTTCCGCCGGGTTTACTTGCCGGTGGAGCCAAAGCCACCGATGCCTCGGTCAGTATCGGAGAGTTCCTCTGCCGCCGCAAACCCGGCCTGCCAGACGGGGGCGATGCACAGCTGGGCCACGCGCTCGCCGGGCTGGATGGTGTAGGCGGTGTCCGACAGGTTGACCATCGGCACGCGGAGTTCGCCGCGGTAGTCACTGTCGATGACGCCGACGCCGTTGGCCATGCACAGGCCGTGCTTGATGGCCAGGCCGCTGCGGGCGTACACCAGCGCCACGCAGGAGGCATCGGGCAGCTCAATGGCAAGGCCCGTGGGCACCAGCGTGCGCTGCATGGGGGCCAGGGTCAGCGGCTCATCCAGCACAGCGCACAGGTCAGCCGCCGCCGCGCCGGGGGTAGCGTAGGCGGGCACCTGGGCGCGGGGGTCCAGCTTTTTATATTTTACGGTAGGATTCATGGTTGTCTCCTAAACATCAGTTATTGGTATAGTATAGTCCACGGGTGAACTCGCTGTCAAAGGGTTGGGCGGCAAAAAGCTCTGCCAAAATCTGGGCCGTGCGCTGCGGGGTCTCGGTGGTAAAGGCGGCAACGGCCGTATCCACCGGCATCTCCCGCAGGCGGTCGCCCATGTAGAGCGGCACCGGGTTGTATACTGTGCGGATGCCCGCCCCGCCGGGGGCCGAGCAGGTCACGGTAAAGTCACGGCCCTTGCGGTCCCGCAGGGTGCCGCCGCTGCGGCAGGAAGCGCAGTCATGCACATTGCGCAGCGGGCAGGCGCGGGTCAGCATCAGCGGAAGGTGGCCGTAGCAAAGGGCCGCAGTAGGTACACCGGGGGCCACCGCCTGCATGGCGGTCAGGGCCGTTTCCGGCTGCAGAAGCATGCCCTGCAGGCCCAGGGACGTATAGCGGGCGGCGCTCATCGGGTTGGTGATGTTCAGGCCCAGGCCGCCATAGAGGGTCCAGCCGTCGGTATAGCGCAGCTGGGCGGGGTTGTTGACCACCGCCCCGGCGAAACCGGCGTCTTTCAACGCGGCCAGACGGGCGGCGGTCTTTGCCTCCAGCTTGCCAAACATAACGCGGGGCAGTTCCAGCAGGGTCTTGCCGCGCCATTCGGCGGGGATGCTGTCGGCTTCAGTGATGGGGAATACCAGCCACTGCAGCTTTTCTACAGAGTCCGCCGGGCACTGGGCCGTGCGGGCAAAGCGGGCCGCCAACTCCGGGATGTGACCTACGCTGTGGGCCGGATAGACGGGCATCTCAAAGGGATGGATGGCGTGGGGCTGTACAACACTGCGCTTTTCCAGCAGCTTGTCCAGCGCCTCGCGGCGCATCTCGTTCCAGGCAGAGCCGGGCAGAAAGCCCAGGTTTCCCTCCCCTGCGTCCACCGTGATACCGGCGGCCGCAAAGGGGGTGCCGCCGGTCTTGTTCAGCGCACGCTCAATGCCGGGCAGCGGGTCCTTCTGGGCGGGCTGCGGCTCGTCAGCGCTGTAAACGTTGACCCTGTTGCCCGCATCATCAGCGGCGGTCAGCTTGATGCCGCCATCCTCGACGCCTCCGCTGACGGTGTACTGTATCGGCACCCGCTGCAGTTCTCGGCGGAACAGCTCGCGGGCTTTGGGCGTGGCGGCGCGGGTGGCCGCAGCGTCAGCCTCGGTGCGGACGCCGAACATCCTGCCGTCGTTATGGTTGGTCAGGTAGCCATCGGTGAAGCCGGACCGGGAGAAGATGTCCCGCACCAGCTTTTCATCATAGGGCTGGCCCTCCCGCACGGCACGGCAGGCGGCCACCGCGGCGGCGGCGTATTCGGGCGTGCGCAGACGGCCCTCGATCTTGGCGCTGACCACACCGGCGTCCATCAGTTCCCGGATGTGGGGAATATAATCCATATCTTTCAGGCTCAGGTGGCAGGCTTTGCCGGGCTGGCCGGGGCGCAGGCCCGCGCTGGCATCAAAGGGCAGGCGGCAGGGGCCTGCGCAGGCGCCGCGGTTGCCGCTGCGTCCGCCTAAGAAGGCGCTCATCATGCACTGGCCGGATACGCTCATGCAAAGGGCGCCGTGGACAAACACCTCTACCTCAATAGGGCTGGCAGCGCAGACAGCGCGGATCTCTTCCAGCGAGAGTTCGCGGGCCAAGATCACGCGGTCGTAGCCCAAGGCGGCCAGTTCCCGCGCACCCTCTGGCGTGTGGATGCTCATCTGGGTCGAGCCATGCAGGTGCAGCGTGGGGGCGATGGTCTTTACAATCTGGGCCGCAGCCAGGTCATCCGAAATGACGGCATCGGCCCCGGCTTCGGCCACGGCGCGCACGGCATCGGCCAGACCGGGCAGTTCGCGGTCATAGACCAACGTATTCAGGGTAACGTGTACCTTTACGCCGCGGGCGTGGCAGAAACTGACAGCCTCTTTCAGCTCGTCCGGGGTAAAGTTGCCCGCGGTGCGGCGGGCGTTGAATCCCGTAAGGCCCAGATAAACAGCATCAGCGCCGCTGAAAACAGCGGCGCCAAGCATTTCACGGTTACCTGCCGGGGCTAAGATCTCCAGCTTGTTGCTCATGCATCCTCCAGGGGGGTCTGGGCGCGGCGCAGGCGGCGCTCCAGTTCATCAATGCGGCGCTTCAGCGAGGCATTCTCGCGGCGGGTCTCCTCGGCTGCCATCTTGGCGCTGGCGGCATCCTCGAGGTAATCCTTGATCTGGCGGCGCATGTTATCAGCGCTGCCGCTGGCCTTTTCCAGCTCGTCGCGGTAGTTCAGCGCCGTCATCACAGCGGCGGTAGTGATCGAAACCGAGTTCGAGGAAGCCATCAGTTCATTCATATCCAGGTTCAGGCGGTCGGCAAGGTTCTGCATGTAGTCCTCGCTCTCGCTTGTATTGACAACGTAGCTGGACCCGCAGATGTTCAGCCGCACTTTTGAAGTGGCCATGCCCATGATTTGTACTCCTTCCCAAATTGTGTCTAAATTCAGCCCTGCTCCAACCGCGGCTGAAATTTTATGTTAGCTTTATTATAATACAAAACCGGGCGCAGCAAAAGGGCTTTTTTCATAAAAGTCTAAAAAAAGCCGCCAAGCAGACAATTTTGACTTGCGTAATTTATACTTTTTAGCTATAATCAATAGAGTGGTGTGTTAAAGCAACCACAAAGTACGCCGTGTCCCTGAACCATACGGCGGAAAATGATGGAAAGAACGACTGAAGAAAGTTAGGAGAGAACGATTTGAAATACACAAAGCGTGAGTTTGAGAAGCTCCTGAAAGATAAGCTGACCAGCGAGTGCAATGTCACCCTGGATACTGCTTCCGCCGACCAGATCTATCGCTGCCTGGCTTCTGTCACCCGCCAGATCATGTCTGACCGCCAGAAGCAGTTCCAGTCCAAAGTGCTGGGCCAGGGCAAAAAGCAGGTCTACTACCTCTGCATGGAATTCCTGATGGGCCGCAGCCTGCGTTCCAGCCTGTTCAACCTGGGGCTGAACGAAGTGGCCGAGAGCGTGCTGGCGGATGCCGACATCAAGATCGATACCATTTACGAGCAGGAACCCGATGCCGGCCTGGGCAACGGCGGTCTGGGCCGCCTGGCCGCCTGCTATCTGGACGGCATGGCTACTGACTGCATCCCCGGCACCGGCTACTCCATCCTGTATGAGTACGGCATTTTCAAGCAGAAGATCGTGGACGGCTGGCAGCAGGAAACTGCCGACAACTGGCTGCCCGGCGGTCAGGTCTGGATCAAGAGCCATCCCGACCAGGCCCAGGAGATCCGTTTTGACGGCCAGGCTATCGAGACCTGGGAGGGCGGCTTCCACCACGTCAAGTACGAGAATTATAACTCTGTCATCGCCGTGCCCAACGATATGTATGTGGCCGGTTACGGCAGCAACGGCGTTTCCAAGCTGCGTCTGTGGCAGGCTAAGGCCCCCAGCTTTGATATGAGCAGCTTCAACGCCGGCAACTACAACACCGCCATCAGCCAGTCTGCTTCTGCCGAGCTGATCTCCAAGATCCTGTACCCCAACGATAACCACACCGAGGGTAAGATCCTGCGTCTGCGCCAGCAGTACTTCTTCTCTGCCGCGTCCATCGCCGACATCCTGCAGAACCACCTGAATCAGTACGGCACGCTGGACAACCTGCCTGACAAGGTCTCCATCCAGCTGAACGATACCCATCCCACCGTGGCCATCCCCGAAATGATGCGCATCCTGCTGGATGAGTGCAGCTATGAGTGGGATGCTGCCTTCGACATCTGCCGCAAGGTCTTCGCTTACACCAACCACACTGTTATGAGTGAGGCTCTCGAGAAGTGGAACGCCGACATCTTCCGCTCCACCCTGCCCCGTATCTGGCAGATCGTCTGCGAAATGGACCGCCGCTGCCGCGCCGAGCTGGCCCAGGCATTCCCCGGTGACCAGGGCAAGATCGACTACATGGCCATCATCGGCAACAACCAGGTGCGCACCGCCAACATCTGCGCTTACACCTGCCACGCTATCAACGGCGTTTCCAAGCTGCACAGTGAGATCATCAAGGACAGCGTTTTCCACGATTACTACCTGTTCAAGCCCAACGCCTTCAAAAACGTTACCAACGGCATCGCTTACCGCCGCTGGCTGCTCTGCTCCAACCCCGGCCTGACCCACCTGCTGGAAGAGACCATCGGCGACGGCTTCAAGACCGATGCCTCTGAGCTGAAGAAGCTGGAGAAATTCGTGGATGACAAGAGCGTGCAGGAGGCTGCCGCCAAGGTCAAACGCGAGAACAAGGTCATCTTCGCCAACTACCTGCAGAAGTCTACCGGCCAGGTCATCGACCCCGATTCTATCTTTGACTGCCAGGTCAAGCGTATGCACGAGTACAAGCGCCAGCACCTGAACGCGCTGAACATCGCTGCCGAGTACCTGTACCTGGCCCACGCCGTTAATCCGGGCGATACGGTCTTTGATGTTGAGCATCGCGTAGTTAGACAGGAACGTTTCATCGTAGCGGCCGTCGGCGGAAAAAAGCGACAGTACCATGATGTAACTGGTCGTGGTCTTCTGCGTCGTTACCCCCTGTGTGATGACTGCCGCAGGAAGCTGGGGGGTAGCCGACGCTACACGGTTTTGTGTATATATGGTGTTCATGTCGGGGTTCGAACCTACGCCGAAGGTTACCTGTAGGCTCATACTGCCGTCGTTCGAATTTGTCGACTGCATATAGAGCATGTCACTCACACCGTTGACACTCTCCTCGATCGGTGTGGCGATGCTCTGCTCGACCGTCAGCGCATCCGCGCCCTGGTAATCGGCCGAGACCTGTACCATGGGCGGAGTGATGTCGGGATATTGTTCGATCGGAGTGTTCTGTATGCCGATGAGTCCCAATACTACGATCATGATGGCGATCACCATGGCGAAGATCGGGCGCCGAATGAAGATATTTCCCATAACGTTTTACTTT
>ERZ827168.5563-NODE-5563-length-10380-cov-10.320387_pt1 | contig 10380 bp, 9 predicted proteins | sample MGYA00519868_ERZ827168 | MGnify/ENA primary metagenome ERZ827168 (study PRJEB31778, sample SAMEA3449271) | human gut metagenome | biome: human gut; feature: human-associated habitat; material: faeces | place: United Kingdom | collected 2010/2012 ...
TACAGGCGGTACATTACAAACCGCTACAAGAGGTACATTTATCCCGCTATAATCATGGCCGCATCTTCTCTATGAGATTGTAGGTTTCCTCGAGCTTTGTCAGCTGGCCGCCAATGCTTTTTTCTCCGAGATATGACGCTATGTCCGCCTGGGTGTTGTGACCTTCTGCTATGGCTTCCAGAATGGAAAAGTATGTCCCGTATTTCCGACCGAACTCCTGAATGAGAAGCTTTCTACCTTCTTCAATGAAAGGGGAGTCCGCCTGGCATATGTAGTTTATCATTTTTTCCTTGGACAGGGCATCGGAATCAACGAGGAGTTCAATGTATTTTGGAACACCACCTGTGTAGGCATATAGTGCCAGAAGGTCGTCATTCGTGTAGTCGGGAGCGTATTCTGCCATTATTTCTTTCAGAACAGATGGTCCGAATGGATGTAGTTTGATTGTTTTGTCATCTCTTCCGTACAGCGGTTCCTTCTTGTCTTTGAAGAGCTTTGTCATGAGTGAATATATGGAGCCGCTGACAATCAGATTAATATGAGTTTTTAGGCGAAATTGATCCCAATTGTTCTGAATGTCCGAGAATATGGAAGGATTGACGTCTCCGAAGTTCTGAAACTCGTCGATGACGACGGTGTATTTGCGCCTCATTCCTTCTTGCATCAAGATGGAAAATATGTCTTTGAACATTCTAATGCCTTCCGGTACGAAAATTCCGAGCTTCCGACGCATCTCAGCTGCAAATTCTGCACATAATACGGTCTCATTCTTTTTTCCCACGAAAAAATAGACATAACATGCGTCACCCATAGCCTTGCTGATGAGTGTTGTCTTCCCGATGCGCCTTCTTCCGGTTACGACAGTAAGCATCGAATGGTTCTCATAAGAGCGTGTCTTCATTTCCCCCAGTTCCGCAATCTGTTCTTGTCTACCAAAGAATTTCATATTTTTTCTATTTTTTACGGGTGTAAAATTTACTGCTGTTGCAAAGTTAAGAATAATTGCCAAAGAGAAAATCTTTTTTACTAATTTCCTTTAATGCAATTTTTCCGGAATTCGATGGATTTGCACCAGAGTTCGATTCCGTTGGATGATAAATTGTTGATTCGGTGTGTGACTCAAAAGAACCGGCTGAAAACTATAATTCACAAAAAGAGAGGGCGAACAAAAAGTCTTCTGTTCACCCTCCTACGGACTTCCTAACCCCAGCAGACTGACGTCTGCGACCCCTATTGGGGGTATTTCGCGCCTCCGGTGCGGTCCCTTCGGGACTTTGGGGCCAGCGTCTCTTTCTGTAAGTGTTAAGACCCGTTAGTTTTCAGGGTACTCGGCGAAGTCAGATTTGGAGGCTCCGCAGACCGGGCATTTCCAATTGTTCGGGATGTCTTTGAATGGAGTTCCGGGGGCTATTCCGCCTTCGGGGTCACCTTCCGCCGGGTCGTAAATCCATCCGCAGCGAAGGCATTCGTACTTTGAGTCCTTTGTGGCCATAAGCTTTGTGGTTTTAAATGTTACATAAACAACGTCCTGATGTCCAGGATATTGCTACGTGTGCAACTCCCGTGCCTAATCCGTTTTAATAAAAACAAAAAACCAGCAAAACATCCAACGCAGCAGATGCGTCCTTATGCCTCTCCGTCCCCGTCCCTCCAGACTTTAAGGTACTGCTGCAGAGCCCACATCTCGTCGCGAAACCTCGCCGCCGCCTGGAAGTCCAGCTCGGCCGAAGCCTTCTTCATGTTGGCCTTTGCGGTCTCAACCGCCTTCTCAACCTGTGAGCGTGACATAGAACGGATGACAGGGTCCTGAAGAACAGCAGCGAGGTCGGCCTGGAGGTAGCCGTCAACGAACGCGCTGTTGGACTCGCGGGCAGCGTCGTGGCCGAAGCCTACGGTAATCTTTCCCTTGCCGAGGTCGGAAGGACTCGGGATGTACTGCGGGTCGTCATAGGAGTTCGCAGCACTCACGCGGCCATGCCCGTCCGACCCTCCGGACTGCCCTCTGACCACGAACCCGCGTCCTCCGATCCCAGAGCCACCGACACCGGTAGCACCCCCGAAGCTACCAACGCCACCGAACGCCATCGCCTTTCCGGATTTCTCGCCTCCATAGACATTTGCCAGCGCATTGCTCTTCACCGCCACCTGCTTAGGAACAATTCCGTGCAGTTTGTTGTACTCCATCTGCTTCGTGCGCCGGCGGTCAGTCTCGTAAATCGTCTCCTGCATCGACTTCGTGATTGTGTCGGCATACATTATCACCAGACCATTCACATTTCTCGCGGCCCTGCCGGCAGTCTGGGTCAGCGCCCTTCCGGAGCGTAGGAACCCCTCCTTGTCCGCATCGAGAATCGCCACGAGCGAAACTGTAGGGATGTCGAGCCCCTCCCTGAGGAGGTTCACGCCCACGAGCACGTCGAACAGGCCGTTCTTGAAATCCTCGATGATTTCCACGCGCTCTATCGTATCCACGTCAGAGTGGATGTAGCGGCAGCGCACGCCCATGTTCGTAAAATATTTCTCAAGCTCCTCAGCCATCCTCTTAGTGAGCGTCGTCACGAGCACCCTCTCGTCGGCCTCGGCGCGAACCCTTATCTCCTCAAGCAGGTCATCCACCTGATTCTCCGTCGGACGCACCTCAATCGGCGGGTCAAGCAGCCCCGTAGGCCGCACAACCTGCTCCACCACAAGGCCTTCCGACTTCTCCAGCTCATACTCCGCAGGGGTCGCGCTCACAAAGACCTTCTGTCCGGCAAGTGCTTCGAACTCGTCGAACTTCAGCGGGCGGTTGTCAAACGCGCTGGGCAGGCGGAAGCCGTAGGAGACCAGCGCCTCCTTGCGCGCGCGGTCGCCGTTGTACATCGCGCGAATCTGCGGCAGGGTGACGTGGCTTTCATCGACGAAGACGATGTAATCCTTCGGGAAGTAATCCAGCAGGGTATAGGGCGCGTCGCCGGGCTGGCGGCCGTCGAAATAGCGGGAATAGTTTTCGATGCCCGTGCAGTAGCCCAGCTCGCGGAGCATCTCGATATCGTATTGCGTGCGCTGGGCGATGCGCTGCGCCTCGATCAAATCGCCCTTTTCCTTGAATTCCCGGATGCGAACGTCGAGGTCGTGCTCGATGCTGCCGATGGCGCGGTCGATGGCCTCGCGCGGGGTGGCGTAATGCGTCGCGGGGTAGATGGAAATGTGTTCGAGCACCATCAGGGTGTGGCCGCTGACCACGTCGATGGCGCTGATGCGGTCGATCTCGTCCCCGAAAAATTCCACGCGGAGCGCGCTCTTGTCGTATCCGGCGGGGAAGATTTCCACCACGTCGCCGCGCACACGGAACGTGCCGCGCTCAAATTCGATGTCGCTGCGGTCGTACTGGATATCGACGAGCTGGCGGATCAGCTCGTCGCGCGCCATCGCCATGCCCGGACGCAGGGAGATCATCATTCCCTCGTATTCGGACGGGTCGCCCATCGAGTAGATGCACGACACCGAGGCGACGACGATCACATCCCGCCGCTCGCGCAGCGCCGCCGTCGCGCTGTGGCGCAGGCGCTCGATCTCCTCGTTGACGGCGGAATCCTTTTCGATATAGGTATCGGTGGAGGCGATATACGCCTCCGGCTGGTAATAATCGTAGTAGGAGACAAAGTACTCGACCGCGCTGTCCGGAAAGAACTCGCGAAACTCGGCGCAGAGCTGCGCGGCCAGCGTCTTGTTGTGCGCGATGACCAGCGTTGGGCGCTGCACGCGCTCGATGACGGAGGCCATCGTATAGGTTTTGCCCGAACCGGTGACGCCCAACAGTACCTGACAGGGCATGCCGCTCTGAACGCCCTGCGCCAGCGCCTCGATGGCCTGCGGCTGGTCGCCCTGCGGCTTGAACGGAGATTTGAGAACAAAGCGCCCTTCCTGCATGATGACCTCCTGATTTTGCAAAGGGTTGGTTTGCCGTATGATCTCATCTATTATAGCATAGATAAAAATGGGGAACAAGTGTTCTTTTCATGGAAAATCCCCGGAAGGCCGTCAGGCGGTCTTCCGTGAACGAAAAATGCATTCAGGGTGAATAAAACTCATGGTCAGAGAAAGTCAGAAAACTTTTTTTGAAAGGATCCTGCAAAAAAGAAAGCAAAACAGGTGAAAAATGAAAAAATGGAAAGTTTGAAATTCAAATGACGGGGCTTTTCCGCCCCCGCCGGTCGTTTCAAACGGGCGGTTTGCAGGGGCGAAAACGCGATGGGTTATTTGCGGTTTATGAAGAAAAAGGGTGCGAAAAAATGGGAAGGGTGCTATAATATAAGCACAGAGGGAGCGAAGAAAAGACGAGCCGCTCCAAAGAAAAACGAGTGATTTTCCGATCAAAAGGGGTGCTGGATATGACCGCTATTTTCGTCTTTGCTGCGTTGATCATTGCGAGTGTTGCGTACAGCGTTTTTGATGGGCGTCGGGCGGAAGCTGCGCGCCGAATGGACGATTTCTATCGCGTCGAGTTCAAGAAGAGCTACGTCGTGAAGGATGAAATCGCTGCCCAGAACTGGTATTGATCGTTTGCAGAATGAAGAAACGGATGGCTTCGGCCGTCCGTTTTTTTGATGCGCGGAAAATGCGCAAATCCGGGATTTGTGCAGCAGCTTGCCCACATAAGCAAACTTGGCTTGAATAGCAAAATCAAGAAATTCAGCGATTCTTTCATTTGCGGAAAGGGCTATTCTCCCCCTTCGGGGGGAGAATAGATTTTTGTCTACAGTCTGATGCGTAAATCCGGGATTTGTGCGGAACATGCTTTTTATTGCTTTTTTAGAGATTATGTTCATGCAATCAAGTTGACAAAAAGACAATGAAATTAAAAGACGAATTGTCAACTGAATATCCTGTGTAGGATGGGAAAAGAACGAAAAATAATAGAAAAATCATCAGAAAATTCAAAAACCGTATTGACAAAACTTTGTAAGCGGATATATAATGGCGTTGCACTTTTGAAAAACAACCGTAAACGCCCGGCGTGCAGCCGGATCGAAAAGATTGGGAGGGCAACAACCATGAAAAAATTCGCTGCGATTGCTTTGACGCTGGCGCTGACCGCCTCTGCGGCCTGCGCGGGCGCAACCACCGTCGGTATCTGCCAGCTCGTTCAGCACGAGGCGCTGGACGCGGCGACGCAGGGCTTTAAGGACGCGCTGACCGAAAAAATGCCGGACGTCAAATTTGACGAGCAGAACGCCGCGGGCGACGCCGCCAACTGCGTCACCATCACCAGCAAGTTTGCCGCCGACGGTGTGGATCTGATTCTCGCCAACGCGACCGCGCCGCTTCAGGCCGCCGTTTCCGCGACCGGCGACATCCCGATTCTCGGCACCTCGATCACGGATTACGCGACCGCGCTGGGCATGAAGGATTGGAACGGCACGACCGGCATCAACGTCTCCGGCACGAGCGACCTCGCGCCGCTGGACGGCCAGGCCGCGATCATCAAGGAGCTGTTCCCGGATGCGAAGAACATCGGTCTGGTCTACTGCTCCGCTGAGGCCAATTCCATCTACCAGATCACCGTGATTAAGGGCTATCTCGAGGAGATGGGCTATGCCTGCACCGAGTTCGCCTTCACCGATTCCAACGACGTTGCCTCCGTCACCCAGTCCGCGGCGGACGCGAGCGACGTGATCTACATCCCGACCGATAACACCGCCGCGGCCTACACCGAGACGATTGCCAACGTCCTCATTCCGGCGAAGGTGCCGGCCGTCGTGGGCGAGGAAGGCATCTGCCGCGGCTGCGGCGTGGCGACCCTGACCATCAGCTACTACGATCTGGGCTACAAGACCGGCGAAATGGCGGCGGATATCCTCCAGAACGGCGCGGACGTGAGCACGATGGCGGTTGAATCCGCTCCGAACTTCACGAAGAAATACAACGCCGCGAACGCCGAGGCGCTCGGCCTGACGATCCCGGCGGACTACGTTGCGATTGAGTAAAACCGGTTTTCAAAGACATTTGCATGAGCCAAGGAAGCGGCTGAGCGCTCCCTTGGCTTCATGCGTATCATAAGGAGGACAATCCAGTGGAGATTGCCAAGCTGTTTAACGCGCTCCCCAGCGCCGGTTCGCAGGGCGTGATCTGGGGCATCATGGCGATTGGCGTGTATATTACCTATCGAATCCTCGATGTGGCCGATCTGACGGTGGACGGCAGCATCGCAACCGGCGGCGCGGTGGCCGCCGTGCTCATCATCGGCGGCTGCAACGTGTGGGTCGCGATGGTCGCGGCGTTTCTGGTCGGCATGCTCGCCGGCCTCGCGACGGGCATTTTCCACACGTTCATGGGCATCCCGGCGATTCTGGCGGGCATTTTGACCCAGCTTTCGCTCTATTCCATCAACCTGCGCATCCTCGGCGGCAAGGCGAATATGGCGGTCAGCGTCAACAACTATCCGCTGCTCGTCTCTGCCCGCAACGCGCGCGTGCTGTCGTTTTCCAACCCGATCTTCATTCTGGCGGCGCTGGCCGTCGCGGTGATCGCGCTGCTGTATTGGTTCTTCGGCACGGAGCGCGGCTGCTCCCTGCGCGCAACCGGCGCAAACGCCAACATGGCGCGCGCGCAGGGCATCAACACCAACGCGGATAAGGTGCTCGGCCTCATGCTCTCCAACGGCCTCGTCGCCTTCTCCGGCGCGCTGCTGACGCAGTATCAGGGCTTTGTCGATGTCGGCATGGGGCGCGGCGCGATCGTCATCGGCTTGGCCGCCGTCATCATCGGCGAGGTCGTGTTCTCCAAAATCTTCCATAACTTTGCGCTCAAGCTGCTGGCCGTCGTCATCGGCGCGATTCTGTATTATATCGTCATTCAGGTTGTGCTCTGGCTCGGGCTCAACACCAACGACCTGAAGATGCTTCAGGCGCTGGTCGTCGCCATGTTCCTCGCCGTTCCGTATTGGAAGCACCGCTATGTCAAAAAGAAGGGGGACGCGAACCATGGCTGAGCGCATCATGCTGAATATCAACCACATCGCCAAGACGTTTAATCCCGGCACGATCACCGAAAAGCGCGCGCTGACGGATGTGGATCTCAAGCTCAACGAGGGGGATTTCGTCACGATCATCGGCGGCAACGGCGCGGGCAAATCCACGACGCTCAACGCCGTGGCGGGCGTGTTCGCCGTGGATCAGGGCACGATTGAGATTGCGGGCGTGGATGTGACCCGCCTGCCGGAATACAAGCGCGCCAAATACCTCGGCCGCGTGTTTCAGGACCCGATGACCGGCACCGCCGCCACCATGAACATCGAGGAGAACATGGCGCTGGCCATGCGCCGCGGCGAAAAGCGGACGCTGCGCTGGGGCATCTCCAACATGGAGCGCGACATGTATCGCGAGCAGCTCCGCACCCTCGGCCTCGGGCTGGAGGAGCGCATGAGCAGCAAGGTCGGCCTGCTTTCCGGCGGACAGCGGCAGGCGCTGACGCTGCTGATGGCCGCGCTGCGCACACCGAAGCTGCTGCTGCTGGACGAGCATACGGCGGCGCTCGACCCGAAGACCGCCGCGAAGGTTTTGGAGCTGACCGAAAAGATCGTCGCCGAGCAGAAGCTGACCGCGATGATGGTCACCCACAACATGAAGGACGCGATTGCCATGGGCAACCGCCTGATTATGATGAACGCGGGGCGCATTGTGGTCGATGTGCGCGGGGAAGAGAAGAAGAAGCTCACCCGCGAGGATCTGATGCAGCTCTTTGAAAAGGCCGCCGGTCAGGAGATCGAGAACGACCGGATGCTGCTGTCGTAAAACCGCCGAAGAGGCTAACTCCTTCCGTCACGACTTCGTCGTGCCAACCTTCGGCATCTCATCTGTTTGTTTCCGCCACAGGCGGCAACAGATTCGATGTCCCTCGAAGAGGGAGGTATATAAGTTCACAACTCGTTGCTATTATGAAAAGAGCTCCCTCCTTGAGGGCGTGGAGCTTGCCGCCCGCTGTGCGGGATTGTAGGCAAGCGGAACGCCGAAGGTCTGTCAGCGAAGCTGACTGAAGGAGTTAGGTGCCGCGTAATATTCTTTGTATCAGAAACCGCCGCGAGTTTTCGATTCGCGGCGGTTTTTCTATACGGATTTCATCATGTCTGCGCTTTCCGTTTCCCTCTGACCTTCGGCGCGGTCGCCTGATGGCTTATATCCAGCAGCGTTTTGAGGGTTTCGTCGGAAGCACTTCCGTCGAGCGCGGCGGTGATCCAGTTTTCCTTGCTCATGTGATAGGCGGGGAAGAGACCGGGCGCGCTGCGAAGCGAGACGATGAGGTTGGGGTCGCATTTCAGGTTGACGATATCCATCCGCGCGTCCGACGGCAGACCAAGCCTGCGCGCGGGGATGTTCATCGCGAGCGCAAACCACTTGCGGTTGGCCGGGTGGCGGAAGACGGCGGAAACGTTGTCATCCGAAAAGGGATAATCCGGCTCGACACTGTATGTGTCGAAGATGTATCGGGTCAATTCGGCGCGGGTCACAAGATCGCCTCCCCTGTGTGAATGAAATCAGTATAGCGGGAAAGCGGGAAAAAGTCAAACCCCGCGTGCCGTTTTCGCCCGCGCTGCGGAAGGCTCGGGGCATAAAAAAAGCCGGAGAGAAAATCTCTCCGACCCAGACTGCAGACAAAAAGCTATTCTCCCCCCGAAGGGGGGAGAATAGCCCTTTCCGCAAATGAAAGAATAGCTGAATTTCTTGATTTTGCTATTCAAGCCAAGTTTGCTTATGTCAATAAATTGAGCCGGAGAGAAAATCTCTCCGGCCGGAAGGAAACGGATTACAGTTCGCCGTTCAGGATGGCGTCGATCACGACATGGCCGACGGTGAAGTTGTTCTTCATCGCGGTGGCGAAGATGTCGGCGGATTCAACGCTGGACTCGGACGCGAGGGAATCTACGAAGTTCGGATCCCAGAGGCTCTCCGGGGAGGCGCCGTTCATAAACACGTCGGTGTTGACGGAATCGCGGATGATGATGTAGCGGTCGAGCATGCCGAGGCGGTCGAGCACGACGGACATCGCGTGATCCTCCATCTCGGTGAGGGCATACGGATCGGGGCAGCCATAGGTCTCGGTCATCAGCAGGGCGTTCGCGTGGTCGTGCATGCCCTTCCAGTAGTTATCGCCGGTGACGGTCGTGCCGCGCAGCACCTTCGGGTCACGGATGGCCCAGTCGGCGTTGTCGAACGTAGCGGCCATGAAGGCGCGGGTCTTTTCGGTGGTCTCGATCTGAACGTCCTTGACGAGGTTGAACACCTTCTCGCAGAGTTCCTGATTGAGCAGCTTGGCGGAAGCGTCGTCATAGCTCTCGTCGTGGAACCAGGTGGTCGCCAGATCGGTGGTCAGGTCGCGCGCGTCGGCATGGTGGCCGAGGTCGAAGTCAACCGTCGCGGTGATGACGAACACGTCGCCCATCACGCCGTACTCGACCGCGGAGCCGGCGCAGCCGGTGCTGATGATGTAGGCATTGCTGAAATCGAAGCGATCATCCATCAGGATGGCCTGAAGGGTCATCGCGCTGTTGACCTTGCCCATGCCGGTCACGCAGAGGGCGACGCCGTCCTTGACGTACAGCGGGTTCGGGCAGCCGACGATATCGTAGCTCTCGCCGCCCTCGCAATAGCCCTCATAGTAATACTGAGCCTCGCCGGGGAAATCGCCGGCCATTTCGCCGCTTTCGAACTTCGGCAGGATCAGCGCCTTGATGGCGACGGGCTCGGCCAGCGCGAGGGACGCGCAGACGATGAGCAGAGCGGCAACGAGCAGAGCAAGCAGTTTCTTCATGGATGAAGGTCTCCTTTCAGAATTGAAAATCCGAACATTCTTGCTGATTCTTGCAAATTCAAACGGATTTTTAATGAACGAGTTGCATTGTACCACGCTTTGCGTTCGGAATCAAGAGGGAAACGCACATTTTATCTGCAATATAAAAACGGACGCATTGATCTTGAGAGACGGGTTTATACCATGAAGCGGAGCTGCCGTTTGGTCGATGACCCAAGAGAAAATATGTAAACCATGTGCCTGCACAAAGTATAAACCATGTTGCGCTTGACACATCGCGCGCCCGTTATTGGAATTTGTGCAAAATTTTGGATTTGCTCATTTACTGTTTATAAGAATCAAAACAGAAAAAGAAGAAAAACTGCATGAAACAAAGGACTGATCGCCAAACGCCTGTCCTGAAATGTGCGCTGACCGGAAAAAAGAAAACCGTTGCTCAAACACTTGTCCGCATGATACAATGAAGGATACAAAAAAGACGTGCGGATTTTGTGCGTTGCAGACTGTAGACAAAAAGCTATTCTCCCCCCCGAAGAGGGAGAATAGCCCTTTCCGCAAATGAAAGAATAGCTGAATTTCTTGATTTTGCTA
>ERZ827168.5564-NODE-5564-length-10379-cov-5.509105_pt1 | contig 10379 bp, 9 predicted proteins | sample MGYA00519868_ERZ827168 | MGnify/ENA primary metagenome ERZ827168 (study PRJEB31778, sample SAMEA3449271) | human gut metagenome | biome: human gut; feature: human-associated habitat; material: faeces | place: United Kingdom | collected 2010/2012 ...
CAGACCCTTCAGGCCGCTTAATTCAAATAATGTCTAACTTTTGGGGTTCACTTCAAACCGGCGGCCGGTTTGTCGTTGCTGGAAACTCAGAAAAGGCTGAAAAAATCAATCAGAAACTGCGGCGTGTTCGGGAAGCGGGTGCGGATGGCCTCGCGGATCAACAGAGCGGAGGAATGCGCGGCGTGGACGTCGATCTGAATGTCCCCCGACGTCTGGTCGCCGATGGCGACGGGCGCGGCGGCAAAGCCGCCTGCTGCGATGCGCGCCGCCACAGCGCAGCCGCCTACCGCATAACCGCCCATGGCGAATCCGCCCAGTGCAAACAGCCCGACCGATACTCCTCCGAGGGTAAGGCCGCCCATTGATAACCCGCCGAGGGAAAATAACAGCCCCAGTGAGATCCCGCCTATGGAGAAAAGCCCTGCGGAAATGCCGCCCAGTGCAAACACCCCGAGTGCAATATTGCCGACGGCGAGGATGCCCTTGGCGGTGCAGAGCTTGCCGTTGCCCAGGCAGATGTGAACCAGCGGCAGTCCAAACAGCGTGCGCTTGCTCCTGTATTCAAAGTGCTGTGTGGGCAAATAGACCGCTCGGAACGGGGAATCCGCTGCCACGGAGGCGGTCTGCACCTCTGGAGAAACGCGCCCTGTCAATTCATCCAACGAAAGGCCGAAAAGATCAGCCAGCGCAATCAGCTTTTCCATCTCCGGAGTGGTGTCGTTAAGTTCCCATTTGGAAACCGTTTGGCGCGAAACGCCGATGCGCATCCCCAGCTGTTCCTGCGAAAGACCCTGCTGACGGCGCAGACGGATCAGGTTTTCTCCAAAGGTCATGTGCGTTTTCCTCCTTCTGTGTTCGGGAAAAGCATAGCATATTTCTGTCAACAAAAGCTACCAACCGGCGTTGGAAATCTGTCAACCAAACCGAACATCACTTATTTTTTCTTAAAAAACGGGGAAATTTTGGCAGCGCAGAGCTTGGCAGCCAACCCGGACAGCGCGCCGGTCAAAACGCCCAGCAGCCCCAAGGGCGTGAAGTACAAAAGAAGCCGCGGCGTGTTTGTCAGCAGCATGGCCACCAGCACCTGCCCCAGATTGTGCAGCACTGCGCCCGCGATGGATTGCCCGATGGGGGTGACGCTGCGGCGCTTGTTCAGCAGCAGCATCGCGCCGAACGACAGCGCGCCGCCCGCTGCGGCGTAGAGAAACGAAACCGGCGTGCCGAACAGCAGCGCCGAAAGCGCGGTCTTGGTCAGCAGCACGCCCGCGGCCTCGGCAGGGCCCAGCGTCAGCAGCGCCAGCAGCACCAGCGCGTTGCCCAGCCCCAGCCGCGCCCCCGGCACGGGCAGCGGCAGCGGGAACAGCGTTTCGATATAGGAAAGCGCCAGCGCAAAGGCGGAAAGCAGCGCGCACAGCACCAGCGTGTGAATGGAATCTCTTTTCATGCGCGTCACCTCGTTACCGCGTCCAAAGCGCTGCCGGCTGCGCCTTCGAGCGTTATGGTCAGACGATGCGGAAGGCACACCAGCGTCTCCCCGGCGCGGGAGATGGCCCCCATGCGCACGCAAGTGCGGTCGGGGCAGTCCGCGTCGGCTATACACACTGTGCCGCTCTGCACGCGAACGAGATTGAAACCGGAACCATCCGGGGAGAGAATTTCCTTTTCCGCATCGGCTTCCAGCGGCAATGTGCAGAGCACCGTGCCATTTTGGCGCACGACGGCGCGCGTTGGCACAGAAGGCGCGGGCAGCAGCATCAGCAGCGGCGCGGCGCACAGCAGCAGGGCAAGGATCAGGATGACGACGTCTCCGCGTTTCATATAAAGCTTCCTCGTTGACAAGCAATGCCAAGTATTGTAGGCTAGGTGCGGGGATTTTCTCCCCATTTGAGAAAAAAGATAAGCGGGAAGGTGACGGGATGAAAAAGCGACTTGCAGCGGTTCTGACGCTGCTGCTGGCGGCGCTGCTCTGCGGATGCGCTGCGCAGCCCGTTTCCAGCCAGAGCTTTGCGCTGGATACCGTTGTCACCATCACGATTTATGCGGGCGGCGGGGAAGCGGAAGCGCAGGCGGCGCTTGCGCGGGTGGATGAATGCGAAGCACTGCTCTCGGCGCATCGGCAGGGCAGCGATATCGTATTTCTCAACGGCGCGGACGCAGACGAAAACGTGCTGGTCAGCCCGCTTACGGCGGATGTTTTGCGCGCAGGGCTGGAAATCGGAGAAAAGACCGGCGGCGCGCTGGACATTACGCTCTATGCCGTCTCGCAGCTCTGGGATTACAAGAGCGAAAACCCGCAGGTGCCGGACGAAGCTGCCGTGCGGGCGGCGCTGGAAAAGAGCGGGCGCGGCCGTGTGTGTGTGGAAGGCAACAGCGTCTGCACGGGCGGCACGCAGCTCGATCTGGGCGCAATCGCGAAAGGCGCGGTGGGCGACGAGGTCATGGCGTGCTTAAAGGAGCAGGGCGTGATCTGCGCGCTGGTGAACCTCGGCGGCAACATCCTGACGCTGGGGGAAAAAGCCGACGGCAGTCCGTGGACGATCGCAGTGGATTCGCCGTTCGGCGAGGGCTATGCCGGGCGCATCGAGGTGGGCGGCGGCAAGGCCGTGGCGACCTCCAGCGGCGCACAGCGGTATTTTGAAAAGGACGGCGTGGTTTATCACCATATCTTAGACCCCGAAACGGGCTATCCCGCGCGCAGCGGGCTGGCCTCGGTGACGGTGATTGCGGACGACGGACTGACGGCCGATGCGCTGTCCACGGCGCTGTTTGTCGCGGGTGAAGCGCAGGCGGCGCGCATTTTGGAAGAGCAGTATCCCAAGGTCGGCGCGGTGCTCATTCGGGACGACGGCAGCATCCGCATACTGGGGGACGTTTGCTTTACCGAAGAAGCGGGCGCCTGACAGGGCGGGAAGGTTTTCTATGATTTCATGATACCCCACGGGCGGGGGATTGTAAAGGAGCGCAGGGAAGATGGATTATCCGGTGAGCAAGGGGCAGAAGCTGGAGGCGGAGGTGATCCGCTGGGCGGACGCGGGCAAGGGCGTGGCGCAGATCGGCGGGCTGAACGTATTTGTCGATCAGGCGATGCCCGGCGAGCGTGTGGAGATGGAGATCATCGACACCCAGCCGCGCTATGCACTGGCCGGGACGGTGCGCGTGCTCACGCCTTCGCCCGACCGCATCGCGCCGCCCTGCCCGGTTTACGACCGCTGCGGCGGCTGCTGCATGCAGCACATGAAGTATGACGCGCACCTGCGCGCGCTGGAAAATCAGGTGTCGGGCCTGCTGCACCGCGTGGGCGGTTATGCGGAAGGGGAATATGAATTCCTGCCCATACAGGGCATGGAGTGGCCCTGGCAGATGCGCAACAAGGCGGTCTATCGCGCGGGCGGCACGGCAAAGCAGCCGTATCTCGGCTTTGTGGGGCGCGGCACGCACGAGGTGATTCCCGCGGCGGATTGCCTGCTGCAAACCGAAGAAGCGCACATGGCCGCGCGCACCGTGCAGAACTGGATGGCGGAATACGCCGTTGCGCCCTATGATGAGCGGTCCCGACGGGGAGTTTTGCGGCATTTGATCGTGCGCACCGGCAAAAAGGGCGAGACGATGGTGGTGCCCGTGACGGCGGGCGCGCAGCTGCCGCACGCAAAAGAGCTGGTTGATGCGCTGCAAAAGGCGCTGCCCGGCCTGCGCAGCGTCGTGCAGAACGTCAATTCCCGCGCCACACAGGAGATTCTTGGGCGGCAGTGCGTCACGCTCTGGGGCGAAGATCGGCTGGAGGACGAGCTGCTGGGGCTGACCTTCCGCCTGTCGCCGCTGTCGTTTTATCAGGTCAATCCGATGCAGACCGAGCGGCTCTACCGTCAGGCAATCGACTTTGCGGCGCTGACCGGCGGCGAGACTGTGGCGGACGCTTACTGCGGCGCGGGCACGATCGGCCTGAGTTTGGCGAAGCAGGCGCGCCGCGTGGTCGGGATCGAAATCGTGGAACCCGCTGTGCGCGACGCGAAGGAAAACGCCCGCCGCAACGGCGTGACCAACGCGGAGTTTTATGCAGGCCCCTGCGAAAAGCTGCTGCCGCAGCTGGCTTCGAAAGGGTTGAAGTTCGACGCGGTGGTGCTCGACCCGCCGCGAAAGGGCTGCGACGAAGCTGTGCTCCGCGCTGCCGCGCAGACCAATCCCGCGCGCATCGTCTATGTCTCCTGCAATCCCGCAACCCTTGCCCGCGACGTTGCCCGCCTGCGGAAGCTGGGCTATGTTCTGCGCAAAGCGCGTCCGTTCGACATGTTCTCCTGGACGGGGGAGGTCGAGTGCGTGGCGTTGATACAGAGGGCGGAACCATAGAAATCCTTAGAATTCAGCACTTTTTTGACCATACCGTATTTGATACAGTTAGGCCGAATCGTCGAAAAAAGAGATTGGAAAAGGTCATAACTGTGTCAGTGGTCGTTGAGGTCGTAAATGAGGACACAAAAGAATAGCGGCTAAGTAGGGTACTGCATCACGCAGTATCCTTTTTTGTGAATTGAAAGGAGAGGTAGTATGACCAAGGTGATTGCCATTGCCAACCAGAAGGGCGGCGTGGGAAAGACGTGCACCGCGCACAATCTGGGCGTGGGGCTGGCCGGAGAGGGGCGGCGCGTGCTGCTCATCGATCTGGATCCACAGGCGAACCTGACCATGAGCCTGGGGTGGACCAATCCGGACGAGCTGGAGACCACCATCGCCACGCTGCTGGACAAGACCGTGCGGGAGGAGCGCATCGCGCAGGGCGAGGGGTTACTGGACTGCCGGGAGGGGGTGTGGCTGGTGCCTGCATCCATCCAGCTGTCGGGGTATGAGGCGGCGCTGCTCAATGAGTTCGGGCGGGAGAGCGTGCTACGGCAGTATCTGGAGGGGTGAAGGGAGTTTCCCATAGTTAAAGATACCACACCAAACATAACAACACCACGCTTATACGGGACTTAGCACACCCCAAAAGAACATACAGAAATCCCCCATAAGCAACAAGGTTTGCTTTATGGGGGATTTCTTGTTTTAATTGTCGTTTTTGATATTATTCAACAGTCTCAATAGAATCCACAATGCTCATTCTTGCAATAGAACGCAGAGGAATTGCCGTTGCAAGCAGGCAGGCCACAATAGAAATAATCGCAGCTTCCACAATCGCCATAACCGGAACAGCGACAAGCTGTAAAGCATCGGTCTGTGCTGCTCCGACAAAGATACAGCAGACATAGCCAAACACTGCTCCAATCACTGACGCAATGATACCGTAATAAGCGCCCTCCCACAGAAATGTTTTATAAAGGCTTGCGGCACTCATTCCAATAGCCCGCTGCATCCCGATTTCACCGACACGAGTATGAATATTGCTGTAAACGGTATTGATGATGTTCAGGATGCCAATGATACCGATAAAGATGATAAGCACCCAGCACAGCATTTTGATCTGTTCAAAGCTTTCTATCATCTCATTGCTGCTTTGGAGATAGGAAAGCCAATGTGTTCCTGGATAATTGCTGCACCAGCTATCCAACCAGCTTTCAAAGGTATCTGTATCGGCGTTATCCTGTAATGTAGGATAGACTTCTGAATAACTGTCGTTTCCGAGCAGTGAACAGTATATTTCGTCATTCACGATGAGTTGAACACCATTCGTAAAGCCATCATTATTGATTGTGATTGCTGTATCGATCAATCCTAATACAGGAAGTGTTCTGTCTCCCAGTTGAATGGTATCACCTACGGTAAGATCAGTCTGCTGAACAGTTGTATCTCCATAAGAAAAGGCAATGGGATTTTTTACAAGGCAGCCTGTTCCATCTTTCAAAGCCTGTTTATCCTGAGCAGACAAGTTAGGAGCATAGATTTGTAATTGTGCTTCATCCACATTTACAAGCTGCAAGGTTTCATGGCTCTGTACGGAAAGATCAGTTTCAAAGGGCAGTATATCACCGGCACCTGGCATAAATACAGAAAGCCGTGTAGTGGAAACACTTTCTACTGCGTCATTTTCCGCTAATGTTTTTACGGCTTCTGATGGGATGCCAACGGTTTCATTTGTAACTGCATAGTCGCTGAAATACATGTCCTGAACGGAACTGCTGGCATCAAGCAGCCCTGTAAAGCTCTGCAAGGCAACAAATACGGTAATACTCATAACCAAAGACAGAATGGTAACTGCTGTTCTTCCACGCCCTCGTTTTAGGTTGAGCCTTGCATAATAGGCTTCAAAATTACGGATGTTGCGGTTCCTTTTTATCCTGCGTTTGATTTTCACAGTCTGCCCCGACATAGCAACAGTAGGAGATACATGGGATGCGTACCGGGCAGCAGGAAAGGCAGCCAGCAGAGCAAACAGAAGTATGACTGCGATACTGGCAAAGAGCATCGGTAGTTTTACCGTACTGGCGGTGTTGATTGCAGAGTTCAATTCGGAAGTGCTGTTTGCCATGAACAGATCGGGATTGAGAAGCCCCGTAGCCGCAATCAATACACCTTTTGCCGACAATATACCGAGCAGCAATCCGATAGGAATACCGGCTCCACAGAGAATCAAAAGCTGCAAAGAAACCAAACGATAGATTTGCCCTCGTTCTCCACCAATCGCACGAAGTGTTCCGTATTCTTTGATGCGTTTTGTGATAGAGATTTTCAGAATGTTGTAGATTACCAGCCCAGCCGCCAGCAAGACCAGAACACCCACCAAAATACACGCCGCAGTCATAAATGAAAATCCCGTACCGGTATCGCTGTCTGCCGCTTCATCATAGGAAATACCAATAGCGTCAAGCAAAACCCAGTTATATTGGATATACCGTTCATCCACGTTCAAATCTTCTGCGAGAGCATAAATGATGCTTTGAAAATTTTGCTTGTCATAAGTCTTAAAATCTGTGGAATAAAGCAGATACTCTTCTGGCAACAGTTCTTCTGCGGTTCCCTCACCGACAATCCCCTCAACCGTACCAGATGCGTAGCCGATATAGCTGCTTTCCAGAATGCCCGTCAATACAAAATCAGCAGAATATTCTAACTCTGACAGCGATCCATCCATAACGGAAACACTCAAATCCAGAGAAACGGTATCGCCAATTACAGCGTCCAATCCAAGATATTGAAGCGCATCCTCCGACAGGGCAATCTCAATCGCTTCCTCTGGTAATCGTCCCTCTTTTACGTTTCCGATTGCCGGGTACATAGATAATGCGTTATCGTGATATTCCCGAAGATATAAAGATAAACTACTGTTGCCTAATGGTGTGCTGCCGATAAAGATCGTATCGCCTACATCATATAGGCGATCATCTTCATGCAGCTTTTGCGCTTGTTCCTTGCCAAGCTGATGAAAGGTTGCATAACGGTTTCCGTTCAGACCCGCCGCCTGCTGAATACGCATGGATTGCAATATACCAATAGACTGACCGATCACTGTCGTCATAATCGTGGACATGATAACTGCAACCAAGATCAGGATTGCCGTGATTTTCTGTGCTTTCAGTTCTTTCCATGCAAGAGCTAAATAAGATTTCATCTTGCTGTCACCTCCGAAAGAACACCGTCCACAATTACAAATTGCCGGTCTGCCATTCTTGCAATGCGGCTGTCGTGAGTGATGATAACAAGCGTTTTCCCCATCTTTTTCCATATGCTTTGCAGCATTTCCATAACCTCGCCGCCGCTCTTGCTGTCCAGATTTCCAGTCGGTTCGTCAGCAAAAATAATATCCGGCTTTGCGATCAGGGCGCGGGCAATCGCTACACGCTGTTGCTGACCGCCGGAAAGTTCATGGGGCAAATGGGTCAGCCGTTCACGAATACCTAACAAATCCGTAAGCTGATTTAGATATACTTCGTCCGGCTGCTTTTTGTCCAGAAGCAGGGGCATGATGATGTTTTCTTTTGCGGTCAGCACAGGGAGAAGATTGAATTGCTGAAAGATAAATCCGATGCGCCGACGGCGAAATGAGGACAGTTCTTTGTCATTAAAACGATAAATGTCTTTTCCATCGTATGTCAGACTGCCGGAAGTCGGCTTGTCCAGTCCAGACAGCAGGTGGAGCAAGGTACTTTTGCCGCTGCCAGATGGTCCCATAATAGAAATAAAATCGCTGGATGCAATTTCAAGGTTGACTTTATCCAACGCAACGACACGGCTCTCGCCGCTGCCGTAGATTTTCGATAGTTCCTTTGCTTCAATGTTCATAAAAAACACTCTCCTTGTTTATAATATAAGGAGAGTGTAAAACAGAAATCTCAAAAAACGCTCAAGGTTTCTGATTTATTTGGAAAGAAGCAGTAGCCGTTGCGCCATAACTTTTGCTGTTTTCCAGTGTAAGTGTTCCTCCATGCTTCAGACATAGTATCTGGCTGCTGTATAGCCCCATACCAAAGTGTGCGGAGTCTTCTTTCATTTTTCCAAACGGTTTCGGGCCGCTTTGTATTAACTCCACAGGATAGCCTGGCCCATCGTCTGTAACTGATAGATGCAAGAAGTTTCCTTTCCGTTCCAAATGAATTTCAATTTTACTCTTTGCAAACCGAGCCGCATTTCCAATTAGATTTTCAGCAACGGTTAAAACCAATCCATGATCTAATTGTATTGTCCCCTTATCAGGTGCGGAAACAGACGGTTCTAATGCTCCTGCAAGAATTTTTGCTGTTTCCTCTAATTCAGAATGTAGCAGTGAATAGGAATACTCGTTTATCCGCACCGGCATTTGTTCTAATCGTTGGATGCTACTCATAGCTTCTGCATACTGTTCAATCCGTAATGTATAGCTTTCCAATCTGTCAATGGCTTGTTCATCTGCTGTTCCCTGCCGCAGTAATTTTATAGTTCCCTTTAAGACCGTGATCGGATTGCGCAAGTCATGGGAAAAGGCGGCATTTAGCCTTTTCCGTTCTTCTGCCTGCCGCCACAGTTCCTGATTTGATTTCAGAAGTTCTTCGCGCATAGTATCAAAGGCGGTGCAGAGCTGCCCCAATTCATCATCAGAATGGACAGGCATAGAAAAGTCAAGGTCATGGTTCCGAATCCGTGAAATCCCATTCCGTAGCGTGGAGATCGGCTGTTTCAATTTGATATGATAATATAATATGCCGGATAGAGCCAGCCCGCCCATAGGGAGAACAATGCAGGACACAATTTGAATGATTCCAAGCATGGACAATATATTTTGCTGGGTCTCTGTGGGGGTTTCCATTTTAACGATTGAACCGTCTGCTAAAATTTCTATTCCACCGGAGGGAAAGTTGCTGCTGATTGAATTGCATATCATAAAGACTAAGCCTAACATCAGGAGAGCCACCAAAACACAGGAAGCAGATAGGACGAGAAAAGTTTTCTTTAATTCCATATTTTTCAGACGTTCCACCGATAACCACACCCCCAAACTGTATCAATATAACTGTGAAGCGTACAAGCAGCCAGCTTCGCCCGGATTTTCCTGATATGTTCCATGACAGTATCACTGTTACCCTCGCCGTCAAGTCCCCACACTGTTTCATAAATACGCTCCCGGTCAAATACCTGTCCGGCATTCAGCGAAAGCAGCTCCACAATATCAAATTCCCTTTTTGATAAAGCAACAGGTTCACCCGCCACTGTGACGGTTCGGGCTGAATAATCAATCGTCAGTTCACCAAAGAAGCGAATTGTCGCTTTATTCCTGTGTCGCTGCTCCCTCCTCAGATGTGCGGCAACTCTCGCCCCTAATTCGTCCAAATCAAAAGGCTTAATGATATAATCGTCGGCACCTGCCTGAAAGCCGATGATTTTATCGGCAGATTCGACCCTTGCCGTCAAAAAAAGAATGGGGCAAGTAATAAGCTCCCGAATTTTCTGACAAAGGGTCAATCCGTCTATGTCCGGCATATTGATGTCGAGCAGGATTAAATCGGGCTGTCTTGCTAATTTTTGAAGTGCTTCATTTCCGCAATAAGCGGTCAACACCTCATATTGAGAAGAAAAATAACTCGCCATCATATCTACAATTCCCGGTTCATCATCAACAATAAGAAGCCTTTGTTTCATGCTATCATCTCCATTTGCAATTCATAATATTTATCGTAACAGCCAAATCTCAAAAAACGCTCAAACTTTTGCCGTCAGGAAAGTATAAAATCAATAGACTGATAAATTTATTATAATATTACTCTGCTGATACAGCCAGTCCGTAAATTCTTTCGGGCTGGCTGTCTTTTCTTTTACAGCCTTTTTTCTCTTCAATGCTTCTTTCTTGAACGCTTCAAAAGCAGTCAGCATTTCTTCCAGCTGGTCAGCCGGGAATCCCGCTGTCCTCTTCGCTTTGTTGATCTTATTGCGCCAGTTCTGGCATTCATTTTTATAAAGCAGGTCATAGTTATTTTCTCTTG
>ERZ827168.5565-NODE-5565-length-10377-cov-2.952432_pt1 | contig 10377 bp, 8 predicted proteins | sample MGYA00519868_ERZ827168 | MGnify/ENA primary metagenome ERZ827168 (study PRJEB31778, sample SAMEA3449271) | human gut metagenome | biome: human gut; feature: human-associated habitat; material: faeces | place: United Kingdom | collected 2010/2012 ...
TTCGGAACCTATCTCTATTTTATTCTTTTTTCTTTTATCCAAGGTCTTTTCTATAAATCGCCGGTATATGTCGATACTTCAATTTCCGAAAGCGAGTACCGCGAAAAATGCACAGACAGCGACTATGAGGCGCTGATGCGGTATCCGGGAGAATATGAAGGCAGTTATATATGTGAGGAATTTTCCGTTGTTAAAGTTATGGAAGGCTATGAAGAAAGCCATGGAACTTACGGTGATTTTATACTTTGTAACGATATTGACGGAAACGGATATGTTCTTTTCGACTGCCGAGGTGAAGAAATCGGTATTTTGGCGGGAGATACAATCAGGGCCTTCGGGCAATTTGGATATGTATCGGCTGTGAGCGCAATAGGGGATCATGTGAAATATCCGGTGATTTATGCGGCATATATAGATGCTGTAAATACCGCCCGGTAAATCGCGGGTGTTATACGGAATTATCGGCAGGAGTGGGAAATGGGAGCAGTAAAAAAAATCGGATATTGGTTTAAGAATTATTGGTATTACTATAAATGGCGGGTTATTATTATCGCCTTTTTCGTCGGCGTTATCATATTCTGTGCTGTTCAGTCCGGCGACAGAGAGCAGTATGATGTTTGCATTCTTTATACCGGGCCTCATATGTTTGAGGTCGGGGAAAAAGATACGTTATCCTCTTCTTTTACTCAGATCATGTCGGAGGATTATGACGGAAACGGAAACAAGAATGTTCAGATCGTGGATATGACAGCATTTACCGACGATCAAATTCGTGAGGCAATCGGAACCTCCGATGATCCGGTTCTTTCCGTCAGATATGCTCCCTATACGGTTGATAATGTTAAAAGCAGCTTTTCAAAACAGGTGTTTTCGGGAGATACGGTAATTTGTCTTTTGGACGAATATTGGTATAATATTCTGCGTGACGCCGATGGATTGGTAAAGCTTGAGGAAGTTCTCGGATACCGTCCGGATAATTTGAAAGACGACTATTCGGCGGATTTTAAGAGTCTTGATTTCTCAGTTTTTTTCGAAAGCGCTTCAAAACTCCCGGACGGGACGATTATTTGTTTCAGGAAAATGTCCACCGCCTCGGCTTTTACAGGCAGAAAGGCGGCGGAGAAAAATTATGAAAACAGTAAAAAAATGCTAAAAGAAATTTTTTCTTTTGAAAATCCGCAATAGAGGCTTATGGCTCAAGAAATCCGTAAAATTGTAAAATACCGTTGTAAATACCGGAAGCAAATGCTTCCGGATCCTCTGACATAAGCTGTGCATCTGAGGCATTCGTAATAAAACCAAGCTCAATGAGCACTGCCGGCATGGTTGTTTTTCTTAAAACCCAAAGAGTGGGACGAACGTTCATCCCTCGGTTTTGAAGACCGGTGGCACGATTAAGCCAGAATAAAATGTCCTCTCCCATTGTATATCCCGGTGAAGAGGTGGAATAGGCGAAGCCTTCGCTTCCGCTTGCGCTTTCAATTGTTGAGGCGTTTGCATGAATGCTTATAAAAAAGTCGGCCCCCCATGCGTTTGCTGCATCGGTTCTCGCTTTCAGACTTGAGGCAACGCTTGTTCCGAGAATTTCGTCGGGAGAATTTCTCGACAACCTTACTTCAAAATTGGGATTGGCAGCGAGCAGTTCTGCGGTCAGACGTCCTACCTCATATGTAATATCCTGCTCGTATAATCCGTTGCCCTCTGCTCCCGCATTAGGGTTTTGAGGATTATGTCCTTGATCAATAAATATTTTTATCGCCATGATATTTCCTCCGTTAAGATAATCTTGTTTTATTATATGCGAAAACAGAAGAAATGTTAGGAATCCAAAAGGCTTATATTGATGGAATTTAATGAAATAAGACGGTTGCTCAGCTGTGCGAGGCGCGCCGTAGATGATTATACTATGATAGAAAACGGCGATCGGATTGCCGTGGGACTTTCAGGAGGAAAGGACAGCATCGCCCTTTTGTGCGTTCTTCTTGATTTGAAAAGATTCTATCCGAAAGATTTTGAAGTTTGCGCCGTTACGGTTTCCATGGGGTTTGAGAAAATGGATTTTTCTCCCCTATCGGTATTCTGCGCCGAGTGCGGTGTTGAATATCAGGTTATCAATACCGAGCTTGCTCATGTGATTTTTGATATAAGAAAGGAGAGCAATCCCTGTTCTCTCTGTGCCAAAATGAGGCGCGGTATTCTTCACGATGCGGCAAAGGGGATGAAGTGCAATAAAATTGCGCTCGGTCATCACTATGATGATGTGATAGATACCTTTATGCTCAACCTTTTTCATGAGGGACGTCTCGGCGCTTTTCTGCCGGTTACTTATCTGAGCCGCAAGGATATCACGATGATACGTCCGCTTTTTTATGTTCCGGAAAAGGATATTCGGTATTTTATGTCAAAAAATTCTTTGCCCTTGGTAAAAAATCCTTGTCCGGAGGACGGCCATACCGAGCGGGAAAAAATGAAGCAGTTGATAAACGGTCTTGACCGTGATTATAAAGGGCTTAAGCACAGGATATTTAACGCTATGCAGAACGGCGGAATATTTGAGATGACAGACGATAGATAGAGAAAAGGAATAATCGATTTCAAGGCTTTGAAATTTTTACCGGTAAAACTTTATAAATCAAAAACACACACTGGAATACTGTTAAACGCTTTCAGTGTGTGTTTTCTTGACTTCAATAATTTTCTTTAGAATCCTCAGAAGATATTATATAAAGCATAGTAAAAGTATGGATATTCTGAAAAATCGGTAAAAATTCGGTTATCTCAGCTTTTTCGCAATCTCAAGAACCAGCTTATCGATAAATTCATCAGCCGGTACCGCGCCCATGTCGCCGTCTTTGCGTGATCTTACCGAGACTGTTCCGTCAGCCATTTCTTTATCTCCGATAATCAGCATATACGGGATTTTTTGAAGCTGTGCCTGACGAATCTTATAACCAATCTTTTCATATCTGTCGTCGGTTTCTACCCGGATGCCGAAAGCTTCCATTTTATCTGAGATTTTCTTTGCATAATCAAGCTGTTCGTTTCCGATGGGAAGCAGCTTTACCTGCGTCGGAGAGAGCCATGTCGGGAGTGCGCCGGCATATTTTTCTATCAGGTAGGCGAGGGTACGCTCATAACAGCCGAGCGAAGTGCGGTGAATAATATAAGGACGCTTTTTCTGACCGTCGGTATCGGTGTATTCCATATTGAATTGTTCCGCGAGGAGCTGATCTACCTGAATGGTAACAATCGTATCTTCTTTCCCGAATACATTCTTATATTGGATATCAAGCTTCGGTCCGTAGAATGCCGCTTCATCTATGCCGATGGTGTATTTTACGCCGAGATCGTCCAGAATCTCCTGCATGGGGTCGGTCAATGCCTGGTTGTAAGATACAAATACGGCTTTCATGATTTTTCGTATGGTTTATGCGTTCAACGATACTTGTCTGGCAGCGGCCTGCTTCTGCTGCGCCTTGCGAATCCGACGGTTGACGAAAACCGAGTAGAGAACCGGCACGACGAGCAACGTCAGCAGCGTCGAGCAGGTGAGACCGCCGATCACGGCGATACCCATCGGCTGCCAGGTCTCCGAACCCTCGCCCGTACCGAGCGCCAGCGGCAACATGCCGAGGATGGTGGTGAACGACGTCATCAGCACCGGACGCAGACGGCTCTTGCCGCCGGCCACTACCGCATCGAAGACGCTCGATCCGCGTTCGACGAGCAGGTTGGTATAGTCCACCAGCACGATACCGTTCTTCGTCACGATACCCACGAGCATGATCGCACCGATCAGCGCGATGATCGACAGCGGCGTCCCGGTCAGCCACAACGCGAGGAACGTCCCCGTGAAGGCCAGCGGAATGGTGAACATGATGATGAAGGGAAACACCAGCGACTCGAACTGCGTGGCCATGACGATGTAGACCAGAATCACGATCAACACGAACAGCGTCAGCAGGTCGCCGAACGCATCGCCCTGATCCTCGACCGTACCGCCCAGATCGAGACTCATGCCGTCGGGCAGCGGATATTCGTCCAGAATGGCGTTGATCTGCGGCACGACCGTACCCAGCGCCACGCCGTCGCCCAGCGAAGCCTTGACGTAGATCACACGCTGGCGATTCTCGCGTTCGATCGACGGCGAGGCGAACTCCTCGACCACCGTCGCCACCTCCTTCAACTTCACGGGCTGCCCGTCGGCCCCGTAGAGTACGATGTTCTCCACATCCTGAATACTCGTCCGGAACGGTTCGCCGTAGCGCACCACGATGTCGTACTCGTCGCCGTCCTCGCGGTATTTCGACGCATCCAGACCGTTGATCCGGTTACGCACCGCCTGCGAGGCCGTCGCGGAATTCATGCCGTAGTAGGCCAGCTTGTCGCGGTCGAAAACCACGTTATACTCCGGACGCAGGTCGTCGCGCGAGAGCTGCGCATCGCGCAGACCGGGTATCTGCGAAAGTTTGGATTTCAGATCGTTGGCCACGTCGTTGGTCTGGTTTATATCATGTCCGTAGACTTTGACCTGAACGTAGGACGAACCGCTCATCGAGCCCTGATTGCCGCCCGGCGTGACCTCGTAGCGGTCGATTTCGGGAATCCGGTCGAAATCCTGACGCAGCAGGTCGGAAATCTGGTAGATCGAACGATCGCGCTCGCCCGAACGCGGCAGACGCAGATTGTAGTTGATGATGTGCGACCCCGTGGTCTGCATGGCCGAGAAGGCGTCGTCGCCCGAACTTGCGCCGGCCGAAGCCGAAATCAGGAGCACTTCGGGATACTTCGTCCGGATGACGCTGTCGATCTCGCGGGCGATCCGCGCCGTATACTCCACGCTCACGTTCTGTTGCAGACGCACCGTAGCCGCAATACGCCCGTTGTCCGCAGGCGGGAAGAACTCGAACGGCACCCGCGACAGCAGCAGCAACGAGGCGCAGAAGACGACGAGCACCGCCCCCAGCGTCCAGCGACGGTGGTTCAGCACCGTAGCCAGCATACGTGCATAGGCGCCGTCGAGCCACGTGAGCGCCCGATCGATCGGCTTGTAGAGGATGCCGAGACCCTTGTAGTCGTGTTCGCCGCCCTCCTTGTGCAGGATGTAGGCCGACAACATCGGGGTCAGCGAAATGGCCGCCGCCGTCGAAACGCTCACCACGATCGATACGATCCAGCCCAACTCGCGGAACATGATGCCCGAAAGGCCCGACACCAACGTCAGCGGCAGGAACACGGCCACCGTCACCAGCGTGGTGGCGATTACCGACAGCCACACTTCGTTGGTGGCGTAGATCGCGGCCTCTTTCGGCTGCGAACCGCGTTCGATATGGGTCGTGATATTTTCCAGCACCACGATGGCATCGTCCACCACCATGCCGATGGCGATCGACAGCGACGACAGCGAAATGATGTTGAGCGTCGATCCGACGGCATAGAGGTAGATGAACGAACAGATCAGCGAGACGGGAATCGTCAGACAGATGATGAACGTCGCCCGCCAGCGGCCCAAAAAGATCATCACCACGAGCACCACGAAGATAAAGGCGTACATGATCGTCTCCGACAGCGACCCGATCGCGTCGGTGATCTCCTGCGAACCCTCGTAGATCAGCTCGATGTCGACGTCGCCCGGCAGCGAGGCGGCGATCGCCGGCAGACGCCTCTGCACCTCGTGCACGATGTCGACGGTATTGGCGCCCGACTGTTTCTGGATGATTACGCGCACGCCCAGCTGGCCGTTCACGCGCTCGTCCATCGTCGCCTTTTCGAGCGTATCGCGGATCTCGGCCACGTCGTTCAGCAGCACCTTGCGGCCGTTGCGGTTCGAAAGCACCACCTTGCCCAACTGCGTCGAGGCGTCGGAGAACTCGCCGTCGGCCTTGATATTGAAGGTGTTGTTGCCGATATCGATCGTACCGCTCGGGATGTTGACGTTCTCGGCGGCGATGATGCTGCCGATCTGCTCGACCGACAACCCGTAGGCTTCGATCTTCTTGGGATCGACATTGACCTGCACCTCGCGTTCGGGAACGCCCATGACCGACACCGATCCCACGCCGTTGATGCGGTTGAGGTCGTTGACCAGCTTGTCGTCGAGAATCTTGTTCAGCGCCGGATAGCTCTCATCGGCCGTGACGGCGAGCATCATGACCGGAATCATCGACGACGAGAACTTGAATATCGTCGGGTAATCTACGTCGTCGGGCAGCAGCGACTGCGTGCGGCTCACGGCATCGCGGATGTCATTGGCCGCCTCCGTCAGATCGGAGCCGTACTCGAATTCGAGCGTAATCATCGAGAAGTTGTCCGACGACTTCGAAGTCATCTTCTTGAGGTTCTCCACCGTATTGAGGTTGTCCTCCAACACACGGGTGATATTGGTCTCGATATCGGCCGCATTGGCCCCCGCATAGGACGTAATGACGGCGATCTGCGGGATCTCGATATCGGGATATTGATCGACGGCGAGGTTGTTCAGCGAAAATAGGCCGAAGACGATGACGCCGACGAAGATCAGAATGGTCGAAATCGGTTTTCGAACCGCTGTTTCGTATATTTTCATGTTCGATTCGTGCTAAAATTACTCTTTCACCTCCACTTCGACGCCGTCGGCCAGTCGTGAAAGCGCCGTCACGGCGATCTGCTCGCCATCGGCGACACCCGACAGAATGTCCACGTCGCTGCCGATCTGGCGGCCGACCTTCACGCTGCGGCGTTCGGCCTTGCCGTCCTTGACCACATAGAGGTAACGCTCGGACGAACCCACCTGTTTCAGCACGGCCACGTCGGGCACCATGATCCCCTCCTTGTCACCCATGTTGAAGGTCGAACGGGCGAACATGCCCGGACGCAGCTTCTCGTTACCGTTGGGAACGGTCACCTCGACGGTGAAGGTCCGCGTCGAAGCGTCGAGCGCCGGATAGATCAGCGACACCTTGCCCGCGAACACTTCGCCGGGGAAAATATCGGTGCGGATCTCGACAGGCATTCCCAGCTTCACGGCGGGATAGTACTGCTCCTGAACGTTGGCGATGATCTTCAACGGATTGATCTGCATGACGTGCAGCACCGGCGTCCCCGTGAACAGGTTGCCCGCTTCGTAGTTGCGCGCCGTCACGACGCCCGCAATGGGCGAACGCATCTCGATGTTCTTTTTCAGGTTGTCGAGCACCTCCTTCTGCACGTCGAGCGCAGCCTTGGTCTGTTCGAGCTGCTGCGCCGAGATGCCGCCGGCCTCATAGACCGGAACCAGCCGGTTGTAGTCGTCGAGCGCAGTCTGGTACTGCAACCGCTGCTGGTTGTACTGCGTCGGATCGAGCGTCACGAGCAGCTGCCCCGCCTTCACGCGCGAACCCACGTCGACCAGAATCCGGTCGATATGCACGCCCGAAACCGCAGGGGTAATATCGTTCTCCTTATAAGGCTCGATCTCGGAGGTATAGACCTCGTTCTGTTCGATCACCCGAAGCGCGGCGGGCACCGTCTTCGTCAACACTTTCTCGTCGGAGGCCGTCGATTCGGCCTGTTTCTTGCCCGTGCAGGATGCAGCCATAGCCGCCGCAACCAACATCACCAAAACTCTTTTCATACTTCTCTATCCGTTATATTCTTATTTTCAACTTTCGAACCGTCAGTTTCCGCCTACCTCCCTGCCGACGATCCGATCGTAGTCGGCCTGCGCGGAGAGGTAGTCGTAGATCGCCTGCGAATAATTCAAATGCGCCTGCGTACGGTTGAGCTGTGCCGAATTGAGTTCGAGAATCGTGCCTGCGCCCGCACGGAACCGCGTGTCGGAGATGTGGTAGGCTTTGTCGGCCTGTGCCATCGTCCGCGCCTGCGCCAGCATCATCTCGCGCGCCGTCAGCAGGTTGTTGATCGCCGACTCCACGGCGACCGTCGTCTGGCGCTGCGCATAGTCGCGCTGCAAATCGAGCTGCTCGATCTGATTCTTCACCTGACGGGACTTATAGCTGTTCTTCAACCCTGAAAAGATCGGAATCGAGATCTGGACACCGACCGAAATCGGATGCGTCCAGAAATACTTGCTGCTGTTCAGATCGGCCACGGCCTCGCCCGTACCCGCTTCGGCACCCCCGCTCACCATTTTGCGGAAATCCTCCATGTCGTTACCGGTAATGGTCGCCGAACCGAACGCCGCGACGGTCGGGATACGGGCGGCATTGGTCGTTTTCAACTGGTAGCGGAGCATTTCGGCCTGAATATCCAATGCGCGCAGATCGCTGTTCCGCGACACGTCGGTCGAGAGCGTTTCGCCGCCCGCGAGAACGACGTCTTTCATCTCGTCAAGGTTGCCGACCAGCTCGATCGACAACGCCTCGGGAACCGACAGGTACATTTTGAGTTGCAGCATGGCCACCCGAATCGAATTCTTCGTCTGCGTAATGGTCGGAAGCAGATTGCTCAGCTCCACCTGCGCCGTCAGGTAGTCGTACTCCGAGGCCACGCCCTGTTCGAACTTCACCTTCGTATCGTCCACCGTGCGCTGGATCGTCGCACGCGACTCTTCGAGCGTCGCCAGCGACTGTTCGGCCAGCAGGATGTTGTAGAAGGCCTTTTTCACCTCGGCCACCAGCGTAATGCGCGACGACCGCGCCGCCTCGACGGCCGATGCGATCTGCGTGCGGTTCAGCTTCAACGTCCGATAGACTGCCGGCGCGAAGAGCGGCACCGAGAGGCTGGCCGTACCGGTAAAGGTATTGTCGGCGCCGAACGAGATACCGCCGCGCATCGTCGACTTTTCGATCGCGCGGGTGTACTCCCCGCTCGCCGACAGCGACGGCAGCAGATTGCCGCGCGTCTCCTTCTTCACGTAATCGTAGCGCTCCACGTCGAGATCGGCCACCTTGATCGTGGGGTTCTCGCTGAGGGCCATCTGGATCGCGTCGTCCAGCGTCAACCGGAGCTGCGCCGAGGCACTTCCCGCTGCAAACGCACCGAAAGTCAGTGCTAAAATCAATCGCTTCATACCCGTTCTTCTCATCTGTAAGTTATTTCTTTCCGTTCTGTTTTTCGAGGAAATCGTCGATCAGGCGCATCCCCTTTTCGGTCGAAATACCCCGCAGGAAATTCACGACCAGAAACACCAGCGCCTCGTTCGTCGACATGTTGTGCGACAGCAACACGTCCTTGCGCACGATCAACCCCTCGACCGAATAACGCAGCAGCGTAATGGCCAGATCGAAGTTGACGATTCCCTGGAAATAGCCTTCTTCCACGCCGCGCGACAGTGCGATCTTGAACTGCTCCAACCCGTCCCGGTTGCGGCGTTCGGCGACGAGCCGCTCGTAGACTTTGGGATAGAAGCGCCGCAGGTTGCTTTGCAGCCGGTGGCTTATCTCCGCCTTATCCATTACGTCGCCGAAGACCAGCAGCATCGCTTCGAGCACGTTCTTCGCCTGTGCACCCAACTCGGCGTGCCGCCGGTCCTGCTCGCGCACATAATAGCTCAGACACTGGTAGAGCAACTCCTCCTTGTCGCCGAACTGTTCGTAAATCGTCCGTTTCGAGACGCCTATATGACGGGCGATATCGTCCATCCGCACCGCCTTGATGCCTTGTCCGACAAACATTTCGGCCGCCAATTGAATAATGGTCTCACGTTGCATACTCATCTCCTCACTGGTACGGCAGCAAAGGTAGACAAGAAAACTAAAAAAACAAAAATAGTTTTCTCTTTTTTGCGATGAATTTTCCGGAAGAACTCTCCGATTCGGCTTATTTCAGGATCAATATGCTATATTTCAGATATTTAAAAAAAGATCAAAACCATATTTTCACGTCGCACTATCAGATATTATATCTGCGACAACTCGCTCTTCATACCACGTCCAGCCGCCTAAAAGGAGCTTCTGAAAAGACACGACCCCGAACGAAAGAATTCCATCAGGCAATTCATCCCCGCCCAACCCTGTCTCCGTTATTCCGCCCCGTATACAGACACAGGCTCCGGCGGGCGGTGAAGCGTCATCCGGAACGACGATATACCGCAAAAAAGGAGTATGAAAAATCGGGAAACGGCAGTGGTCACGCCTCGCGGCGAAGTTCGTCGTCGTAGAGTTCGTCGAACCGCACACGCAACTGCCGGTCGTCGCGGATAACGGCACGCAACTCGTCCAGACGGGAGGCGTTTTCCGATTCGGGCAGCCACAGACGCAAATACCCGCCTTCGCCGTACTTCGTCCGCAGATGTTCGGCAAAACGGGCGAACTGCCCCTCCCGATCGAGTTCGGGAGCGTGTTCCAACCCGTACTGCACCGTCCGCCGCAATGTCGTTTCACAGTCGATCACCCGATCGGCTTCGGCCACGATACGGCCATAGATCGTTCGGGGCGGACGTCCCGACGACGCGCGGTG
>ERZ827168.5573-NODE-5573-length-10364-cov-4.590455_pt1 | contig 10364 bp, 7 predicted proteins | sample MGYA00519868_ERZ827168 | MGnify/ENA primary metagenome ERZ827168 (study PRJEB31778, sample SAMEA3449271) | human gut metagenome | biome: human gut; feature: human-associated habitat; material: faeces | place: United Kingdom | collected 2010/2012 ...
TGCTTCATATCTTCCTATATAAAATCCTTTATTTGTATATATACTACTTAACATTATCTGATATTTTGTTATATATTCTTCTTGTTCTAATCCGCATCCATTATACCATGTATCCGTGTAACTACTACTACTTCTATAATCACTTGCATATGCTATTAAATCTGCTTTGATGTTATCATAATCTGTACTACTTGTTGCACTTGCAAATACTGTTGCTGGTACTTCTATCCATACCCATTCATTTTGATTACTATCTATCATTACTATTCCTGTTTTAGCATTTGTATTTTTATCAATAGTTCCACCTGTTGGCATTGCTTTTTTTGCATTTTCCATTACATCATCATCATTATCTTTTTCTATATTTGATGTATTTCCATCTTCTGTTATTGTTACTTCATAACTTCCTTTTTTTACTGTCCATGGCAAGTTATTTTCTGTTCCATTTTTTGTTATTTCTGTTCCTTTTATTTTTCCTATTTCTGCTTCTAATGTTGTTAAATCTATTGCTCCTTTATCATTTACTTTTGATGCCATTACTGCTAATTTTACTTGCTCTTCAAATTCTGATTTATCTGTTGTATCTTTTGCACTTGTTGCCTGTTTTAGTATTCCATTATCTCCTGTTAACATACTTATTGTAACACCTGCTAATATTAATAGTACTATTATTGTTATTACTAATGCTATTAATGTTATACCTTTCTCTAATCTTTTGTTCTTTTGTTTCATAAAAAATTTCCTCCTCTTATTTTATCATCTATATATTTTTAAATTTAATAACTTATTTTACTTTTAATTAAAAAACAAAAAATATAGCAATAAAAACCTATATATTTATAGGCTTTATTGCTATTTTTTTATTTATATTTATCATATTATTTACTAAATTACTTGTGTGTGTGTGTGTGTGTGTGTACTCCCGCAAGGGTTACAGCTAATGTATTCATTTTAATTACTCCTCTTTGGTTTTTATAGTACTAAGTATATTATTTTCAATACTATTTGTCAATATCGCTTTTTATATTTTCTAACTCCTCTATACTTAACCCTGTTATTTCTTTTATTTGTTTTAAGTCCATATCCATCTTTATTAATTTTTTAGCTATTTCAATTTTATTTTCTTGTATTCCTTCTTTTAATCCTTTTTCTAATCCAGCCTTTTCTCCATCTGCTCTTGCTGTTGCTATTCCACTATTATAATCTAATTCTGCCATAAATCTTGATTGATATTCTTCCCATTCTTTTTCATCCATACTCATTTCATCTAATATCTCTAATGCCTTTTTTATTTCTTTATTCTCTTTACTAGCCATTTCTATTTTTTCCTCCTCCCCTATGAGTAGCCATAGCCATTGCTCTAGTTTTGTTTGTTTTTCCCCTTTTTTCTTTTTTAATTTTGGCATCTCTATAAAATGCATTTCTATATCTTCTGTTGCTATTTGGTCTTCTTCTGTATATCCTAAATCTACATATTCCTTTTCTTTTGTTTTCTCAAATTTCATATGTGCTATTTGATGATAACTATTTCTTTTATAATAATTAAAATTTAATAAATTTATTACTATCGTTTTCTTTAATTTACTATATTCTTCTCTTTTATTTAGTTGTTCTGCTACTAGCTTTCCCATATAGTATACACTTCTATGTTCTATATTTTTTTGATTAGCTACTTGTAATTCTACATCACATATTTGATTTTCATTTATTTCTACTTTTATATCTAGTATTCCTGCTTTTTTGTCTAATATATCCTTTGGTAATTCTGGATTTTTTACCTCTACTTTTTGTATTTTTATTTCTAATACACTTTCTAATAAATCTTTTAGTATCTCTTCATTTCCTGATTTTGCAAACACTTTCTTAAATATATAGTCATTTGTTAATGGCAATCTCTTCTCTGGTCTTATTTTATTTATCATTCAATTCCTTTCTATTTTACCAAAAGCTTTTTTATTTTTCAACACTTAGGTAAAATTTTATGTATATATTTAGTGCTATAAATTTTCTACTTTTTTTATTAACTTCCTCACCTCCAATTTATTTATTTTTGTATAATCTTGCTTTTGATTTTTATAGATTAAAAATTAATGATTTTTGGCTAATTTGCCTTTGAATTAAATTATTTTGATTTAAACTAACATTATACTTAAATTTTAATTTTTATTTTGATATAAAATTTATACCACTATAAATTTATGATAAATTAAAATGCCGAAATTTGCAATTACTTTTAAATTACAAATTTCGACATTTAATTTTACTATTTTAATTTTTTATAATCATTTTATTTTTGATATTTACATTAACAAATGCAAAGTTGTCAAAAAACTACGTCCCCATTGACAAGCTAATTGTATAATTGTTTGTAAATTTTATAGTCTCTTAGTATTTTTCTAACATAATTATTTGTTTCTTTGTAAGGTATGTTTTCTACGTCTGATCCGTCTTTTTTTATAATACCTTTTTCTATCCAATTATCTACATTTCCTGTACCAGCATTATATGCAGATAATGCAACCTCTATATTATTGTATTTTTCTATTAAATTAGAAATATATTTGACACCTAAATTAATATTAATATCAACATCTTTTAAATTCTCTTCATTACAATCTATATTAATTGTTCTTCCAAGTTGTATTGCTGTTGTTGGCATAAGTTGCATTAATCCAGTTGCACCTTTATTAGAAACTGCATTTTCATTAAAATTACTCTCTGCTTTTATTATTGCATATATTAAATTTTTATCCACGCTATATTGCTCTGAATATTTTAAAACATATTCCTCATATTTTATTGGATAAATATTTTTTAAAATTCTATCTTGAACTTTAAATACTCCAAATAAAATATAAGATATTATTATTAATATTACTAATATAAATAATAATTTTTTTAATAATTTTAGCACAATTATTCTCTCCTTCTTGCTTAATCTGTTGTACAATTCTTATTTACATTCATACCAATTATCCGCTTCTGAAATTTCTGCAATTAATGGCACTTCAAGTTTAGCAGCATTTTCCATACTTTCTTTTAATATTTTTTTAACCTGTTCTTTTTCTTCTTTTACAGTTTCTATCATCATTTCATCATGAACTTGTAAAACTATTTTAGATTTTAAATTATTTTCTTTTAATTTATTATATACATTTATCATTGCTATTTTCATAATATCTGCTGCTGTTCCTTGTATAGGAGTATTCATTGCAGCTCTAGCGCCAAATTGTCTAACCATATAATTATTAGATTTTAATTCAGGAATATATCTTCTTCTATGGAATAGTGTTTCTACATATCCATTTTCTTTTGCTTCTTCTGTTATATTTGTCATAAAGTTTTTTATACCAGCATATTTTTCTAAATATTGCTCTATATATTCTTTGGCTTTTTTTCTTGATATTCCTAATTGCTCTCCTAATCCAAAATCGCTTATTCCATATACAATACCAAAATTAACTGCTTTTGCATCACTTCTTTGTTCTTTGGTAACTTCATCTATTGGAATATTAAACACTTTAGAAGCTGCTTGTCTGTGTATGTCTTCATTATTATTAAATGCTTCTATCATATGTTCATCTTTTGACATATGTGCTAAAACTCTTAATTCTATTTGAGAATAATCAGCATCTAAATATATACTTCCTTCAGCTGGTTTAAATACTTTTCTTAATCTTTTTCCAAGTTCTATTCTTGTAGGTATATTTTGTAAATTTGGCTCAGTTGAACTTATTCTTCCTGTTGCAGTTATTGTTTGATGGAAAAATGAATGTATTCTATTTGTTTTTGGATTAATATATGGTTTTAATCCTTCAACATATGTCGAATTTAATTTCATTAATTGTCTATATTCTAATATTTTTTCTATTATAGGATGCTTTGCTTTTAATTTTTCTAAAACATCAACATCAGTTGAATAACCATTTTTTGTTTTCTTTACTATTGGTAATTCTAATTTTTCAAATAAAATTTCTCCCAATTGTTTAGTAGAATTTATATTAAACTCTTCTCCTGCTAATTCATAAATATCCTTTGTAAGTATTTCTAAATTTTGTTTTAATTCATCACCAAATACATCTAATTCTTCTTTATCTGCATACATACCATTCCATTGCATATTTGATAATACTTCTACTGTTGGCATATCTATATTATTAAATAAATCTATTGCGTTTATTTCTTTTAATTTTTCTGTAAACACTTCATTTAATTTGTATATACTATAACAGTATGCTGAATTTTTATATTTATTTATATCATCTTTATTATTTTCATCACTTGTATCAAATAAAGTTATTTGCTCTTGATTTTTCTCTTTTATCCCTTGTTTTAATAAATATTCTTCTATGTTAAATCCTATATATTCATTTGCTAATATTTCTATATCATATTTGTTATTTGTAGGATTTAATATATATGCAGCTACTTTTGCATCAAATTTTAGATTTGTTAGATTTATACCTATTTGTTTTAATAAAATATAATCTCTTGTTAATCTATGTCCATATTTTTCTATATTATTACTTTCAAATATAGTTTTAAAGTTATCTATAAATTTATTTATATTATCTTTAAAATCTATATAATATACTTTATTACTTTCTTTATCAAATATACTAATTTGTGCTATTTTTTCTTTTATTATTAATTCTTCATTATTATCTTCTTCTGTTGCAAAATGATATATTATTTGTTTTTTATTATTTATCATTTCTATAATTTTTTTGGCATCATTTAAGTCTTCTATTGTAAACAGTTCTTCTTGTATTTTACTTAAATTTTCTGTTTTTCCATCTAATAAATTAAATTTTTCTATATATCTTTTAAAATTTAGCTTTTTAAATAATTCTAATACTTCTTCTTTATTCCATTCTTCAACTTTAAAGTCTCTTAAATCATCATCTATTGGCACTTCTAAGTTTATTGTTCCTAAAGTTTTTGAAAGAAAAGCTAAATCTTTATTAGCAACTATTTTTTCTCTTTGTTTTCCTTTTAAGTCATCTTCATTTTTTTCTATTTTTTCATATAAATTTTCTATAGAATTATATCTTTGCACTAAAGATATTGCTGTTTTTTCACCTACACCTGGCACACCTGGTATATTGTCAGATGTGTCTCCTTGTAACCCCTTAACATCTATTAATTGTTTTGGAACTAACCCATAAACTTCTTTTATTTTTTCTTCATCATATAATTCCGTTTCTGTTTTTCCCATTTTAGTTCTTGGTATTCTTATTGTTATATGATTACTTGCAAGTTGAAATGTGTCTCTATCTCCTGATAATATAGTAACATCTAATCCTTGTTTTTCTCCATATTTAGATAATGTTCCTAAAATGTCATCCGCTTCATATCCTTCTTTTTGTATAACATCTATATTCATAGCTTTTAATATTTCTTTTATAACTGGCATTTGCTCTGCAAGTTCATCTGGCATTCCATGACGATTTGCTTTATAACCTTCATATAATTTGTGTCTTGCTGTAGGAGCTTTTAAGTCAAATGCAACAACTAAATATTCTGGATTAATATCTTCCATTATTTTAAATAATATTGCTAAAAAGCCATATATAGCATTTGTATATTTTCCATCACTTGTCACAAGAGTTTTGCTTCCCATTATTCCATAAAAAGCTCTATTCATTATGCTATTTCCATCTATTAAAACTAGTTTTTCCAATTTTATTTTTCCTCCTGTTTTATTCTTTTAATTATTCTCTTTCTATTATTATACAAAATAAATAACACCATGCTTATTACTAAAATCAAATAAAAGTCAACTCCATATATCCAATTTTCTCCATGTATTAAAAACACTGCATTAGCATACATACTTATTAATCCTGTTTGTACTATCAATTTTATATTGCTTGATTTTTGCCAAATAATTAATGGAAATAACCACATTATATACCATGGCTGAAAATTTGTTATTAATACAAATAAGAAAATTATAATAAAATATAAATTATGTGTCATTTCTTTTTTTATTTTTATGTTAGGTTTAAATAAAAGGCATAAATTTTTGATAGAAAATATATAAGCAAAACCAACTAATAAATATTGAGTTATTTTATAATTTACATTTTTAAATGTTTGACTTAATACTAAATATAAGCTTTTAGTAACTTTACTTTGTTGTTCCCATAAACCTGCAAATACATTTATATCTCTAATATATATAAAATATGGAACTACAAAGATTATTGAAAATATAATACCATATTCTATGCACTTTATAAATCTAAATATAGGTTTTTCTTTTCTATAATAATAAATTATAAAAAATGGTAACAATAGGACTGTAAAGTATTTTATTCCTGTTGCTATTGCTAAGAATAATATACTAAAAAATAATTTTTTCTTTTTTATTAAAAAATATAATGCTATTAATAAAAGCAATACAACAAAAATATCATTGTGAACATTTATAATTCCTTCTAATATTATAAAAGGATTTAATCCATATAATAAAACAAATATATTCTTTTTTGATAATTTATATATAAAATAACAATTTAACATATGAATTGCTAGGTTTACTATTTTGAATACAAACAATCCAAAATCTATATTACCTAATGATAATTTTGCAACTATCGCACAAATTATTGTCCATATTGGTCCATAAACAACTGTTGTTTTTGCCCAATAGCTATTATACCCTTGTAACATTACTGTATCTGCATTTATATTAATATTATTATTATTTACATACTGTTTCATAGAAATATAGTATGGATTTTGTCCATACTCACTATTTAGTCTACCAATACCTAAATAATAAAATACATCTGAGCTAAACATTGGTACTGTAAATACAAATATTAGCGAAACTATTAATATAAATTTCATAACTGATTTTGTATCTTTAAATAATTGTTTTCGTTTTTTGATTATTAAAAAATATATTGCAATCAACAGACTTATTATTATTAAATAAATTATGGTTTGTTTTACAGTATCTATATTATTTAGTAAAAACTTAAATTCTTTATTAAATCCAAAAATTGTTTTATTTTTTAATATATATACTATTGACGGAGTTATAAATGCAAACGATAAAACTATATACATAATTTTAATTAAGTTTATATTTTTGTCTTTTTCAGTTATTTTTGTCTTCTCCACTTGTTTCTCCTATGTTTTTTTCACACTATATCACAGTTTGTACTTTTTTTCTATATATAATCATTAATTTTTGTATATAATATTAATTTTTATTTTAAATTTCAGTGTTACATTCTTAGGTTGTCAAAAAACTACGTCCCCATTGACATATTTTAAATCTCAAAAAGAGAAAGATTTAATAAAAAATCTTTCCCTCTTTTTTCTTACTGTGAACTATTATTTTTCACTTAATACTCTAGCTAACTGTACTCCTGAAACTGAGGCCATCATTAATCCTCGTGTTAATCCACAACCATCTCCAATTGCATATAATCCATTTATACTTGTCTCAAACTCTTTTGTCAATTCTACCTTATTACTATAGAATTTGATTTCAGGTCCATATAACAAATTATCTGGATTTGCAAATCCTGGTGCTACATTATTCATAAGATCGATAAATTCCCATATATCTCTATACACTCTATATGGCATAGCAAGTCCAATATCTCCAGCTTTTGCAGCTTTCAAAGTTGGAATTACTGAATTGTTTTCTAATTCTTCTTGCCAAGTCCTTTTTCCAGACTTAAAGTCAATCAATCTCTGAACAATAATGTTACCACCTGTTAAGGCATTCACATTTTTTGCAATATTTATTGCATAATCCATTGGATTTATATCCTCAAGATTAAGTGTTACTAATAATGCTAAATTAGTATTTTCACTCTTAATATCTTTGCAAGAATGTCCATTTACTAATGTAATATCATTATCATACACTTCTGTTGTCACAAATCCGCCCGGATTCTGGCAAAATGTTCTAACCTTATCATTGAAAGGATTTGGTTTTCCAATCAATTTTCCTTCGTAGAGGTATTTGTTAATGTCTTCCATAACCCCATTTGGCAATTCATAACGAATTCCAATATCGATTGGACCTGGATTAGTTCTGATATTATGCTTATTACACATACCAAGCATCCAGTTTGCCCCAACTCTTCCAACTGCTAAAACAACATTTGGACAAAAAATACTTTTTTCTATTCCTTTGTAACTAAAAATTACACCTTTAATCTTATTCTCTTCAACAATAAGATCTGTGACTGTAGTTTCAAAAAGAATTGTAACACCTGCATCTTCCAAATATTTCTCAATCTTATAATAAAGTTCATGAGATTTATCGGTTCCTAAATGCCTAATGGGAATATTTATTAATTCCAATCCTGTATTCTCTGCTTTTTTACGAATTTTAGCAATTTCCAATCTGTTACCAACGCCTTCAAGTTTTTCTGTTGCACCAAAGTTAAGATAAATACTATCAGTGTAATCAATGAGTTTCTTTGTATCATCAACGCCTATATATTTATGCACATTTCCGCCTACATAAATATCATCATCTTCTGAATTATACAAAGATAATTTTCCATCAGAAAATGCTCCTGCTCCTGAAAAACCACATGTGATATTACAACAAGGTTTACATTTAGTACATTTTCCAAATTTTGATTCAGGGCAATTACGGTTTTCTACCCGATTTCCCTGCTCAATAAGCAAGATTCTTTTATCTGGATTTTTCTGCAACATTTCATATGCAAAAAATATTCCTGCAGGACCTCCGCCCACTACTACTACATCATAATCATCACTATGCTCCATAATTTTTCCTCCTTGTTTATTATGACTTTATAGTTGTTAACTAGCTACCTATTAACATATAAATAAATATGTTAATTATTAGAATATAATACATTCTTTACTATATAATATTCTCAGTACTTTGTCAATCTTATGTTAATTTTATTTGAATTCAATTATTTTTTCCCATGATAAGTTTTCTTTCCCAAAATGTCCATAATTTGTTGTTAATTTATATATTGGTTTTTGTAAATCCAAATAGTTGATTATTCCTCTTGGAGTTAAATCAAATTTTTCTTCTATTTTTTTAGAAATTTCTTCTTCTGGAATTTTTGCTGTTCCAAATGTCTCTACATATATAGAAACTGGTTTTGCAACTCCTATAGCATATGAAAGTTGAATTTCACATTTATCTGCCATTCCATTTGCAACAACATTTTTAGCTATATGTCTTGCCATATATGAAGCAGATCTATCAACTTTTGTTGCATCTTTACCTGAAAACGCTCCTCCACCATGTCTAGAATAACCACCATATGTATCAACAATTATTTTTCTTCCAGTTAACCCACTATCACCTAAAGGTCCACCTATTACAAATCTTCCTGTTGGATTTATAAAATATTTTGTATTTTCATCTAATAATTCATTAGGAACTACTTCATTAATTACTTTTTCTTTTATATCTTTTTTTAATACATCTAAATCAACATCTGAATCATGTTGTGTAGATACTACTATGGTATCAACTCTTACAGGTTTATTTCCTTCATATTCAACTGTTACTTGAACTTTTCCATCTGGTCTTAGGTAATTTATTATATTTTCTTTTCTAACAGTAGCTAATCTCTTAGCTAATTTATGTGCTAAAGAAATTGGCAATGGCATTAATTCTTCTGTTTCATCACATGCAAAGCCAAACATAATTCCTTGGTCTCCTGCTCCTTCTGTTTCTACTTCTTGCCCTTCTTTACTCTCTAAAGATTTATCTACTCCGAATTGCTATGTCAGGAGATTGTTTTGATAAGTTTATAGTTATTTTACAAGTTCTATAATCCATATCTGTATTTGCATTGTCATACCCTATTTCCTTTATAGTTTCTCTAACAATTTTTTCAACATCTACTTCTGCTGATGAAGTAATTTCTCCTGTTATATAAATTTCCCCTTTTCCTGCTACAGTTTCACATGCTACTCTTGAATTTTCATCTTTTTCTAGGTATGCATCTAAAATGCTATCTGAAATATAGTCACATAATTTATCTGGATGTCCTTCTGTAACACTTTCTGATGTAAATAATTTTTTCATATTATTTCTCCTTTTATTTTTATCTAAATTTACTTTTCTATTACTTCTTTTTCTTCTTCAATTAGAGTAATTTTATCAGTTAATTCATTCTTTTTATAATCTTTAAGTTTTCCACTATACACAAGTTCTATATCTTTTAATTTTTTAAAGTCTTGAGGTCTTATAATATCTGGTAAATTATTATCAATCTTCACTTTTTCAAATAAATATTTAACAAATTCTGCACAATAAAATGTATCTTTATAATGAATTTTTTTATTTATACTTACAGCAAATAATCCAATAATATTAAATTTATATTTTTCCT
>ERZ827168.5577-NODE-5577-length-10356-cov-2.439375_pt1 | contig 10356 bp, 7 predicted proteins | sample MGYA00519868_ERZ827168 | MGnify/ENA primary metagenome ERZ827168 (study PRJEB31778, sample SAMEA3449271) | human gut metagenome | biome: human gut; feature: human-associated habitat; material: faeces | place: United Kingdom | collected 2010/2012 ...
CGAGTAGCCCCCCGCGCTTTTCGGTGAATTGACTGTCGTGTGCCTTTTCGTGCAGGATATGCCCTTGCGTGGTCCAAAGGTTCTCTGCCCACTGCTGTTCGATGTAGATCAGCGCCCATTGACGCCTGCAAAAGGTGAAATGCTGGATCCCGGCGATGCTTAAAAAATCCTCTTCCTTATAGTCCATCATAGATCTCCGGCTTCAGATCCGGCAGCTCATTGACTGTGATTTTAACATCCTCGTCCGCCTGTTCGATCTGTAGGGACTTATGCACCTTTGCGGAGGAATATTGTCCTATCTTTGAATTGTGCCTCCACCAGACTAGCCGCAAAATCTCCATGCTTCCTTCTGGACGGGCGGAGGAGCAATCGTTTTCAAACAGAGTCAGCAGTGCTTTCTTGATAACCTCGGCGTCCTCGTCGGTAAAGCCTGTTTTTTCAGCCAGCTGGCAGTTGATGCTGCCGAAGGTTTTGTAAATCCCGAAGTCTACACGGTGCTTCATCCCCATGGTATCGGCTGATTTTTTGCCGTCTTTGGTTGGTTCACCGTTTACGCTTTTGGTGATCTGCAAGCTTGTAATGTCCACCGGCTCTATGCTGAACGCGGACTGGATCGAGACCGGCCCCCGAACGCCGACCGATACGCCCTCCCCTTTCTTATTGCTGCTGAAAGCAAAAACCTGACCGAAAGCACGAACATCAATCCATTTGTCACAAGCGGCTTTTGCGTAAGCGGCCTTGTCTTTGCCGGCAGCCTTGAGCTCTGCCGCGCCATTCGCCCGATTGTACAGGCTGTCAAATCCGTCGGTATTCCGGTCGTCCGACTGCACAAAGATTTCGTATCCCATGTCCTGCATCCGGTTCCTGATCTTCCGTTTCAGGCAAACATCGGATACCTCTCCGTGCCCGTCGTAGTTTTCGCGGGGACGGTTCCCGTTTAGCGGGTCGCCGTTTGGATTAGCCTTTTCCACCCGAAACACAATTGCAAAATCAATTTTATTGGATAATACACTCATTCTTTGTCGCTCCCTTCATTATTATCATTATCTTCGCCGGTAGTATTCTCCTGCTTTTTCTCACGATAAGCCCTTCTCTGGCAGTGATAACCGAGGGCAAACCTGCCGGACAGAGGCGCATCGTTTTCGTGTTCGCCTTTCTCGAACAGATCTACTATTTCGCTGATCTTGTTGGCATAAAAGGTATTTTTCATTTTCTTCAGGTATGCTTTGTACGGATCCAGGCAGCTTTCAATGATCTGCCAGGTCCTGTACGGGTGCTTGCGGAAGGCCTCGCGGTAGCGTTCTGCGGCGGTCATTCTGTTAATCCCCTGGTGATACAGGGCAACCTCCTCCAACACCTGTGCCGTTGCTAACAGCCTGCCGTACAGATAGCTTCTTTCCCGATCGTTTTCGTCCAGTGCCACATCACATTCCTCCTTGTTTTTATCATAATAGTGTTTTCTGACCAGCGCGCAGGTGATACTGAGCGCTTTTTGGAACTCGTATTCATTCTCAAAGCAGCCCGGCCGGAATATGCGGTTGAGTGCGGTGTTAACCATGTCGCAGGGCAGCCTTTTGCGGTCGGTCACACAGGGGATCAAACGCTCGATTGCGAATTTTATGACCTTGTCGTTAGCACTGCCATAAATGGTGACCGCGATATCCCGGAGCGACGGCGCACCGATGAAGGAATACCACTGCGTTTTGCCGTCCTTTTTTTTGTACTTGTATTCATGCTGCCAAAAGCAGCTGTTGTGCCAAAACTCGATATTATTCAGATAATCCGACCCACTCATTTTCTTATAAAAGGAGATGGCGAGTCTTCCCGTCGTCGCCGCTTCCAGACCCATCACCACAACGTTGGAACCGGCATTCAGATTCTGGCGATAACCGTATACCGCTTTCTTCAGCTTTTCCGCGTATTCCACAGCGGTGGAGACCTTTGTATCCTCCAGCGGCAGCAGGGTGTCCGCCGTGTCCCTGTTGAAATCAGGAATCCTTCTTCCCTGTAGTTCCCATGCTACCACGACCTGTTCCCCGCAGTGAAATCCCTGGTTTTCCACCAGCCAGCGAAGGGTGTGGAGTGCTTTTTGCGAGGTCTCATAACCGATTGAGGCAACCTGGCTGCTGTCGCTGAATCTGCCGCGGTAGGTAAAGCCGGAACTGTCATTGGAAGAAATCAGCTTGGCTTTGTCAGCTGTATTTCGTATCTTGGCGTTGTGCTTGCTTGAGCAGGCCGTCACCCGTCCGGTGGCATAACAAAGATCCTGTTCCGGCTTTTTGCTGGTATAATAGTCAATGTATTTTTGCTGCAGTTCTTCGTCCTTGTAAACGCGGGGCTCGTCCTCTAAAAAAATTTCCACCCGGAAGCGGACAAACGCGTCCTGCTGGGGGAAGCCTTCCAACTTGTCGTTGGTCAGTCTGCCTTCTGCTGCCTGCAATATGCCGGCTTGTACCAGATCAGCCATCACCGTTTTTTTCTGTATGTAGGCATAGATACTTTCCAGCTTTTTGCAGCTGAAATCGGATTGAACCCAGTCTTGCAGCTGTTCCAGGTAAGCCGAGAATTTTTCTAAATTGTCCTTTCCTGTAAACTGTTCAAAATCTCCGGCGAGATACTCCAGCTTGTCACACAAGGGGTGTGCGGAAAGCCCACTGGTTCTATTGATAGAATCCTCAGTGACAGGGATCGCGGTCACAGAATCCTCCTTGGGAACCACTTCCGCGCGCCGGAACACGCCATTTTCCCCCAAAACGATCTCAATCTGGGCGTTTTGTGTGGAATGCGCCAATGGCAGCAGCTTTGTTCTGGGCTGAAAACTCAATTCCTTTTTAAAACAGGCGTCATAAGTCGTACACAGATCAGCCATCCAGCTCAAGCTCATCACCTCCGAATTCTGCTAAGCCGCTAAAGTTGTGTAATTCCTCGTCAAACTCCTTCATCGGCATGTCAAACAGCTTTCGCTTGATCGTGCACTCTTCCGGACGGATAAAGCGAACAACTCCATCCTTCATAATCGGCGCCCAGAACTTGGCGGTCAGGCATCCCTTTTCTGCCTCGCAGGCGGCCCCGTCAGGATAGGTAAAGCTGTGGAACATCACACCGAATGGCAGTTCGCCGCCAATCCTGTCATAATGGCTTTCTCCTTCCCCAAAAACGCAGGGCTCCACATAGGCCTGGCATTCCCTGGTGCCCAGAAAGATGTCCCGTCGTCCGCCCCTCTCCAGCGCCCGCTTGCAGATGAAATAGTGCTTGTTCTCATTTCTGTCGTGGGCCAGCGCGGGACGGTTTTCATTCCATTCAAAATGTGCCTTGACCTGATACTCCACGTCGGATAAGTAGGTGTAGACCGACAGCGTATTGCCGCCCGTGTAGCCAAGCGGCCGAATCCCCTTGGATTCGGAATGGATCGGCTTCATTACCCGCAGCTCGTCGATTACCCAGCGAAATGTTGGTTTCCAGTAGATTGATTCCGTAATTCCCACAAGCGCCTGGTATGTGGGAATCTGATAGGTGAATTTTTCCCCGCCCATCCGGTTGATTGGGTCGCTGAACAGGGCATAATTCCCCCATACGCGATACGAGATACTGTTTTCCTTTTCCATGATCTCACTCCTTTCTATAGTATTTTAACTTCCAATTCCCAGGAACTGGTTGCGGACAACATCCGTCACCCCCCGGTGTTCATCATAGAAACCATCCTTTAAAACATAGACGTCATAATCCGGCAGATAGACAATGCCATCCTCCACCTTATGGAACATGCTGTCCGACAGGTTAACGGTATACAACTGTGCCTGCCGAAGCAGCGAGCGAGCCTCTGATAAATCCAGCTTGCCATTTAAAGCGGCGATGATCCGCTTGCCATCCCCATAAGGGACAGTCACAGATTTTCCGTGTTGTTCAATCACATAAAAATGGTCTCCCGCCGTCTCAAAGGATTGCTTCAGTGGGTAGGGAAACGGTTTTTCCTGTTGCATTTTATATGTATGCTCCGCCTCTTCGTTACCGCCAAGCAGTTCGGACAGAGTCCTGTTTCCCACCGGATAAAACATCTTTTTGTCTTTGCCCTGCTGGGCAAAGTAAAGCTGGAAGAATCGTTCGATCACCCTGGGAGATAGAAACTCTGTTCCAAAATACCCCGGCTGCTCGCGGAATTCATCCAAAATTTGTGCCGTTACCCCTGCGCCGATCCTGATATCCTCCAGATTGCGCAGGCTTTCAAAGGCGGGGTTGACGATATAAACAGGTTCTTTTTTTCGCTCCCCATGCCGGTTGCACCGCCCGGCGGCCTGAAAGATTGAATCGATCCCGGCGAGGGCGCGCAGCACACAGTGAAAATCAAAATCCACGCCCGCCTCAATCAGGCTTGTGCTCACTACTATAATCGGCGTGTTGGCGAGCTTGTTTAAAATTTCTTCCAAAAGCGCCTTGCGGTGGGCCGGGCAAAGAAGTGTGGTCAATTCATACACAATAAAATCCGAATTTTTACTGTTGATCGCGTCGTACAAATGCCTTGCCGATTCGATCGTATTCATAACTACCAGGGCGTTACCGGCCTTTTCCGCTTTCTCCAGCACCAAATCGGCAAGCGCTGCCTCATCGTATCCTTTTGGGATGCGTTTGTCCTCCACCCGTACCCGGCTAAATTGGAAAAACATCTCCTCGTCACAGCAGGAAAGCTCCGGTGTCTCGGACAGGCGCAGGGAAACGACCGGTTCGGGTACGTGGTTTAAAAGCGGCTGGGTAGCAGTACAAAGGACGATAGTAGCACCGCAGACCTTGTGTAAAAAATGCAGCATCTGGTTGAACAGATCAACTGTTTTTAGCGGAAGGTTCTGTATCTCGTCAAACAAAATCACCGAATATGGATTTCTCCGCACCTTCTCCGAGAGCTGACCGCCCTCCTCATATCCGACGTATCCCGGCGGTGAGCCGACCAGGCGGGAGACACTGTGCTTCTCCATATACTCCGACATATCGACGCGGATCATCGCCTGCTCATCCCCGAACACGGTCTCGGCAAGCGCCTTTGAAAGCTCGGTCTTTCCGACTCCGGTCGGTCCAAGAAACAGAAAGGATCCGATCGGACGTGCCGGATTCTTCAGCCCGGCACGGCTGCGCCTGACGGCCTTTGCCACGGCCTGCACGGCCTCCTCCTGTCCGATGACACGCTTATGCAGCTCAGCATCCAAAGCAAGGAGACGCTTACCCTCCTGCTCTGCGAGGCGCTGCACCGGAATCTTCGTCCATACGGATACGATCGCCTCGATGTCCTCACGGGATACCATCCGGGTCCGACTGCTCTGCTTCAGGTGCATCCGCTTCTTCTGTCGATCCAGCTTTTCCCCTGCGGCTTCCTTTTTCTGGTTCAGCACCTTCGCATCCTCATATCGGCCTTCCCGGATCGCCGTCTCACGCTCTGCCAGCAACTCTTCATACTCCTCCTGCAGCTTCTCGATTGGAGAACCCGCATGGAAATAGCCAAGCTGATGGCGCGCGCTCGCCTCGTCGATCAGATCGATCGCCTTATCCGGCAGGAACCGATCATTAATGTAACGCACAGAAAGCTTCACGGCTGCCTCCAACGCCTCATCTGAAATCGTGACTCCATGGTGCTTTTCATAAAGCGGACGGAGTCCCTTTAAGATCTCCAGTGTCTCTTCCTCAGACGGCTCCTCCACATGCACCGGCTGGAACCGCCGCTCCAGTGCCGGATCCTTCTCGATGTATTTGCGGTACTCTTCCTGTGTGGTAGCACCGATGAGCTGCAGCTCGCCTCTGGCTAAGGACGGCTTCAGGATGTTCGACGCATCCAGGGCGCCCTCCGCACCGCCGGCCCCGATGATCGTATGAAGCTCATCGACAAAGAGCAGGACATCTCCGCTGTCGACTACTTCTGCAATGATCCGCTTGATCCGCTCCTCGAACTCTCCGCGGTACTTCGATCCTGCCACCATGCCCGCCATATCCAGCGTCACGACACGCTTGCCGCGCATCGGCTCCGGCACTTCTTCATTTACAATTCGCTGTGCCAGCCCCTCGACGATCGCAGTCTTGCCGACACCCGGCTCACCGATCAGGCATGGATTGTTCTTCGTACGGCGGCTTAAAATCTGGATGATCCGCTCGATCTCCCGTTCCCTTCCGACCGTCACGTCCAGCTTGTGCGCAGAAGCAAGCCCGGTCAGATCCCGGCTGTACTGATCCAGGGTCGGCGTATTGCCGGATATTCCCTCCTCGGCACCCGCCTTCGCCTGCCGGATCAGCTCACGGTAACGGTCCTCCGGAAGTCCCGCGACATCTACAATATCAGTGCACAGCTTCTGCAAATTCACACCGAGTGTGTGTAAAAGTCTGGTCGCCACACACTCCACATCACGCAGGATCGCGAACAGGATATGCTCCGTCCCTATCTCCCTGTGTTCAAAAAAATGTGCCAGCTCTTCTGCGTCTCGCAGAATCCCCTGTGCCCGCGGCGACCAGCCCTCCTCCGGTGAAAGCACGATCTGATCCGGAGCTACCAGCTTCGCAATCAGCTCTGAGAGCTTTTTTCCTTCTACTTTATGGTTTCTCAGAATCACACCGGCTGTACCGTCCGGCTCCTGTACGAGGCCGAGCAGCAGATGCTCTGAGCCGACATAGCTGTGATGGCATGCTTTCGCCGCCCGCTCTGCCAGCTTCAGAGCCTTCCGGGCGCTCTGTGTATAGTCTGTCTGCATGTAAGTCTTCCTCCTGTTGCTCTGTCTGTTAGCAATTTATTTTACGCGTCCTCATTCTCCCACGCATCGTAGCACTCATCTACCATCGCGTGTACTTCCCCGCGGGTAATATTCTTACAGATGCCTTTTGCCAGAAGCACGCGGAGACGGTTCTGCATCTCCACAATCGCCTGTGCCTTATTATCATCCAATGCCACAACGGCGCCTCTGCGCCGGTCGATTGTCACAAATCCCTCCTGGCGCAAAACAGAATAAGCCTTGTTTACGGTGTGCATATTGATGCCGATGTCATCGGCAAGCTGACGGACGGAAGGAAGGGTATCTCCCTCCTGCAGCATGGATGTCGCAATCCCGAGTACTATCTGATTGCGCAGCTGCATGTATATCGCCTCATCGCTCTGGAAATCTATCTCTATCAGCATAGCTGTACCTCCCTTGTGATAGTAATGATATAACAGAACGCTTCCTATGTCAACCGCCAGAACCACAAAGAGCCCGGCAGGAGACTTCACACAGCTGTGTGAAATCCCCCGCGGGCTCCGTTTTAACCAAACCGTTACAGATCGATCATATTGACTTCCACATGCTCGGATGTCTTCTCCTTCGGAGGCTGATACTGATGCTCCGGCTGCGGAGGCTGATACTCCGGCATCTGCTTTGCTTTTTTCTTTGCTCTGGATGGCTTCGGCACAGTCGCCGGATCGTCCGTCATCGCTGCCTTTTCCTTTTTCAGCTTCTTCTGCTCTTTTTTTGAGAGTGGCTGCTGCTGTTCAAACGGATCCTCAAAATCGGTCTGTGCGTCATAGCCGCTATTGTCATGACCGGCCTGTGCATCGTATCCGCTATTGTCATAACCGGCCTGTGCAGCATATCCGCTATTGTCATAACCGGCCTGTGCATCGTATCCGCTGTTGTCGTAGCCCTGCTGCGTCGCGTTATAGCCGCCATTGTCGTAGCCGGCCTGCGCAGCATAGCCGCTATCCGCCTCACCTGCGCCCGGATCATAGCCATAGCCCATATAGTTCTGCAGCTCTGCCTTCAGATCCTTCTTCTTGAGCGCCAGATTGATCACTGCAAAGAGCAGGATCACACACAGGGCGATCATTCCATAGAGAATTCTCGTCAGAAGTGTCACGCGGTCACGATAATTACCGGTCTCTGTCTTCAGGGTGGAAATCGTCTTCTCTGCTTCCTCCAGGGCATTCCGGTCTACCTTTACATAGCGCGGATCCTCTGTCTCCGGCTCAGCCTCGGTCTGCGCCTCGGTCACAGCCTCAGTTTCCGTCTCTGCTGCCGGTGCGGCTGCCTGCGTCGTCGTATCCGTCGTCACATACAGATAATACGTGATCTGATTGCCATTTGCCGCCTGCACCGTGATCGCCACCGTCGTCGTTCCGTCACTGCCGATGTCCTGTCCGTCGATGCCAAGGATCGATGCTCCGGAATTCGATGGCACAGGATCCAGCTCCAGCCGGGAAGTCCCGGACGGTACCGTCACCTGATACTCAATCGTACTGTAATAAAAATCCGGTGACACGGTCACGCCCTCCGTCGTGATCCCAAGCGAGGATAAGGAATTATCCCCGGATGCCTCCTCTGCCAGTACCGGTACTGCCATGCACGTCCATACAAGCAGCATCACCGTCAGAAGGATGGATTTCCATACTGTTTTTCTGCCTTTCATTCTTACTTACTCTCCTATGCTTCGTCAATTGCCTTTCCGATATCATGTCGGAAATACTTGTTTTCAAAATCAATCCACTTCACCGCTTCATAGGCATTTGCACGCGCTTCTTTCAGGCTGGCACCCTTCGCAGTCACGCCGAGTACACGGCCTCCGTTGGTCACGATCCCTTCCGGCGAAACGGCTGTACCAGCGTGGAACACATAGTAGCCGTCCTTCCCCTGAAATGCGTCAAGACCGTGGATCACAAAGCCTTTCTTGTAGCTGACCGGATATCCGTCCGAAGCCAGTACGACACAGACCGCCGCATTGTCCTCAAACTCCAGCTCGATCTGGTCCAGAGTACCGTCCACACAGGCATTAAACACATCCACAATGTCCGTCTTCATCCGCGGCAGCACGACCTGTGTCTCCGGATCTCCGAACCGGGCATTGTACTCAAGCACCTTCGGGCCGTCCGCCGTCAGCATCAGGCCAAAGAAAATGATACCCTTGAACTCCCGGCCTTCCGCACGCATCGCATCAACAGTCGGCTGGTAAATATGCTCCATACACCACGCATCGATCTCTTTTGTGTAGAACGGGCTCGGAGAAAACGTCCCCATACCGCCTGTGTTCAGCCCGGTATCTCCGTCACCCGCACGCTTGTGATCCTGCGCGGAGGTCATGATACGGATCGTCTTTCCGTCCACAAACGTCAGCACCGATACCTCCCGTCCGGTCATAAATTCTTCGATAACCATCCGATTGCCCGCCTGACCGAACTTCTTGTCCGTCATGATCTCGCGGACGCCGTCCTGCGCCTCCGATAATGTATTACAGATCAGCACGCCCTTTCCGAGCGCAAGCCCGTCTGCCTTCAGCACGATCGGAAACTTTGCCGTCTCCAGATACGCAAGCGCATCCTCCGCATTGTCAAAATTCTCATATGCCGCTGTCGGAATATGATACTTCTTCATCAGATCCTTGGAAAATGCCTTGGAGCCCTCGAGGATCGCCGCATTTTTGCGCGGACCGAATACCCGAAGCCCTTTCGCCTCGAAGACATCCACGATACCGCCGACGAGAGGATCGTCCATGCCTACGACCGTCAGGTCCACCTCGTGCTCCTTTGCAAAAGCTGCAAGCCGGTCAAACTCCATTGCCTTGATATCGACACACTCCGCATACTCTGCAATACCCGCATTGCCCGGTGCACAGTAAATCTTCTCTGCCTTCGGCGACTGCGCAATCTTCCACGCGATCGCATGCTCTCTTCCGCCACTTCCCACAATCAAAATTTTCATCTCACGTCCGCCTTTCTCCCGGTGATCGCCGGTCTGCGTTTGTATTATGCCTCTGCAATCTTTACCTGTCCGTTTTCTACTGTCACCCTGCCATTTGCGATCAGGTCGATTGCCTTCGGGAGAATCACCCATTCGGCTTCCTGCATCACACGCAGCTGCAGCTCCTTTGCCGTATCGTTCTGCTTTACCTCGACTGCCTTCTGTAAAATGATCGGTCCGGTATCCGTGCCTCCATCCACAAAATGCACCGTCGCCCCGGTCACACGCACGCCGCGCGCCAACGCCGCCTCATGTACGCCGAGCCCATAGTAGCCCGTCCCGCAAAAGGACGGGATCAGTGCCGGGTGAATGTTGATAATCCGGTTCGGATAAGCATCCACGATGCGCTGGGAAATGACGACGAGACAGCCGGCCAGCACGACCAGATCAGCCTGTGCCTCCTGCAGCTCCGCCAGCAGTGCCGTATCAAAATCCTCCGCATCCGGATGCTCCCTGCGTGTCACGCAGGCCGTCGGGATCCCCGCAGCAGCAGCCCGCTCCAGTGCATACGCCTTCCGGCTGTTGCTGATGACCTTGACAACCTCTGCATTTGTGACACTTCCGGCTGTGATCGCATCGAGAATCGCCTGCGGGATGGCGTGCGGTTCGGGGTCTGTCTCCCCGG
>ERZ827168.5578-NODE-5578-length-10355-cov-7.461456_pt1 | contig 10355 bp, 8 predicted proteins | sample MGYA00519868_ERZ827168 | MGnify/ENA primary metagenome ERZ827168 (study PRJEB31778, sample SAMEA3449271) | human gut metagenome | biome: human gut; feature: human-associated habitat; material: faeces | place: United Kingdom | collected 2010/2012 ...
CGCCAAAAAGGTGCAGACCGCGCTGGACACCAGCGCCCAGCCCTTTGCGCCTGACGACGCAGAGTGGATGGCTCGCTTTGATAAACTGCTGGAAAACACCGACCTTGTGATTCTCGACTTAAAAGAAATTGACGACGAAAAGCACAAGAAGCTGACTGGACACAGCAACAAAAACATCCTGGCCATGGCGCAGTATGTGGCGGCCAGGGGCGTTGACCTCTGGATACGCCATGTGCTGGTGCCCGGCCTGACCGACGATGCCGACGGCCTGCGCCAGCTGGATGCGTTTATCAAGGCGCTGCCCACCGTGCGCCGGGTGGAAATTCTGCCCTACCACACGCTGGGGCTGTTCAAGTGGCAGAATTTGGGGATTCCCTATCCGCTGGACGGCGTGCGCGTGCCCACGGCGGAGGAAATCGCTGCGGCGGAGCAGCTGCTGCACGTACAGGATTACCCCGATGCCCCGAAAGACTAATTTCTACAAAAATAGTGGGAATTATTTTTGAAAAACCCTTGACACCAGCGCTTCCATATGGTAAAGTATACTCGTGGTTAGGAACTGCTAACCATAACCAACCTCGAACCGTCAACCGGCTGTTTGCCTCTCCGGTACGGTTCCTGCCAATAACAGGCTGCGCCTCCGTTTTGGCGTTTTGCTCTGCGCCTTTTTAGCGGTCTGCTTATTGCGTTTTGCCCTCATCGTTCTCTGCTCCGGACTATGGGGGATTTTTTTATTGGTGCACCCTTTAGAGGACGCACCAATAAAAAACAACCGCGTACAGCGGTTGTTCCGCTTACACCCGCCCGCGAACGCGGGCAAGGAAAGGAGACTGCCCGACCCGCAAGTTTGTGTCATTACCCCTTTTGCGGTTCGCATTGTAGGGGAGGGATTCATCCCTCCCGGGCACTTCCCGCCGCCGCAAACGGCCACGGCGGCCAGAGGACTGGCCGCCCTACAACAAAAACGGCTTCCCCCCAAGGGGAAGCCGTTTTCTATTTGCTGATCCTGTCGATCTCCGCCAGTTCTTCGGTTGTAAACTTCATGTTCTGCACGGCCTTGATGTTATCCAAAATCTGCTGCGTCTTGGACGCACCGATCAAAACGGTCGTGATCTCCTCGTGGCTCAGCAGCCAGGCTAGCGCCATTTCGGCCAGGGTCTGGCCGCGGGCGGCGGCGATCTCATTCAGCGCGCGGATCTTTGCGATTTTCTCCGGCGTGATGTCCTTCTCCTTCAAAAAACGCCCGTCGGTGTGTACGCGGCTGTCGGCCGGGATGCCGTCCAGGTAGCGGTTCGTCAGCAAGCCCTGCGCCAGCGGGCTGAAGGTGATGATGCCCTTGTGCAGCTTCGCGGCGGTCTCTTTCAGCCCATTGTTTTCCACCGTACGGTCGAAAATCGAATAGCGGTTCTGGTTGATGACGAACGGCACGTGCAGCTCGTCCAGAATGGCCGCTGCCTTTTCCAGTGTCGGGCCGTCGTAGTTGGACAGGCCCACATACAGCGCTTTGCCGCTGCGCACGGCCTGTGCCAGCGCACCCATTGTCTCTTCCAGCGGGGTGTTCGGATCCATACGGTGGTGGTAGAAAATGTCCACATAGTCCAGCCCCATGCGGCGCAGGCTTTGGTCAAGGCTGGCCAACAGATACTTGCGGCTGCCCCAGTTGCCGTAGGGGCCGTCCCACATCTCGAACCCGGCTTTGGTGGAGATGATCAGCTCGTCGCGGTAGACGCCGAGGTCGTCCCGCAGAATTTTACCGAAATTCCGCTCGGCCGCGCCCGGCTCGGGGCCGTAGTTGTTGGCAAGGTCAAAATGGGTGATGCCGTTGTCGAACGCCGTGCGGCAGAGCGCGCGCATATTTTCGTAGGGTGCTGTGTCGCCAAAATTATGCCACAGCCCCAGCGAGACGGCGGGCAGCAGCAGGCCGCTATCGCCGCAGCGGCGGTAGGGCAGGACACAGTAACGGTTCTGGGATGCCTGATACATGGTAAAAACCCCCTTTTATACTCCTATTATAAAAGCAGAAAAACGGACACACAATGGCAAAGGTGTACAAAAAACTGCGTTAAAATTTGTAGGCTTGACATAAATCCGATTTCGGATTATAATAAAAATCCGAAATCGGATTTTGAAAAGAGGCGCCCTATGCAGGAGAAACAGCGGCAGGTATATGATCTGCTTGAAATAACGAACCGCCAGTTCAATGAGTGCAACGCCCTGTACCACGCGGTGGCGCAGCGGTACGGCTTGTCGGACGCAGCATTCTGGGTGCTGTATGCGCTGCGCACTACGCATGAGCCGCAGACCCAGAACCGTATGGCGGCAGAGTGGGGGCAGCCCAAGCAGACGCTGAACTCTGCCGTTGCCGCCATGGTGAAAAAGGGGCTGGTGGAGCTTTGCCCGGGAAATGGCGCACACAGCGGTAAGATCGTGACCCTGACGGACGAGGGCCGTGCCCTGGCCGCCCGCACGGTGGAGCCGGTCATCGCAGCCGAGCAGCAGGCCATGACCCGTCAGGGTCTTGCCGAGGTTGAGCAGAACTGCCGACTGACCCAGCGGTATCTGGAATGCTTACGGCAGGAGTTTGAAAAAATTGCGCGGTAGGGGCCGGGCATACCCGGCCCGCAGGCTGTCGAAAAATGCTTGTAGGGGCGAGCATTGCTCGCCCGTGCCCGTTTGTCGGTGAAAAAAGCTTTTCAGGAAAACGCGTTGCTGCGCCAGGTTGGCGGGCGACCAATGGTCGCCCCTACATGCGTGCTTGCCGCAAAAACAGGAGCATTTATGTCAAAATCAAACCGGATCCAATTATCCGACCACTTTACCACCGGGCGGCTGCTGAAATTCACGGCATCGCCCATTATCATGATGATCTTCACGTCAATCTACACGATTGTGGACGGCTTCTTTGTCTCGAACTATGCGGGTAAAACGGCGTTTACGGCGCTGAACCTCATCTACCCGTATCTTCAGATGCTGGGCTGCCTCGGCTTTATGATCGGCACGGGCGGCAGCGCCCTTGTTGCCATGACGCTGGGCACCGGCGACGAAAAGCGCGCAAACCGGCTGTTCAGTATGCTGGTGGTGGCAACCGCCGTGCTGGGTGTGCTGTTCAGCGCTTTCGGCCTTGCGCTGTTGGAGCCTGTGGCCCTGCGGCTGGGCGCAACGCCGGAGCTGCTGCCCAGCTGCCTGACCTACGGCCGCATTTTGCTGACATTTCAGACGGCGTTCATGCTGCAGTATCTGTTCCAGAGCTTTTTTATTGCAGCCGAAAAGCCCAAGCTGGGCCTGTTTTTCACGGTGGCAGCGGGTGCGACCAATATGGTGCTGGACTTCGTCCTTGTAGGTGTGGCGGGGCTGGGCCTGGCCGGCGCGGCGGCGGCTACCGTCATCAGCCAGATGGTCGGCGGCGTGGCCCCCATCTTCTACTTTATCAAGCGCCGCCCCGGCTGCCGCTTGTATTTCACCAAGCCGCTGTTCAGCCTGCGGGAGCTGTTCAAGGCCTGCGCCAACGGTGCGAGCGAGCTGATGACGAACATTTCCATGTCGCTGGTTAGCGCGCTGTACAACATCCAGCTGCTCAAGCTGTTCGGCGCAGACGGCGTCGCGGCCTACGGCGTGCTGATGTATGTGGGCTTTGTGTTCGCGGCGGTGTTCATCGGCTATGCGCAGGGCTGTGCGCCCATTGTCAGCTACCACTTTGGCGCGGACCATAAGGACGAACTGAAAAACCTGCTGCGCCGCAGCCTGACCATTATCTCTGTGGCGGGCGTTGCCATGCTGGTCTCAAGCGAGCTGCTGGCCGGGCCGCTGGCAAAAATCTTTGTCGGCTACGATGCGGGCCTGCTGGCGCTGACGATACACGGCATGAAGCTGTACTCCATCAGCTTTATTCTGTCCGGGTTCAACATTTTCGGCTCGGCGTTCTTCACGGCGCTGAACAACGGTGCGGTGTCGGCGGCCATCAGCTTCCTGCGCACGCTGCTGTTCCAGATCGTGTCGATTTTGACCCTGCCGCCCCTCATCGGTGTGGACGGCATCTGGCTGGCGGTCGTGGCCGCTGAGACCATGGCGCTGGTGTGTACGGCGGGGTTTATTGTGTGGGGACGCCGGAAATATGGGTATATGTAAAAAAGAGGACGCGAAAGCGTCCTCTTTTTTGCGTCTCTAAGGCTTCCCCCTCGGGGAAAGCTGCCGCCCGCAGGCGGCTGATGAGGGCAGAATCTGCCATTCCACCCCGTTAACGGGTAATATCCGGCACACTCGCCCCTCATCCGGCCTCGGGCGGGGCCTTCGGCCACCTTCCCCCGAAGGGGGAAGGCTTGAGGCGTTACTCTTCCTCTTCTGCTTCCAAAATCTCCTGCGCGACCTCGCCGCGGCTGCGGCGGGTATCCATCGCGCCTTTCTCGATGAGGCGGTGGGCCTCGGTCTCGGTCATGCCCTTTTTCTCGATCAGATAGCACTTTGCGCGGTCAACGAGCCGCAGCTGGGCGATCTTATCCAGCAGCTTGGCGTTCTCGGCGCGCAGCACGGCCAAACGCTTGTAGTTGCTGGCCGCGATCTGTACGGCCTGCCGGAACTGGACCGCCGTGAACGGCTTGCCCAGCACCAGCACACCGAAATCCTGCAGCTTGTCGGCAATCTGCTCGGCGGTACCGGTCTTGGCCAGCAGAATGACGCCGGCGTCGGTTTTCTCGACGGCGGCGGTGCTCAGCTCATGGCCGAACTCGTCGGGCAGGGGCGTGTTGATGATGACGACCTCATAGTCGTTGGAATCCATGCGGCGGCGTGCCTCGCCCCCGCTGGCGACAATGGTGGGGCGGGTGTAGCCCAGTTCCCCGATATGCCGCGCTAAATATTCATTGGCGTTGTTCCCGGCCGAAACGATCAATGCTTTGGCCATGGGCCTCCCTCCCTTCCTGATAAATTTTTGTGCCTGCCGTGTGCGGGCGGCGGAAAATTTCCGGGTGGGTCGCAGGGTCAAATAATCAGGAAGCTATGCGCTCTTTCCCAGCTGTCGGTGTCGGGAGCAGATTCGGCGTCGTGGCAGAGCTGGGTCTGGTACTCAAAATATTTGTTTTGCAGCGCGACCGGCAGCTCGGCGCTGATAAACTCGCTCTGGCCTGCTACGGTGATGGCCTCGCGCAGGGTGTGGGGCAGACTTTCCAGACCGGCAGCAGCGCTGGGGTGGAACAGGTTGCGGTTCACGGCCTCAGGCAGGGGCAGCTTGCGCTGGATGCCGTCCAGGCCGGCTGCCAGAATCAGCCCGATGACCAGATACGGATTGCCTGCAGGATCCGGGCCGCGCAGCTCCACGCGGCAGAACTCGCCGTGGGCGCTGGGCAGCCGCACCAGCTGGCTGCGGTTCTGGCGGCTCCAGCTCACGTAGAGCGGGGCCTCGTTGGCACCCAGCCGCGCGTAGGAGTTGGGGACCGGGTTGCAGAAGGCCGTCAGCTCCCGTGCGTGGGCAAGAATGCCCGCCACAAAATGCCCGGCCTCGCTGTCGGGGGTGAAATCACCGTCAAACAGGTTCTTGCCGTCCCGCAGCAGCGAGACATTGACGTGGAGGCCGCTGCCAGGCTGGTTGGCAAGTGGCTTGGGCATAAAGCTGGCAAACAGGCCGTTGCGGGCCGCAATGGCTTTGACAGTGCTCTTGAAAGTATTCAGATTATCGGCGGATTTCAGCGCCGTGGTGTAGCGGAAGCAGACCTCGTTCTGGCCGTGGCCGCTCTCGTGGTGGCTGTGCTCGGGGTGCAGGCCCATCTCCTCGATGGCAAAGCAGATCTCCCGGCGGATGTTCTCGCCCTTGTCCAGCGGCGGAATGTCAAAATAGCCGCCCATATCCAGCGGGATGCGGGTGGGGCTGCCGTTCTCGTCCGTCTCAAACAGATAGAACTCGCACTCGCAGCCCACATTGCAGGTCAGGCCCATGGCGCGGGCGCGCTTGACGACGGATTGCAGGTAGCCGCGGCAGTTGCCCTCGAACGGTTTGCCGTTGGGCAGCGTGATATCGCAGTACATACGGATGACGCGGCCCTCGGTAGGCCGCCAGGGCAGCACGGTGGCGGTGTCAGGGTCGGGCCAGAGTACCAGGTCGCTCTCTTCCACGTTCATGAACCCGGCGATGGACGAGCCGTCGAAGCTGACGCCCTCGGCAAAAGCGCGGGGCAGCTCACTGGCGAAGAGGGAGACATTTTTCTGGTTGCCGAAGATATCGCAGAACGTCAGTTTGGCAAACTTGACGTCGTTGTCCTCAACAAAATTGAGAATGTCCTGTGCGGTGCGTTTCATAGGGAACCTCCTGTAAAAGCCTTCCCCCAAGGGGGAAGCCACACATACTCGAAAGGCCCACCTTGTGCGAGGCGGGCCTTCCGAGCTGGTGTAAGAAATAGGAAAAGGAGAATGGCGTGGTGTGGGCGGGCTGCTGCTTGCGGGGAAGCAGCCCATCCCGTAGGGGCGCATTCTATATGCGCCCGTCAACAGGCAGCCCCTTGCGGGCGGATATGGAATCCGCCCCTACAGAGCCGCGCGGAGAATGCCCTTACATTACTCCGTATAGAACAGCATACGAGAGTAGCAGGGCAGCGGCCAGTAATCCTCGTCGACCAGGCTCTCGGCCTCGTCGGCGGCGGCACGCAGGGCGTCCATAGCGGGAATGACCTCGTCGTGGAAGGCGTGTGCCTTGGCGGCCTCGTCGTCCATGGCGCTGACCTTGTCGGTGACTTCGGTCAGGGTGTCGGCAGCGTCGGACATTTCGTCGGTGTACTTGCTCAGGCGGGTCAGGACCTTCGTCTCGGCCTTGGTGGAGATACCCTCAACTGCGGCGGTCTTGGCGGCGGCGCTGGATGCGACCTCACCCATGTAAGCGGTGGCGGCGGGGATCAGCTGCTTGTTGGCGATCTTGAGCATCGTGCGGGCCTCGATGTTGAGGATCTTGGAGTAATGCTCCATCTCGACCTCGTAGCGGCTCAGCATCTCGGTCTTGGTCAGGACGCCGAACTCCTCCATCAGGGCGATGTTCTTGTCGTCCTTCAGGGCAATCATAGCATCGGGGGTGCACTTGCGGTTCGGCAGGCCGCGGCGCTCGGCCTCTTGCTCCCACGCATCGCTGTAGCCGTTGCCGTTGAAGATGACGCGGCGGTGGGCGTTCAGTGTTTTCTTGACCCAGGCGGCGGCAGCGCACTCAAAATCGGCGGCGTCGGCGGTCTCGGCCACGAACTCCTTCAGGCTCTTGGCCACGGCGGTGTTCAGGATGGTGTTCGCGTCGGACAGGTTCTCGGCAGAGCCGGGCATACGGAACTCAAACTTGTTGCCGGTGAAGGCGAAGGGGGAGGTACGGTTGCGGTCGGTGGTATCCTTGCTGAACTTGGGCAGGACGTCAACACCCAGATCCATCTTCATCTTGATCGGGCCCGCATAGGGGGAGTCGGTGCAGATGGCATCAATGACAGCTTCCAGCTCCTCACCGACGAAGATAGAGATGATGGCCGGGGGTGCCTCGTTAGCACCCAGGCGGTGGTCGTTGCCCGGGGTGGCGACGGAGGTGCGCAGCAGGTCGGCGTAGTCGTCAACAGCCTTGATGACAGCGGACAGGAACACCATGAACTGCAGGTTCTCCATCGGGGTGTCGCCGGGATCCAGCAGGTTTTCGTGCTTGGTGCCGATGGACCAGTTGTTGTGCTTACCGCTGCCGTTGACGCCCTCGAAAGGCTTCTCGTGCTGCAGGCAGACCAAGCCGTGCTTGTCGGCGATCTTCTTCATCATCTCCATCGTCAGCAGGTTGTGATCGATGGCGACGTTGGTGGTGTCGTAGATGGGGGCCAGCTCATGCTGACAGGGGGCAACCTCATTGTGCTTGGTTTTGGCGGGGATGCCCAGCTTCCACAGCTCCTCGTCCAGCTCCTTCATAAAGCCGGAGACGATGGGGCGGATGGTGCCGAAGTAGTGCTCCTCCAGCTCCTGGCCCTTGGAGGGGGCGGAGCCGAACAGCGTGCGGCCGCAGAGCACCAGGTCAAGGCGCTTCTCGTAGTCTTCCTTTTTAATAAGGAAGTACTCCTGCTCGGGGCCGACGGTGGTGACCACGCGGTCAACATCCTTGCCGAACAGATGCAGCACCTTGCAGGCCTGGTCGGAGATGGCCTGCATCGAGCGCAGCAGCGGGGTCTTTTTGTCCAGAGCCTCGCCGGTGTAGGAGCAGAACGCTGTGGGAATGCAGAGCGTGTCGTCTTTCACGAAAGCGTAGCTGGTGGGATCCCAGGCGGTATAGCCGCGGGCCTCGGCGGTGGCGCGCAGACCGCCGGAGGGGAAGGAGGAAGCATCCGGCTCGCCCTTGATCAGCTCTTTGCCGGAGAACTCCATGATGGCAGTGCCGTCCGGCTGGGGGCTGACAAAGCCGTCGTGCTTCTCACTGGTGATGCCGGTCAGGGGCTGGAACCAGTGGGTGTAATGGGTCGCGCCCTGCTCAATGGCCCAGCGCTTCATGACGCTGGCCACGACATTGGCGACCTCAAGGTCAAGCGGCTGACCCTTTTCAATCGTCGCTTTCAGACTCTTGTAGGTCGAGCTAGGCAGACGCTCGCGCATCTCATGCTCGTTGAAGACTTTGCTGCCGTAAAGTTCCATAACGGTTGCTGCCATACTTCTTACTCCTTTATGTACCTAATTACAGAAAAAGGACGCTGCGAAAACACATTCGCAGCGCCCTTGCTGTTATGCCTTTATTATACGTTGTGCATCGCTAAATTGCAACTGGCGATGTGACGAAAACAGGAACGACTTTAAGTGGAAAACTGGATGTTTTGTGAACTGTGCGCGGGGGACGGATTGTGGTATACTCTTACTATAATAAGGAGGGGTCCCCATGGAAATCGAACGCAAATGGATGGTCACAAACTGGCCGGATGAGAAAAGCTTCCCGCTGACCGAGACTTATCAGATGGACCAGGGCTATATCAGCGTGCGCCCCACGGTGCGCATCCGCCGCGAGGCATTGCAGGGCGGCCGCACCGCGCTGGTGCTTTGCTTTAAGGGAGCGGGCACTTTAAGCCGCGAGGAAATTGAAACCGAAATCGATGCAGACCTGTTCGCCAGACTGGAGCACCTCATCGGCAAGCCCCTTATTAAAAAGGAACGCCGCAGCTATCAGCTGCCCGACGGCCTGACCCTGGAAGTCAACTGCGTGGACAAGGGCCTGCCCACGGCGTTCTGGTATGCCGAGGTGGAGTACAAGACCGAGGCCCAGGCCCTCGCCTGGGCCCCCGCCGCCGTCGGCCTGGGGGACTACCTCAGCGACGAGTGCACTGGCAAGCCCGGCAGCAGCATGGGCGACTACTGGCAGCAGACCCGGCTGGGCGGTTGAACCTTATATTTGTAAAATCTTGCCGCCCGGCTTTACAAACGGTAACAAAACGGATACAATAATAAGTAACTAAAAAACCGAAAAGGGGAACTGTGAATGAAACGCAAGCTCTTAGTCCTGGCAGCGCTGCTGTCGCTGTGCGTGTTGCTGGCGGCCTGCAAAAAATCGGATGACACCATCTCCACCCCCGCCTCCACGGCAACATCCTCTGCCGAGCCGGAGGCTACCCCGGAGCCGACCCTGCCGCCCTACGAAGCCAACGTGCTGACCGGCGAGCCCAAGGGCGCTGACTACCCCGAAGGCCAGCGCATCACCGCCGTGATGGTCAACAACATCGTGGCAGCCCGCCCCCAGCGCGGCTTGTCCAAGGCGGACATCCTCTTCGAGATCAAGGTCGAGGGCTATCATTTTCGGGAATTTTTTGAGGGCTGGAAAAGAAGGCGTTCGCGGGCGGTTTCTGAAAGCCAAAAAACGGCGTTTGCGGAATTGATTGAAAAAGATAGAATGCGGTGTTCTCGAAATGCTTGAACAGACGCAAAGGAGGAGCCGCTTTCGGGCAGAGGAGGGCTTGCCGCAAAAAAATGCGGAGCAAAGGTCGTTCTTCCTTTGCTCCGCGGGCAGGGGTGATGGATGGTGGTAATGCAGTAGATGACGAGAGAGATGGTGAGAGCTCGTATCTTTTCCGGGGGAAAAGAGGAGGTTGCAGCCTTCTTCAGCGTTTAGGATACGCCTTGGAAGAGGTGAGGCTGCTTGGGTTAGTTAGCGTTTGCTAACTAAAAACAGTATAGCAGATTCCTGAGGATTGTCAAGCAGGAATTTTGGAGCGGAACAGAGAATTTTTTATATCGCCCGGCAAAAGAAATTGCAAACGGGCGAAAGAGGCTTTATGATAGAAAAACAGCGCTTTGCGTCCTGTGAAAAACGCAAGGGGAGCGGACGCGCCCTTTCCCAAAAAACGCCGGACAAAGGAGGAGCAACGATGCGGCAGGAGGCCCTTGAAGCA